>ENA-ORNG01002097-ORNG01002097.1-human-gut-metagenome-genome-assembly--contig:-NODE-2097-length-12672-cov-3.969803_pt1 | contig 12672 bp, 12 predicted proteins | sample MGYA00242113_ERZ509018 | MGnify/ENA primary metagenome ERZ509018 (study PRJEB26280, sample SAMEA2338711) | human gut metagenome | biome: human gut; feature: human-associated habitat; material: faeces... | reverse complement strand
GAATGCAGTTGTGGCGGAATGGCAGACGCGCTAGATTCAGGTTCTAGTGAGGTAATACTCGTGTGGGTTCAACTCCCATCAACTGCATTATTATCCAAAAAGAAATGAAAAAGATTAGACGGGTTTTTAACAGAATTTAATTAAAAAAGTCTTGCAAAGCACTGTTTATGCGCTTTGTAGGACTTTTATTTTTGAACGTTTACACGTTGCTAATTGTTAAAAAATCCCTTTATTGTATTTAATCTGTCCATACAACATCAAACCTAAACCAACAATAATTGCCGGAGCTATAATAAATCCCTTAATTTCTTCATTCCAAAAAGAAACTATAAAACCTAACACAAGAGAAAGTCCCATAATAAGTGTACCAGCTCCGACGACCTTTCCATACTTTGGAATATCTTCTTCTTTTATTCTTCGTCTGTTGTATGAGTGAATTGTACTGATATTACCTTTGATATTTACAATTCCTATAACAGATATACACAATCCTAAAATCAACATCATAATATTATCCATATTTGCCTCCTAAAAATAGAACAGTTCCTCAAATTTTTTGTCCAATGCAATACAAAGTATAAGAGCCAATTTTGCCGTTGGATTAAATTGTCCAGTTTCAATAGAACTAATAGTGTTTCTTGACACACCAACCATTTCTGCGAGCTGAGCTTGAGAAAGATTTGCTTCTGTACGAACTTCCTTTAAATGATTTTTTAAATGCAATTCTTCTTTCATACCCTCACCTCTAAAAGACGACAAATAAATCCAATAAATGCCAAAATCGAAAGTATTAAAAATAAAATTGCAACTACCAAATCACTCTTTCGCTTCATTTTGTTAAATCGCACTATCCAATGCGTTGCAATAATGCTAAAGTATATAACCCAAGGACTATAAATCATCGTATTAGCCAGAATAGATGATAATAGAGATAACAAACAACATACTAAGGCGCCCACTCTACTTGCACAATTTCCTGCTTGATTTTGTACTTCTATTTCTGCTAAATCTTTGTTGCCATTCTCTTTTTTACTTGCATTTAAAACTTCTTCTTTTTTCATCAAAGCAACTCCATTCCAAGTTTTCTTTGCACAACTTTATTATACTCACGCCAAGTTTACTTGTCAATATGCTTCCGTATTCATCATCCTTCTAACTCTGAAAACAAAACCCTTGCAAATTCTTCTCTGGCATATTTTTCTCTCCACGGAGTATGGCCGCATTGTTCAAGCACATAAGATTTTATATCCACATTGCATTCTCTTAATGGCTGAATAACACCCTCCGACGGATGTGGATCAACCGCTCCCTGAATCAGCACCGACGGACAGGAAATTTTCCCAAACCTTTCTAATAATTTTCCGGATTTCCGCAATCCGGCAGCTTCCTTCCAAACTTTTTCATGCAAAGCTCCGTTTACTTCTGCCTTATCCCTCAAATATTTTTCTTCCTGATATCCATCTGCTCTGTCACATATTTCACCTAAGCGCTGCAAATATTCATCCTTTTCTCCAGAACCCTCCTCAAGCTGACGCAGGATCTGATCAAATTCTTCCGCTTCCTCTGATGACATATTTCTTTTTCTGCGTTCAACGATTTGGGAAACATAAATTTCATCCAATGGACCGCAGCCAATCAAAATTACTTTTTCCACTTTATCCGGAAATCTCTCCGCAAACAATCCGGCCAGCCATGCCCCCCAGGAATGCCCTGCCAGAATAACTTTTCCGGAGCAGTTCTCTTTAATCTGCTCCATTAACTCTTCTTCCAGTTCCATAATTGTATGTTTTGACTGCATCGGTTCAAGGACGCCGAACTCTTTTGAAATCAATCGGGCTAGTCCGAATGCTGAACCTGCCGCGCCCGGTCCACCGTGCAGGACGACCATATGGTATGGCTCTTTTCCGTGTTTTCTGACCATAATGTTCTCCTTCTCCAATTTATGTTTTCAAAATATATTTTTCCCTGCTGAATAAAATATTCGATTCGTCATCCGGCTTCACATCTGCAGCAAATAGTTTCTTATTCTTTTCCATCAGCACCTACGACATAGGCATAAAAACGTTCTGTTCCTTTTCCAACATATTTAACCGTTCCTGTAATGCGTCTAAAATCCGCATCAATAACGGGTGTCCGTGTCTCGTCGTCCTGCATACGCGACTCATTCTTGTGTACATGATCATCAACAAGATCCGGGTGCTGATCTTTATATTCTCTGATAATCCGATCCGTATCTGTCGCAACGTCACATCCAAGTCCAAGATACAATTTCCTGTCACCGATAATATAAAACTCCTCTTTAGCCCTTGTCGCCGCAACATTCATTATATTCGCTTCGGTCATTGCCCAGCGTGCCGCTCCGCTGCTCTGCCTGTCGGCTCCGAGTACAAAAAATACGATCGGAGCCTCTTTGCCCTGAAACGTATGTACAGTTCCGATATTTGTCGGCTTTCCCTGTTTATCATATCGGGTAAAGCCAATTTTCCGTAATTTCCGTGAAAGCTGATATGCCACATTGTTAAACGGCGTAATGACATAAACCATATCTTTTTCTTTTTTATCTGAGATTTTCGGATTTCTATCTATCATCTCCTTGAGCTTATGTAAGAGAAATTCCCCCTGCTCCTCGACATATTTATTTTTCGCCGTTCCACCAATATCAAACCATCCTATTTTTCCGTACTTTTCCATTCCCTGCACCATAAATCCGTCATAGGAAATCATGTTCGAAATTGTAAACATCGGATACCAGCATCTTCTATGCACCCATAGCGGAATACCAATCCAAGAATCCTCCGCCTTATCCTGTTTTCGATAAAACCCGTACTGACTCGCCGCATCTACTAAACTCTGCACAGATGCAGATGCAGATAAATATTTTTCCGTCACACCAAAATGCTTCGCCAGCATATATAGCGTATTAGAATCCAATGTAAGAACCGGTTTAATCTGCAGCGGATCGCCGACCACCATTACATGCCTACTGCGATAGATTGCACCGACAGCAGCTTGCGGCAGCGCTTGTCCCGCTTCATCGATGAAAAGATGTCCCAGTGTCTCAGCACTAAGATTTTTGCACATACGCGAAAAACTGGCAAATGTCGAACTTATCACCGGGATTGTCATATTAATCCAGTTCCATGCCGCCTCAATCACAGTCTTTTTTTCCAAATACTTGTCCTGCTGAGCCCAGACGATAATGGCCGCCTTTACATTTTTTCTGTTCTCATAAAGAAATTGTTTTCGAACACGTAATGCCATCACAAACAATTTTGACTGTGCGATGCGATACGCTTCGTCAAACCATGGGTTTGATAACTGTAAATTTCTATACTCCTGATTCATATTCAGTGGTTCTGTCTTACTGTCGTTTTTTATATTTTCATATTCGTGGACTCTTTTCTCTAAATTAGAAATTGTATCTATTTCCACCGTCTTCCAATTGTCGAATTGCCGCTTAAGCTCTCTCTGCTTTTCATTACTCTGACTCAGACTCGTTTGCCGCAAATGAATATTTTCATTGATTTCTTTCTCCTGTCTCCTGCATTCTATATCTTCATCATATAATTTTATGAGCTGATTCGTAAGCTCATTTAATCTGCCCCTATATTCCTCTTTCTTTTTCTTTCCCGCAAAAAAGTGAGGACGTTGCTCCTTGTGTACTTGAAGACACAGATTCATACTGTCCATATTTTTTCGGACAGCTTCTGCTCTGTTCTGTACCTCTTTCAAACTGAGATGCAACTGTTCCAACTGCTGCCCGCATTCTTGTTCTATTTCTGCAAGCTGCTTAAGTTCTGCGCACAGTTCATTCTTTTTCTTCTCTAATTTTTCTTGATAGTTGCCACGAACCTGTTCCAGCATTTGAGTATCTTCCTGATACGCCCGAACACCATCTGCAAATTCCTGCTTTTTTGTTTGAATCGCTTTTACTTCCTCATAATAATTCAGAAATTGTTTATATATATCTTGATTCGGCAGGTAGTCTTCTTCCAAATATTTGTGGATATGCTTCATTTTCGTGAGGATATTGGTCATATTATTCGCTTTTCCACCTTCGAGTGAAAATACTCCCCAAAACTTTTCTTCTCCCAGAATAGTTTCTTTTACCAGGTTCTCTCTTTTCTTCCCGTTTTCATCTTCCAGCCACTCTACCGACACCTTCAGATTCGATATTTCACGAAAATAGTCCGCCTCTTTAAGTTCCTCGATTAGAGAATTGTCAATTTCCTTAATTAACGGAAGTTCGTTCACAATATTTTGAACCGCACCGTTATTTGAACTTGCAACCACAATATTATTTTCAGTAATATGTTTTGGAATTTCCCCAATTGATGCGCTGTTAAAATAAATTGTTGCCTCTGTTCCTTTGATAAAATGATCTGAAAGTTTTGCAGTATCATACGCCTGCCGCACCACTAACTGCGCAAAGATGTCTTTCAAAAGTGTCGTTTTTCCGGTTCCGGGCGGACCATTGACACTTCTCATCTGCTTGTTATCAAAACCAATGGATAAGTTTACTGCAACTTGCTGCATCAGAGAAAGCGCATATGCCGTATTGCTTGGAAATCTTCCCAGAGGATAATTCTTCGGCTGCAAAATTTGTTCAAACAGATGCGGCTGAAAATTCACTGAATCTTTTTTGCTATCAAGGTTCATGCACTCCTTTTTATTTCCATACAAATAAGCATTCAAATTGACCGTCTCGATTTTTTTTGCTTTTTCCAAATCGTCAATAAAAAAAGAATGCAAATTCGTCGCCTCAGTCTCGATATTGTCCAGAATCTGCATCCGGCAGTTTATTATATCGACCCCATGTCGCAGAAGTTCATTTTGCATCGCAGCATTAAACTTCACCGAATCCCTTGCTGTCTCATCAAATTCATGAGCAAGCTGATTTCTAAAGTTTCTCTCAAATATTCGAAACTCGCTCTCATAGGGAACCTTTTTGAAATTCCGTATGTAAGCACTTTCTGTAAAGAATGTCATATCCTCCAGAAAATTAAGATTCTTATCGAAATACAACGCAAAACTGAACTTGTCTCCGAAACGAATATCCTCATCCGTCGGTTCCAATCCATACTCTGCACGAAGTATGTCCACAACTTCCTGAAATGTAAAAACATCAAAATAGACAACGACTCCTCCCTTTTGCCGCTGTTTCCACTTCTTTTTCTCAATTTCATGCAGAAACAGAGAATAAAAATCCTGTTCCTGCAAATCATTCAGAGTGAGAATAGCTTTATTATTCAAATTGATGTCTCCCTCAGATAAATGTTCCACCATTATCCATGATTCTAAAATTTTATCTTTTTCTATCATTTATGAACAAAACTCCTTTCCCGGCCCGATCAGCAACTCGTTGCCATTGAACTCTAAAAAGCCATCCAACCGCTTCGCCCAGTCCTCCATGCTCATTGGGATTTTGCGCTCGGCCTGCAATTCGGCATAATCCAGTTCTGCCGCCTGTTCCGGCGTTATATGAGAAACATCTATTTTTTCCGTATCCACATCCTTCTGCAGACGTTTCCTCAACTCTCCCTATTTCCCCATACCCGCTCTGCGGAAACAAAAACACACATCCATTTCTGCCCCGCATCGGCGGAATCCTTTGATTTACTGGGCTTTTCGAGTGAGCAGAGCGACTGTTTCAACATGCGGTGAAAGTTACTTCTTATACTAAATAGCGAAAGTATAACCTTTTGCGAAAAGATTGATATTCACTTAGGGGGAGTAGTGTTTATCCCCCTCAAACGAATATAATATTTATTGATGTCCTTTTACCTGCTTTTCAATATCTTTAATCGTCAGTAAATATTCTTCCTCTACCGGAGAAAGGTTCTTTACCTGATATTTCTGATATTCTTCATTTGCTTTTGCCATTGCCTGTGCATGACTGATTTTTCCTGCACCCTCTAACACATTTTCCCCTGTTGCTTTCAGGACATTATCCAGATGCTCTACATAATCACTCATATACATCGGGTTATGACGCATAGCCTGTATTTCTGCAAAATCAAAATAACCGGATACAATATTGTTTAATACCTTCAGTTCCTTTGCATCCAAATAATTTTTCGCAATTCCAATATCTTTCTTTACCGGAAAATCTCCTGAAAAAGCCGTTAACCCCATAAATGGCTTGTCTGAATCTGCTCGCTCATAGATTATCTCAGCAGCGGTATGTCCGTGAGCCGCAAAGTGAAGCTTATTCTGTACCATTTTGAAAAATGCAACCGACTCTGAACTTTTAGGATTATAGTCAACACTTGTTGCATAAAGGTCAAGTACCTGTCGGTACATAACTTTTTCAGATGATCGGATATCCCGGATGCGGTCTAATAACTCTTTCCAGTAATTACCGCCACCCAAATTTTTTAACCGTTCGTCATCCATGGTAAAGCCTTTTATCATGTACTCTTTTAAGCGTTCAGTAGCCCACCGACGGAAATTTGTAGCAATTTTAGACTTTACTCTATATCCAAGCGAAATAATCATATCTAAGTTATAAAAAGGCAATTCTCTGGAAACATCTCTATTTCCCTCTTTTCGAACCTGTCGAAATTTCCGACAGGTTGATTTTTCATCCAGTTCGCCTTCTTCATAAATATGTTTAATATGCTCCACAACATTCGTCCGTGATGTTTGAAATAATTCTGCCATTTGCTGCTGCGACAACCACACTGTTTCATCTTTAAAAGTTACATCAACCTTTGTCACACCATTCTCTGACTGATAAATCAAAATTTCACTATTATTACGATCTGTCATTCAAGTCCTCTCTTTCTATTTTCTCATCTGCGCCTATATCCATTCTTTGCACCAGCTCCTCATATTTCAACTGATAGGCAATCAACCTCGGCACATACTCCGGTGGTGTTCTCCTTCCAGCTTCCCAATCTTCCAAAGTCCTTACTGGAATCCCAGTATGCAACGAAAACTCTCTGCGACTCATATTGATACTTTCTCTTAATTCTCTTATTATTTTTGCACTTTCCACAAAAAATACCTCGCAATGCGTTTTTATGATTATATCACAAATCAATGCTTAACGCAATGCGAGGTGCCAAATCGTTTTTCTACCAATCATTTTTCTATCAACTCTTTTTCAATAAAAGATGATGAAAAAATGCAATATCTCTATATTCCGGAATTTGAGATAGCCTTACGCCAAAAGATGTGCCTTCACTTCCAAACTGCCTATCCCCCTGGGTAAAGCAATTTCCCCATACCCGCTCTGCGGAAACAAAAACACACATCCATTTCCGCCCCAAATCCGCAGAATCCCTTGATTACTGGGCTCTTCTCGTCAGCAGCGCGACCGTCTCAACATGGACGCCGTGCGCAAACATATCTGTACAGCGAACTTTTTTCACCTTATACCCATTTTCTTCGAGAAAACGCAAGTCTCTGGTCAAAGTGGCCGGGTCGCAGCTGACATAGACGATCCGCTCCGGCGACATCCGGACCATACACTGAAGAAGTTTTTCATCGCACCCCTTTCTGGGCGGGTCAACAACAATAACGTCGGCATGAGCCCGTTCCCCCGGATGTTCTTCGGCGTACCGGGCGTAATATTGGGGCAGAACCTCCTCGGCCTTACCGACAAAAAATTCCGCATTTTCAATCCGATTTAACCGGGCATTCTCCCTGGCATCGTCAATAGCCTGAGGTACAATCTCCACACCACAGACTTTTTTTGCGTGTTTGGCCAAAAACAAAGAAATCGTTCCGATTCCGCAGTATAAATCCCATACCGTTTCCTCGCCGGTCAATCCTGCATACTCAAGAGCTGTCCCGTATAATTTCTGTGTCTGGACCGGATTGACCTGGAAAAAGGAAAGAGGTGAAATCTGATAGGTCACATCCCCGATTTTATCGGTTATGTATGATTTACCCCACAGACATTTCACCGTATCGCCGAGGATGACATTGGTTTTTTCCCGATTGATATTCAGGCAAATGCTCGTCATCCCCGGTACGGTTTTGAGCATATCAATGAGAACTTCCGCCGCCGGAACACGCTTTCCGTTGATAACAAGGCAGACCATAATCTCTCCGGTATATTTGCCGACTCGTGTGAATACATGGCGTATCAGCCCTGTATGTGCCGCTTCATCATACGGTGCAACCTGATGGTCCTCCATCCACTGCTGCATCATCTGCATCAAACAACGATTTATTGGATGCTGAATAAAGCATTCGTCTACGGGAATGATCGAGTGAGTTCTCCCAGCATAAAATCCGGTAACAATCTTTCCTTCTTTATTCCGTCCTACCGGAAATTGGGCCTTATTCCGATAATACCATGGATCCTCCATACCGATAATGGGCTCCATTTCATAATCCTGGATTTTTCCCACCCTCTCTAGAAGCTCCCGAACCTTATTTTCTTTATAGGCAAGCTGTTTTTCATAAGCCAGAGACTGAATCTGGCAGCCGCCGCAGGCTTTGGCCTGAGGACACCGAACATCCACCCGATCTGGTGACGGCGTCAGGATTTCCATCAGCCGTCCATACCCGTAGGACTTTTTCATCTTTATGATTTTCGCCTGAATGGTATCTCCGATAAGAGCATCCTTAACAAATAATGTAAATCCATCCACCTTACCAATTCCCTCACCTCTGCTGCCCAAATCGGTAACTTCAAGGGTGACCAAATCATTTTTTTTCAAGGTTTCTTTCATTTATAAAACCGCCTTTATTTCAATCCTGTCTATTTTATTTCGATGTTTTCCGCAAATTCGACTCGAACAACCGATTATATCCCAGCCATTCCGTTGTATCTGCCGCTGCGGCAAAAATCTCCGTCATCGTTTCCATTTTAGCATCTGTATTATCTGCCAAATTTAGAGCCATAGCCTCCGCCAATGCTGGTTTTTTCGGAGAACCGTATTCCAACTCCCCATGGTGGGCTAAAATACAATGCTTTAATTCATTGGCCAGAGTTTTCGGAAAATTCGGAATCTCCCGAATCCGGTCATGAATCATCTCCGTTCCCACCACGATATGTCCAAGAAGCTGACCTTCATCCGTATAATCATTGGCCGGAAAAAGGGAAAGCTCCGTTGTTTTCCCGATATCATGACACATGGCTGCAGTGAGCAGCAAATCCCGATTGAGAATTGGATACCGCTTACAATAAAAATCACACAGCTTTGTTACACTCAATGTATGCTCCAAAAGACCGCCGACAAAGCCATGATGTACGCTTTTCGCCGCCGAATGTTCCTTAAAGCTTTTAATAAAATCCATATCCTTCAAGAAAAAGCTCTCCAAAAGGACTTTTAAATACGGATTCTGTATCGTCGTAATATAGCCGGTCAATTCCTTCATCATATCATCGATGGAGAAACGGCTTGTCGGCAGATAATCCCGAATATCATACTCCTGCTCCTGTGTCCGGCGAACGCGGCGAACATTGACCTGCAGCGCCCCCTGAAAGCTGGTCACCATCCCGTCAATTTTTATAAAATCCATTGATTCAAAATGTTCAATTCCATTATTTAAATCCCACACCTTCGCATCTACAGTGCCGGTTTTATCCTGAAGCAGCAATGAATAATAGCTTTTTCCTGCCTTTGTTTTTAAATTCTGTTTGTTCTTACATAAATAAATGCCGGAGATATTTTCTCCCTCCCGCAGCTCATAAATAAATCTCATAATATATCCTCATTTCTAATCCTCTTTGTGTAAATAGTATAGCACATCTGAAAGTTAGAGGGTATATTAAATCCTGCAAGAAAAAAAGGAATACCCTAAAAGGTATTCCTCAAATCATGAAACCAACTACATCTTGCCTTTTACTTTTTCAACAACCTCTTCCGCCACGTCTTTCATTTCCGAAACAACTTCCTTTGTTTTGCCAACGGCCTGATGAATGACCTTCTCCATATTTACTTTGTCCGCAAGTCCTTTGTTCGCCATAATCACACCTCCTTCGTCATTAATATATCCAATATAAAAATAAAAAATCCATTTTCATTTTTCCTGTTATAGGGTACAATGATAAATACAATAGGATGAGGTGCTATTATGAACGAAAAGGCTTTACGAATTTTAGAATACAATAAAATCACAGAAAAACTGACTGACTGTGCCACATCTCCCATGGGGAGGGAGCTATGTCGAAAGCTGCTTCCATCCACAGACCTGGGAGAAATCTGTCAGGGTCAGATGGAAACAAGCGACGCGCTTTCGCGGATTTATGCCAAAGGAAGTCTTTCCTTTTCCGGACTTCGGAACATCAGGGATTCTCTGCTTCGCCTAAAGGTTGGCTCTAGCTTATCCATCACAGAACTGATGCACATTGCTTCTCTGCTGGAAACAGCTCTTCGAGCCAAATCCTACGGACGCCGCGAAACCGACGATATGTCTACGGATTCCCTGGACGGGTTTTTTAACGCCATTGAACCGTTATCTCCGGTATGCCGGGAAATCCGGCGCTGCATTCTCTCCGAAGAAGAGATTGCTGATGATGCCAGCGCTGGTTTAAAGCATGTCCGCCGTTCCATTAAGCTGACCAATGAACGGATTCACAGTCAATTAAACGCCATGGTTAATTCCTCCTCTGTCAGCTCGATGCTTCAAGATAACCTGATTACCATGCGCGGCGGCCGCTACTGTCTTCCGGTCAAAGCCGAATATCGAAGCCAGATTCAGGGAATGATCCACGACCAGTCCTCTTCCGGCTCCACATTATTTATTGAGCCGATGGCTGTAGTTAAACTGAATAACGATTTACGGGAACTGGCCGCCAAAGAAAAAGAAGAAATCGAAAAAATACTGGCAGACCTGAGCAATCAATGCGCCGAATATCAGGAAGAATTATCAACCAATATGACTGTCATGTCCCATTTGGACTTTGTGTTTGCCAAAGCAAATCTTTCCAGAAGCTATAACGGTTCGGAACCTCTCTTCAATGAAAACGGCTACATCAACATCAAAAAGGGACGTCACCCTCTTCTGGACAAAAAGAAGGTCGTTCCCATTGATATTTCCATCGGGAAAGACTACCGTCTTCTTATCGTTACCGGGCCAAATACCGGCGGTAAAACCGTATCCTTAAAGACCGTTGGTCTTCTCACACTGATGGGTCAGGCCGGACTGCATATCCCAGCTTTTGACCATTCAGAGCTTTCCGTTTATGAGGATGTATTTGCGGATATCGGCGATGAACAAAGTATCGAACAAAGCCTCAGTACCTTTTCATCCCATATGACAAATATTGTGTCTATTATTGAAAAATCCAATTACCGTTCCCTTGTTTTGCTGGATGAGCTGTGCGCCGGAACGGATCCGACAGAGGGCGCTGCCCTGGCTATGGCCATCCTGAAAAATTTCCTGCGGCGGAACGTGACAACCATGGCGACAACCCATTACAGTGAATTGAAGGTTTTCGCCCTTTCGACAGAAGGCGCCTGCAATGCAAGCTGTGAATTCAATGTGGAAACTTTAAGCCCTACTTATCGACTTCTCATTGGAATTCCCGGCAAAAGTAACGCCTTTGCCATTTCCAGCAAACTCGGCCTTCCAGCCTCTATGATCGAAGAAGCAAAGAAATTCATTGACGCCAATGACCAGAGCTTTGAAGATTTAATTGCCGACCTGGAAACAAGCCGGTCGACCATCGAAAAAGAACGGTTGGAAATCGAACAATATAAGGGCGAAGTTGCCCAGCTAAAACAAAAGCTGGAAGCAAAACAGGATAACCTGTCTAAACAGAAAGAACGGATTCTCCGCGAGGCCAACGAACAGGCTCGGAAAATCCTCCAGGATGCAAAGGATTATGCAGACCAGACGATCCGCGATATGAATAAACTGGCCGCCGGAAAAGCCGATAACCTGAAGGAAATGGAACGAAAGCGTTCTGCTGTCCGGGATAAACTTTCGAAAGCAGATGAACGTTTAACTTTGAAAAAGGACCGAGCAAAGAAAAATCGTCCGGAAGACTTTCATCCGGGCGACAGTGTTCGAGTACTCAGCATGAACCTTAAAGGTACAATTACCGGAAAACCGGACAGCAAAGGTCAAGTGGCTGTACAAATGGGTATTTTAAAATCCATGGTTCATCTGACCGATTTGGAACTTTTAGACGAAGAAGTCATTAAGGCGCCAACCCTAAAGAAAACCGGCGCCGGAAAAATCAAAATGTCCAAGTCCGCTTCTATCAGCACGAGCCTGAACATTATCGGAAAAACCGTGGACGAAGCCATGCCGGAGCTGGATAAATATCTGGATGATGCCTATCTCGCCCACTTAAATCAGGTAACTATTATCCATGGACGCGGCACAGGAAAACTCCGCACCGCCGTTCATAACAAACTTAAAAAATGCCGTTATGTCAAATCTTATCGCCTCGGAACCTTTGGCGAAGGCGAAACCGGCGTAACTATCGTTGATTTTAAATAAACTGAGAAAGAGCGTTTTTTCAGCTATTCTATAACTGTCAAAACGCTCTTCCACAACTTTACAACTAAAGATTAGAGTCGTAATCTAATTTAAAATTCATAACAATGGCGCGCACAAGCATGCTCTCAACCTGTTCGGCCATATCCTGATTGACTATATAATGTACATTACCATATTCGTCATAAAAGGGCTGTGTACAAAGCTTGCATATGTAAGCCCGATAACACGCGAGTACCTCCTGGATAGCTTCAGCATCTCCCT
>ENA-ORNG01002090-ORNG01002090.1-human-gut-metagenome-genome-assembly--contig:-NODE-2090-length-12683-cov-2.482974_pt1 | contig 12683 bp, 9 predicted proteins | sample MGYA00242113_ERZ509018 | MGnify/ENA primary metagenome ERZ509018 (study PRJEB26280, sample SAMEA2338711) | human gut metagenome | biome: human gut; feature: human-associated habitat; material: faeces... | reverse complement strand
AAATTTTACGGGCGGCGGGCATCAGATATGCTTCCGCCTGTAACAATAGAATGGAGGATTATCATGGTAGATAACAATTGCGCATATTGTGTAGAAGGCGATTTAGTAGCAAAATTCGGTATTAAGATTTGCGAACTTGAAACGTCAAAGGTCTATTTATTTAAGGAGCAGAGCCATCCGGGCAGATGTATCGTAGCACATAAGAAGCATGTCGGCGATATGAATGAACTGACAGCAGAAGAACGTGCAGCTTACTTCGAAGATGTTGCAAAGGTTGCAAGAGCAATTATGGCAGCTTTCCATCCGGACAAGGTAAATTATGGTGCTTACGGTGATACGGGTCATCATCTTCATTTTCATCTCTGCCCGAAGTACAAGGACGAATTTGAATGGGGCGGTGTATTCTTAATGAATCCGGATAAGAAGTACTTATCTGATGCCGAATATGCGGAAATGATTGAAAAGATTAAGAGCCATTTATAAAATGAAAAATGGACTGCCGCACTGGGATGAATGTAGGTTCTCTTAGTCCGGCAGTTTTTCTTTTACCTGAAAAAGTATTTATTATATCGGCAAAGTATGATAAGATAAATAATAATTACAAGAAATATATAAAAATGTGTTGACAAATATGCGGTGTGGTGTTATTATAATGACATCAAAAGAAAAGAGAGAAAATAAAACGAAGAAGTAACAAATTTAAAAATCATTCAATTCATAGCATATATATAAATGTTACATGAAAAGGATGAAATTAAATGAAAGGGTAAAGGTGATACCGTTGGGAAAGTAGTCAATCATTTTCAATATGAGAAGTGGCAGAAATCAAGTTTCCTGCAAGAAAGACCTGATACATAAATTATCCATTATTTAAATCAGATTATCGGAATACATTCGGAAGAGAATATTAAATATATTACCTGGTGAACAGGACTTTCAGAAAAAGGATAATCTTTATAAACGTATTACAGGTATATAGAATTGATTACTCATATTGAATAACTGTCACAAACCTGATATAAAGATTTTTGAATCTGTGTAAAGAAACATTTTCAAATATTGCGATCCATAAACGTGAGTTATATGAATCAAAGCTTTACATCAGAAGAATATCTTCTCACAAAAGATATTAAACAGAAATAACAGAAACCTTATTCCCGAAGAAAACAGTTTGAAATTTAAAAAGTTAAGTTTGAAGCTGCTCTAGTCTGACGGAAAAGATTTCAGAGATTATTTCAAAATGGAATTATAATCCGTAAATTATAATTTCGACTCTATGAACTTTCTAAATGAATCGAATGATAAACATCATATCGTTTATGAGCAGGAAATTAAATGAACTGTAACCGAATAAAGACACGATATAATATATATAATAAAAACTGAATACAGAAGATTGAAGGAAGTATACTATAAGAGGTATCAGAGGATTTCAATCAGCAAACAAGACGAAAAGTTTTGAAAGAACAAAGAGGTAAATTAAAATTGAATATTGAAGATTGTTAAGACGGTCATCATTTCAGGATTATGAAAAGTAATTGTTAAGAGAAGTGATGACCGTCTGACTGTTGTATAAAAAAGTTTTTTACGATATACTCTCCATAGAAAGTGCGAAAGCATAAAAGGGAGAGCTTTTTTTATGTGGAATAATAAGAATAGTATAGAAGATATGATCATATTTGAGGATAAAGACATTCTGGTATGTCATAAAGCTGCGGGTATTGCAGTTCAAAATGCACGAATTGGAGCTGCAGATATGGAAAGTTCTTTAAAGAATTATCTGGCTTTAAAAAATACGGAAACAGTTCCTTATCTGGGAGTTGTGCACAGACTGGATCAACCGGTTGAAGGGGTTCTGGTATTTGCAAAGAATAAAAAAGCAGCAGCTGGTCTGACGAGGCAGATTACAACGGGAAATATTGTCAAAGAATATCTGGCAGTGACAGACAGGATGTCGGAGAAACACCAGGGACGACTGGAAGATTATCTGATAAAAAATGGAAGAACCAATACTTCTGAAGTAGTAACATCAAAGACGAGCGGAGCTAAAAAAGCAGTTTTAGATTATGAGGTTATACATCAAATTTCAGATGAGAGGACAGAGAGCGGAAAAAGAATCCTTATAAAAATTCATTTGGAAACCGGTCGTCATCATCAGATACGTGTACAGATGGCGCATGCAGGAATGCCGCTTCTTGGTGACCGTAAATATAATCCAGGAGAGATATCTCAATTACCACTTGGATTGTGTTCCTGTCATCTGATATTTCGTCATCCGATTACCGGAAAGAAGATGGAGTTTCAGGTAACTCCGAATGGAGAAAGTTTTGCAGGTTTCCCAAATCCGTGATTTTAAAACTGGTAAAATTGCCGTATTTTCCTCTAAAAGATGAAAAAACTATGAAATCTATAGACGCAAAAAAGAAAATGTGTATAATGTAGAAAGATAACGGTAACAGAGCGCATTTGTATAAAAATATATTCAGAAAAGAGGAAAATACGATGAAAAAAGCAGCTGTTGTGGTGCTTCTTCTTGCAGGTGTGGCTGCAGTGGCAGGAGAAGCCGGTATAATGGATGGCTTTGGTAATTTTGTTGCGGATGTGCAGGCAGAAGATGAACTGCCGGATAACGAGAAAGCTCAAAATGAATCAGAAGAAGTAACAGGTGAGGAAGAGGACAGTGCATCCAAGATAGATACTTCCATCACAATTGGGACAGGGAGCAGGATTGCTGTTGTAAGCAAGGCTACAGATGGAGAATACTGGAAACTTGTTCACCGGGGCATGGAAGATGCTGTGAAGGATATCAATACAGCATATGATTTTTCTTCTGATGATGCAGTCACTATGACATTTGAAGGACCTTCCGATGAACAGGATGTAGAAACACAGATCAATACGCTTGATGCGGTAATTGCGGAGAATCCAACGGTTCTTTGTATGTCTGCAAGTGACATTGAATCCTGTCAGGCACAGCTTGAAGCAGCAAGTGAAAACGGAATTCCGGTCGTAGTATTCGATTCTAATGTTAATGAAGATGAACTTGTGGCAGCATTTCGCGGAACCGATAATACATATGTAGGAAAGCTTGCCGCAGAAAAACTGGCAGACGCTATTGGCGGGTCTGGTAAGATTGCAGTATTTTCTGCCCAGGAAAAGACAGAAAGTTCCCAGAAACGAGTGGAGGGATTCAAAGAAACCCTTATGGAGTATCCGGATATTACGATCGTAAGTGAATTGTATACAGATAAAGTAGATGATATGGAAACTGCAATGGCAGATGTACTTAACAGATATCCGGATCTGAGCGGAGTGTTCTGCACAAATGAAGATGTTTCAGATCTGTATCTTGGTCTTGATAAGGGAGAGAAGGCTCCGGTTATGGTTGGAGTTGATGCGACGACTGTTCAGCAGAAAGCGATTGCAGATGGACAGGAACTTGGAACAGTATCACAGGATCCATATGCTATAGGATATCAGACGATCATTGCGGCTGCACAGGCAATGTCCACGGATGTTCAGAAGGCTGCGGAAGTAGAAAAGAATGTTCTTCTTGAGCCAGAATGGATTGATGCATCAAATATCAGCGATGAGACCAACAGTAATTATCTTTATTCAAAATAATATATGATAATGGCAAAAGGGTGTCATAAATAGTTTTCAACTCCGGCAAGGACAGTTCACATTGAACTGTCCTTGTGTTATAATAGATAAGATTCGACGAAAATGTAATGAATCGGATTTAGAATGGAGGAAATTTTTTTGAAAGAAAGAGAAACATTTGGCTCAAGACTTGGATTCATCCTGGTTTCTGCAGGGTGTGCAGTAGGTCTTGGAAACGTATGGAAATTCCCATACATGACAGGAAAATATGGCGGAGCTGCTTTTATCCTGATCTATCTTGTCTTTCTCGTACTGCTTGGACTGCCGATTCTTGTAAGTGAATTTGCAGTAGGACGAAGTAGCAGACTGAGCACGGCAAGAGCATTTCACAAACTGGAGCCGGAGGGTTCCAATTTCCATAAGTACAGCTATATGGGAATGATCGGTAATTATATGCTGATGATGTTTTATACCATGGTAGCAGGATGGATGATGTACTACGGTTATGTTATGGCGACCGGGAAACTGAGCGGAGCTTCTTCTGATGAAGTGAGTGGCTTTTTCTCAAACCTGATGACATCTACCGGAACAATGACCGGTTGGATGATCGTAGCTGTTCTTCTGGCATTTGGCGTATGTTCACTGGGACTTCAGAATGGAATCGAGCGTATCACAAAAGTCATGATGATCTGCCTTTTGGCACTGATTGTGGTGCTGGCTGTTCATTCTGTAACGCTGGACGGAGCGATGGAAGGTGTTAAATTTTACCTTGTACCAAACCTCGACAATATCCGTGCGGCAGGTCTTGGAAACGTGATCTTTGGTGCGCTGTCACAGGCATTCTTTACTTTGAGTATCGGTATCGGTGCGATGGAGATCTTCGGAAGCTATATGGGAAAGGAATGTACCCTTGCAGGAGAAAGTATTAATATCCTGATCCTGGATACATTTGTAGCATTGATGGCTGGTCTTATCATCATTCCGGCATGTTTTGCATTTAACGTAGAGCCTGGTGCGGGACCGGGACTTGTATTCATCACTCTGCCAAACGTATTCAACCAGATGGCAGGTGGAAGACTCTGGGGAGCTCTGTTTTTCCTGTTTATGTCCTTTGCGGCATTGTCTACGGTTATTGCAGTATTTGAGAACATTCTGTCCTTCGCAATGGATCTGTGGGGATGGAAACGTAATAAAGCAGTTTTATTTAATATCGTTCTGCTTATTATTCTTTCCATGCCGGCAATCCTTGGCTTCGGACCGTGGTCCGGAGTTCAGATCCTCGGTGAAGGAACAAATATCATGGATCTGGAAGATTTTATTATTTCAAATAACATCCTGCCGCTTGGTTCAGTAATCTTTGTAATCTTTTGTGCATCTAAGAATGGGTGGGGATGGGACAACTTCATTAAGGAAGCCAATACTGGAAAAGGAATAAAATTCCCGACATGTATCAGAAATTACATGTTGTGGGTAATTCCGGTCGTTGTAGCGATTATTTATCTGAAAGGTTATTATGATATGTTCCAGCCGAAAGGAAATACTTATCTGATTCCATGGATGATTGTGGGCATCGCCATGCTGATATTGGTAGGATGGATCGTATTCGGACATAGTAAGAAAAACAAGAAGTAAGAAATAGGAGGAGGCATAAATTATGATAGCAGAAAAAATGAAACCTTTTGTACAGAACAATTCAGCAATTCGTATGATGTTCGAAGAAGGAAATCGTCTCCGGGCAAAGTATGGTGCGGACAAAGTCTATGACTTCAGCCTTGGTAACCCAAGTGTTCCAGCACCGGATTGCGTACGCGAGGCAATCATAGATCTTGTAAACAACGAAGAACCGACTGTTCTCCACGGATATATGAGCAACGCAGGCTTTGAGGATGTCAGAGAAACGATCGCGCAGTCTCTGAACCGCCGTTTCGGGACAGCTTTTTCTGCACATAATCTGATCATGACAGTTGGTGCTGCCAGCGGTCTGAATGTCATCCTCAAGACGATACTGAATCCGGGCGAGGAAGTGATCGTTTTTGCACCGTACTTTCTGGAATACGGTGCATATGTACGTAACTATGACGGTAAGCTTGTGGAAATCTCTCCTAATACAGAGACTTTCCAGCCAAATCTGAAAGAACTGGAAGAGAAGATTACAGCCAATACCCGTGCAGTGATCGTAAATACGCCACATAACCCGACCGGTGTTGTTTATTCTGAGGAGACGATCAAAGAACTTGCTGCGATCCTCGAGAAAAAACAGCAGGAGTTTGGTTCTGTGATCTATCTGATTTCGGATGAACCGTACAGAGAACTGGCTTATGATGGCGTAGAAGTTCCATATCTGACGAAATATTATAAGAATACGGTTGTAGGATATTCCTATAGCAAATCTCTGTCTCTGCCGGGAGAGCGTATTGGATATCTGGTCATCCCGGATGAACTGGAAGACAGCGCAACAGTCATCACAGCAGCAGCAATTGCAAACCGTGTACTTGGAAGTGTTAATGCACCATCCCTTATGCAGAAAGTTATCCAGAAATGCGTAGATGCAGAAGTGGATGTGGCTGCTTATGACAGAAACCGTCTGGCACTTTACAATGGCCTTAAAGAATGTGGATTTGAATGTATCAAACCACAGGGCGCATTTTATCTGTTTGTGAAATCTCCGGTTGCAGATGAGAAGCAGTTCTGCGAGGCCGGTAAGAAATATAATATCCTGATGGTTCCGGGAAGCTCCTTTGCCTGCCCTGGATATGTAAGACTGGCATATTGTGTATCTTACGAGACGATTCAGAATTCTCTGCCTGAATTTGAGAAGCTGGCAGCAGAGTATGGGCTGTAGGAAGCCGGAATGTACAGTACACGAATTTGTAAAATGTATAATAGAAATTTATAAGAGTAAAAACAGATAAAAAAGACGCAGGAGCTGACTTTTTTGGTCATGCCCCTGCGTCTTTTGCAGTGCATATCGAGGAAGCACCGGTGGTGCGCTGGTCAGATCTTGTCAATTTTTTTACGGATATCCAGCATTTTCTGATCGAGCTGTGTGATCACAGAAGCACACTGCTGTAATTCTTCATTGATCACTGCTGTCTGCTTTTGTCCGCGTTTGTAACGCAATTGATGGTCGAGGTTGGCCCAGTAATCCATGGCAGCAGTTCGAAGCTGCAATTCCAGTTTGATCCACTGGTTTTCTTTCTGGAATGGAATTGCAATTTCCAGAATCAGATGAAGGCTTTGATAGCCGGATTTCTTTGGCTGCTGTACATAATCTTTGATTTTCAGGATATGGATATCCTGTTGTTTTTCGATCAGGTCAGCCACTTTGTAAATATCATCTACATAAGCACATACAGCACGAACACCGATCAGGTCATTGATCTTTTCCAGTGCCAGATCAAAATTCAGGTCCAGTCCTTTTTTCTGCATTTTTTTGCAGACACTGTCATAGCTTTTGAGTCTCCAGGTTTTCATCTGAATAAAATTCCGTTTATATTTCATCAGCAGAAATGTGTTGATGATGTCGAGTTTGGTCATCATAAGATTGATGGCACATTGTCCTTTAATGCTAAATTCACTGTCGGTCAGCATGCTCTTAAGAAGTTCTTTCTTTTTCAATTTCTGTCTTTCTTCCTCTAATTGTATCAGTGTAAATGTTTCTGTTGCCCGTAATGCATTTCCCGTTCCCATTAGAATACTCCTCCAGTAATAAATCTGTACGTGATTTGCGTTAAATCAAAGTTAAACAGTCGCGTTGCCAGTGTTAGCTGGAATGCAACCCGTGTGCGGGAATCTTGATTTGGATTTCTGTTTCCCATCATTTAATCTATGAAAAGGGGTGGAGAAATATGACAGGAAAAAATAGAAAATTTTGTTATGAAAATCACAATCTTATGAGTATGAAATCGAGGAAACAGACTTTGAAAACAGGTGTATGTCAAATTTTTTGCCTGGGAATTAAGAGGAATGATGAAAATACGGATTGTATAAAATGCTGATTAATGGCGAAAATGTAAGAAATAATTTGTTTGAAATTTTAACAAAATACAGATTGACAAATGATTAACGAACCCGTATAATAAGCGCATATCAATCATTGATAAATAATTAACGTTAATAAATTGACGGAATTGTTTATCGGACTAAAGAATAAGGCTCATATCATAACAGAAAAACAGGAGGATTCACAAATGGCAAAGAAAGAAACCCACATCCCGGCAATCATTGATACTCCGGAAGCACTGGAAGCAAAGATCGCTGCGATGAAAGAAGCACAGAAACTTTTCGCCACTTATACACAGGAGCAGGTAGATAAAATCTTCAAAGCTGCTGCAACTGCAGCTGATAAAGCACGTATCCCGCTTGCAAAAGCTGCTGTTGAAGAAACTGGAATGGGTATCGTTGAAGATAAGGTCATCAAAAATCATTATGCAGCAGAATATATCTACAATGCGTATAAAAACACCAAAACCTGTGGTGTTCTTGAAGAAGATCCGGTTTATGGAATCAAGAAGATTGCGGAGCCGATCGGTCTGATCGCGGCAGTTATTCCAACTACAAACCCGACTTCCACAGCAATCTTTAAAACGCTGATCGCGTTAAAAACCAGAAATGCGATCATCATCAGCCCACATCCTCGTGCAAAAGGAAGTACGATTGAAGCTGCAAGAGTTGTTCTGGAAGCTGCCGTAAAAGCAGGTGCTCCGGAAGGCATCATCGGATGGATCGATGTACCGAGCCTTGAACTTACAAATCTTGTAATGAAAGAAGCTGACATCATTCTTGCAACAGGTGGTCCTGGAATGGTTAAAGCGGCATATTCTTCCGGAAAACCGGCACTTGGAGTTGGCGCCGGAAACACACCGGTTATCATTGATGACACTGCAGATGTTCGTCTGGCAGTAAACTCTATCATTCACTCCAAAACATTTGATAATGGTATGATCTGTGCATCCGAACAGTCCGTAACAGTTCTCGAAGGTGTATATAAAGCAGTTAAAGAAGAATTTCAGTACAGAGGATGCTACTTCCTGAAGAAAGATGAGATTGAAAAAGTAAGAAAAACAATCCTGATCAATGGTGCACTGAATGCTAAGATCGTTGGACAGAAAGCTGCTACGATTGCAGAGATGGCAGGCGTTACAGTTCCGGCAGAAACCAAGATCCTGATCGGTGAAGTAGAATCTGTAGATATCAGTGAAGAGTTTGCACACGAGAAACTTTCTCCGGTACTTGCCATGTACAAGGCAAAAACATTCGACGAAGCGATCGTAAAAGCAGAACAGCTTGTAGCTGACGGTGGATATGGACATACTTCTTCTCTGTATATCAATGTGAATGAGAAAGAAAAAATGGCAAAACATGCAGCAGCAATGAAGACCTGCCGAATCCTGATCAATACTCCATCTTCTCAGGGTGGTATCGGAGATCTTTACAACTTCAAACTCGTACCATCTCTGACACTTGGCTGTGGTTCCTGGGGTGGAAACTCTGTATCTGAAAACGTTGGTGTGAAACATCTGATCAATATCAAGACTGTTGCTGAGAGGAGAGAGAACATGCTCTGGATGAGAACCCCGGAAAAAGTTTACTTCAAAAAAGGCTGCCTGCCGGTTGCTCTGGATGAGCTGAAAAATGTGATGGGCAAGAAACGCTGCTTCATCGTAACAGACTCCTTCCTGTACAAGAATGGATATACAAAGAAAATTGAAGATAAACTGGATGAGATGGGAATTGTTCATACATGCTTCTCTGATGTAGAACCTGATCCGTCTCTGGCTTCTGCAAAAGCAGGTGCAGCAGCAATGCGCGCATTTGAACCAGACTGCATCATCGCAATGGGCGGTGGATCTGCAATGGATGCCGGTAAGATCATGTGGGTTCTTTATGAAAATCCAGATGCAGACTTCGATGACATGGCAATGGATTTCATGGATATCCGTAAGAGAATCTACACATTCCCGAAAATGGGTAAAAAAGCTTACTTTATCGCTGTACCTACATCTTCCGGTACAGGATCTGAGGTAACACCGTTTGCCATCATTACAGACAAAGAAACAGGAATTAAATGGCCACTGGCTGACTATGAACTGATGCCGGATATGGCAATCGTGGATACCGACAACATGATGAGTGCACCAAAAGGACTGACAAGTGCTTCTGGTATCGATGTTATGACACATGCGATCGAAGCATATGTTTCTATGATGGCTTCTGACTACACAGACGGACTTGCTCTCCGTGCGATCAAACTTGTATTTGATTATCTGCCAAGAGCATACAGAGATGGAAATGATGTAGAAGCAAGAGATCATATGGCAAATGCATCCTGCATGGCCGGTATGGCATTTGCAAATGCATTCCTTGGAGTAAACCACTCCCTGGCTCACAAACTGGGTGCTTTCCATCACATCCCGCACGGTATCGCAAATGCTCTGGTTCTGACAGATGTTATGCGTTACAATGCTGATGAAGTTCCGACCAAGATGGGTACTTTCCCGCAGTATCAGTATCCAAAGACACTGGCACGTTATGCAGAGATCGGACGTTTTGTAGGACTGACAGGAAAAGATGACAAAGAAGTATTTGAGAAACTTCTGGATAAACTGGAAGAACTCAAGAAGATTATTGAGATCAAACCTACGATCAAAGATTATGGTGTAGATGAGAAATACTTCCTTGAGACTCTGGATGAGATGAGTGAACAGGCATTTAATGACCAGTGTACCGGTGCAAACCCGAGATATCCACTTATTGCAGAACTGAAAGAAATCTACCTGAAAGCATACTATGGTAAATAATAAATTTTAGATTGGTGTGTTTTCTTCCATAAAAATATTATAAGCAGTGATTGCCCCGGAATTACAGGAATGTAATACCGGGGCAATTGCTTTATTGGTCATACTATTGTAAGAGAAATTTAGATAAAATTCAGAATCTGTGTATTGCAAGCCGGGGGATATGGATGTTACAATAAGCACTAATGACAATGTTAACATAAACAGAGAGCTTATATAGGAGATATATAAGGAAAAGAAGCTGATGCTTCAGGGGGCATGATTATTGAAACAAAATGAAAACACAAAATATGTAAAACTTGGTATTACAGGAGCGGCAGTTCTGGCATTTGGATTTGCCATCATGTATATTCTGAATCAGAGCAAGAATATTGCAGCAGGTATTCAGTTGGTATTTAATATTCTGAAACCTTTCCTGTATGGTGCGTTGATTGCCTATCTGCTGGCACCGATCTGTAACCGGATGGATGAGCGTTTCCTGAAATGGTTTCCCAAGGCAACAGAAAAGCAGAAGAAAGGTTTGAAATTTCTATCTATTGCAATTGCAGTTATTTGTGCAGTCACGATTGTAGTTCTGCTGATTCTGCTGATTCTTCCGCAGGTATGGGACAGCACAGTGAAGATCATTAAGATACTTCCGGCCAGACTTGCCTATTGTAACCGCATGATTGATCAGCTGCTCAAGGATCAGCCGGAATTACAGACATATTTTAATCATTTTTCATCACAGGTGGAGAATGGTCTGAATGATGTTCTGAAAGCAAATTCCAGTATGATGACAACGATTCAGGGAATTGTCAATAATATTACAGTACAGTTGATCGAGGTTTTAAGCGTATTCAAAAATATGTTTCTTGGATTTTTGATCGCAGTATATCTTCTTGCAAGCCGTAAACTGTTTGGAGCACAGGCAAAGCTTCTTCTGTATGGTATCTTTCCGAATAAATGGGCGAAGATCATTGAAGAAGAAGTTCATTATACAGACAAAATGTTTAACGGTTTCTTTGTTGGTAAGATCATCGATTCTGCAATTATCGGTCTGATCTGCTTTGCGGGAACCACTTTATTGGGATTCGAATCCGCTGCATTTATCAGTGTTGTGATTGGTGTGACGAATATCATTCCATTTTTCGGACCATTTATCGGAGCAATTCCATGTGCATTATTACTGCTTCTGGGAAGTAATCCGTGGGATGCTTTATACTTCCTGATTTTTATCGTGATACTTCAGCAGGTGGACGGAAATATCATTGGGCCGAAGATTCTTGGTAATACAACCGGAGTTTCCAGTTTCTGGGTATTATTTTCCATTCTGTTATTTGGAGGTCTGTGGGGACTGGTTGGTATGGTGATCGCAGTACCATTGTTTGGGGTTATCTATGATATTATCCGTAAACTGACAGCAAGAGGACTGAAAAGAAACCGACATGAAGAGATGATGCAGGAATATAATGAAAAATTTCATGAAGAGCCTGAAGAAACAGAGACAACTCAAAAGGATACGTTCAGCAAAAAAATTAATGCAAAAATCAATGAGTACATTGATAAGAATGTAAATAACAAATAGCATATTGAGTATAAAAGTAAGCCCCATGAGTTTTGACTCATGGGACTTATTTTGTGTAAAACACCTTAAGGTGTTTATATTAATGTTTTTATCACTGCTTACGAAATGCTGCACGTTTTCTTTCTCTAGGATCCAGAATTCTCTTACGGATACGAAGGCTTTCTGGTGTTACTTCCAGAAGTTCGTCCTGATCGATGAATTCGATTGCCTGCTCCAGGCTGAGAACTCTTGGCGGTGTCAGTTTCAGAGCTTCATCCGCGGAAGAAGAACGTGTATTGGTCAGATGTTTTGTCTTGCAGACATTCAGCTCGATGTCTTCGGCTTTACCATTCTGTCCGATGACCATACCACTGTATACTTTTTCGCCAGGACCAACGAAGAGTGTTCCACGATCCTGCGCTGAGAACAGACCATATGCAACTGCTTCACCGGATTCAAAGGCAATCAGGGATCCCTGTTTACGATACTGGAAATCTCCTTTATATGGTGCATATCCGTCGAAAGTAGTATTCAGGATACCGGTACCCTTGGTGGAAGTCAGAAATTCACCACGGAATCCGATCAGTCCACGGGATGGAATGTGGAATTCCAGACGAACAGATCCGTCACTTGCTGTGCTCATTCCCTGAAGTTCACCTTTACGCTCGCTCAGTTTCTGGATAACAGTACCGGAGAATTCTTCCGGAACATCTACATAAGCGATTTCCATTGGCTCA
>ENA-ORNG01002086-ORNG01002086.1-human-gut-metagenome-genome-assembly--contig:-NODE-2086-length-12727-cov-5.209754_pt1 | contig 12727 bp, 10 predicted proteins | sample MGYA00242113_ERZ509018 | MGnify/ENA primary metagenome ERZ509018 (study PRJEB26280, sample SAMEA2338711) | human gut metagenome | biome: human gut; feature: human-associated habitat; material: faeces... | reverse complement strand
CAGCGCCAGCAGCAGGCAAAGCGCCGCCCGAGGGCATATCCTTCTCGTCTTTTCCATCTCTTTCTTATCTCCCCCCGCTCTTTTCTGCCGCGCGCGGAAATTTTTGCAATTTTCCCCGACGCTTCCGGCTCTATCATTATGCTCCGGCCCTCCAAAAATAAAGGCGGTTTTTTCATGCATCATTCCCACCTCGGCGAGATACCATTACAACGTGGGAAGTTTGAGCGAAAGGAAAATCATGCCATGAAAATTTCGCAGGACTGGAGCCCCTCGGAGCTGGGGCGGGAGCTGCTCCGGACGGCCTCGTCCGGGCCTAACGGCTCGGCGGGCACCTACGGGCGGAGCGTCGCGGGCGCGGCGCTGCGCTTCTTTGCGCTGGGTCGGGGGAGGCGCAGGCTGCTCTTGACGGCGGCGCACCACGCCAACGAGTGGATAACGGCCCCGCTGCTGCTGCGCTTTGCCGGGGAGCTCGCGGCCGGGGTCTGGCCCGGGGCGCTGGACGGGACGCGGGTCTTTTTCGCGCCGCTGGTGAACCCGGACGGGGCGCGGCTCGTGACGGGGGAGCTCGCCTCCGGCCCGCTTTTTGAAAACGCGCGGCGCATCGCGGAAAAATACCCCGACATCCCCTTCCCGGACGGCTGGAAGGCGAACCTGCGCGGCGTGGACCTGAACCTCCAGTACCCCGCGGGCTGGGAGGAGGCGAAGAAGATAAAGTTCGCCGCCGGCTGGACGGGTCCGGCCCCGCGGGACTACGTGGGCGCGGCCCCGCTCTGCGCGCCGGAGGCCCGGGCGCTCTACCGCCTGACCCGCCGCATCTCGCCGGAGCTCGTCATAGCCCTGCACACGCAGGGTGAGGTCATCTACTGGAAATATCTCGACCTTGAGCCGCCCGGTGCGGAGGCCTGCGGCCGCGCCATGGCCGATGCTTCCGGCTACGCGCTGGAGGATACGCCCTACGCCTCCGGCCACGCGGGCTACAAGGACTGGTTCATCCTCGACTATGACCGCCCCGGCTATACCATCGAGTGCGGCCTGGGCGAAAATCCCCTGCCCTGGGCCGACTTCGGCGCCATATATCCCGCCGTGCGCGCCGCCCTCGCCGCCGCCGTGCTCGGCTGTTGACTTATTTCCAAGTTGGGATATAATATCGGTACCGACTGAAACTATTGTTTGCAAAAGAGGTAGATATAATGAGCGAAAACTGCAATCACGACTGCGCCTCCTGCGCTGAGAACTGCGAGAGCAGGCAGCAGAGCTTCCTGAAGAGCCTGCACGAGGGCAGCGCCGTCGGCCGCGTCATCGCCGTGGTGAGCGGCAAGGGCGGCGTGGGCAAGAGCCTGGTGACGAGCCTGCTGGCCTGCGAGATGCAGCGCCGGGGCCACAGGGCCGCGGTGCTGGACGCGGACATCACCGGCCCCTCCATCCCGCAGATGTTCGGCGTGCACGAGGGCGCGCGCGGGGGCGAGAACTTCATCCTGCCCGTCACGAGCCGCGGCGGCGTGCAGATGATGAGCATGAACGTCCTGCTGCCGAAGGAGACGGACCCGGTGGTCTGGCGCGGCCCCGTCATCGCCGGCGCGGTGGAGCAGTTCTGGACGGACGTCATCTGGGACGACGTGGACTACATGTTCGTCGATATGCCCCCCGGGACGGGCGACGTGCCGCTGACCGTCTTCCAGTCCCTGCCCGTGAACGGCGTCGTCGTCGTGGCGAGCCCCCAGGAGCTCGTGGGCATGATAGTCGAAAAGGCCGTGAACATGGCCGCCATGATGAATAAGCGCGTCCTCGGCCTCGTGGAGAACATGAGCTATTTCGTCTGCCCCGACTGCGGCTCCCGCCACAGCGTCTTCGGCCAGAGCCGCATAGACGAGACGGCGGAGCGCTTCGGCATCGGCCAGGTCGCGAAGCTCCCGATAAACCCCGGCTGGGCCGCCTCCTGCGACGCGGGCGAGATCGAGTCCATCCAGGTGCCGGAGCTCGCGCAGCTCGCCGACTACATCGAGCGCGGCGCGTATTGAAAAAACCGGATTTTCAGCCATAAAAAATGCGGAAGCGGCCTCGGACGGGGCCGTTTCCGCCTTGTATGGGAGGTAAGTGCTTGATAACTCTGCTCTCAAGGCTCTTCATAAAGGACAGGGAGAACACCTCGGACGCAGGGGTGCGCCGGGCCTACGGCATGCTCTGCTCGCTGGTGGGGATAGGGCTGAACGTGCTGCTCTTCCTGGGCAAGTACCTGGCCGGGCGGCTGTCCGGCTCCATCGCCATGACGGCGGACGCCTTCAACAACCTGTCGGACGCGGGCTCCTCGGTCATCACGCTGCTGGGCTTCCGCATGGCCGCAAAGAAGCCCGACCCGGGCCACCCCTTCGGCCACGGGCGCATCGAATATCTCTCCGGCGTGGCGGTGTCGCTCATCATCATCGTCGTGGGCGTGCAGCTGGGGCTGGAGTCCATAGACAAGATCAGGAGCCCCGAACCGGTGGACGCCGGGCTCCTGCCCATGCTGGTGCTCGTCGCCTCCATCTGCGTCAAGGGCTACATGTTCGCCTACAACCGCGGCATAGGCCGGAAGCTGAACTCCCCCGGCATGTCGGCCACGGCGATGGATTCGCTCTCGGACTGCATAGCCACGGGCGTGGTCCTGGCCTCGATGCTGCTGGCGCGCTTCACGGACGTGAACGCCGACGGCTGGGGCGGCGCGGCGGTGGCCTGCTTCATCATCTTTTCCGGCTTCAAGGCCGCGCGGGAGACGCTCAGCCCCCTGCTGGGCAATCCGCCCGACCCCCAGCTGGTGCGCGGCATCATGGACATCGTGACGGCGCATCCGGAGGTCATGAACGTCCACGACCTCATCGTCCACGACTACGGCCCGGGGCGGCTGATGGTGTCGCTCCACGCCGAGGTGCCGGGCGACGGGGACATCTACGCCCTGCACGACGCCATAGACACGGCGGAGTACGAGCTGGAGTCGAAGCTGGGCTGCGCGGCGGTCATACATATGGACCCCGTGAGCCCGGACGGCTCCAAGACCGCCCACATGCGCGACGAGCTGGCCGAGGCGGCGAAGGCGATAGAGCCGCGGCTCACCATCCACGACTTCCGCATAGTGGACGGCCCGACGCACACGAACGTCATCTTCGACGCCGTGCTGCCGAACGACAGCGCGCTTACCGAAGACGAATGCCGCGCGGCGCTGGAGACCCTGGTCCACAGCCTGTGGAAAAATTCCCACCCCAAGGTGCATATCGACCGCCCGTTTGTCTGAGCGGCCGCCCCTGCTGAAATGAAAATGCCGCCCGATGGGCGGCATTTTTGTCGTTTTCCAGGTACCCGGAGGTCACTGGGGCGTTTTGCTCAGGCGGTCGAGATACTGCTTTCTGCGCGCGGCAATGGCGGCTTCGTATTCCGCCCCGCCGTCGGAGTGCAGGCTCTGGAGATAGGCGTGGTGGTTTTTCTTTATGCTCTCGTTCTCCCTCGCCAGCATCAGCAGCGCTATGCTCGAACACTGGTCCGCCGCGCGCTCCAGGTAGGTCAGCGTCTCCAGGAAGACCAGGCCGCCGTTCACCGTGCAGATGCCGCGGCGCAGGCGCTCCGTGTGGTTGTCCCGCAGCTGGAGGACCATGTCGTCTATGACCTCCTCCAGCGGCTCCACACGCCGGGCCTGGACGTTGTCGTCGTTCGTAAAGGCCTCCACCGTCAGCTTCACTATCTCGCTCACGGCCTCGCCTATCACCGTCAGCTCGCCCTTCGCGTAGTCAGACAGCGTCACCTTCTGCGCGTTCAGGCGCTCGGCCAGTTCGTCTATGTTCGTGGCGTAGTCGCCTATGCGCTCGAAGTCCGGGACGGCCTGCATCAGCAGGTTCATGCGCGCGTCGTCGCCCGCGCTCTGCAGGTCGTGCGACAGGCGGATGAGGAAGTTGTCCGCCCGGTCCGCAAAGCGGTCTATCCGCTCCTCGCGGGAGTTTATGGCGCTCGTCACCGCGGGGTCGTAGGCGTGCAGCTGCTTGAGCGAGACGTCCATGTTCTCGGAGGCCAGGGCGCCCATGCGGCCGATGGCGCCCGCCGCCTCGGCCATGGCGAGGGCGGGGGAAACGAGCAGCTTCTCGTCGAGCATCGCGAGCTCCGCGGCCTTCGTCTCCTCCTCCGCGTCCGCGGGGATTATCCGGATGGAGAGCTCCATGAGGAAGTTCACGAAGGGCAGCAGCACGATGGCCGTGGCTATGTTGAAGAAGCTCTGGAAGTTCGCGATGGCGCCGCTGTCCACGGTCTGGGCCATGAGCTCCGTGACGACGCCGGTGGCCTCCAGGATGCCCATGACTATCATGAAGAGGATGGTGCCTATGACGTTGAAGAGTATGTGCGCTATGCCGGTGCGCTTGGCGTCCCTCGAAGTGCCGAGGGAGCAGAGGAAGGCGGTGACTATGCAGGTGCCGATGTTGATGCCCATGATGAGGGGATAGACCAACTGGAAGGTCATCGCCCCCGTCACAGACAGGGCCTGCAGCATGCCGATGACGGCGGAGCTGCTCTGGACGATGACCGTCACCGCCATGCCGACGATGATCTCCAGCACCGGCATCTCGGAAAACCGGGTGAGGAGGTTCACGAAGGTCTCCGACTCCGCGAGAGGCGCAACGGCGTTCGTCATCGTCATCATGCCGGTGAAGAGGATGCCGAAGCCGACGCAGATCTCGCCCGGGCCTTTGACGCTGCTCTTTTTGATGAACATGACGAGGATGATGCCGATGATGAGCGCCAGGGGCGCGAGGGTCGAGGGCTTGAAGAATTCGAGCACTATGTTGCCGCCGGACTCTATGTCCATGAGCCGGATGATCTGGGCCGTGATGGTCGTGCCTATGTTTGCGCCCATGACTATGCTGATGGCCTGACGGAGCGTCAGTATGCCCGCGGCCAGCAGACCGACGGTGAGCACGATGGTGGCCGAGGAGGCCTGGATTATGGCCGTGACCAGCATGCCGGTCAGCAGGCCCGTAAAGGTGTTCCGCGTCAGCTTCTGCAGCAGGACGCGCAGCGTGTCGCCCGAGCTCTTTTTGAGGCCCTCGCCCATGACCTCCATGCCGAAGAGGAACATGGCCAGGCCGCCGAACATGGTTATGACGCTGAAGATATCCACACATACACCCCATTATAATTCTATGTCGCAGAGAAATGATAACACGTTTTCCCCCGCCTGGGGAGCGGCAGACCGAAATTATAACAGTTTTTTTACCTTCCGTTTACATTGGCCCTTGACAAACCCGGTTTTGAGGGTATAATGGGACACAATTTCATATGGAAGATAGAGGCGCGGCTGACAAGAGTAGCTCCCGGAGACACGGCAGACACCGTGGGGGCGAAAGGGGAGGCCGCCGAGGGACCGCCGGGTTGTCTGCCCCTGCGGTAACCGGGCCGTCGGAGAACATCCGCCGGACTGTCACTGTTGTGGAGAGCTATCGAAAACGCGAAACCGTCATTTTGCCTTGTTCCCTGAGCCTTCACACAGCCTGGCTCAGGGCTTTTTCTTTGCCCGGGCCGCCGAAACCCCAGCATTCCCCGGCAAAACCCCAGGCGAAATTGAAAAAGAGAGGTAAAACAAAATGAGAAGGATTCTTGCACTCATCCTCGCGCTCTGCATGGTGTTCGCCCTTGCCGCCTGCGGCAGCGAGCCCGCCGCCACCGAAAGCGAAGCCCCTGAAGTTGACCCCAAGGAGGCCGCCGAGGCCGTCATCGCCTCCCTCACCGTCCCCGAGGACATAGACCCCGCCGCCGTCCAGGGCGTCGAGGACGGCGTGCTTACCGTCGCCATGGAGTGCGCCTACGCGCCCTACAACTGGACCCAGATAGACGACTCCAACAACGGCGTGGCCATCTCCAACATGTCCGGCTCCTACGCCAACGGCTACGACGTCATGATCTCCAAGATCATCTGCGACATCTACGGCTGGGAGCTTGAGGTCGTCTCCAGCGCGTGGGACAGCCTGGTCCCCGGCGTGCAGAGCGGCATCTATGACGCCGTCATCGCCGGCCAGAGCATGACCGCAGACCGCATGGCCCAGGTCGATATGGCCGGCCCCTACTACTACGCCGACATCGTCATCGTCACCACCAAGGACAGCGAGTACGCCTCCGCCACGAGCATAGCCGAGCTCGCCGGCGGCACCGCCACCGCGCAGAGCGGCACCATCTGGTACGACTCCTGCCTGCCCCAGATCCCGGACGTGGACCTCATCGCCCCCGCCGAGACCGCGCCCAGCATGATAATGAGCCTCACCACCGGCCAGGTGGACTACATCTGCACCGACGTGCCCACCGCCACCGCCGCCGTGCAGAAGGACGATAACCTCGTCATCCTGAACTTCGCCGGCACGGACGGCGACTTCCAGTTCGCATCCGAGGAGGAGCGCGCCGAGAACGTCAACATCGGCATCTCCGTCCAGAAGGACAACGCCACGCTCCGCGAGGCCATCGACGCCGTCCTCAGCCAGATGGACGCCGACGACTTCAACGCCATCATGGCCTACGCCATCTCCGTGCAGCCCGAGATCTGAGCCTGAGGCTCAAACTGAGGAAGGGAACACCGCCAAATGGACAGATTTTCCGCACTCATAAACGATATAGGGGCCCTGCTCGCGGTCTATTGGGAGTCCTATCTCGTCAACCTGGGCAAGACCCTGCTGCTCGCCCTGGTGGCGACCGTCATAGGCTGCCTCATCGGCCTCGTCTGCGGCATACTGAACACGATACCGTACACCAAGAACGACAACTGGTTCAAGCGCTTTTTCCTTAAGCTCATCCGGGTCATCGTGCGCGTGTATGTTGAGGTCTTCCGCGGCACGCCCATGGTGCTGCAGGCGGTGTTCATCTTCTACGGCCTGCCCTATTTCTCGAACAACCAGTACAGCTTCAGCAGCATGTGGGCCGCGGCGATACTCATCGTCTCCATAAACACCGGCGCCTACATGGCCGAATCGGTCCGCGGCGGCATCATCTCCATAGACCCCGGCCAGACCGAGGGCGCCAAGGCCATAGGCATGAACCACTACCAGACCATGACGAGCATCATCCTGCCCCAGGCCCTGCGGAACATCATGCCGCAGATAGGCAACAACTTCATTATAAATGTGAAGGACACCTCGGTCATGTTCATCATCGGCTTCATGGAGTTCTTCGCCTTCCACCGCCAGCTCGTGGGCCTGAACAGCATGTACTTCCCGAGCGCGACGATAGAGATGATAGGCTACCTCGCCGTGACGCTGACGGCCTCCTTCATACTCCGCTGGGTGGAGAAGCTCATGGACGGCAAGAGCAGCTACGAGCTGGCCCAGGCCGACCAGCTCACCATGGCCGCCGGCACCTACAACTACCCCGACCGCGGCACGCCCTTTGACGAGCGCAGCCCGGAGTACCGGGAGCGCATGCGCCAGAGCCTTCAAAACCGCAACGGCAGCACGAGGGGGGATCGCTGATGGAACCGATACTTGAGGTCCGCCACCTCTCCAAGAGCTTCGGCAAGAACGAGGTGCTCCGCGACATAGACTTCACCGTCTCCAAGGGCGACGTGACGAGCATAATAGGGGCCTCCGGCTCCGGCAAATCGACGCTGCTGCGCTGCATAAACCTGCTCGAAACACCGACGAGCGGCGACGTGCTCTTCCACGGCGAGAGGGTCGTCTCCGGCAGGGTGAACGCCTCGGCCTACCGCTCCAAGGTGGGCATGGTGTTCCAGAGCTTCAATCTCTTTGCCAACATGAGCGTGCTGGAAAACTGCATGATAGGCCAGGTCAAGGTGCTCAAGAAGAGCAAGGCCGAGGCGAGGGCCAACGCGATGAAATACCTGGAGCAGGTGGGCATGGCCCCCTACATAAACGCAAGGCCGCGCCAGATATCCGGCGGGCAGAAGCAGCGCGTCGCCATAGCGCGGTCGCTGGCCATGGAGCCGGAGGTGCTGCTCTTCGACGAGCCGACGAGCGCGCTCGACCCCGAGATGGTGGGCGAGGTGCTCTCCGTCATGCGCGAGCTCGCCGCGGGCGGCATGACCATGCTCGTCGTCACGCACGAGATGGCCTTCGCGCGGGACGTCTCGACCCAGGCCGTGTTCATGAAGGACGGCGTCATCTGGGAGAGCGGCGCGCCGGGGGAGCTCTTCAAAAACCCGCAGAGCCCCGAAACGCGGGACTTCCTCTCGCGTTTCATGGAAAACTGAAACGGTACCGGTATCCACAGGCGCTCGCCGTCTGTGGATATCCGGCTGTTATAAAACAAAAAGAGTGGGAGAAAAAATGCACAAGACTAAAAAAATCAGCGCCCTGCCGGCGCTCATCGCCGTCCTGGCGCTCATCGTCTGCGCGCTCGTCGTGGGCGTGTTCGCGGACGGCGGCGAGGCGGAGGAGGCCGTCAGCCGCTTTTACGGCACGGCCTGGTCGCTGCTGCCGCCCGTCATAGCCATCGTCCTCGCGCTCATCACGAAGGAGGTCTACTCCTCCCTCTTCGTCGGCATCCTCGCCGGCGGCCTGCTGTACTCGAACTTTGCCTTTGAGGGCACGGTGCTGCACATCTTCAACGGCGGCATCGTCGCCGTGCTGGCCCAGCCCGACGGCTACAACATCGGCATCCTCATCTTCCTCGTCATCCTCGGCGCGATGGTCTCGCTCATGAACCGCGCGGGCGGCTCCGCGGCCTTCGGGCGCTGGGCGGCAAAGCACATCAAGACCCGCGTCGGCGCGCAGCTGGCCACCATCGCGCTCGGTGTGCTCATCTTCGTGGACGACTACTTCAACTGCCTGACCGTGGGCAGCGTCATGCGCCCCGTAACGGACAAGCACAACGTCTCCCGCGCGAAGCTCTCCTACCTCATCGACGCCACGGCCGCGCCCGTCTGCATCATCGCGCCCATCTCCTCCTGGGCCGCCGCCGTGGCCAGCTATGTCGAGGACGGCCAGGGCCTCACCCTGTTCATCAAGTCCATACCCTTCAACTTCTACGCCTGGCTGACCATAATCATGATGATCGGCCTTGCCGTCCTGAAGATCGAGTACGGCCCCATGGCGAAGTTTGAGAAAAACGCCCAGGCGGGCGACCTCTTCTCCGGCAAAAACCCCTACGCCGGCATGGAGGACGACGTCCCCGAGGGCAAGGGCAAGGTCATCGACCTCGTGCTGCCCATAGTCGTGCTCGTCTTCTGCTGCGTCATGGGCATAATCTACTCCGGCGCTTTCTCCACCGGCACGAGCTGGGGCACCTTCGGCATACTCATCCCCATCACCCTCAGCGTCTTCCCGCTTACCGACCCGCACGGTGTCGTCTGCGTCTCGGCCTGCATGGCGGGCGCCGTCTGCGGCGACCACTGCTCGCCCATCTCGGACACCACCATCATGGCCTCCGCGGGCGCCCAGTGCGACCACGTGAACCACGTCTCCACCCAGCTGCCCTACGCCATCACCTGCGCCGCGGTCAGCTGCGTGAGCTACATAGCAGCGGGCTTCGTGCCCAACGCCTACATTGCCCTGCCTGTGGCCATACTGCTCATGCTCGGCACGCTGGTCGTTATCAAGCTCATAAACAAGGGGAGGGTCAGCAATGACGCTTGACGAGGTCTGGAGCCGCGCGAGGGAGATAATGCGCCCCAACTGCCGGGTCTGCAAGGTCTGCAACGGCGCCGCCTGCCGGGGCGAGATACCCGGCCTCGGCGCGATGGGGGACGGCTCCTCCTGGACGAACTGCGTGGAGTTCCTCTCGCGCGTGAAGATAAACATGGACACGGTGTACGAGAGCCGGGGCCAGGACGCCTCGCTGGAGATCTTCGGCCGCCGCTTCCGCTACCCCATTTTCGCCGCGCCCATAGGCGGCATGAGCCACAACTACAACGGGGCCATGACGGACAGGGATTGGACCTTCGCCCTGGTACGCGGGGCGAAGGCGGCGGGCATCCTGCCCTTCTCGGGCGATAACGCCAACGGCGAGCAGTACGCCTGCGGCCTGGACGCCGCGCGCGAGAACGAGGGCCTGAACGTCGTCACGCTCAAGCCCTGGGCGGATAACGGGAAGCTCATAAGCCGCGCCAAGGAGCTGGAGGCCGCGGGCTGCATAGCCTTCGCCTGCGACGTGGACGCGGCGGGCTTTGCCAACATGGGCTCGGCAGTGAGCCAGCTTGCGCCGAAGAGCGAGGCGGAGCTGCGGGAGCTGACGGGCAGCGTGAAGCTCCCCTTCCTGCTCAAGGGCGTGATGACCCCGGCGGGCGCGGAGAAGGCCGCGCGCGCGGGCTGCGCGGGCATCATCGTCTCGACGCACGGCGGGCGGGTCATCCAGTCCGCGCCCTCGACCTGCGAGGTGATCCCGGAGCTGCGCGCCGCGGTGGGGAATGACCTCAAGATAATCGCGGACGGCGCGCTGCGCACGGGGACGGACATTTTCAAGGCCCTGGCCCTGGGCGCGGACGCGGCCATGATAGGCCGGCCCTTCGTGGTCGCCGCCCACGGCGGCGGCGCGGAAGGCGTGCGCCTCTACGCCGAAAGCCTGGGAGAGCAGCTGAAAAACGTCATGCTGATGACCAACTGCGCCGCGCTGGCAGACATAACCGCCGATAAAATCCGCTTGTAAGCTGCCGCCCAAGGATAGAGGTTCTCTGCCCCGCCTTTTTACAAAAAAAGCGGGCGGGGCCAGGAGCTGAGTCCCGGCCGCGCGCCGCCGCGTGCGGAATACTCTCTTGCCAATGAAGCGCAGGAGGTGTCAAAGGGGGAACTCTCTCGCCGGGGGTTCCCCCTTTTTGCGCCCGCCGCGCAGGCGCAGTCTCAGCGCCCCTGTAAGGGCGGCGGGGAAAGCAGGTCCTGGGCCACGGGGGTGTAGAACAGCCTCGACACGTCCCCGGGCGAGGCGCAGCGGGGCAGCAGCCACATGAGCTTCGCCACCGCCGCCTCCGTCGTCATGTCGTAGGCCTCAAGTATGTCCGGGCGGCGCGCAAGGGCGCTGCCCGTGCCGTACACCGCCAGGTCCGAGCCCTCGTTCTGCACCTGCGTCGTCATGACGATGGCCTTCCCGGCCGCCGCCGCGGCCTTCACCATCGCGTGCATCCCGCCGCGCTCCGGCAGGCCGCCCACCCCGAAGCTCTCGATGACCAGCGCCCGGCTCCGGCCCAGCATGTATTCCAGAAGCTCCGGCTCCGTCCCGGGTATGAGCTTCAAAAGCCCCACCCGCGTCTCCAGCTGCGTGTAAAACTCCGGCTCCGGCCCGTGCTCCGGCTCTATGTAGCGCAGGATGCGCCCGTCGCGCACATCCGCGATGTTCGGATAGTTGATGCTCGAAAAGGCGTCGAAGCTCTTCGAGTGAGTCTTGCGCGCCCGCGTGCCGAGTATCACCCGGCCGTTGAACACTATGCACACCCCGTGCATCCCCTCGCCGCAGGCGCAGGCGAAGGCGTCCCGCAGGTTCTGGCGCGAGTCCGTCGTGTCGAAGCCTATCGGCTTCTGCGCCCCGGTCAGAACGATGGGCTTCGGGCTGCGCTGGATGAGATAGCTCAGCGCCGCCGCCGTGTAGGCCATCGTGTCCGTGCCGTGGCTGATGACAAAGCCGTCAAAGCGCGCGTAGCTCTCGCGCACCGCGCGCGCCATCTCCAGCCACTCCGCCGGGCCTATGTTCGTGCTGTCCAAATCGAAGAGCTGCACGCTCTCGGCCTCGCAGAGCTCCGCCACGTCCGGCACATAGCCCAGCAGCGCCGAGGCCCCCACGCCGGGCAGCAGCCCCTCGTCCGACATCTCCGAGGCGATGGTCCCGCCCGTGCCTATGAAAAGTATCCGCTTTTTCATCCCAGAGCCCCCTTTTGCGCCATTATATCACGTCCCCGCGTCTCCCGATACGCTTGATAATGCGCGGAGGTATGTTATAATAATAGAATAACTGATGAGTTTTCGGAGGTGTTCCCCCGTGGCCGGGAAGAAGACGATAGTTGTTAAGATAGGCACGAGCTCGCTCACGGAAAAGAGCGGGCGGCTCTCGCCGGAGCGGCTGCGCGCGCTGACCGCCCAGGTCGCGGACCTGCGCGGCGAGGGGCATCAGGTCGTCATGGTGACGAGCGCGGCCATCGCCGCAGGCTACACCCTGCTGGGCTATCACGAGCGGCCCGTCGCGGTCGCGGCCAAGCAGGCCTGCGCCGCCGTGGGCCAGGGCCTTCTCATGGAGGAGTACACCCGCGCCCTGCAGGAGCGCGGCTACGTAGCCGCCCAGCTGCTGCTCACGCGCGACGACTTCCGCGACAGGCGGCGCTACCACAACGCCTTCTCGGCCCTGGAGGTCCTGCTCGCGCGCGGGGCGGTGCCCATCATAAACGAGAACGACACGGTGTCCATCGCGGAGCTGAAGCTGGGCGACAACGACATGCTCTCGGCCCAGGTGGCGGCGATGCTGCACGCGGATCTGCTGGTCCTGCTGACGGACACGGACGGGCTCTACACCGCGGACCCGCGCACGGAGCCCGCGGCGGAGCACATAGACGCCGTCGAGCGCGTGACGCCGGAGCTCGAAGCCCTGGCGGGCGGCGCGGGCAGCGCCAACGGCACGGGCGGCATGGCCACGAAGGTCGAGGGCGCGAAGCTCGCCTCCGGCGCGGGGGTGGCGGTGGTCATCTGCCGCTCCTCGGAGCCGGGCATCCTGGCCCGGGCCGTCGCCGGCACGGCGCGCGGGACCTATTTCAAGGCCGGCAGCGGCATGAAGACGCGCCTGCAGTGGATGGCCTTCT
>ENA-ORNG01002084-ORNG01002084.1-human-gut-metagenome-genome-assembly--contig:-NODE-2084-length-12735-cov-2.282650_pt1 | contig 12735 bp, 11 predicted proteins | sample MGYA00242113_ERZ509018 | MGnify/ENA primary metagenome ERZ509018 (study PRJEB26280, sample SAMEA2338711) | human gut metagenome | biome: human gut; feature: human-associated habitat; material: faeces... | reverse complement strand
GGTCGGGAATATGGATAGAGCGGCGCTGTTCCTCTATGTCGGCGGGCTGATTGAGGAAAGAAAACTGGACACGAATAGAACTGTCAAAATAGTTCAAAAAATCACACCAGTTTTCAAAGATCAGATTTTTGTCCTCGTTCTGCGCCAGTTGGTAGTTGATGTCATAGAATTGCACCTGCTTGGTGAAATACCGCTCCGAAACAACGCAGATGCCGTCCCGGCACATCTCCTGGTAAGGGATGGTCTGCTGGGCGGTGCGGGGAATTTTGCCGTCCCTCTTGGCCTTCTGGACGGATGCGGACACCCGCCGCTTCTGCATAGCCGTGAGCTTCGCGTCCGGTGTCAAGCGGATGCTGTCGCGCAGATCTGCCTTATCTTTTCTTTGCTGCTTTTTTGCTGCTTGCAGCGTTTTTACCTGTTTTGCCTGCTTTTTTTGCAATCGCATTTACCTCCTTCTCGTGGTGGTTCAGCCGCTCCAAAGCGACGTATAAATTCTCCGTCTGATAGGGGCGGACCTTGGGGGCAAGAAACTGTGCCCGAATGAAGTGGCCCAGCACCTTTTCTAAGGGCTGGCCGTCCTTTTCGTAGATGCCAAACAGGAAGAAGGGCAGCATCAGGCCGATCATCAGCAGCGTCGCCGCTTCGTTCCCAATGCTGCCCCGCGTGAGGATATAAGTGGGTACGCCGATCAGGCCGCCTGCGCCGAAGCAAATGAGCTGGCGCTGAGTCAGATTGAACGCGACTTTCGTTTTTACACGGGTGAGGTCCTTGGGGACAGGGACAAAGGGCAATTACCTCACCTCCCGATCTTTCGTCTTAGTGGCGGGTTTGTCCCCAGGGACAGGCTTCGCCGCCAGCTGCTCCTTGATAGAGGGCTTCTTTGCCACCCGCTCCGGCTGCTCCCGTACAGCGTCCAGTTCTTTCCGCACTTTGTCTACAAAGCCGTCCAGCAGCGCGGGATGGCTGTTGACGAGATAGGCAAGGCGGCGCTCCTTTGTGTCAAACACAGGAACAGACGCCGCCCACGCCTGATTGCTGCGGGAAAACCGCTGATCCCACGTTTTCTCTTGGAGGGTCGCTGCCAGCACATGGCTCACCCGCTCCGGGCCAAACTCCGTCAGCACATTCTTTGCATCTGCGGTGAGGTGCATCCCGTCAAAGCCATCCCGGATTGCGGCCTCAATGGCATCACGGCACGCGATGTTGGCCTGACGGGATGCGCGAAAGGCGTCCAATTCTCCGTGTTCTCTGGCATATTCGCCGGACTGCTGATAGAGCGGGACTGCGCGGGATGCCTCCTGCTGTGCCTCCAGCAACGCATCTGCCCGCGCCTCTATGCACTCTCGCACGGTATCCATGTGTCCCGTTTCCATGTCGCGGAAATCCTTGTAAACGTCGGCCAGCGGGAAGGGGGCTGCCAGCAGTGCCGCCGCCTGGGGTGCGGGAAGGGTCAGCGTCTCCATCTCCATCAGGATGTCCTCCCGCATGGCATATTCGTAGGCGTGATTCAACACTTCCTCCGGGCTCTGGCCCAGCAGCTCATGTCTGTACCGCTCCTGTTCCGCTGCCATTTTGTCATAAAGGGCATTGTTCAATGCTTCTGTATCCATCCAAAACTCCTTCCTTAGCCCATCACAGAATAGGGGTGCAAAATAGGCCGGGCGGGCTGTCCTTCCATCCCGTACTGGATGCGGGACGTTGCGCCACAAGGGGCTTTCCTTTGTGGCGCAAGGTGTTTCATCCAGCAGGATGGGGCAACAACGGCGGCACAGCCGAGGGAGGTGAAGTATGCGTATCCAGATTAGAGAAATTAAAATCAATCCAGGCCGACGGGAGGCTTCGCCGGAACGAGTGGCGGAGCTGGCAAAGAGCATTGCCGAAGTCGGATTGATCAATCCTATCACCCTTGACCGTGCCAACACTCTGATTGCCGGCCTGCATCGACTGGAGGCGGCGAAGCTGCTGGGCTGGGCCGAGGTAGACTGCACCGTGAGCAGCCTGGAGGGCTTGCAGGCCGAACTGGCGGAGATCGACGAGAACTTTGTCCGCACAGACCTGTCTGCCATCGAGTACGGCGATCTTCTGCTGCGGCGGAAAGAAATCTATGAGGCCCTGCACCCGGAAACCAGAAATGGCGGCGACAGGAAAAGTGAAAAAATCAGAAGTGCAAAATGCACATCTGATTTTTCAAAGTCTTTTGTGAATGATACCGCAGAAAAGTTAGGGGTAAACCCAAGCACCATTCGCCGCCAAATCCAGACCGCCAAAAACATGACCCCGGAGGCCAAGACCATCATCCGCGATTCGGGAGCCAAGGTGACGAAAAAAGACGCTATGAAGCTCTCACGGCTGAAGCCAGAGCAGCAGAAGGACGCGGCCAACCAACTGGCCGCCCAGGAAATCCACTCCATGGCCGAGTATCAGCCGTCGGAGGAACCGGAGCGACAGGAGGCTGTCGCAGAGGAGCCGACAGTTGAACTGCCCCCATTCAAGCTGAGTGAGCATCAGTTCACCAGCTTCAAGGAATCGGTGGCGGCGCTCAAGGACACGGAGAAGGATTTCAGCTGCACCCCGGACAGCTTTCTGGCGGAGATCACCGCCTTTGTGCGGAAATTTCATCGGGAGATTGAGTGGTATGGTACACCGTATTATGAGGCTGCCTTCCCGGACCTGACTGGCGTACAACGGGATTACCTTCGCCAGCAGATGGAATCCATCTGCGCGGCGGCGAACAATCTATTACATCAAGTGGAAAGGATGAAACACACATGAGCTACCGGAAAAAGCACTATCCGGCCAAGCCGGAACGGGAGACACCGACCTTGTTTGATGTGGAGTATAGCAATCCGGGAGTGGATCGGACGTTGCCCACCAGCCGCCTGACCTCCGGCCTGCCTTATCAGCGGCCCGTGGATGAAAAAGAAGTGGACCGGCTCGTCCGGGAGTGGGATGACCGCCTGCTGGACCCGCTGGTGGTCAGTTTTCGCGACGGGAAATTCAACGTGGTGGACGGGCAGCACCGGGTTGCCGCCATGCGGAAGATGAATGGAGGCAAAGAGGTCATGGCGCCCTGCATCATATACAGCGGCCTGACCTACGAGCAGGAGGCAAATCTGTGTTACAAGCTGGACAAAGCGAAAAAACGCCTCACGCTGGCCCAGGCCACCAATGCGCTTGCGGAGTCCGGTACCGATGCCGATATCCGCACGGTCAAATCTTTGATCGAGGCAAACGGCTTTGTTTGGGCGCTGAACAGAAGGACAAGGGCGGCCAATGAGATCGGCTCTATCCGTGCGCTTATGAAATCATGGCGCGCCTTGGGAGACGAGGAGTTTTCCCGAATGCTGGTCCTGCTCCGCTGTACCTGGGATGGGCACCCCGATTCCCTGACCTCTTTTATGTTCTCTGGTATGACAACCTTTCTAAAGGCCTACAGTACGGAGATGGATGACCATCTTTTCATCCGGCAGCTCTCCAAGGTGGAGCCGGAAGAGATCGTCCGACGCGGCAAATTGGACTTCAGCACCAACAAGAACGGCCTCCGCTACGCCCGGGTCATTTTGGAGAAATACAATAACCAGCGCAAGCACGCAAAAAAGCTGCCGTATCGTTTCACAGATTGACGGCTGTTGGGAATAGGAGGCTTAGAAATGAATGATAAAAGACTAACCAGTGAGGAACTGAGGGCGATGCAGGAAGTAGACGTGCGGACGGTAGACCGTGAAGCCCTCCGGGATATCCGGGAGGTGGAGATCAACGCTGGACTTCCCAAGGGAGAACGGATTCTGGACTTCATCCGTCAGATCGGGAACCCATACTGCTACCGGCATGGCGACTATGTTGTGAAGATCAGTTTCACGGATACTGACGTCACGCTGGAAGATCGGATGCTTTCCTACATACGATCCAAATGTTGACCGCATTACACGGCAAGACGCACTGGACAGGAGGCCGTTTCTGTGCTAAACTACAGGCACAGGACAAATCAGCGCTCTCCTTGTCGTAAGGCGTCTCGCCGGCAATCCTGACGATTAGGAGAGATAGCAATGAGCGATGCCAGTATCAAGATCTGGAATACTTGCGGCTATGTCCGCCTGTCCCGGGAAGATGGGGACAAGGAGGAGAGCAACAGCGTCACGGGGCAGAAGGACCTGATCCGTGACTTTTTGTCACGCCATCCGGAACTCCGGGAGTGTGACATGAAAGTGGATGACGGTTATACCGGCTCCAACTTTGACCGTCCGGCTTTTCAGAAAATGATGGAGGCGGTCAGGGCTGGAAAAATCAACTGCATCGTGGTCAAGGACTTATCCCGGTTCGGCCGGGATCATCTGGAAGCAGGAGAGTACATCGAGCGTATCTTTCCTTTCCTGGGTGTGCGTTTTATCGCCATCAACGACCACTATGACAGCGAACACAGAAATGTGGAGTCCGATGAACTGATCATCCCGTTCAAAAATCTCATAAATGAGGCATATTGCCGGGATACCTCGATCAAGATTCGGAGCCAGCTTGAAATCAAACGCAAACGCGGAGATTTCATTGGCTCTTTTGCTGTTTTTGGGTATCTGAAGGATCCGGATGACAAGCACCGCCTGGTGGTAGATGACTTTGCCGCCGATGTGGTGCGGGACATTTTCAAATGGAAGCTGGAAGGGATCAGCGCGGGGGATATTGCGGACAGGCTCAATGCAATGGGCATCCCGACTCCCTTGGACTACAAGCGCAGGCTGGGAATGCGCTATACCACCAAATTCAGAACCAAGGAGGAATCCACCTGGAGCGCCGGCATGATCCTGCGGATTCTCAAAAATCCGATTTATATTGGCGTCCTGGAGCAGGGCAAAGTAACCACTCCCAACTATAAGGTCAAAAAGATCGTGGAAAAGCCACGGGACGAGTGGGCTGTCGTCGAGGATCACCATGAAGCCATCATCGAACGCTTTGATTTTGAAAGCGTCCAAAAGGTGCTTGCCCTGGATACCCGGACCAGCGTTAGCGGGAGAGCGGTGGAGTTGTTTTCTGGCATGGTGTACTGCGGGGAGTGCGGCGCCTCCATGGTGCGAAAGACGGTCCCCTCCGGCCGGAACAAGTATGTCTATTATGTCTGCGGCGCCCATAAAAGCGAAAAAAGCTGCTCTCCCCACAGCCTGCGCGATTGTGTTTTGGAAGAGATCGTTTTGGAGGCCCTGAAACAGCACATCCGGCAGGTTATTGATCTGTCCGATCTGCTGGACATGACGGACGTGGCATGGCTGAAAAAGGCCGGTATCCAGAAGTTGAATACCCGTCTGGCGAAAAAACAGGAGGAAATTGACCGCTGCCAGACGCTCCTGCGCTCCCTCTACGAAAACCTTGCTGATGGCGTCATTGACCGGGAGGAATACCAGGAACTGAAAAAGGCCTACACGCGGCGCAAGGCGGAGGCGGAGGAGCAGGCCGAAGGCATCCGTGTGGAAATGAGTCAGGCCATGGATAACTCTGAAAAGGGCCGGGCCTGGATGGAGCAGTTCCGTAAGCATCAGAATATCACCGCTTTGGACCGCACCCTGGTGGTATCTCTCATTGAGCGGATCATGGTCTACCGTGACAAGCGGGTGGAGATCGTGTATCGCTGGCAGAATGAATTTCGTTGGCAGGTGGAACTGCTCCAGCGGGCGCAGCAGTCCTTCTCCCAGAGGGAGGCGGTCTGAGGATGGCGCGTACCAAGCGAAAAGTCAACCCGCTCCGGCCGCAGCCCACCACAACTCCGCAGGCGAAGGAGTTCCAGACTGCCGCCTATATCCGTCTCTCCATTGAAGACAGCGGGAAGCCCGGCTCCGACACAATTGAGGGGCAAAAGGACCTGCTTTTGGCATATATCGAGCGGCAGGCTGACTTGCGGCTGGTGGAGGTCTATTGCGATAACGGACGCACCGGCACCAACTTCAATCGCCCTGATTTTGAGCGTATGATGGAAGATGTGCGCCGCGGGAGGATCAACTGCATCGTAGTCAAGGACCTGTCACGCTTCGGCCGCAACTACCACGAGACCAGCAACTATCTGCTGCGGATCTTCCCGTTCCTGGGCGTCCGGTTCGTGGCCGTTAACGACTACTTTGATACGGAGACGGCCGTAGAGACGGAGCGCGGTCTGGTCATGCCTCTGAAAAATATCATCAACGACACCTACAGCCGGGACATATCCCGCAAGATCTCCAGCGCCATTGAAACCAAGGAACGGCGGGGGGAATTTATCGGCGTCTATGCTCCCTATGGGTATAGCAAGAGCGATGATGACCGGCACAAGCTGGTGCCCAATCCGGAAACCGCCCCGATCATACGGGAGATTTTTACTCTCCGGCTGCAGGGCTTGGGCTATACGGGGATCGCGCGGCTGCTCCACGGGCGGGGTGTACCGTCTCCGGGAGCATACCTGTATCAGTGCGGTATCTCGAAACAGGAGAAATACCGTGATGCCATCTGGGCCGCATGGAATATCAAGGAGATCCTGCGGGACGAGGTCTATCTTGGACACCTGATTCAGGGCAAGCGTACTAATGTGGCGTATAAGCAGGCTCGCAAGGAACGAAGTGCCCCGTCGGATGAGTGGCGCGTGTTCAGAAATTCCCACGAGCCCCTGATCGATGAAGACACTTTTGCCGCCGCGCAGAGGATCACAGCGGAAAACAGACGGACATATGAGGAAAGCCTGGGCAAAGCGGATGATCTGAAAATCCCCAGCTTGTTTCGCGGACGGGTTTTTTGTGGAGATTGCGGCAAGGCGCTGGTACGGCGCCATGTCTACAACCGCCGGCAGGACGGGCGCATTTACTACTACAATTATCTTTGCGTGACGTCCGTAAAAAAGGCCGGCGCTTGCACGCCAAAAAACCTGAAAGAGTCCAAGTTGCTGGAAGTTTTGGAGTCCACCATCCGCTGCCATCTCGATGCTGTGGCGGAATTAGAACAGAAGGTCCTTCAGGTATGGGACGAAAAGACCGCCGCCCGGCGTATGTCTCTTGAGCGGCAGATGGCCGAGGAGGAGCGGTATCTTTCCCGGAATATGACCCTTTTGGAGGGGCTTTACGCCCAGCTGGTAGAGGGCGTCATTGAACGGGAAGAGTACCTGTCCATGAAGGAACACTACCAAGCGGAATACTTAAAAGCAAAGGAACGATATGACGCTCTGAATGGAGAAGCACGAGAGCTCCTGGACTGCGGCCCGGCCAACCCTATGTTTGCAGCCTGCCGCCCATTCTATCAATCCGAAACACTGACAGAGGACTTGATACAGGCTCTCATTACAAAGATCACGGTTTATGACGGCAACCGGCTCGACATTCAGCTGGTCTACCAGGATGAGTTTCTGAAGGTGGCCAGCTTTCTGGAGGGGGTGACGGGAGCGTGATGGTCCGTACCGTGGCGATCTATGTTCGCTTGTCGCTTGAAGACGACGACCTGTTTCATGGCAAGATGGAGTCTGAGAGCATCACCAACCAGCGCGACCTGCTGACGGCCTATATTCGTAATTCCCCGGATCTTGCCCACGCTAGGATCAAGGAATTTTGCGACGATGGATACAGCGGGAAGAATTTTGACCGGCCCGGCGTAAAAGCCCTCTTGGAGTCGGCCCGGAACGGCGAAATCCAGTGCATTGTGGTAAAGGATCTGTCACGTTTTGGACGGGATTATATTACCGTCGGCAACTATGTCTCCCGTGTGTTCCCTTTCCTCGGCATTCGCTTTATCGCCGTGAATGACCATTTTGACAGCAACCGCAGGGGCGACATCGACAGCATAGATACATCCTTCAAGGCGCTGATCTATGACCTCTACAGCCGAGATTTATCCAGGAAAGTACGAAGCGCAAAGAAAATTCTCGCCGAAAAGGGTGTCTACATCAATCCAGTCGCGCCCTATGGGTATCAGCGGGCCCCCGATGACAAGCATCTATTGGTGCCAGACTCCTCAACAGCTGATGTGGTGCGGCGCATCTTTTCTCTGATCGCGGATGGCTATACCACCGAGATGGTGGCGCGGCTCCTGAACATGGAGGGTGTTCCAACGCCGTCCATGATAAAGGCAGGCACACCAAGCGCACACAAAAACTGGCATGATAATCACTGGCGTCCACAAACAGTCTATGCCATCATCCGAGACCGTCAGTATATTGGCAGTATCGTATTTGGCAAACGTGTTCGACAGCAGATCGGCGTCCGAAAGCAGACGACAGCTCCCCTGGGCGACTGGATCGTTGTGGATGACCACCACGAGGCCATTGTGTCAAAAGACTTGTTTCAACGGGCACAGGAAAGCCTGGGCGGAACGTATAAGCAGCACACAAAGCACGTTAAATCAGACAACCCGCTCAGCAAGAAGGTCATCTGTGGCGTGTGCGGCTACGCAATGATCCTACACGGCAAGGTCAACCGCTATTACAGCTGTCACACCCCTCGTACCGTCCCGGATATGGATTGCTTCCAAGGGAAAATCTATGAGAACGACATTATGGAGATGGTGGTCGAGGCTATCCGCGTGTGCGCCCAGCTGGCTGTGGAAGAAAAGCGCTTGCGGTCAGTAGAAAAGGAGAAACGCGAGGTGCAGCTCCAAACACTGAAACAGGAGATCAGGAGTTATCAGACGCTCCAGCAACAAATCACGGAGGAGAGCCGTATTCTATATGAGGCATACGCCATGGATGGTTCTATGTCGCGGACTGAATATGCCGATAAAAAGGCCGCACTGTTGGCAAGGCGGGAAAAAGCATGTGAGGATGAAGCGGCGGCGAAGCAAAGACTGGAATCGCTGTGGAATGGCGAGAGCAAATTTATTGAAAAGTATAAGGGCCTCACGGATCTGGACAAGCTGACCGCAGAACTGGCCGCGGACCTGCTCCGTTTCATCAAGATCTGGCCGGATGGAAGAGTCAATGTGGAATTGAATTATTTGGACGAGATCCCACATGCGGTAGTAAGGAACCTGTTGGCTGCTATTTAATTTTTGGGAGGTTATTTATGGCGGAAAAGAAATTTCGGGTGGTATGCTATTGCCGCGTTGCCACCAAAAACCAAAATGATGATTCGCCGTTGGAGGCCCAAAGTGTCTATCTGCGTCGCTATGCTAAAGATAACGGTTTAAAAGTTATTGGCGAAGTCCGCGCCTATGAGAAAGGACTCACGATGGACCGGCCCGGATGGTACAATGTTTTGAGCCTCGCCGCTGGGAAAAAAGCTGACGCTGTTTTGGTGACGGAGCTGGGCCGTGTGGCCCGGGACCCGTGGATGGTCATGGAGGCCTTGAGGAAACTTTCAGAACAAGGTATGATGGTATTCGCCAGCGATTATAGTTTGTCCTGTAACACAAGCCTTGCCGACAAGGTTAAGCAAGCATCTATCGCAATGCATCAAATCTAAGCGCATTTTATGAGATAGAAAAATACATGATATGCGTGGTTTCGACAGAGCGCATCATTTTACGATAAAAAGCACTTAAATTATATTAGTCTGTGCTTGACATATCCAGACTTGCGCCACACTTTTGCCACCCTGTCCCTGGAGAACGGGATGGATGTCAAGACCCTTTCCGCCATCATCGGCCATGTCTCTGCGGCCACGACCCTGAACACATATACGCACATCACCGATGAGATGCGGCAAAAAGCTGCCCTGAACATCGACCATGGAATTGTAAAAGCTGCTCCCGTTCCCAGGCAAAAGAAGAAGGAACCAGAAAGATCGGAATTCGTTCCGGTACCACTGTCCCGACGACGGCCTGGAACAGGGTGTATCAGCCAGATCAACGAAACCCTGTGGGAAGGGCGATACTCCCCCAAGTGGCCAGACGGGGTGAAACGTCCACGAAACGTCTACGCCCACTCGAAGGAGAAGTGCGAGGAAAAATTGAAGGAACTGATTCTGGAGATAAACGGGGAGATGGCCGCCCTCCGCTCCGGAGCGAGTACAGAGTATCCTGAGGATGGTAACCCTAAAAAGAGAGCCATCGCTGCTTATCTGCGGGGGTACCCTGATGTAACCAACAAGTCCAGAATTGCCAGAGATCTGCGCATCGACCGCTCCACGGTGCAACGGTACTACGATGAGATTCGAAGAGAGCTGCAACGGGGCGTGGTCCGTGTATGAGAAAAATGGAGGCAGGTACCACTGCAAAATCTGCGCTGAATCAGAAAACGCTTGAGTCGAAGGGGTAATTGTCGGAAAAATTGGGGAGTAAGCTTTGCCCGGTGGAATTCACTGCTCATCCAGGTATTTCTGATGCGCACGCTGCGCCATTTGCCGATACTCACGGGCCTCCTCATCCTTACCCTGCCGGACTAACAGTTTGGCCTTTACATCATAGAGCCAATAGTTGCGGCAATTCTCCTCACCATAATATTCGTACTCATAGGCAAAAGCCTGTGACAGCGCCCGATCCGCCCTCGGCATATCGCCGAGTTCCAGGTATGCCTCTGCCACACTGAGGTAGGCGGGCACGCAGATGCCGATTTCGTCAATGGCTTCGAATCGCCGGATGGCCTCTTCGTATCCCTTTACAGCCTCCTCCAACTGACCCATTTTCGTCAGCACTTCAGCCCGGTTGTAATAGGCCCAAGCTATGAGAGGATCCCCGCCGGGGAGAATTTCCAGACGGAGGTGAAGGGCCTGCTGGAAATAGCGGTCAGACTCCTCCAGCCGGTTCTCGTTGTACCGGGCCCACCCCATCATGGAGTAAGAGAGGGAGAGCTGCCGGTCCCTCTCCGGAGATCGGGGGACTGCTTCGATAATCTCCAACGACCGGGCTGCCTCCTGGGAAAGCAGGTCATACTGTTCCAGACACCGCCGCTGATTGGCAATGTAGTAGTGATACCAACTTTCCCGGACAGGATCTGGGTGGAGAGCGATCAGCCGTTCAAAGATGGCGATGCTCTTGTCCCGCATAAAGTATTCCGCATAGGCCTCTGCAAGCCGCTCCATGAAGTTTATATTGAAGGGCAGGGAGGGATCACACCACTTGAGGTAGTAGTTTTCTCCCAGGGAGATCAGTACCTGCTTCTCACGGTATTTGTAGTGGGTGAACCGACTCAGCCGCTGGGCAAGATTATCCACGTAGACCTGACAGCCCTGTACAAATCCGGGATCTTTCCGCACAATCGTATCCGCCATCAGCGGATGAAGGGAGATTACATCGGAAACAGAGTTGTATTGGATAAAACTGCTGTCAATCAGTTCGTCCAACAGCATAAAGTCCTCTAACTCCGTTAAATCAAAAAATAGTTCCGTCTCTACTCCCTCCACCGGAAGAAGTACCATGTTTTTCAGAATGGATACCTTCTCCGGGGTGAGGCCGCTCAGATCAAAGATCTGCTGCATGACCTCCATCACATGATCCATCACCATCTGGGTGCGGCGCTGGGCTGTCCCTGGGGCTCCGCAGAGATAGTCCAGCATAGCAGAAGGGGAGAGGTGGGAGGCCTGCATTTGCTTGGCCAGCAATTGGATGCCGTAGGTATGAAAACCGATACGGCGAAACACCTCCATCAGCGCCGATTCCTCCTGCGGCTGCAGGGGCCTTTTGTAAAACTTCCTGAACAGGGCCAGTTGATCTTCCCACCGGTCCAAAGGACGGACGGTCAATTCCTGATACCCGTCCTTTTCACGGCTGATGCGGGAGGTAATGATCATGGAGTACCGCCCCTCCAGCAACTGCGGGAGCTTGGGTGTCCAGATTGTCCACCACCAAAAGGGTGTCCCGATTACAATGGTCCTTGAGATAGTTCAACTTTTTGTTATAGAAAGACTCCCTTGCCTGGGGGGTGGTGAGATCCTGTTTCTCGCTCTCCAGGCCGCGGATGTGAAGGAACTGATCGGAAATAAGCATATCCTGAATATCAGTATTGTAGGTCAGCCACACCACTGTGGTGTACTCGCCCTGGAATTTGCGCAGATATTGCCGGGCCAGTTCGCTTTTTCCCATTCCACCTGTCCCGAAAAGCAAAAGTTTATTGTTCTCGCCCCCAAGCAACTGATGCATCTCCTCAAGTTCTGCCTCCCGGCCCACAAAATTCGTGTTGTAGATCAGGGAGGTGCTCCGGATCTCTCCTGCCTGCGGCTGAGCGTTGTTCCTCATTCCCTGATCAGGAGCGTCTTCCTCCTCTTCCTGAAGCCAGTAGGTAATGCGGGAAACCAGGGTAGCGATCCGCTCCTCTTCGGGAGGATCAGATCCATCCAGGCTGTGGATGCGCCCCAAATAGTATTTCACGTCATCAGGCATGCCCTCCTTGTCGGTGCGGAACGGGAGGAGACGGATATCCTCTTTATGATGGGAGCGGTTGAAGGCGCAGTCGATCTCATTAAGCACATGCTCCGAGCAGGTGGAGTACCGGTTCATAATCAGCAGAAAAATTTTACATTCATCAATGGCACGCACAATGTCTCCGGCGTATTTGGACGTTACATCCCGGGGCGCATACCAGCATTCGATCCCTTCGCGCTCCAACGCCTGGACAATGTGCTCCACAAGTTGGGCGGAGGAGTCATGATGATAACTGATAAAGACAACATGTTTCACAAGGATACCTCCCAATATGAACAGTAATCAAACGCTGATCTGTCTCCAGATGAATATTGGGGAAGGATGTCGGACACAGACGCAGCATTTACAGCGGGTTTCCCTCTACTGAGAGGAGAATGCGGATGTTCTCACGGTCCTTCTCGCGCTCCGCTTCCGTGAGGTTTTGATAGGGCACCAGATCCCCGT
>ENA-ORNG01002083-ORNG01002083.1-human-gut-metagenome-genome-assembly--contig:-NODE-2083-length-12744-cov-3.365907_pt1 | contig 12744 bp, 11 predicted proteins | sample MGYA00242113_ERZ509018 | MGnify/ENA primary metagenome ERZ509018 (study PRJEB26280, sample SAMEA2338711) | human gut metagenome | biome: human gut; feature: human-associated habitat; material: faeces... | reverse complement strand
TTTTTTCCATGACAGCCCAAACGGTGCCGCTATGTGCGCCGTTGACCGTCAGCCCCCAGCCTTCGGGCGCGGCTATGCCCAGACTTCCGTCCCGGGCCGTTTTCCAGCCCGCGTCAGCGCCGGGCGCAAGGCGGAAGGAACGGCCAATGGCCTCCAGCGCATCCGCTTGGGCCTTGCCGCCAGATACGCTGGCCCAAAACGCAAAGGCATGGTCCCCCCGTACAACAAACAGGCGCACAGAAGTAATGCCGTCTTGCTCGCCCTGCGGCCTGTTGACGCTGAACAGGGCCGGACTGCCACTCATCTCTTCCAGCCTGACCTCCGCCAAAGGCTCCTCAAAGCCCAGTTCCTTGTCAAGGCTGCGCGCCAAGGTAAGCAGGGCTGTGTTGTCCATGTTTTTGAGGCTTTCAGGGCTCACAGGCGCGCTCAGGGATATGCACAGCAACGCGCCTTCACCGGTCATGTCCCCGTCCTTAAGGGCGACTCCTGCTTTGCCGCCCGCTTCCGGAAGCGAAACATTCATTTTATTCGATGGTTTTCTAAAAAAAATTATGTTTTAATTTCACATAGTTGATCTGTTGTGCTGTCTTGTTGCGCAGCCTTGCCGCTGCGCTCTTACCGCAAGGAGTGACCAGACCATGAGTGAAAAACTGACTGTCGTCGTTGTGGGCGCCGCTTAGCGCATGGACGGGGCTGCCCCCTGGTGGTGCCCGAGGTCAATGCCTACGCTCTGGAAGCACATTAGGGCATTATCGCCAATCCCAACTGCTTCACTATCCAGATACTGGTGGTGTTGAAGCTTTTGCACGATACGGCGAAAACCACACATATCATTCCTTGCCGCTATCAGGTATATTTCCCTTTGGGCTTCAATCTTGTGACTACACTTTTTAGGGCATCAGGCTCGCCCATGTGCCGAACATGTCCTTCATCCACACTTCGCCGCGCTCGTTCACTGCATAGGAGTATTTCGCGCGGGCGTCAGCCCTGCCGAGGGCGACATCAAAAAGCCAGGCCTTGCAGTCGCCCACTTCGCCCTCGCCCTGATAGGTGTAGTCCGGCTTGCCCCCGAGGTCCTCTCCGAGCAGTACCCCGCCTTCGACCATATCCCTGATCATCGCTTCGGCGTGATCCTTTTCCGTGACGATCACGCTCCCGTCCTCCGCATGGGCGAAAGGCACGCAGAAAGCAAAGGAAAAAGCCAGCAGGCAAAGGGCCGAAAACGCCATTGCCGCCATGTTGCGGGTCCACAGTTTCATAGCGTACTCCTTTGGCAAGTATTCCGAATGTGAAGGCTACGCAGGCAGCGCCCGCCAGACCGAGCAAAGCCTGTTCCATCCGGTGCTATTCCTACCCGGAACCCTTGCGGGTGCAATACCTAAAAAATGGTGATGGATACGCTGGCCGCGAAAAAGAGTCTTTTTTTCAGGCGACAGTACGCACCGCCGAAATCGGGTAAAGCTGTAAGGGCATACTGATGGGATGCGTTTCCCGCTCAATCAGGCAGTCGAGCAAAATAAAGGAAAATTTGCTCTTGCCCACGCAGCCCTTGTTGCCGCCGATCAGCAGGGTATCAGGGGTGATGACGAATTGCCCGACGGGAGGCTTATCCTTCGCCTAGCGTAGTCGATGACTGTAAGGCCGTATGGCGGAATAGCCGCCAGAACTCTCTGGAGACGCCAGAAAAAATAGTAGCGGTCAACGTTCTGCGATTTTCGTTCCAATTCTTTCTCCTTCATACTTTTTTGAGGCACAAGATTCCTTTCTTGTTACGGCAGAGACTTTTTCTAGTTAGCCTGCTTTTTTCACGATGTTGTATATACCTAATCTTTGGTGATTGAGATTCTTCGTTATCCTGAATTATAATATATCTGAAGATTTTTCCCGATTAGCCCGTCTGCCCTTCCGGTTGATGTGCAGCTTGGGCAATTCTGTTTCGGGAAGACGTACCGTCGAAAGAGGAAATGTGAACGCCCAAGAGGAGGTTATGACGGTATTATACATAAGAAGTTGGAAATATAGTGAATTGGCTCGTAGAATCAGCATAAGATTTTTGAGCGTCATCATATTTGCTCTTTCTTTTTTCTCACTTGCCTCACCCGCTTCTATGGCCGCCGAGATTGCTTTCCCGTTCACGGTTAAAGCCGGCCTTCTTTACAGGGGAGAAGAAGTTCTAAAATGCGAAATTCACGAAATTCTCGGAAACAAAAAGGTCGCCTGCTGGTGCCTGCTTGAGTCCGAGCTTCATGGGGTAACTGAGGAAGAGGCCGGCATCTGGTTTTTCTCGGCGGACGGGAAGGTCAGCGGCCGTGTTCCTTACGAAGCGGGGCTGGCCAAGCCGGAAATATATTTCAGCCCGGACAATAGCCGCTATGTCATTTCGGAGTTCAGCGCCTCACGACCTGACGGATTTTTCCATGTCATCGGAGAAAATGGAGAAGAGATCGCGCAGCTTGAAGGGCTACGTGACAGTTTGCGCTGGGTGGATCCGATACGCTTCGTCTATACAAGCATAGATGATCTCAGGGAAAATGGAGTCGGCACCGGGATGGGATACGCGCTGATGTTTTCCGTGGTCATGTACGACACGGCAAAGGAGGCTCCGGAGAGGACGGTGCTGAAACAGGCTGATGCCACCAGAAGCTTCTGTGTTTCCGGCCTAACAGGAGATGGGGGAAGTATCGTTATCCAAGAAATAAGCGTTGCCACAGAAAAGGACTGGGACGATGAAAACAAAATCAGGTACAACGAGATAACCGTGAAAATACCGGCCGCCGGCTAAGGAAAGACTTATGGAGAGTAAGTTCCCCTGCGCGGCATGGATGCAGGCCATTATACCGAAATACAAGTCTTCACCATAGCCATGCTCAAACACGATTACTTCGCCATTGTTGTTTTGAATAATTTTCCGCAGAGACCATGTGTCCTCAAAACTTTCGTGAAAAAAATGGGATGCCGCCTCAGTCTTGGAGAATAATCCCCCGCGGTTGTGGGATCAAGCATGACTTGATGATCCTTTTGACTGAGAACTCGCTATCCGTGTTATACATTTGTTCAAGCTCTTCCGTCTTTCCCGCTGCCCTGATGCTGGCAAAATGGTGCTTGAGCAAGCCCCTAAGTCTGCAATGCTCCCGGATGGTCTCGTCCGCCCTTGCCACAATGGGCCGCCCGCCGAAGAAAAGCCGCCGCGTATACACCGGCCACAGACAAGCCGGCGCTGCCCGCCGGATGCCGCAATCTTGCGTCTCTTCCTCCACCGTGACTCTCAAGGTGCGCCTGCATTGGAATCTCTCAGTTCCGCCGCTGTTTTTTTCATGCCTTTCCTGCCTTTTTTCCGAGAGTGAGAAGCGAAGCGCTGAACACTCGCGGAGTCCACGACAACCTGTAAAGAAAAACGCACATCGCTCTCCTGTGCGGAGTTGATATGCCTTGAGGTGGGAGAAGACACGCCCCCGCCCGATGCGGCACACGGAAAAGGGCACATCGAAAATTCAAGTGAGCCACAGGGTAAAACAAAAGCGGCGCGGTTTATACCTTGGCCACGCTGCTTTTCGGAATTAGCTCAGGTGTATGTCATTTCAGTTCCACGTTTCAATGGCTTCCTTCTGCATGTCCTGCTCGGAAAGGCGATGGACAAGGGCGGAAATGTCCGTTGACCGCCTGACCGTTGTACGCGATCCCAGTTTTATGGGTTGGGGATAACGGCATTCCGTAACATGGTTTCACTCCAGAATCAGTCTGTTCTTTCCTCCGTAATTCGCCCAAATAGTTTGCTTAAATCCATTATAACTGTCAGGAATATAAAGATATTTTATAAATAAATTCTAACTCAACCCCCGAATTAAACCCTTATTATTGCTGGATATAAGTGCACTGAATTGGACAGTAAAAGCCCTCTTGCACCATGAATCTGGCTTTTGGATTTCCTGACATCGCAAGAGTCTTCTTCGGTTATACTCCCAGAGCAGATATGCAGTTTTCTTTTACTGAAGTCATGTCTTTACTTCCGGCTCTCCGTCCGTCACTCCCGGCAATGTGCCGGAAGCGTGCATTTGGTCAAGGCAACCCTCACGGGCCGCTTCGCGGGCCTTGACCTTCATGCCCTTACTTCCGGCCTGGGATACTCGCGGGTGACGGCGGAGGATGCCTGCGGCGCGGGTTCTGCCAAAGGATATTTATTGCCCGGAATACCTACCTGCAACATATGGGAATACGACTCAACTTCATGCCGGATACAGATCAAGGCCGTTCAGGATACCACTCGCCGCCTGTGCTGATACGCACTGCCCCTGTCTCCGATACAAACCTCTGCCTTTTGCCATACCGACCGCCCTTTTGCCCGATACTTTCACCATGCATACCTGTTTTTGTTCGCATACCTGCTCATTCGTCCGGGCGTATCTTGATGGGCCAGCCTACGTTTCGTATAGACACTTCGCGTCATACGCAACGGCTGGCGGGTGGCTCCGCCCCCTCGACCCCCGGAAAGGCCAAGGCGGAAAAGATAGTTAAAGAGGCCAAGGGCAGGTGTAACCCTACAGATCGTGCAGGTACTTTTGCCGCAAGATAATCAGTACCTCTCGGCTCAATCGTTGACCAGACTACCCTCTGCGGTTGACTACGGGTACGGAGTCAGGCAGGGTACCCCCCGTACAAAGTGGAAATCATCGCAGCTCGTCAATATACGCTTTTCAGGCGTTCAGTATCCCCCAAAAAAGAGATTCCTCAAGGAAGCGTCATGAGCAGTAATGACAGAATCGCGTCTGCCAGCAAAAACATTCAGGACAAGGCAGCCCTCATCTGGAACGTGGCAAACTCGCTCTTTGGCGCGTTCAAACCTCACGAATACGGTCTGGTTATCCTGCCTATGGTGGTCATCAAGCACTTTCACGACTGCCTTCTGCCGACACACGATGCTGTTTTGCAGCAGTTGGAAAAAATCAAACATCTCGCAGTCAAGGACGCATTCCTGCGTAAAGCTTCAGGCTATCAGTTCTACAATACCAGCCCGTTCACCTTTGAAACACTGAAAGCCGATCCGCAGAACATTGCGGACAACTTCCGCGCCTATCTCAATGGATTTTCGGAAAATGTGCAGGATATCCTCTCGCGTATGCAGTTTTCTGCACAGGTTGACCGCATGGCTGAAGCAGGCTGTCTGTATCAGGTTATTGTTGATTTCTGTTCTGAGAAAGCAGATATGAGTCCAGACAAGATAAATTCTGTTGATATGGGCTATATCTTTGAAAATCTCGTGCAGCGTTTTTCAGAAAGTTACAATGAAGAGGCAGGAGCTCATTTTACCAGTCGTGATATTATCTACCTGATGTGCGACCTCCTTGTATCGGGAGATAAAAACGCCTTTATTGACGGTAGTATCACAAAGACGGTTTATGATATGGCTATGGGAACAAGCCAGATGCTCACCTGTATGGATGAACGGCTTTTACAGCTTGATGCCTATGCGGATGTTGCCTGCTTCGGTCAGGAGCTGAATCCCTTTACTTTTGGCATTGCCAAGGCTGATATGCTCATTCGAGGTGGTGATCCTGACAATATGCAGTTCGGCAATACGCTGGATGACGACAAGTTTGAGGGCTATCAGTTCGACTACTGCATTTCCAATCCACCGTTCGGGATCGACTGGAAGCGCGAAGCCCCAAGCGTTGAAACCGAACACCGCCGGGGAGCTTCAGGCCGTTTCGGCCCCGGCCTGCCCAGCAAGAGTGACGGGCAGATGCTCTTTTTACTCAACGGTCTTGCCAAACTGCGTCCTGAAGGTCGTATGGCCATCATCCAGAACGGTTCTTCCCTCTTTACCGGTGATGCCGGTTCCGGTCAGTCCGAGATTCGCCGTCACCTTATCGAAAACGACTGGCTTGAAACCATCGTCCAACTCCCCAACGACAGCTTTTACAATACGGGCATTGCCACCTATATCTGGATTATCACCAGGGACAAGGCGGCAGAACGCGCTGGTAAAGTGCAGCTTGTCGATGCCAGCAAGTGTTTTGAGCCGCGCCGCAAGGCTATCGGCAATAAGCGTGTGGATATTTCCGAAGCCTGCCGCGATCTCATCGTCATGGCCTGCGGTGAGTTCAGCGACAAGGTTTATGAATCCGTTACCGAGAGCGGCAAAACCATTGTGTGCAAAAGCAAGGTACTGGAGGGCAGCTCCTTCGGCTATCACAAAATTGTGGTGGAAAGCCCCCAGTTCAACGAGGACGGAAGCAAGTTGCTCAAGCGTGGCAAGCCTGTACCCGATACATCAAAACGCGACACGGAAAATGTGCCTCTTCTGGAAGACATTGACGCCTATTTTGCTCGCGAAGTCCTGCCCTATAACCCCGATGCCTGGATAGACCGCAGCAAGACCAAGATCGGCTACGAAATACCCTTTACACGGACATTCTACGAGTACAAGCCCATCGAACCGGCGGCAGACATTGCCCGCCGTATAGAGGAACACGAGCGTGTACTCATGGAAAAACTGCACAGGCTGTTCGGCAAGGCGGAGGCGTAAGATGTCTGAACCTATACGCTATGCCGCATACAAGAACAGCGGAGTTGAGTGGATTGGGGAGATTCCTAGTCATTGGGACTGTCAAAGAATAAAACATCTTTTTTACGAATCTGACGAAAGGGCCGAGAGTTCTACAGACTTACCTTTGCTTTCGGTCTCTGAATATTATGGAGTCGCTCAGCGGAAAGATAAACTGCGTAGTGAAGAAACTCTTGTCCGTGCAGAAAGTCTCGAAGGATATAAAATCTGTCATATACATGACCTAGTTATCAACATTATGCTGGCATGGAAATCCGCTCTTGGTGTGAGTGAATATGATGGCATTGTCAGTCCTGCATATTGTGTGTATCGGCCTAAGTCAGTTATACATTCTAGATATTATCATTATCTTTTTAGGACACAACTTTATGCTACAGTTTTTAGACAATATTCTACAGGAATAATAGAGTCACGACTTCGCCTATATACGGACAAGTTCTTTTCTCTATACGCAATGATTCCTCCTGTGAAAGAACAACTCAAGATAGCTTCCTACCTCGATGCCCAATGCGCTGAAATCGACGACATCATCGCCAGTGCCAAGGCCAGCATTGAAGACTACAAGCAGTGGAAAGCCTCTGTCATTTATGAAGCCGTGACCAAGGGGCTGAATCCTGATGTGGAAATGAAGGATAGCGGGGTTGAATGGATTGGGAAGATGCCAAGTCATTGGACTGTTTGCAAGTTTGGAATAATTGCATCCGTAAAATCTAATCTCGTGTCTCCAGCAATTTATCCTAATATGCCTCAAGTTTCTCCTGAAGATATTGAGAAATGTTCAGGAAAGATGCTTCCATGTCAAACCGTGGAAGAATCTGGAGTAATTAGTTGGAATCACCTATTTTATAAGGGGCAGATTTTATACTCTAAAATTCGTCCACGCTTGAATAAGGTCACGATTGCACCTTTTGACGGTTTATGCAGTGCAGATATGTACCCTATTGAGACATCTCATGATTATAACTTTGTAAAGTACATGATGCTGGCGGATTCGTTTGTCGAGCAGGTGATTCTTGTAACCGAGAATAGAGTAAAAATGCCTAAGATAAACCAGAATGAGCTTGGTCAGATATTGGTTTGTATTCCTAGCTCAGAGGAGCAAAAGCAGATAGCTACATACCTTGATGAAGTTTGCACCCAAATCGACCAGCTCATCAGCGAAAAAGAAACCCTTATTGCTGACCTTGAAAGCTACAAAAAATCGCTCATCTACGAGGTGGTTACGGGCAAGAGGAAAGCGGCATAAAGGAGAACATATGAAGAGTATACAACCTTCGGATATAAGTGTCAGGCGTATTGGAGAAACAAGAATTGAGGTTGATTTGCCTGATCAAAAAAACGCTGCTGTTCTTGAAAAGCGACCACATGGTTGGTGGTGCCAAATCACCAGTGAATTCTATAGGGAAAGCTGGCTGGTGGCTGATGACATAGTATCAAATGTGATTGAGCTGAAAATACAGCTTTCTGGGATGTTTCAGATTGCAGGCATGCAGATTAGGAAATAATGAAGATTCTATTCCTCTTGACGAAATGTAATACAACATAATACACTGTATCCTCTCAAGGAGGATACCATGTCTTCTCTCGTTTCCATCCGAACCGATGACGACCTGCTCGGTCAGTTCACCTCTCTCGCCGAAGCCACGGGCCGCAGCCGCAGTTTCCTTATCAATCAGGCCATGCGCGAATTTATTGAACGTGAGGCATGGCAGATAGCCGCCATCCAGAAAGCCCTTGAAGAAGCTGATGCCGGTGATTTTGCCAGTGAAGAAGAAATAGCCGCCCTGGATGCCAAGTGGGGCTATTATGCGGATTAAATGGCTTCGGGCCGCCCTGCGTGACCTTGATGCCGAAGTGGCCTACATCGCGGAGCAAAATCAGGAAGCCGCCAGACACCTGTACTTACTTGTACGCGAACGAACGGCCATTCTTGCCCAATTCCCCGACCTTGGCCGCCCCGGACGTGTTTTCGGCACCAGAGAGCTGGTGCTGGAACGCTATCCCTATATTATCCCGTATCGTGTGAAGAACAATACCGTGGAAATCCTCCGCCTGTTCCATACCAGCCGCAAACAGCCTCCCCAATGGTAAGCCCGCATTGATGCAAGGTAGCCGCCATGCCCGACACCGAAAAGCAGTTTGAATCCGATATAGAGTCCTTCCTCATTTCCCCTGACGGCGGCTGGACAAAAGCCAGTGATACTGGCTACCGCAGTACGGTCAGCACGGGTAAAGCTCTCGACCTTGAAACGCTGGTCGGCTTTGTGAAAGAAACACAGCCCGTTGTCTGGCAGCGGTTTGAAAAGCAGTGCGGCGGCGATGTCGTACAGAAGTTCTACCGCTGTTTTGATGACGCTGTGCAGAAATCCGGGCTTGTCCATGTGCTGAGACATGGCTTCCGCTATCGTGGCATGGAGTTCCGCGTCTGCTGGTTCAAGCCTGAGTCCTCTCTCAACGAGCAGGCAGTCAAACGCTATGGGCAGAATGTCTGCCAGTGCATCCGGCAATGGCACTATTCCACGCAGAACAATAACAGCGTGGATATGATGCTGGCCGTCAACGGTATTCCCCTTGTCGCTATCGAACTGAAAAACCAGCTCACAGGGCAAACGGTGGATGATGCCCGCCGGCAGTGGATGTTTGACCGTGATCCCAATGAACCGGCATTTCGGTTGAACAATCGTGTTCTCGTTTTCTTTGCCGTTGACCTGTATCATGCACTGATGGCTACCAAGCTGGAAGGGGACAAGACCTTTTTTCTGCCGTTCAATCAAGGCTCTGCCGGTGCGGGGCAGGATGGCGGAGCGGGCAATCCGGCTGCACCCGATGGCGACTATGTGACTTCGTATCTCTGGAAAGAGGTGCTTCAGAAGGACTGCCTGCTGGATATTATCCAGAAGTTCATCAACTTTGAGGTCAAGTGCGAAAAACAGAAGCAGCCCAATGGTACGGAGCGTACTGTTACCAAGAAGAAACTCATTTTCCCGCGTTATCACCAGATGGACGTGGTAAGAAAACTCATCGGCGATGTACGTCGGCATGGAGCTGGCCGTAACTATCTTATCCAGCACAGTGCAGGTTCCGGCAAGAGCAACAGTATCGCATGGACGGCCTATCGGCTTTCCTGCCTCCATGATGACGATAACAGACCGGTGTTCAGCTCTGTTGTCATCCTGACGGACAGAACCGTGCTTGACCGTCAGTTACAGGATACTATCTCCGGCTTTGACCACCAGGCCGGTTCTGTGGAAACCATCGACGCCAACAAGACATCGCAGGACTTGCTTCAGGCCATCAATGACGGCAAGCGTATCATTGTGTCCACACTCCAGAAGTTCCCGGTTATCTACAAGGAAGTGAAAGACGTTTCCGGCAAGAATTTTGCCATCATCGTGGACGAGGCTCACAGCAGCCAGACAGGCAAAAGCGCGACCACGGTGAAGGAGGCTTTGGCTGATACTGCCGATGCCCTGCGGGAATATGCTGAAATCGAGGGCAAGGCCGAGGCTGAAGCCTTGGACGATCTGGATGAGCTGGTCAGGGAAATGATAGCACACGGCAAGCACAGCAATCTGAGCTTTTTCGCCTTTACCGCTACACCCAAGAAAAAGACGCTGGAAATATTTGGCAACGAATATACGGATGGTTCCTTCCATCCGTTCCACATTTACTCCATGCGGCAGGCCATTGAAGAGGGTTTTATTCTCAACGTTCTGGAGAACTACACAACCTACAAGACCTGTTACAAGATAGCCAAGAACACGCCTGACAATCCTGAAGTTCCGGCATCCAGGGCTGTACAGAGTATCCGCAGATTTGAGGAACTCCACGCGCACAATCTCCAGCAGAAGGCCGAGATCATTGTGGAAACATTCCGCGATGTGACTCGCCACAAGATTGGGGGCAAGGGCAAAATGATGGTCGTCACAGCTTCCCGGCTTGCAGCGGTGCGCTACTATCATGAAATTCAGAACTACATCAACGCCCGGCAATATACGGATGTTTCCATATTCATCGCCTTTTCCGGCACGGTGAAGGACAATGATATTGAGTACACCGAAAGCGGCATGAACCGCAGCCGACAGGGCCAGCGAGTAAGCGAGGCCCAGCTCAAGCAGGTTTTCCACGAGGAAGGGAATATCCTCATTGTGGCAGAAAAGTATCAGACAGGCTTTGATGAGCCGCTTCTGCATACGATGATTGTTGACAAAAAACTGCGGGACGTGAAAGCCGTACAAACCTTGAGCCGTCTGAACCGAACCTGCCCCGGCAAGCTGGACACCTATGTGCTGGACTTTGTGAATACTTGGGAGGAAATCAAGCTGGCCTTCCAGCCCTTTTACAAGGAAACCGTGCTTGACCATGAAATTGATGTTGACCTTATCTACAAGACAAGAGATCTCATCCAAGAGTTCAGTGTCTATAATGATGAGCCCATCCAGAATATCTGTGCGATCAAATTTGCCACAGACAGGAAGAGCGAGACCTCTCAGGCAAGAATTACCAGTTGTCTGAAGCCGGTGGTGGACACCTACACCGCGTTGAATGAAGAACAACGCTATCAGTTCCGCAGACTGGTGCGTTCTTTCATCAAGTTCTACCGCTATGTGGCCCAGATAACCCGTCTGTTTGACAAGGCCCTGCATCAGGAGTTCGTGTTCTGTTCCTATCTGGAAAAACTTTTGCCCGAAGAGAAACAGCCTGATTTTGTTCTGGGTGACAAGGTAAAACTGGAATATTACCAGCTCCGGAAGACCTTTGAGGGTGCCATTGAACTAGATCAGCAGAGTGAGCCGCTGAAGCAGACGGTGAACCCGCCCAAGCCCATGAAACCAGAGGAGGTAAAGAATACCCTGCTGGAAGTTATCGAAAAAATCAATGAGCGGTACAAAGGCGACTTTACCGAGGGTGACAAGGTGATGGTCACTACCCTGCACGACATGGCAATGGCAGACCCCGGCTTGCGAAAGAAAGCCAGATCCAGCGGTCAGAAGATTTTCGTGAACAGTTTTTTTCCGAAGTTCTTTGATCAGGCTACACAGGCAGCCTATACGGAGAGTATGGACTCTTATACAAAGTTGTTCGAGGATGCAGAAAAATACCGTACGATCATGATGTCACTGGGCGAGACTGTTTTCAGAGAACTGCGGTCGATGGAGTGATTCATAGAGATATGAATTATATTTTTGACAAGCACAATTTTAACTCGGAATGGAATTATGGAAATATCCACAGAAATAAAAAAAGATTTGGATTGGCTTATTGACTGGTTCGAGAGAAATGGAAATATTGTACGATTTCAATCATTAACACCTTTACCAAGAAAACAATTCTTATATATATGTGATCGATTATCAAAATTTTGTTTTTATATAAAAAATGACTATCCAGAATATCACGAAAGACTTTTTTCTTTGAAAAATAGATTATCTCTCGAGTCCGGACTTGTTAATGTTTCTGTATTTGGAAGAATATCAGAGATACTATTGTTTTTTGATATGTTAACAAAAAACAACTTGAATAGTAAGTGGCTGTACGTCCATAAAAGTTTTTATGGAAAAGTAAAAGAAAAATTTATACATGGTTTTTATGAAAGTGCAGTGTTTGATGCAACAAATTTACTCATGCAAAGATTAAAGGATATTCATAAAAGTATAGATGATAATTATGAGGATATAGATGGAGCAAACCTCGTCGGCAGGCTTTTTTCCAAAGATAGCCCCAAAATATTATTCTGTGATATAACTACAAAATCTGGGAACGACATCCAAAAAGGATATGTCAACTTGTTTCATGGATGGGTAGCTGCAATAAGAAATAAAATTGCTCATCCCAATGATAATAACGCTGATGAAATTATTTCATTTCAAGAACTTACACTGATCAGTATGCTCATGACAGCACTTGATAACAGGATATCTCCTAGCCTGCTACCTGAAGAGATAGGAAACGACGTCTTTCAGGAATAACCCTCCTACTCAAGAATTTATGACCACAGTTGCCGGGCGCGGGATATGCTCGCCACCAAAGGCTGCCGCGCCGTAGGAAGCCAGATCGGCCGCCATACGCGCGCCCGCCGAACCGCCCCATACGGAATAACCTTGGGTGGACACCTCCAGTTCTTCTGCATGACGGAAAATCCAGGAAAGCGCGGCGGCCATGTCTTCATACGCCACTGTCGG
>ENA-ORNG01002081-ORNG01002081.1-human-gut-metagenome-genome-assembly--contig:-NODE-2081-length-12761-cov-3.097434_pt1 | contig 12761 bp, 9 predicted proteins | sample MGYA00242113_ERZ509018 | MGnify/ENA primary metagenome ERZ509018 (study PRJEB26280, sample SAMEA2338711) | human gut metagenome | biome: human gut; feature: human-associated habitat; material: faeces... | reverse complement strand
ACATCTTGGTGATGCTTCAGCCAAATATCTGTTTATCAGCACTGAATGTAACTTTACTACTGTTACTATCTCAAAAGCACTTTCTGATCTTGATAACTGTATATACATGATTAACGGTATGCACAATAATAATGACGTTATTGATGAATATATCCATATCAATCCAGCAATTGAAAATGTTATGATTCAGGATGCCAAGAAGCTTCCACAGGTTGAACAGCCGGCTGAATTCGTAAGACAGGCTGAGATTTTTCTTAATTAGTTATCCATCATGAGGTATTTTTATGATATCCTGATAATCAACAGTTAACCAAAAATAAACCCATATTATCCACAATATGATGATTTACTAATCATTTTATGTGAATAATATGGGTTTTCTTTATACTATATTGTGTATACATACTGCTTACGCAACTGGTTCTTTAGAAGGAAGTCCCGCTTTTCTTGGAAACTTTCCAGATGTAGGCTTAATCTTCTTGATATATACTAAAGAACGGTCAATATCAGTACCAGGAAGCTGGAATTTCTTCACTTCTTCTATCGTTCCGCCAAGAACACTGACTGCTTTCTTAGCATTTACTAATTCTTCATCAATATCTCCTGACTTATATGCCACAAAATATCCACCAACCTTTACGAATGGAAGGTTATATTCCACAAGAGTTGCTAAGTTAGCAACAGCACGAGAAACACTTACATCAAAATGTTCTCTTAAGTCATTATTTCTTCCACCATCCTCTGCTCTTGAATGAACTGTTTCTATTCCTGTAAGTCCAAGTTCTTCTATTACCTGATTAAGAAACTTTACTCTTTTATTAAGTGAATCAAGCAGAACTACATTAATCTGTGGATATGCTATTTTTAACGGAAGCCCCGGAAAACCAGCACCTGTTCCAACATCAATAAGAGAAATCTCTTTCTTTTTATGTCCGATTTTTTCAATATCTAACACGAGACTGTCAACATAATGCTTTAAAAGAACTTCTTCGTAATCTGTAATTCCAGTAAGATTCATAAAGCTATTCCATTCAACCAGCAGCTTATAATACATATCAAACTGCTCGTACTGTCTGTCTGTAAGCTCAACACCTATAGAATTCAGATTATTCTTAAATGTTTCATTTATCATACATTTCTCCTTATCAATGATTAATGCTTTCTTCTAAGAGACTCCAGGTAAACAAGAAGCACTGATATATCAGCAGGCGAAACACCTGATATTCTTGAAGCCTGTCCAATTGAACGAGGTCTGAATTTATCAAGCTTCTGCATAGCCTCTTTTCTTAATCCGCTTATTTCTAAGTAATCAAGGCTGTCTGGTATAAGCTTATTTTCAAGCTTTTTAAAATGTTCAACCTGTCTTAACTGTCTGTCTATATATCCCTCGTATTTCAGATTAATATTAACCTGCTCACATACATCATAAGGCAACTCTGGTCTGTGCTTATCAATTGGAGCAAGAACATCATATGAAAGCTCCGGTCTTCTTATAAGTTCTGCAAGTGTAGCACCTGTTGTAAGCTCTGTACTTCCGTTATCTGTAAGTACCTTCTGTACTTCACTTCCAGTTCCTATATTAACTGACTTAACACGCTCAATTTCTTCATCAATAAGCTGAATCTTGCGGGTAAGGCGGTTCATTCTTTCTTCGCTTATAAGTCCGACTCTGTAACCATATTTAGTAAGTCTTATATCTGCATTATCCTGTCTTAAAAGCAGTCTGTACTCTGCTCTGGAGGTCATCATACGGTATGGTTCATGGTTCTCTTTGGTCACCAGATCATCGATCATGACGCCGATATACGCCTCGTCGCGGCGCAGCACGAGCGCTTCTTTGCCCAGCAGGCGCGAAGCAGCGTTGATACCGGCGATGAGCCCCTGTGCGGCCGCCTCTTCATATCCGCTCGTCCCATTGATCTGCCCTGCCGTATACAAGTTTTCCACCAGCTTGTTTTCCAGCGTCGGATAACACTGCAGCGGATCGATGGCATCATATTCGATCGCATAGGCATATTTATCGATGACACAGTGCTCCAGCCCCGGCAGGCTGTGCAGCATCGCTTCCTGGACATCGTGGGGCATCGAAGTGGAGAAGCCTTGGATATAGGTCGTATCCAGCGAACGGCTCTCCGGCTCAAGGAAGATCTGATGACGCGGCTTGTCCGCAAAGCGCACCAGCTTATCCTCGATGCTCGGACAATAACGCGGTCCTACGCCCTTGACCAGCCCGGAATATATCGCAGAGTCCTCCAGGTGATCACGGATGATCTGATGGGTCTGCGGGGTCGTATAGGTCAGATAGCAGACCGCTTGCTCTGCAAAAGGAAGGATGGCGGTCGTATCCTCGCTGAAGCAGACAAAATCATCTGTGCCAGGCTGCACCGCAGTCTTCGTGAAATCGATCGAATCGCTCTTCACCCGAGCCGGCGTGCCGGTCTTCAAGCGGAAGGTACGGATCCCCAGATCGCGCAGGCTCTGCGAGAGCGCGTCCGTGGTCGGTTCCCCCTCCGGTCCCCCGGACACTGCGCGATGGCCCACCAGGATGGTGGAGCTCATGAAGGTCCCGCTGGTGATGATCAGCGCACGGCACATTTCCACATGCCCATCCTGAAGCTGCACGCCCTTCACCTTGCCATCGGACGCGATGACCCGCTCCACGCACTGTTCCCTCACCTGCAGATGTTCCTGATGCAGCAGGACATCCTGCATGTATTTCCGATAGGCGATCTTGTCGCTTTGCACGCGCAGGCTCTGCACGCCTGGCCCTTTGGTCGTGTTGAGCATCTTGAACTGCAGCGCGGTCGCGTCCGCCGCCCGGCCCATCTCTCCGCCTAACGCATCGATCTCCCGCACGACGATACCTTTCGCCGGTCCGCCGACACTGGGATTGCACGGCATAGAGCCGATCATATCGATGTGCATCGTAAACAGCACCGTTTCCATCCCCATGCGGGAAGCAGCCAGCGCGGCCTCGATGCCGGCATGCCCGCCTCCGATCACAATGATATCCACCATGTTCCTCACCTGACTTTTCCATACTATTATACTCGTGAACGATAGAAAGCAAAAGAGCAAAAAAAAGATATGGCCCATACATTTCCCACAATGTTCACATGTCCACCACACTGTCATTGCTTCAACCGCTTACAATGAAAGAAGGAGGATTGAGATGAATCGGAAAATCTTATTCACTTTCTGCGGCAGCCTGCTTTTTGCCGCGCTATGCGGATGCATGGCTCAAACAAATGAACCAGTAGAAACCGTAACCATCGACCCAGATATCGAAATGATCGACATCGATACAGAGACTGACGGCTTCACCTACTATGACCTGGATGTACAAGAAGAGATCCAGTCACAGATCGATGCGTTCAAATCCGAAACACACACGATGGAAGACCCGTTGCTCATCTTCGACCCATATGGCACAAACACCACATCCTTATACATCTGGTTTGAAGAGGAAGAAGCCAGTGTGCTTTCCTATACGATCCAATGTGAGGGATACGAAAACTTCAGCCGCACGCTGTACAGCGACAGTGAGGATAACATCAGCACGGCCCATGAACATCAGCTGATCGGACTTGTTCCGGGCGAGACCAATACCATCACCCTTTCGGCCGCAAACAGCAACGGCACGCTGCTTGAACAAGTGGAGTTCACGGTAGAGGCGCCGCAGCTCAGCTCTGGCTATCCGACCCAGATCGAAAAAAGCACGGAAAACGATGCAGAACTCACTGATGGCCTGTATATGACCTTCGGCCTGAATTACAGCTACGACGGCTATTCATTCCTTATCGATAATGATGGCACCGTGCGCGGAGAACTGCCCTTGGACGGCGACATGATCGAAAATGTCATGTTTTATAACGACACCATGTTTTATTCTGTCAATCTGTCCAAGGCCGTGCGGGTAGACCGGCTGGGCAAAGTCATCGCGGTCTATGAATTCCCGGAATACGAGCTTCATCATGATTACGCGCTCAACGATGATGGCGAGATCATCGCACTGGCTACCGAGTATGCCAAAGAAAGCGTAGAAGACATCATCATCTCCATCGATCTGGAAAGCGGCGATGTCGACAAGATCATTGACTTTGATGAAGTCATGGGAGATTACAAAGCATTGACCCAGCCATATTCTGCCGACAGCCTGTGGGGCTCGCAAGACTGGGACTGGCTGCACTTCAATTCCATCCAGCTGGTCAACGAGGATGAGATGATCCTCAGTTCACGGGAGACTTCGACGATCATGAAGTTTGACGATATTTATGATGACATCACGATCGATTATTTCATCGGTCCGGAAAATGTATGGGCAGATACCGCTTATTCCCAGTATCTGCTCACAAAAGATGGCAATTTCACCAATTCGGCCGGACAGTACAATGTCGTCTATGAAACGGATGACAGCCTGGAAGAAGGGCAATATTATCTGTATTTCTATAATAACAACTTCTGGAGCTATGAAAGCCGGATCGAATCGATCAGCGGCTCAGAAGGTAATTCCACATCATTTCAGGACGATGGCAATTCCATCTCTTATTACATCCGCTATCTCGTCGATGAGAATGAATGCACTTATCAACTGGTCGATTCCTTATCGGTTCCTTATTCCAGCATCGTATCCAGCGTACAATGGTATGGAGATGAGTTGATCGTCAACAGCGGCATGCATACCGAATTCTATGTGTATGATGAAGAGGGCACGATGATCGCCTCTTACGCATATAACGATGAGGAAGACAGCATCTTCCTGGGATACCGCATCTATAAATACAGCTTCAACGATTTCTGGTTTGCCTGAATGACCGTGCATGACGCACGGTTTTTTTATACCAGCTGCTGCAAAGCATAGAGTCCTGCCTGCAAAGCGCCAGCCAGCACCATGACCAGGATCGGACTGCATCGCTTTTTCCTCAGCAGCCAGAGACAGCCCAAAAAGAGCGCGATCCCTTCGATGCGCACAGCATCAAGACGCAATGCGCTGTCCTGAAAGATGACCGGGATGAGCATGGCCAGGCCCGCTGTCGCAATCAAGGCGATCACCGCGGGACGCAATGTGCCCAGCACGGTGCGGATCACGCTGAGATCTCGGTATTTCAAATAAAAGTATGCCAACAGAGTCACGATGATGCAGGAAGGCAGGACACAGCCCAGCGTTGCCGTTACGGCGCCGGCGATCCCATCGATCTTCAGGCCGACGAACGTCGCGCTGTTGATGGCGATCGGTCCCGGCGTCATCTGCGAGATGGTGATGAGATGGTTGAATTCATCCGGGCTGAGCCAGTGATGCAGCGAGACGATCTGATTCTGAATGAGCGGCAATGCCGCATATCCGCCGCCGAAGCTGAAGGCGCCGATGATGACGAAGCTGATGAACAGCGAAACGAGGATCATGCGCTCACCTTCTTTCTTCCGGCGATGCTGCGGATCACCCCGATCACGATGCAGGCAAAGATGATGATCACCACATTGACGCCGAAGAACTGGTTGAGCGCAAAGGCAGCGATCAGCACCGTGATATCCAATGCATTGTGTTCCCGAACGACACCGGCGCTCATGTCCCATACCACAGCGGCGATGAGCGCAGCGACCCCGGCCTGCATGCCGTCAAGAACAGTGCTGACCCAGATATTGTCGGCAAACGCATCATAGAACAGCGAGATCAGCGAGAGGATGAGAAAAGGCGGAAGGATGGTGCCGGCGACGCTGACGAGCACGCCTGGGATCTTCGCCAGCTTGTAGCCGACGACAATGGCCCCATTGACCGCGATCGGCCCCGGCGCAGACTGAGCAATGGCAGTCATGTCCAGCATTTCCTCCTCTTCGATCCAGTGATATCGATCCACGAAGCGCTCTTTCATCAACGTAACGATGACATACCCTCCGCCGAAGGTAAACGCGCTCAGCATGAAGGTAGAGGAAAACAGTTTCCAAAGCCTTCCTTTTTCCATATACATTCCCCCTTGTCCCTTTCATTATACGGCGGGATATTCTATAATGAAAATAGTATTATCAAATGATGTTCATAATGATTTTATAATAGGAGGTCCGATGAATCTTCGTTCTTTAGCCATCTTCACGGCTGTCTGTGAAGAGAAAAGCATGACTGCCGCAGCCCGCCGGCTGCACTTAGCTCAGCCTTCCGTATCGCTTGCCATACGGGAACTGGAAACCGAATATGACTGTGTCTTTTTTGAGCGGCTGTCCAAGCGGCTCTATCTGACCGAAGCAGGACAGCGCTTCTATGCCTATGCCCAACGCATCCTGGCCCTTCAGGAGGAGATGGATGTCTGCTTTCATGAGCGGACATACGAAAGGCAGCTGCGAATCGGCTCCAGCATCACCATCGCATCCACCGTGCTCTTCCCGCTTCTGCATGACTTCTGCCAGCAGCACCCGGTAGTGCAGCTGCACACCAAGGTGCTGAGCACCTATACGGTGGAAAGCGCCGTCTTGGACAATCAGCTCGATCTGGCACTGATCGAAGGGACGCCGCGCAATGACGCGCTCACCGTCATCCCCCTGTGTGAAGACCAGATGGCGCTGGTCTGCGCCCCAGACCATCCGTTAGCCAAACAAGGCGAAACCGACCTTGCCGCACTACAAGATCTGCCATTCCTCACCCGGGAGGAAAACAGCGCGACCCGCAGCATCACCGAAAGCCTGTTCACACTGCACCACCTTAAGCTGCGCCCGGCAGTGGAATCCGTCAGTAACCACGCGCTCATCGAAGCGCTGCGAAGCGGGATGGGCGTCTCCATCCTGCCGCGCCGCCTGCTCATTCCCTATCTGAATGCGCATGAGCTGTGCGAGATCACGCTGAAGGATCAGCCGCTCAACCGCGAATGGTACCTGATCCATCACTCCCGCAAGGCGCTTACTGCACCGATGCAGGAATTCATCCGCTTCTTACAACAGACAACATGGTAAAAAAACAGAGGCTTATGTGAAAGCCCCTGTTTTCGTCTTAGTGTTTGAAATGACGGATACCGGTGTAGACCATGGCGATGCCGTATTCGTTGCATACGTCAATGGACAGCTGATCCTTGATGGATCCGCCCGGCTGGATGATGGCGGTCACGCCTGCCTTGACGGCTTCTTCTACCGTATCCGGCATCGGGAAGAACGCATCGGACGCCATGACGGAGCCCTTGGACTTTTCGCCGGCTTCTTCGATGGCGATCTTCGCTGCGCCGACGCGGTTCATCTGTCCTGCGCCGACACCGATCGTCATGTTGTCCTTCGCCAGGACGATGGCGTTGGATTTCACGTGCTTGACGACCTTCCAGGCGAACAGCAGCTGCTCGATCTCTTCATCGGTCGGCTTGCGGTTCGTCACACAGCGCAGATCATCTGCCGTGATCTGCTTCGTATCCATATCCTGAACAAGCAGGCCGTCCATGACATTGGTCACCTTGTACTTGGCTGTCGGTTCCAGCGCAGTGTCCAGCGTCATCAGGCGGATGTTCTTTTTCTTGGAGAGGATCTCAAACGCTTCCGGCTCGAAGCCAGGCGCGATGATGATCTCCAGGAAGATCTTGGACAGCTTCTCTGCCAGCGCGACGCTCACCGGAGCGTTCAGTGCCACGATGCCGCCGAAGATGGAGACCGGATCGGCTTCATATGCCTTGTCCCAGGCAGCCTCGATGGTATCGCCGATCCCTACGCCGCAAGGATTCATGTGCTTGACACCGACTGCGGCTGGCTGTCCTTCGAAATCCTTCAGGATCTCGATGGCCGCATTGCCGTCCTGGATGTTGTTATACGAAAGCTCTTTGCCATGCAGCTGCGTAGCGTTGGCCAGTGAATACTGCGGATGCATGTTCTTGTAGAACGCCGCGCTCTGATGCGGGTTTTCTCCATAACGCAGATCCTGCACCTTATCATAAGTGATCGTGAAGCTTTCCGGATATTTCTCTCCCGTTTTTGCGGTCAGATATTCCGCGATCATCGCATCATAGCGGGCAGTGTGGCGGAAGACCTTTGCGGCCAGGAATTCCCGGGTAACCGGGCAAGTCTCGCCGTTTTCCTGCAGTTCCTTCAATACGGCATCATAATCGTTCGGATCACAGATGACCGGGATGGACTTATAGTTCTTTGCGGCGCTTCTCAGCATGCTCGGGCCGCCGATATCGATGTTCTCGATGACTTCCTCATGCGTGACGCCCGGCTTCTGCACGGTCTCCTTGAACGGATACAGGTTTACACAGACCAGGTCGATCAGCTCGATGCCCAGCTCCTTGAGCTGTGCCATATGGCTCTCGTTATCGCGTACGCCCAGCAGCGCGCCGTGCACCTTCGGATGCAGCGTCTTCACGCGGCCGTCCATGATCTCCGGGAAGCCGGTCACATCAGAGATGGAGATGGTCGGAATGCCGGCAGCGTCCAGCGCTTTTTTCGTTCCGCCCGTGGAGATGATCTCATAGCCGAGATCATGCAGACCGCGGACAAAGTCCACCAGTCCGCTCTTATCAGATACACTGACCAAAGCACGTTTCATGATTTACCCTCCTCGATTTCTTCACAGATCTGTTTCACGACTTGCGGAAACAGCTCATATTCCAGCGCATGCACATGTGTCTCCAGCGTTTCCAATGACCATGCCGGATCGATGGCAAGCTTTTTCTGCGCGATGATGTCTCCGGTGTCGATGCCCTCATCGACATAATGCACGGTGACGCCGGTATAAGGCACTTTCGCCTCATAGGCGTCCCGGATGCCGTGCGCGCCCGGGAAAGCCGGCAGATAAGCCGGATGGATGTTGATGATGCGGCGCGGATAATGCGTCAGCAGCTCCTCGCCGATGAAGCGCATATACCCGGCCAGGATGATCAGCTGCACGCCTTTTTCCTCCAGGTGACGGCGGATCTCCTGCTCATATTCTTTCTTGCCTGCATACGCTTTGGGATTCACATAGATATGATCGATGCCCAGGCGATCGGCACGTTCCCTTGCCTTGGCGTTTTCCTTATCGACGACAAGCAGTTCGCAGACCGCGTTGGGGATCGTTCCATCCTGCATCCGCAGCACCAGGTTTTCAAAGTTCGTTCCGCTTCCGGAAGCGAAGATGGCCGTCTTTACCATTTCAGGTCCACGCTTCCTGATGCCGTGACTTCACCGATGACATAGGAAGGCTCATCGATCTCTGCCAGCAGCGAGCGCACGGTCTCCACATCGGCCTTGTCTACTGCGAGGATGAAGCCGATGCCCATATTGAAGACGTTGCACATTTCCTGCGGCGCGATGTTGCCGGTAGAAGCGATCAGCTCGAAGATCGGCTTGGACGGGAAGGCGTTCATGTCGATGGTCACGCCCTGTCCTTCCTTGAGCATGCGCGGCACGTTCTCATAGAAGCCGCCGCCGGTGATGTGGCTCATGCCCTTGATGTCCACTTTGCCCAGCAGATGCTTGATGGCCTTCACATAGATCTTGGTCGGGGTGAGCAGCTCCTCGCCCAGCGTCTTTCCATCAAACGCGTCATAGCGCTCATGCAGGTCGAGCTTGGCGTCCTTGAGCAGCACCTTGCGGATCAGGGAGAAGCCGTTGGAATGGCAGCCGGAGCTGGGCAGGCCGATGAGCACATTGCCTTCGGCGATCTTCTGCCCATCCAGCAGATTGCATTTGTCTACGGCGCCGACACAGAAGCCGGCGATATCATAGTGGCTGACGTCATACATATCCGGCATCTCAGCCGTCTCTCCACCGATCAGGGCACATTCCGCCTGCACGCAGCCGTCCGCGACGCCCTTGACGATCTGTTCGATCACCTGCGGGTGGTTCTTGCCCACCGCGATGTAGTCGAGGAAGAACATTGGCGCAGCGCCCTGGACGAGCACATCATTGACACACATCGCCACCGCATCGATGCCGATGGTGTCATGCTTGTCTGCTTCAAATGCGATCATCAGCTTGGTGCCGACGCCGTCGGTGCCGCTGACGAGCACAGGTTCCTTGAACCCGTAGCGGGAAAGGTCGAACATGCCGCCGAACGCGCCGATGGAATCGATCGCGCCCATCGTCTTCGTGCGCGCAACATGACTTTTGATCAGTCGTACGGATTCATAACCGGCTTCCAGATCGACGCCGGCTTCTCTGTATTTATCACTCATGTCATCTTCTCCTGTCTATCATTTCTGACGGAAATAGTTGATGCCGTTGGCAAAGATGTTCTGCTCCTTATTTCCGTCAATGTTCTGGAACAGTCCTTCCTCATAGCGTTCGCTGTGGCCCATCTTGCCCAGGATGCGTCCATCCGGCGAGGTGATGCCCTCGATGGCATAGCTGGATCCGTTGATGTTCCATTCGCCGTTCATCGTCGGATCGCCATCCTCATCCACATACTGCGTAGCCACCTGGCCGTTTTCAAACAGCGCCTTGGCCATCTCTTCGCTCACCACGAACTTGCCTTCGCCATGGCTCATGGCGATGCTGTGGCACTCGCCCGGCGTGAAGCCGGCCAGCCACGGCGACTTGTTGGAGGTGATCTTCGTCTTCGCCATGTGGGAAACGTGGCGGTTGATGTCATTACGGAACAGCGTCGGTGAATCGGCGTTCAAGCTGCTGATATCTCCATAAGGCAGCAGGCCGGACTTGATCAGCGCCTGGAAGCCGTTGCAGATGCCCAGGATCAGGCCATCGTTGGCCAGCAGCGTCTGCACGGCCGCATTGACCTGCGGGTTGCTGAGGACATTGGCGATGAACTTGCCGCTGCCATCCGGTTCGTCTCCGCTGGAGAAACCGCCAACGACCATCAGGATCTGCGCCGAGGCGATCTTTTCGCTCAGCTCCTTCAGGCTGCGCTCGATGCTTTCCACATTCAGGTTATTGAAGACGTAAGTCTCGACGATGGCGCCCGCACGCTCAAACTGCTGCGCCGTATCGTATTCGCAGTTCTGACCTGGGAACACCGGAATGATGACTTTCGGATGCTCGATCGTCTGCTTTGGCTTCAGCGGCTGTTCGCTCACATATTCCGGCGTCGTGATCTTTTTCTTCTCTTCATCGACGCGTACCGGATAAACGGCCTCATAACGCTCGCGCCATGCGCGGATCGCCGCGTCGATGGACACCTTCTCGTCATTGAGGATGATGTCCTTTTCCTCTGTGGTGATGCCCAGCAGGGTGAAGGCATCATCCAGGATGCTCTCGTTCGCCTCGACGACGATGCTTCCCGGCATCAGGTCATAGAAGGACGCCTCGCTTCTGCAGGCAGCGCCGATATGGTTGCCGAAGCTCATCTTGCAGACGGCTTCCGCGATGCCGCCGAATTTTACCGTGGAGGCAGATACGATCGTGCCCTTGCGGATCAGCTCGCGCACCTTGTCGAAGTTGCTCTTCAGTTCGGTGTAATCCGGGGTGTGATCCGCATGCGGATGATGCGCGATCACATAAATATAGTTTCCGGCTTTCTTGAATTCCGGTGAGATGATCTGTTCGCTCTTCGCCGTCGTCACCGCAAAGGTGATCAGCGTCGGCGGGACATGGAGCTGATTGAAGGTTCCGCTCATGGAGTCCTTTCCGCCGATGGACGGTGTCTCAAAGGCCAGCTGCGCTTCGATCAGACCGAGCAGGGCCTGCATCGGCTTGCCCCACTTCTGCGGATCATCGTGCAGACGCTCGAAGTATTCCTGATTGCTCAGACGGCAGGTGCGGTAATCCCCGCCCATCGCGCTCACGCGCGCCAGCGCTTCAACGACAGAATAGGACGCGCCCAGATACGGGGAGAAGCGGGCAATATCGGGATCATAGCCATGCGTCATGATCGAGCAAGTGTTCGTAAAGCCGAACACCGGCAGCTTCTGCACGCTGCCTTCGGTCTCCGTCAGCTGATATTTTCCGCCAAAGGGCATCAGCACGGTCGACTTTCCGATAGAGGCGTCAAACATTTCGGCCATACCGATCTGGCAGGCCACATTCGGCTTGCGCAGGTTGTCCAGGATGTTGGAGGATACCGGAGCGAACGGGTCATGATCCCGCTCTCCTTCTGCGATCTCCACGTCCTGCACGCCGCGCACACCATTGGTATCCAGGAAGGCGCGGGACATGTCCACGATCTTTTCGCCCTGGAAATACATGACCAGACGCGGCTCCTCGGTCACTTCCGCCACGATGCAGGCATCCAGGTTTTCCTCATAGGCACACTGGCGGAACGCCTCGAAATCGTTCTTCTCGATGAGCACGGCCATGCGTTCCTGTGATTCAGAGATGGCCAGCTCGGTGCCGCTGAGCCCGGCATATTTGACCGGCACACTGTCCAGGTTGATGTTCAGCCCGTCTGCCAGTTCGCCTACGGCGACGCTGACGCCGCCGGCACCGAAGTCATTGGCCTTCTTGATCATGCGGGTCGCCTTCGGATTACGGAACAGACGCTGCAGCTTGCGCTCGATCGGCGCGTTTCCTTTCTGCACCTCAGAGGAGCATTTGGTCAGTGAGGTATCATTATGTTCCTTGGAAGAGCCGGTCGCGCCGCCTACGCCGTCACGGCCAGTCGCACCGCCGATCAGCACGACGATGTCGCCCGGACATGGTTTTTCCCGCTTGACGTTTGCCTTCGGGGCAGCGCCGACCACAGCGCCCACTTCCATGCGCTTGGCGACATAGCCCTCATCATAGATCTCCTTCACATAGGTCGTCGCTAAGCCGATCTGATTTCCATAAGAGGAATACCCGGCTGCGGCACCCTTGGAGATGCGGCTCTGCGGCAGCTTGTGCTCCATCGTCTCGCTGATGTCCTTCGTGATGTCGCCCGCGCC
>ENA-ORNG01002075-ORNG01002075.1-human-gut-metagenome-genome-assembly--contig:-NODE-2075-length-12798-cov-5.491015_pt1 | contig 12798 bp, 13 predicted proteins | sample MGYA00242113_ERZ509018 | MGnify/ENA primary metagenome ERZ509018 (study PRJEB26280, sample SAMEA2338711) | human gut metagenome | biome: human gut; feature: human-associated habitat; material: faeces... | reverse complement strand
CTGTCATATAATCCTCTCTTTCTCCGGCATCTGTGCCGGTAACCAAAATAAAAAAAGTCCATGCATCTGTATCTCTACAAACACATGGACGAATTCACTGCCACTCTTGATATTTGGCGTATCCTTCCTACGAATTACTACACACTTTTTTCTTTTACCTAATTTCTTATGCTACCATACTTCCCTGAAAACCTCAATGCATTTTTCTTAATGGCGCCGGTCTATACCGGCATTATTATAATAAGCTGCTTTTTCCTGATACATTCTGCGTTCAGCTTCCATCAGCAAGAGGTCAAATCTACGCTCCCAGCTTTCCTGCCATACTGATCCGACTGCCATTACTACATCTTTTTTCTTCATGCCAGCCTTCATACGTTCTATCCGCTGCTTCAGTTCCTCTTCTCCGATACCTGCACACAGTGCCAGAAGTTCATCCCCTCCAATACGGAACAGTCCATAGTCTGAAAATTCCTCACGGAGTAATTCGCCGGCACGCAGAATGAGCTGGTCACCTGCCTGATGACCTAAAGTATCATTTACCCTTTTCAGTCCTGTAATATCGCAATACACCACACCAAAGCCTGAAGTCCCTGATGCATCTGTAACATACTGTTCCATGGCAAACCGGTTTCCAAGTTTCGTAAGCTGGTCACTATAGCTCATCCGTTCCAATTCCCGCACCAGATTACGCCTTCTGATGCTGGAGACAATAAAATATCCCATAATCTGAAGCATATTAGAAGTATAATCCAACATTTTTTCGGGAGGATTATCAACTCCATAAAAACCGATGATTTTCTGCCCTTCATACAGTGGAACTACTACCAGCGTTGAAATATTCTGTTGTTTCAGATTCTCATACTGCAGTGGATCACTCTCACGTATATTTTCCAGATTACCAATGATAATATTTTTGCCTTCCCTAAAATTGCGGTACCAGTTCTCGCATACTTCAGCCGGAACATTCTGCAAATTATCTTTCTCAGGCCCGATACCATTCGCTACCCATTCATAGGTGTTATCGTCATTTCCCAATAAGTTTTTTTCAAAAATATAGGTACGTTCTCCATTCAATGCCTTTCCAAGATATTCCAGAATAATTTCCAGCGACTGTTCTGACGTAGGGGCATTTAACGAAATTCTTATGCCCTCATTTATAATAGCCTCCATATTTTCATAGTTTTGAATCAGACTTCCCTGTTTTTCTTCGTTGCTGACATCCAGTGCAATTTCTACCCGGTAACGTCGACCATCCTGTTCCAGCATAGTATCCTTCAACAACAGATGTTTGCCAAGAACCGGATTATAATACTTCCATTCTTTAAACTCACCTTCTACCAGTTCCTGATTATTGCACATACTACAAGGGGCGGCATTATGCTGCATCACCTCATAACATTTCTTTCCTTTTATTTCCTCCTGGGTCTGAAATCCAAAGTTTTCCCGTGTTTTCCGGTTCATATACACAAGCTCATATGTATCAACATCTGAGACATATACAAATTCATTAAGATTTTCAAAGAAATTCCAAATCTTTTCCACTGTTTCTATCCTTTCCGTCAATTACATTACTTACCTTTTATCCCTGGACATCATTTTATCTCTCCGGCAGCACCAAAAACAGTCCCATTAATCAGTGACTGCACCAATCAGTTCATTGATATCTTCAACTCCATTATTTTCCATATAATCCTGTATACCATTGATAATATCAATCGTTGCGGTAGGATTAGTAAAGTTTGCAGTTCCCACAGATACTGCGGTTGCTCCTGCCAGTATCAGTTCCAATGCATCTTCAGTGCTCTGTACACCTCCCATTCCGATAATCGGAATATTCACTGCCTGGGCTGCCTGATATACCATACGCACTGCAATTGGATGCACTGCCGGTCCGGACATCCCACCAGTTCTGTTTGCCAAAGCAAATTTTCTGCGGTTTACATCAATCTTCATTCCAGTCAGTGTATTAATCAGGGAAATTACATCTGCTCCGCCTGCTTCTGCCGCTTTTGCCATCTCTGTAATATCCGTTACATTCGGGCTCAATTTCATAATAACCGGCTGTCTTGCATATTTTTTCACTTCTTTTGTAATTTCTTCTACAGAAGCAGCATTCTGTCCAAAGGCAATACCGCCTTCTTTGACATTTGGGCAGGAAATATTGATTTCCAGCATATCTACCGGCTGTTTGGCCAGTCTTTCCACAACTTCTATATAATCGGAGGCTGTTTTTCCACAAACATTTACAATAATGCGTGTGTCATAGTGGGTAAGAAATGGAATATCACGCTGTACAAATACATCAATACCAGGATTCTGTAAACCGATAGCATTTAACATTCCACCGTACACTTCTGCCACACGAGGGGTCGGATTCCCCGGCCATGGTACATTGGCAACACCTTTCGTCACTACTGCACCCAGTTTATTCAAATCTACAAATTCACTGTATTCCTGACCGGAGCCAAAGGTTCCGGATGCTGTCATAATCGGGTTCTTCAATAATACTCCTGCTAGATTTACTCTTGTATTCATTAAAGTTCCACCTCCTCAGCCCGGAAAACCGGTCCTTCTTTACATACACGTTTGTTATTGACATTGGAATGTTCATCCTTGTCCTTAGACTGGCACACGCAGGCTAAACAGGCTCCGATTCCACAAGCCATACGTTCTTCCATGGAAATCCAGCACTCAATCTGTTTCTCTTTTGCATATTCCTTAATAGCTGCCAGCATCGGCTTTGGCCCGCAGGCATAGATAATCTCTGCTGTCAGCCCATTTTCACGGATGGCATCCAATACATTTCCTTCTGTCCCGGCACTTCCGTCCTCAGTTGCCACATAGACTTCTCCTTCTTCACGAAATTCATCCATCAGGAAAAGCTCATCCCGGAAACCAAGTACCATCTGCTTTTCACAGTCCAATTCTTTTGCCAGCTCTAACATTGGCGGAATACCAATTCCACCACCAATTAAGAACGCTTTCTTTTCTTTCTTCGGAAATCCATTTCCCAGCGGTCCTGTTATATTAAGAATTCCGCCGGTATGCATACCGGAAAACTCTTCTGTTCCCTTTCCAACTTTACGGTATACCAGACGGATGGCATTATCCTTTTTATCAATTTCACAGATACTGATTGGTCTTGGAAGCAGCCTGCTTCCTTCATTACAATATACAGATACAAACTGACCTGCTTTTGCATGTGCTGCAATCTCTTCCGTACGCAGCCACATACTGTAAATGTCATCCGCAATTTCTTCCTGGCGGATAATAATCGCCTGTTCTTTAAACTTCTCTGCCATCTTCTTCTCCTATCTTGCCTGTAAAGCTCCATCGATATCTTTTATCATTGCCTCTACTGCTGCTCTGGATGCATCTGCAAAATGTTCTGCTCCAAAAGATGCATAAGCCTCCTGCTTATATGCTGCAATGATTCCACGGGATGAATTGACAATTGCACCCAGTCCGTTTTCGTCGAAGTAATGTACTAAGTCCGCTCCTTTTCCACCCTGGGCACCGTATCCCGGAACCAGGATAAAGCTCTTTGGCATTACTTTACGAAGGACTTTTCCTATCTCCGGATAGGTTGCTCCTACTACTGCTCCCACATAGCTGTAGTTATCTCCCATGACTTCTTCGCCCCACTGTGCTACCTTTTCACCGACATATTCATACAGTGGTCTGCCATCAATTAATCTGTCCTGGAATTCTCCACTGGATGGATTGCTGGTCTTAACTAAAATGAAGATACCTTTTTTCTCTTCTTTACATACTTCCAGGAAAGGCTTGATTCCGTCTGAACCAAGATATGGATTAACGGTTGCAAAGTCTTCATCAAAAGCAGAAAGCTTCTTACTTCCCACCTGGACTTTACCAAGATGTCCCACTGCATAAGCTGCGGATGTAGAACCGATATCGCCACGTTTTACATCTCCGATTACCACAAGGTCTTTGGAGTGGCAGTAATCTACTGTCTTCTGATATGCTTTCACACCCTCTGTTCCAAACTGCTCATACATGGCAATCTGTGGTTTTACAGCAGGAATCAGATCATAAGTGGCATCTACAATTGCTTTGTTAAACTGCCAGATTGCTTCTGCTGCACCCTCTAAAGTCTCACCACGCTCCTTAAATGCTGCTGCCTTAATATGTTCCGGAACATAATCTAACATCGGATCTAAGCCGACAACGATTGGTGCATGGGTTTTCTCGATTTTTTTAATTAATTTGTTAATCATATCTTTAAGCCTTTCTTTTTCTTATTCTTCTGCTGCATCATATACAATTTTGCCGTCACAGATAGTCATCATTACTTTACCGGTTACTTTTCTGCCGTGGAATGGTGTATTCTTTGCTTTCGACCAGAACTTGTTCTTATCAATGGCATAAGTGCATTCCGGATCAAAAAGCATGACATCTGCCATTCTTCCCTCTTCCAAAGTTCCTTTCTTCAAATGAAGAATCTGTGCCGGGTTATAGCTCATCTTCTCTACCATCTGCATCGGTGTTAAGTATCCACCCAGCACGAGTTCTGTATAAGTCAGTGCTGCTGCAGTTTCCATTCCAACGATTCCGAATGGTGCCTTTACCATGCTGCTATTTTTTTCATCTGCTGTATGCGGTGCATGGTCTGTAGAAATGACTTCCATGGTTCCGTCGGAAAGTCCCTTTTTCAATGCCTCCACATCATCTTTCCGGCGGAGTGGCGGATTCATCTTATAATTAGTATCTCCCTCTACCATATCATCTGATGTCAGTGTAAAATGATGCGGACATACCTCTGCGGATACCGGAATATGCTCTAACTTGGCATATTTTACCATGATTACACTGTTCTTTGTGGAGCAGTGGCAAAGATGCAGGTGTGCACCGGTATCTTTGGATAACAGGATATTTCTTGCAATCATGATATCTTCTACGGAATTGGTAATTCCAGCCAGTCCCCACCGTTTTGCATTCTCATCCTCGTTGACCACGCCGGAGCCAACCAGATTCTTATCTTCGCAATGTGACAGTACCGGAATGTTACAGTCTCTTGCTACCAGCATGGCATCTCTTGCAAGAAGTGAATTCATGACTGATTTGCCATCTTCACTGATTGCAGGGCTTCCTGCCTCCACCATCTCTTTGATGTCAGCTAATTCCTCTCCCTGCTGTCCTTTTGTTACAGCACCAACCTGTAATACATGCACCAGTCCGACACTTTCTGCCTTATGATGTACATAACGTACCACATCAGCATTATCTACCACCGGCTTGGTATTTGGCATTGCAAGTACCGTGGTATATCCGCCTCTTGCTGCGGAACGGGTTTCTGTTTCAACATCACCCTTATGAGTAAATCCTGGATCCCGCAAATGCACATGCATATCAACGAGTCCCGGCATTACATACAGTCCTTTGGCATCGATAGTCTTCTCTGCCTTTTTCTTGATATTTTTTCCTCTTTTGGTAATGACTCCATCTTCTATGAAAAGGTCCATTACATCATCTGTTTTCGTAGCCGGATCTAAAATGCGGCCACCTTTTATTAAGATTGTCATGTGGAATACCTCCTGTTGCTCCTATTTTAGCATACAAGCAGTTCTGGGGCAATCTGCTCATGCATGTATTTTCTCAAATAGCTCCGGAGGTACATATGCTTCTATACGGATTCCCTCCGGCAGATATTCTTCTGCTATTAATTCTCCTGTTTCTCTTATCTGCTGCAGCAATCCACCCTTGTCATATGGCAGCACTGTCTCAAGATATCGTTTGTTCTCCCGTAGTATCCGGGCGAGGCAGTCTTTCAGTTCTTCTAGTCCATCACCTCTTGCTGCAGATACCCGTAAAGTAATATCTGCCCTGCCATCCCGCAATGGTTCCCGGTCTGTAATAGCATCCTGCTTATTAAACAATGTCAATATCTTTTTATCTGTAACCTCTAACTGGTGCAATGTCTCATATACAATATGCATCTGCTTGGCAGCCTGTGGATTGGATGCATCCACCACATGAATGATAAAATCTGCATACTTAGCTTCCTCTAAAGTACTACGGAAGGCATCAATCAGATGATGCGGCAGTTTCCGTATAAAACCTACCGTATCCGTCAGCAGCACCTGCTGGTGTCCTTCCAGCTCCAGCATCCGTGTCGTCGGATCCAGCGTTGCAAACAGTTTATCCTCCTCTAAAACCTCTGCGTCCGTCAGATGATTCAGGAGGGTGGATTTTCCGGCATTTGTATATCCGACAATTGCCACAACCGGAACTGCATTGCGCTCTCTTTTTGCTCTGGCAATTTCGCGGTGTTTGACCACTTCTTTTAATTCCCGGTTGAGCTGTGCAATCCTGTCATTGATCAGACGGCGGTCAATCTCAAGCTTTTTTTCTCCCGGTCCACGGGTACCGATTCCACCACCCAGACGGGACATGGATCTGCCAAGTCCGGTTAATCTGCTCAGGCGGTACTTCAGCTGAGCAAGTTCCACCTGAATTTTTCCCTCACTGGTTGTTGCACGGGCTGCAAAAATATCCAGTATGATAAGCGTCCGGTCCATCACCTTGGTATTTAACATCGTCTCCAGATTTTTTAACTGCGCAGGGGACAATTCATCATCACAGACAATTCCCGTTGCCCCCGTGTGCTCTAAAAGTTCTGCAATCTCTGCTACTTTTCCGGTTCCCACATAGGTTCCCGGATGGATCAGCTCCCGTTTCTGGATCAGCGTACCGGCAACCGATGCCCCCGCAGTCTTTACCAGTTCGGCAAGCTCAGCGAGCGAATCCTCTGCATCGTCTCCATCCTGCTCACTTACACCCACCAGAATAACTCTCTCTTTAAAATCTTCTAAAACAATTGGTTCACCCATTATCTAGTCTCCAAAAATGTATTCTCGTGTTTTGCTTCCTCATCATCCGGATAAGCCTTTAAATATTCCTTCATCATCTTTTTCGCGGAATCAAAGTCGCCACTGTACTCATATGCCGCAATGGCACTTTTCATGAGATTCTGCTTATTCGGCACTTTCTCCAGTTCCAGACCGGAATTAAAATAAGTCAGTGCATTCTTATAATTTCCATCCTGCATCTCCTGCATGCCAAGTTCATACAAATCATAGGATGTAGCCACTCCACTCTTTATATACTCCGCGATACATTTCTTTGCCTTGTCCGAATCTCCATTGGCATCATATGCAAGTCCCAGATAATACGATGCCAGCATCTGCTTATGTTCTTTTGCTTTTTCCAGATAACTGATGGCATCTTTGTTTTCACCGAGCAGATAACTGATTCTTCCTTTATACAGTTCGTCTTCCGGTTTATCCCCTTTGATCTCCATCGCAGCAGACAGATATTTCTGTCCCTCATCCTTTTTCTCGTGCCGGCTTAAAGACTCATAGATTCCAATGTAGATTTCATAATTTTTTTTGCCTTGCTGCACAGCACTCTCAAAATCTGCCCTGCCCTTTTTTTCTTCTCCCATATCCATATAAAGATCTCCACGCAGATAGTATGCGCGTGCATCTTTATTATATTTGATAATGGCATTATACGTTGCAAGTGCATCTTTTGTCTTTCCGTCCAGTGCCTGTGCTTTTGCCTTGTAAAAACAGATATCCAGTTCTTTCTCCCCGATATGTCCGATCGACTCTCCAAGCGCATTCTGAAATGCCTTGACCGCATCTTCATACTTTCCGCTCTCCATGCAGGTAATTCCATACTGCCGATAGGCATCCTGTTCCTTTGTATCTTTCGTTCCGCATCCAATCACAGACAGCGCAAACACTGTTGCAAGCAGCACGGAAATGATTCGCTTCTTCATGTTCTATTCTCTCTTTCTGAAAACTACTTTTAGCATGCCACCGCTATATTTACCCAGTTGTCACCGATCCGCGGTCCATGCTCCCGGTAATAAGTACCACCGTAGGTAAATTCGTCCGGTTCCACTGCATAGGGAAGTCTGATCCAACACTTGGCAAATGAACCATCCGTGCCATACTCCGGGGATGTTGTGCTCAGATGCCGCCCATGCAGCCCCCCTTCAAATGCCGTCTTTGCAATTTTCTCATTTTTATTCATCAAATAATACATGCCGTTCTCCTTCTTCATTCCTATATCTTACGGTATTTTCCGTACTTTTGCAATCATTTCAGAAAAAATGGGAACCGGACATCCGGTTCCCAGAAACAGCACTTATTTGCGCTGTGCTTTCCGCGCTTTTTTAAACTGATACATTTTTTCGTCCGCATTATTGATACATTCATTGAGACTTTTTTCCCCGCAGAGAACTACCTCATATCCGATACTCGCTTCCACATCAAATTCAGCATGAAGACTTTTTGATATTTCATCCAATGCTTTTAAAAACGCTGCCTTTAAACTTTCAGCCTGCGTTTTTTCACATCCCGGAAGCAGTACAACAAACTCATCTCCACCGTACCGCATGGAAACAGCTTCCGGCGGAAATACTTTACGAATCCCATCCGCTATCCCACGAATTTCCAGATTCCCCATATCATGCCCAAACGTATCATTAATATATTTCAGATGATCCGCGTCAATGAACATAACCGTCACCGGTTTTTTTTGCAATCTGCATTTTTCATACAAAGGCTCTGCAAACTCCTGGTATGCCATACGGTTATACAACCCTGTAAGAGAATCCAGCACATACAACCGGGATAATTTTTCGTTTGCTTTTCGAAGCCTGAGTTTGCGATACAGATATTCCAGGGATTCCAGATACGTATTCATTGTTTCAAACAAGAACTGATTTTCAAGCATATAATCGCAGTCTGCCAGAACAACATACCCTACTTCCCGCTCCCGGAAATGCAGTGGTGCATACACATACAATGAATATTCCTGCTCCATTCCCTTTTCACAGATCACGTGCATGGTATCTGGATATCCATCTGTAATATAAGAAGCCTCACCCATGGAATCGCTCAATGATTCCTCCACCAGATCCTGATTCATCCAGATACGCACGCCTTTACAACGCAGACCACAGACACATTTTGTAAAATACTGTGCCATCTGCTTATAATCTTCACACTCAATAAGATTGTGCTTTAATTCCATAATCTCATTGTGCAGATCAATTTCCCTCACTTCCTGAAAAATCCGGTCTTCAATATATTCACTCCTGCTTCTTACCTGTTCTGGTTTACAGCCACAACTATCCTGAAACAACATTTGTACAGGAACCGTTTTACAGTCAGCTGTTGTATTCTGCCCCCAGATCTGTACCAGAAGATCCATGGCTGCCTCAGCAATGACTTCTCTCTCGTATGACACCGTCGTAATCCGCGGTCTGTAATAAGATGCTTTATCAAAATTATCAAATCCTGTCACACAAAAATCAGCCGGAATTTTAAATCCTTCCTGCTGTGCCTGATGGCAGAGCCCCACCGCAATATTCTCATTTGCGCAGACAAAGGCATCCGGCAGCAGATGTTTTTCCTGAAAATGTATGAATGCACGGACACCGCTCTCCACTTCATAGCTTTCATTCCAGATTCTGTCATTTTCAAGCGGAATTCCATATCTTTGCAAGACATCTTCATAAGCCTGCCAACGCAAAAGATTTTCCTGGCTGTCTGCCGGTCCTCCCACATAGTTTAATGTTTTGCAGGAATGAGCCACGATCAGATGCTCCACCATCTGTTCCATTGTTGCGTAATTGTCCGGTCCTGCATGATACAATCCCGGAATTTTTTCAAGCAGCGATACTGCCGGTACCCCGGACTCCTGAATAATCCGTATGATCTGCTGCTTCTTTTTCTGATTCAGCATATTCGTAACTTCCAGAATAATACCATCAAACTGTGACAAATCCGGCAGATGGATGATATTGTATTCTCCTGCATTGAATTTTTCGTCCCTGCTGAAATTTCCGAAACTGTGAAATACCGAAATTTCTATATCCAGCTCATGTTCTTTGATGTAATTCCTGCATCCCCGGATCCAGACATATGTAATATGTCTGCGCCATCCGTCTGCAATAATTGCAATTTTTCGTTTCATGCCTTCTCCATCTGTGTCCTTTATTTAATAAAGTGTTCTGCTTCTTCACTGAGTACATCAGCTATTTTTTTATTGTACATGATTTGGCTGGAAATGTGTGAAATTTCTTCGGAAAGCGTGGCTGTATTTTTTGCAGCAAGATTAATACCTTCAGAGCCTTCTTCTACCGCCCTCTGAATCTGTGAAATATATTCCATTACTGACTCGGTGCGCTGTTTTAAATCTGCCGCCATCTGATGAAACTTCTCAACCACTTCATTAATATAGACTGCATCATCATTATACTGTGCACCAGCACACACAAAATTGTCATAATCCGGAAGTATATTCTGTTCCATATAAGTTACCAGCGCGTTAGCATTTTTTATCAATTCCTGCACGGTTCCAATCACGGTACTATTGATGGACTGGATATTAACCGCTGCGTCCCTGCTGGATTCCGATAATTTACCAATTTCAGAGGCAACTACTGCAAAACCACGTCCTGCTTCGCCAGCTCTTGCTGCTTCAATCGAAGCATTTAACGAAAGCAGATTGGTCTGTTCTGCAATCTCATTAATCGCATCAACAAGTTCACTGACTTTTTCTACTTTTTTACTTTCCTGAATTGTTGTTTGCAGTTTTCCGATAATATCAGTGACAATTTCTCCCGTATTTTTTTTATTTAAAATTGCATCATTTTTGAGTTTATCCGCGTTCTGATCCATCGTATCTGAATAGGATAAAAGACCATCCGATTTTTCCGAAAGTTCTTTCGTTCGATCTTCCACTTCTTTCATATTTTTTGTAATCCCGGAAACCATATTCCTTGCCGTTTTCAATGCGTTCATAAGGAAAAGACACCGTCATATCTGCCCGCCAGTACATATAATGGACTTCCGGTTTTTGTTCCATGAAAAAGGAAATGGGTACCGTAAAGACTTCTGCCACTTCTTCTTTCTGGCAAGTCAGGTTCTTGTAATGGTCATAGGAAACAAATCCGATATACGGCTGAATCAGCGCACCATAAACGGTGAGCATGAAGTTGCTTTTGCCTAAAATTTGAATCTGTTCCGCAGGAATGCCGATTTCTTCCTCTGTTTCCCGCAGAGCTGTCTGTTTCAGATTTTCGCCTTTTTCCTGATGCCCACCGGGAAAGCAGATGTCGCCGGGCTGACGCACATGGGCAGCACGCTTGGTCAGAACAAAATGCAGTTCATTATTTTTCTCTGTCAGCAGAGCCATGATGCCGAATTTTTTCAGTTGCAGTATAGGCTGCGGTTCCTTTGCGCCAAAAGTCTGGCGAAAGTCCGCGGTAGTAGGTTTTTCTGCCAAAACAATCAGTCCTTTCTCAATTTGATATAGGAAGCGGCGCGTTTTCGCCGGTTTTCTTCAATTTCCGCATAATGTTTTCGGGTGGTGTTAACGTCTGCATGTCCCAATGTATCGGCTACCAGATAAATGTCGCCTGTTTTATCCGTATCTGTGGCCGCATCCACGATCCGGCCTCCTCGAATCAGAATCCCCATTTATGTTCTCCTCTCATCCTGGTTTTTATCAATAATCATCAGATCTGCCGTGACGGTTCCGGAGTTCCGCATATTGGTTACATCTACTTTTGCCACCACACTGCTGATCTTATTGATCAGGGACGTCGGGCCGGAAATGGTGATGCTCTCCGGATCGGAAGTCATCGTTCCCACTTCGTAATCTTTTGCCGGTTTCGTATTTCCTGCGTCAATTGTGATCGGGAATTTTTCGCTGTCCACATCCTCGATTTCCACAGGGATCGTTGCTGTCACTGTGCTCAGTTTTTCCTGTTTTACCATGGAGCACGTTGCCTTAATCGGCACATAAACCGGGTTTGTATCCATCGTCACAATCTGGGTCAGATCGGCCGTGACGGTGATATCCGATGCTTTCAGCCGGCTGACAACCGAGTTGTTGTCCGTGACAGTAACTGTGACCGTCTGGTATTCCTCCGCAATCTGGTATGTTTTCTTTCCGGCTGCGATGTAGGCTTCATTGGTCACCTGCACGGGGACATCAAAGCGCTCTTTCACAATCGGGTCATTCACACTGACCACAACGTACCAGATTACAATGGCAATCAGGATAGAAAGAATTTTCAAAGGGAGATTGTTCAGAAGCTTTTTCAGAATTTTCTTTTTCATTTCTTCTCTCCCTCCACTTTCTGACGCATTCCGCGGATATGCCATCCTTTCTTCTCTTCCGGTTTTTTCGCGAGCTTCTGGATTTTGTGAAGCTGGTCCCGAAGGTCGCTCGGTGTTACTGCCGTGTGGAGTTCTCCGCCGGAAGCATACGACACATTTCCGGTTTCCTCGGAGACAATAATCGTAAAGGAATCCGTCACCTCACTGATGCCGACACCTGCACGGTGGCGTGTTCCAAGATTCTTGTTCAGATCCATGTTGTCGGACAGCGGCAGGTAACATGTTGCTGCCGTGACACGGTTGTTCCGTACAATCACGGCTCCGTCGTGCAGCGGCGTATTGTGTTCGAAAATATTGATCAGCAGCTGGCTGGTCAGAACGCCGTCAATCGGGATTCCGGTCTTTTCATATTCCTCCAGGGTGATGGTCTTTTCGATGACGATCAGCGCTCCGGTCTTTACTTCTCCCATTTCAAAACTGGCCCTTACCAGTTCATTGATGGTTTTGTCACTGAACCGTTCATTTTCCTCCTGGCCGCTCGCAAAAGAAATGGCAGACAGCGGATTCTTTTCTCCAATCTGCTCGACCACTCTTCGAAGCTCCGGCTGAAAGATAATTACAACCGCTGTGATCG
>ENA-ORNG01002074-ORNG01002074.1-human-gut-metagenome-genome-assembly--contig:-NODE-2074-length-12801-cov-2.640593_pt1 | contig 12801 bp, 9 predicted proteins | sample MGYA00242113_ERZ509018 | MGnify/ENA primary metagenome ERZ509018 (study PRJEB26280, sample SAMEA2338711) | human gut metagenome | biome: human gut; feature: human-associated habitat; material: faeces... | reverse complement strand
GGAAGGCGATGGCCTTCTGCAGGCCCTCGTTGGGGGTCATGAGGCTGTCCTCGTGCTCGATGGAGATGGCGTCGTCGTAGCCGACCATGCGCAGCGCGCTCATCATGTCCTTCCAAACCTGGTAGTCGTGACCGTAGCCCACGGAGCGGAAGATCCAGGAGCGGTGGATTTCGTCGCTGTAGTGCTTGGTGTCCAGCACGCCGTGGGTCTTGGTGTTGATCTCGTCGATCTTGGTGTCCTTGGCGTGGAAGAAGTAGATGGCCTTGCCCAGGTAGCGGATGGCGTAGACCGGGTCAATGCCCTGCCAGAACAGATGCGAGGGATCGAAGTTCGCGCCGATGAGGGGGCCTACGGCCTTGCGCAGACGAAGCAGCGTTTCGGGGTTGTAGACGCAGAAGCCCGGGTGCATTTCCAGCGCGATTTTCTCCACCCCGTGCGCGGCGGCAAAGGCGGCCGCACCCCGCCAGTAGGGAATGAGCACCTGCTCCCATTGGTATTCCAGAATTTTTTGATAATCATCCGGCCAGGCACAGGTAACCCAGTTGGGCGTGCGATCCTCCGGGCTGCCGCCGGGACAGCCGCTGAAGCCCACAATGCGCTTTACGCCCAGCCGTTCGGCCAGCAGCACCGCGTTTTGAAAATCCTGCCGAAAGGATTCGGCCACGTCCGGGTCGGGATGGACGGGGTTGCCGTGCGCGCTGAGCGCCGCCAGTTCCAGACCGTTTTTCTTCAATACGCGCTTGAATGCGGATAGCGCGCCTTCATCCTCCAAAAGAAGGGCAGGGTCGCAATGCGCCTTGCCGGGATAGCCGCCGCAGCCGATTTCCACTGCGTCCACGCCACATTGGGCCAGGTACTGCATGGCGCTTTCAAAGGGCATGTCGCCCAGCACAGGGTTAAAAACCGAGAGCTTCATGATGGTGGGCACTCCTTTTGTTCGCCGGGGATACGTCTCCACCGGCGGTTCAGTTGTAGCATATTGTATCTTGGCCTTGGATAGTATACCCCGATCAGGGGAAAAATGCAAGCCTGCCCGGCCGGGGTGAGCAAAGCACCCGTCTGATGCGCCATCAGACATGCAAAAGGGCCCCGCACCGCACGCGGGCTGGGACCGCATGCGGCCGGGACCGGAATGAATGCAACGGGACGTCCGGCGCCCTCAGCGCACGCGCACGGCGGAGGTCATATCGGCCGCGCCGTCCTGTATGGGCGCCAGCCACAATTCGTCGGGCAACGGGGACAGGGCGGGATAGACAAATTCGGCCATTTTATCGCCGTGGACGTCAAGCCCAAACTCCTCCGGGAACAGCTCCACGCCCTGCCCGTCCACCAGCGACAGGCTGTAGATCCAGCTTTCAAACACATCCATGCCGCCGTAGGACCACATAAGCCGCCCCTCTTCGTCGTAATAGCCGTCGCCGTTGGCCTCGATGAAGGCGGCCATCGCGTTGGGGTTGACCTCCAGATCCAGCGTGATGTAGGTCATCAGGGGCGAGAAGCAGGCCTCGGTCACCTGGGCGGTCACCAGGTCCGTCGCGACGGGGATGCACGGATGCTCGGTCACTACGCGGTCCGTCATGCCGGTTACATCGAGCGTAAAGGTGATGACGCCCTCATCGGGCAAGCGCATACGCCCGTTTTCATCAAAGATTTCGGGATGCTCGGCAGGCGGATAGAAGCCCTCCGGCGGCGGACCGATGGGCAATGCGACCTCTACCTTGCCGTCCAGAAATACATCGTCCTTATCCAGCCGCAGGTAGTAGTATTCCTCGATGACGCCCGGCTCGGCGGTACCGGTGGTCATCCCGCCGGAGCCTGCGGTGGTCATGTCCGCCTCCCTGCCGTCAAACCAGATGCGTTCGGTCCATAGCCGCATGTCATGCGCCTGAAGAAACTGCGAGACCTCCTCAGAAAGTCCCATATACGGCGTGCCGTCCTCGGCCACGCCCAGCGGCACGTCCACGTCCGGCAGGCGGTAGGTCCACATCAGGTAGAGGGTGCGGCCGTCGTAGACGGCTTCGTTGACGGTAACCTCCACGCCGTTGACCGTCCCCTCAAACAGATGGGATTGCCGGGCAACCCCTTCGCTGGCGGGCGGGGTGTTGAAGAACCACACCGCGTCAAACAGCCTCCAGTGATAGGCGGCCACGGCGGCCGAGGCCAGCAGCAGCGTAATCAGCGCGGCGATGAGCAGCGTGCGCCGCAGCTTTCGCGCCGAGGCGGCGCGCCGCTTGCCCTCCTCCCGAACGATGGTTTTCAGGGTATCGGTCATGGCGCGGTGGAATATCTCCGGCGCATCCGGAAGGTCCTGATTCAGCCGGTTGCGAAACTCACGATCGTTCATTGCTCACCCTCCTCCCAGTCCTCGCGGAGCAGGACGCTCAGGCGAGCGCGCGCTTTCATCAGGCGCGTCTTGACCGTGCCCTGCGGCACGCCCAGCGTATCGGCAATCTCAGCGACGGAGAATCCTTCCAGATAGTACAAAAGCACGGTGATGCGCCATTCGGGCCGGAGCTGATCGATGCATTCCCTGAGCGGCAGGGGCTCCTCAGGCGGCTCGGCGGGCAGCATCTGCTCCTCCAGCGGCACGAAGCGGATCTTCTGACGCTGGCGCAAGATGTCGCGGCAGGCGTTGACCAGAATTTTCATCAGCCATGGACGGAAACGGGATGGGTTTCGCAGGGTATGTTGCTTCTGCCACGCGCGGGTGAGCGCTTCCTGCACGGCGTCGGCGCAGTCCTCCGGAGATTTCAGCAGGCTGCGGCTTACACGGTAAAGCGTCCGCTCCATCGCCTCCACTTCATCCATAAAGGTCTCCTCGTCCATCATCGCTTACACCTTCTTTTTTCGGGCTGTTGCAACATGCCTTACACCCTGATAACGCGCCCGGAGGCCATTTGGTTCACAAATTTCAGAAAAAAAGGCGCCTCCCAAACGGGAAGCGCCTTGATAGTGCTGAAATCAGCGGGTAAGCAGCGTGGTCTCGGTCTCCTTGTCGAAGAAGTGCAGGTGGTTGACATCGAACGCAATCTGCACCTTCTGGCCGGCGCGGCTGGTGGTGCGGGGATTGACGCGGGCGATGATGTTCTCTTCCTTGCCGCTGGTGGACAGGTAGAGGTAGGTCTCGGAGCCCATGAGCTCGGTCACTTCGACGTTGCAGTCCACCACCGCGTTGGGAGCGGCCTGGATGAACACATCCTCGTCGTGGATGTTTTCGGGACGGATGCCCATGTAGACTTCCTTGCCGATGTAGTCCTCATCCGCGAACTTGGCCAGCTTGCTGGGCGGGATGATGATCTTGTTGTCGCCGAAGACGGCGGCCACGTCGTTGCCTTCCTTGACCAGCTTGACGGTGAAGAAGTTCATCTGCGGGCTGCCGATAAAGCCGGCGACGAACAGGTTGGCGGGATAGTCGTACAGGTTCTGCGGGGTATCGACCTGCTGCACAAAGCCGTCCTTCATAACCACGATACGGGAAGCCATGGTCATGGCCTCGGTCTGGTCGTGGGTCACGTAGATGAAGGTGGTCTGCAGGCGCTGATGCAGCTTGGTGATCTCGGTACGCATGGCAACGCGCAGCTTGGCGTCCAGGTTGGACAGCGGTTCGTCAAAGAGGAACACCTTCGGCTCACGGACAATGGCACGGCCCAGAGCAACGCGCTGGCGCTGGCCGCCGGAGAGCGCCTTCGGCTTCCGGTTGAGCAGCTGCTCAATGGAAAGGATCTTCGCTGCTTCCCGCACCAGCTTGTCGATTTCATCCTTCGGCTTTTTGCGCAGCTTCAGGCCGAAGGCCATGTTGTCATACACCGTCATGTGCGGGTAAAGGGCATAGTTCTGGAATACCATCGCAATATCGCGATCCTTCGGGGCGACATCGTTGACGAGACGGTCACCAATGTAAAGCTCACCTTCCGAAATCTCCTCCAGGCCGGCGACCATGCGCATCGTCGTGGACTTTCCGCAGCCGGAAGGACCGACCAGCACGATGAATTCCTTATCCGCAATATCCAGGCAGAAGTCGGAAACCGCCGTCACGTTGCCGGAGTAGATTTTGTAGATGTGGTTGAACCTCACGCTTGCCATGTTTGAAATCCCCCTTCAAATCTGTTCGTCACGGAACGCATTTGACATCGAACCGTTTCGTCCTCGATGTCTTTGATTGGGTTCATTATACGTGTTTTCCTTTGTTTTTTCAATTGCTTAACTTCACAAAAAAACAGGTGCTCTCCGGTGGATTTATCCGCTTATCTCTCGAATTTTTGTTTGAAATTTAGTCTGAATTGATTTTTTTTGAAAAATATTTCATTGTATCTCCTATTATCTTCCGTTTTCTTCCGATTTCTTTTATTTTTGTCAGATTATTCAGAGGGAAACTTTTGTCATGCCCCTCCCGCAATTCCGCGCCGCCTTTTTTATCCATCATTTTTAAATCATTTGCCGCTTTTTGGGACACAATTCCGCTCTTTTCTTGCCTGTTTTATGACACGATCCTGCATTTTTTGATTCCTTCTGCAAAGCATCCGCGTTTTTGCGTCTTTTTGCAGCATATACGCTTTCAATCAAAGTTGTGCATTTTGCACATATGCAAGATTGAACAGGATTGCGCCAGATCCTCTGCCCCTTTTCGCCCCTTTTTTCTTTAAAAAAGACGGCATGCTCCTGCATACCGCCGCTGAAATTCTTTCATGGAACATGCATTTCTTCTAAAGCATCCATCTCCTGTGGATATACCCTTCACCTTTTTTCCATCAGCGTCCTTCAACCCGGATCACGCTGACCTTGGAAACCAGATCCCTGGCCATTTCACTCAGCGCAAGCCGGACCGCCCTCTCGGATGCGCGATGCGTCAGGAAAACAAGCTGCACGCATCCCCCCTCATCCCGTTCGCCCTTTTGCACCATCGAGGCAATGCTCACGCCGTGACGGGCAAATGTGCCGCACACCTGTGAAAGCGCGCCCGGTTCATCCTTGGCCCGCATGCGCACAAAATGCACGCACTGCCAGTCCTGCGCCATGGTGCAGGGTTCATCGCAGACGGCGGGAAGGGGATGCTTTTTCGTCTTAGCGGCCTTGATCAGGTCGGAAACCAGCGCGCTGGCGGTTGGCATGTCGCCCGCGCCGCGGCCGTAAAACATCATTTCTCCGCACGCGTGCCCGCTGACGTATACCGCATTGAACGCTTCCCCCACGCTGGCCAGCGGATGATCCTCGGGCACAAACGTGGGATGCACGCGCGCCTCCACCGCGCCGCCTTCCATTTTGGCAACGGCAAGCAGCTTAAGCGTCAGCCCGAATTCCCGGCCGCACTGCACATCCAGCGGCGTCACACCGGTCATGCCCTCGCGGTAAATCGCTTCCACCGGCACATGACGGTGAAACGCCAGCGTCGAAAGGATGGACAGCTTGTAGGCCGCATCGTATCCTTCCACGTCGGCCGTCGGATCCGGCTCTGCCAGCCCCAAACGCTGTGCATCGGCAAGCACATCGCCATAAGCCGCTCCCTCGCGGCTCATCCGGCTGAGAATATAATTCGTGGTGCCATTGATAATGCCCATGATGGATGTGATGCGGTTTGCCTGCAGCGAATCATTGATGGCGCGGATAATCGGGATCGCGCCGCATACGCTGGCCTCATAATACAGGCCGCTTTGATAATCGCGCGCCGCGCGCACGATCTCCTCCCAATGGGAGGCAAGCGCCATCTTGTTGGCGGTGATGACCGTCTTGCCGTTTTGAAGCGCACGCACCAGATAGGAAGCCGCGGGCTCCTCTCCTCCCATAAATTCCATGACCAGAGCGATCTGCGGATCGTTAAGCACATCCTCAGGACGGTCCGTCAGCAGCGCCCGAGGGATCGCCCTCGTTTTTTCAAGAGAGCGCACAAGAATGCGGCGCACCTCAAAGCGGATGCCTTCGTTTTTTTCCAGCTCCCCGCCAAACGATTCAAGCAGCCTGTAAACGCCGCAGCCGATGTTGCCGCAGCCAAGAAAACCCACCGCGATCCTCTCCATGAGCGAAACTCCCTTTCCCCGAAGCTGTCATAAGCCGTTTTTCTTCTAGCCGTTTTTCTTCTATCAGGAATACAGGACGATGATCGAAAGACATCCATTTTCAGGTCACGCCTGCCTCACGCCTGATTCTTTTCATAGATCAGCCGCAGCCCCACCAGCGTCAGATCGGGATTGATTTCATCGATCACCGCTGAATGGCTTTTGACCAAATGCGCCATGCCGCCGGTTGCGATGACCTTGATACCGCCGCAGCCCATCTCCTGCTTCATCCGGCCGACGATCTTTTCAACCGATCCAATATAACCGTAGATGATGCCGGACTGGATGTTGCTGACCGTCGTGCGCCCGATGACGCGGGGGGGCAGCACCAGCTCGATGGAAGGCAGCTTTGCCGTGCCCGTAGACAGCGCCTGATTCATCATGCGAAGGCCTGTGCTGATGGCGCCGCCGAGAAACTCATTCTTTTCGGAAACAACGCCATACGTCGTCGCCGTGCCGAAGTCAATGAAGATCGACGGGCCGCCATAGAGCGTGGAAACGGCCACGGCGTTGGCGATGCGGTCGCTGCCCAGCTCTCGCGGATTCTCATAGCGAATGTTCAGCCCGGTCTTCATTCCCGGCACAAGCAGGCGGGGCTCAAGGTCAAAGTAATCGCGGCACATATGCTCAATCGTGTAGTTAATCGTGGGCACGACCGAAGAGATCATGATTCCCTCAATCTGCCGCATATTCAGATTGTGATAACGGAACAGATCCGCCATGATGATTCCATACTGATCCGATGTCATCGTCGTATCCGTTGCGCAGCGCCAGCGCCGGACGAGACGTTCCCCGTCAAACACCGCCGCTTTGATGTTTGTGTTGCCAATATCCATGACAAAAATCATGGTATGCCATCCTTCCCCCCGGCGGTCCTCTCAGCCGCCGTGATCTTCCTCTGCTTTTTGATCCGCTTTCCCGTCTTTCTTCTCTTCTTTCCCTATCCGCTTTTCCTATCCGCGCACGGCGCGGCCCAGCGCGCGCTCGACCGCCGCGGACAGAACCGGCGCCAGGAACACCGCCACCAGCATCTCCGGCAGGCCGTTGGTCACGCTCATCACCGCGATGCCCATGCCTACGCCCTGGCTGGCAATCGCCTCCGGCACATTCGCGCCGGACACGAGCATCTGCTCAATCGCTCCGGCGTAGAGCAGATAGATCATGCCCATGACCATGAATGTGTGCAGCACCGTGCCCAGCGCGCTGGCCGCCACATACGCCTGAAAACGGCCTCTTTCCCCTCCCGTGCGCAGCATGGCCTTTTGTATGCCGTATACAAACAGCGGAAACAGCACGCGCGGCACCACGGACACGAGCGGATTGATAAAGAAAGGCGCAAAAAAGGAGGCTCCCGTCAGGTTGCTGATCAGGCTGTGCACGCCGAAGACAAGCCCTGTGATCATCCCCGCCTGCCATCCAAGCACAAGCGTGGCAATAATCACCGGAATGTGGAGCGTTGTCGCCGTCAAAAAGGGCATGGTGATCCGCCCAAGCGGGGTATTGGCCAGCACAAGGGTTACAGCCACCATCATCGCCGTGCCGGTGAGCCAGGCAGGAGAAGCCGTCCATTTCTTTGCCTTTGGGGTATTCATGTTCTCTTTCCTCCGTTCGGGTTCTCTGCGGATACCCGACAAGTTTTTGCGGCACGCGGGCCGCGTTCCTCCAAAACCGCCCTTCACGGTCTGCCCTGCGCGCAGCGGCAGCCGGAATCGGGTTCATTGTATCAAATTCTCCCTAATCTTGCAAGTTCCCGCAGGATGTTTCGTCTTTTTTGCCTGCAGGATGCTCTCGTCTTTTCACATGGGAGTGCCCGCATGCTTCACACTTTTTTTAAATGGGGCTTGACAAGCAGCCCCAAGTCCGCTAAAATGACAGACAAGTTCATATTTCTCGTATGACCTGAAAGATGATGATGGGAAATAATCGAAAGGTTTTTCTGTCAAGAGAGCCGGCGGTTGGTGCAAGCCGGTCGGAATCCTTTTTGAAAGCTCCTCCCGGAATTGCGCGGGCGAAAGGCCAGTAGTCCGCGACGGATGACCCCGTGATCGGTCAGGGTCTTGATAGAGACCCGTGAGGGCTGTTTTTCAGCCGAATTAGGGTGGTACCGCGCGAATGACATCATTTCTGCGCCCCTATGTCGCTTCTGCGGCTGGGGGCGTTTTTCCGTCTCCGGCCAGAAACCAAACCGGTTTTGACGTCTGATCGGATTTCTGAAAGGAGAGCATGAACATGAACCAGGGCTGCAAAAAGTATATCCCCTTTACCCCCGTCTCCCTTCCGGACCGCACATGGCCCGATAAGCGCATTGACAAAGCGCCCACCTGGTGTTCGGTGGATCTGCGCGACGGCAATCAGGCCCTCGTCACCCCGATGAACCTGCAGGAGAAGCTGGATTTTTTCAAGCTTCTGGTTGATCTGGGATTTAAGGAAATCGAGGTGGGCTTTCCCTCCGCTTCGGAAACCGAATATGAGATCCTGCGCGCGCTGATCGACGGCAACTACATTCCCGATGATGTGACCATCCAGGTGCTCGTGCAGGCACGGGAACATCTGATCCGTAAGACATTTGAAGCCGTGCACGGGGCCAAGAACGTCATCATTCATTTTTACAATTCCACATCCACCCTCCAGCGCAAGGTTGTCTTCAAAAAGGACATGCAGGGCATTATCGATATCGCCGTGGCCGGCGCCAAGCTCGTGCGCGAGCTGACCGAGGCGGATGATTCCGGCACAAACTTCCGCTATGAATACTCCCCCGAGTCCTTCTCCGGCACGGAAATGGACTTCGCGGTGGAAATCTGCCGTCAGGTGATGGAGACGCTGGGCGCCACAAAGGAAAAGCCGGTCATTCTCAATCTGCCCAACACCGTGGAGATGTGCACGCCCAACACCTATGCCGATCAGATTGAGTATTTCGTTCGCCACCTGCCCAACCGTGAGGCGGCCATCATCTCCGTTCATCCGCATAACGATCGCGGTACGGGCGTTGCCTGCGCGGAACTGAGCATGATGGCCGGCGCCGAGCGCGTGGAAGGCACGCTCTTTGGCAACGGCGAGCGCACCGGCAATCTGGACATTGTCACCGTCGCGCTGAATATGTATACGCAGGGCATTGATCCGAAGCTTGATTTTTCCCACATCGACCACGTGCGGGAAATCTATGAGCGGTGCACCAAAATGCATGTGCCCGAGCGCTGGCCCTATGCGGGAAAGCTGGCTTTCACCGCCTTCTCCGGCTCTCATCAGGATGCCATCAACAAAGGGCACGAATACATGCGCGAATCCAAATCCCCTTACTGGGAGATTCCCTATCTGCCTATCGATCCCGCCGATGTGGGACGGGAATATGAGCCGATCATCCGCATCAACAGCCAGTCCGGCAAGGGCGGGGCGGCTTTCATCATGGATCATAACTACGGCTATCACCTGCCCAAGGCCATGCATCCGGAATTCGGCGCCGTTGTGCAGACCGAGTGCGACAGAACCGGCCGCGAGTTGACGCCGGATGAAATCTTCTCCCTCTTTAAGCGGGAGTTCCTCAACATCAGTGAACCCTATGCGCTCTCCCGCGCCAAATTTTACGAGGAAGCCGTGGCCGGAAGCTCTGCAAATGTCACGCATTTTTCCGGTGTGCTCAGCGTCCGCGGACGCTTTGTGCAGCTTGAGTCGCGCGGGAACGGGCCCATCGACGCCTTCTTCAACGCCCTGGTTCAGGCGGGAATTGAAGGCTATACATTCATCACCTACTCCGAGCACGCCGTCTCCATGGGCTCCGACTCACAGGCTGTGGCCTATATCCAGCTGCGCGGCCCTGGCGGCCGCCGTGTCTATGGCGTGGGCACCGAGCACAACATCAACTTTGCGTCCGTCAAGGGAATCCTCAGCGCCATCAACCGCTTTGAGAATGGCAAGCTGTGACTTTCCTGAGGAGGATAACCGCTCTTCCCGCACGGAAAAGCGGTTATCCTTTTTTATGCCGTTCCTTTTCACTCTTTCCCGCCCTTTTTCATTCCCTTCTGTTCCATTCCGCTTTGCCAGCGCGGATGAACCGGCAGTATGAAGAACCGTATCGCTTTTATGGAATTCGCGCAGCGTTGTGATGGAATTCGCGCAGCGTTGGGGCTTTCCTTTGCCGTCAAAGGATGATATAATAAAAAGGATGCATTTTTTGAATGCATTCCTCTGTCGTTTACCCCGATTTTTCCAAATCCAAAAAGGAGATCATTTCCCATGAAGACAAAGTTTGGCATTGTGGGCTGCGGTTTTCTTGGCAACATCGTCGCCGAAGCCTACCGGAAAGGGCTGCTTCCCGATTATGAGCTGGTCGGCGTAACCAGCCGGTCACAGGATTCTGCCCGGAAAACTGCACAGGCCGTTGGATGCATGGCCTGCGCGGATGTCGAGGCGCTTTTGGCGCTCAAGCCCGAATATGTGGTGGAGACCGCTTCGGTGGAAGCCGTGCGTGCCATGGCGGAGAATGTGCTTCGAAGCGGGTCCAATCTGGTGGTCATCTCCATCGGCGCGTTTGCAGATCTGGACTTTTATGAGAGGGTTCAGCTTGCCGCGCGGGAAAGCGGCAGGAAGGTGCATCTTGCCAACGGCGCGGTGGGCGGTTTTGACGTGCTGCAGACCATCACGCTGATGGCGCAGGCCCAGAATCTGGAGCAGTCCGCAGGAATCACCACGCATACGGGCGCGCGCGGTTTTTGCAACACGCCTGTGTGGGCCGATCATCTGCTGACGGACACGGAAAAGACGCAGGTCTTCACCGGCAGCGCCAAGGAAGCCATCGCGACCTTCCCCCGCCGCGTCAATGTTGCTGTGGCGACATCCCTGGCCACCACAGGACCGGACAAGGCGGGCGTGACCATGTACAGCGTGCCGAACTGGCAGGGCGATGATCACTGCATCACCGCTGAAATCGACGGCGTGAAGGCCACGGTGGATATCTATTCCCGTACCAGCTCCATCGCGGGCTGGAGCGTAGTGGCGCTTTTGAGAAACCTGGCTTCACCCGTGTGCTTCTATTGAATCCCTGACGGGAAAGGGGGAACCATCATGTTTGAAAAACTGGTCGCCATCGAGCCGGTCAGCCTGATTCCCACAGCGGAAGAAGAGCTGCACCGCTATGCGAAACAGGTTGTGCTCTATCGCGATATCCCGGAAAACGAGGAGGAGATCCTGCGCCGCATCGGGGATGCGGATGCCGTGCTGGTCAGCTATACCTCCCGGATCACGCGCTCCGTCATCGAGCGCTGCCCCCATATTCGCTACATCGGCATGTGCTGCAGCCTCTATTCCGAGGCGAGCGCGAATGTGGATATCGCCTGTGCGCGCGAGCGCGGCATCCGTGTGCTGGGCATCCGCGATTACGGCGACAGGGGCGTGGTCGAATATGTGCTTCACGAATTGATCGGGCTCCTGCATGGCTTTGGCATGCCCATGCTGCGCGATGAGCCTTCTGAGATCACCGGGCTGCGCGCCGGTATCATCGGGCTCGGCGTCTCCGGAAGGATGATTGCCGATGCGCTGGCGTTTATGGGGGCAAACGTTTGTTATTACAGCCGTTCCCGCAAACCGGATGCGGAAAATGCAGGCATCGCCTATATGCCCCTTGACGATCTGCTTGCCCAAAGTGAGGTGATCTTCACCTGCCTGAATAAAAATGTGCTTTTGCTGGGGGAGCGCGAATTCGGCATTCTGGGCGAAGGAAAGGTCCTCTTTAACACCTCCATCGGGCCGGGATTTGATTCCGCCGCGCTTGAGCGCTGGCTCGACCTGCCTTCCACCCATTTCTTCTGCGACACAAAGGCCGCCGCGGGCCCCGTGGCGGAGGGCTTTTTCAGCCGGCCGAATGTGCACTGCCCCGGCGTTTCTGCCGGCCGCACCCAGCAGGCTTTTGTCCTGCTGAGCCAGAAGGTGCTCGCCAATATCCAAACGGCCCTTCGCGAAATGTGATTCTCTTTTTCAAAGGCCCGATCCGGGTTTCATACACCGGCAAAAGCCGGCGGCGTTCCTCCTTCTTTTCGGAAGGAAGGAAACGCCGCCGGCTTTTCCGTTTCCAGGGAGCGCATGAAAGAAAAAGCTGCCGCCGAACAGCTGAAAAGGGCTTGCCAGGGCGGCACGGCCACAATCAAGCGGGTGGAACGCAAAGACAAATCCGAAAAGCCGCCTGCCCTCTATGACCTGACCACCCTCCAGCGGGATGCCAACCGCCTGCTGGGGTATACGGCCCAACAGACCCTGGACTACCTGCAAAATCTCTATGAAAAGAAACTCTGTACCTATCCCCGGACCGACAGCCGCTACCTGACCTCCGACATGGCCGAGGGCCTGCCGGTGCTGGTGAACCTGGTCGCCAACGCCATGCCGTTCCGTAAGGGTATTGCCATCTCCTGCGATGCGGCGGCAGTCATCAACGATAAGAAAGTGACCGATCATCATGCGGTGATCCCCACCCGAAACATCCGGGAGGCGGACTTATCTGCTTTGCCTGTGGGCGAACGGGCAATTCTGGAGCTGGTGGCCCTGCGCCTGTTGTGCGCGGTGGCCCCGCCCTATACCTACGCCGAGACCGCTGTCACGGTGGAGTGCGATGGCGCGGAGTTCACCGCCAAAGGCCGCACGGTGAAGCAGCCCGGCTGGCGGGAACTGGACGCCGCTTACCGCGCCAGCATGAAAAATGCGGAGCCGGATAAGGACACCGAGGACAAGTCGCTGCCGGAATTGGCTGAGGGCCAGGCGCTGCCGG
>ENA-ORNG01002073-ORNG01002073.1-human-gut-metagenome-genome-assembly--contig:-NODE-2073-length-12808-cov-3.172508_pt1 | contig 12808 bp, 10 predicted proteins | sample MGYA00242113_ERZ509018 | MGnify/ENA primary metagenome ERZ509018 (study PRJEB26280, sample SAMEA2338711) | human gut metagenome | biome: human gut; feature: human-associated habitat; material: faeces... | reverse complement strand
ATCTGAACCAGGCTGGCGAAGCCACCGACTTTGTCATGAATGACAAGTGCGCTGCCGGCACGGGCCGCTTTCTTGAAATGATTGCACGAACTTTAGAAATAGATGTGTCAGAGCTTGGACCTGCCGCCCTGACATCAACTGAAGAAATCGAAATAACAAGCATGTGCTCAGTTTTTGCTGAGTCGGAAGTCATCTCCCTCATCGCCAACAATAAAGAAAAGCCTGATATTGCTTGGGGCGTTTGCAAAGCCATTGCCAATAAAGCATATTCTTTGCTAAAACGAGTAGGCATGGAGGAAGAATTCATGATGACCGGCGGAGTAGCTAAAAATCCCGGCGTGGTCAAAGCTGTTGAAGAAAGAATCGGTTCAAAACTCTATATCTGCCAAGAGCCGGAAATCGTAGGCGCCGCCGGAGCTTGCTTATACGCGCTGGATAAAATCTAGCTCATACAAGATCTAGCTCATACATCAAGATAACGCTATGATACCGATAACATAAAAATGTGATACAAAGTATCAATTTTCAGCAAAAAAGTATGACTCAATAATACTTTTTCCGAAATTTCGTATACTTTGTATCACGTTTTTTCAATATAAGTATCATTATTCGAAGTACGAAGCAATGAAGTATGAAATACGCAATGCGACTTGTACTGCCGCCCCGCTATTCCTCTGCCAGCTGACCTACGAGGCTGAAGGTGTTGGCTCCGGTTATCCTTACAGGCACAATCTGCCCTTCCAGACCTTCAGGGCCTTCAAAATTGACCAATTTGAAGCTGTCCGTCCTGCCTTCATAAGCATTGTCACGGTTTCTGCTTACACCATCTACCAGCACTTTTTCAACTCGGCCCATATAAGCTTTATTTTTTTCAGCAGATGAACTGTTTATCTCTTCTACAAGCCTGTTAAAGCGCTCATGTTTTACCTCTTCCGGCACCTGATCTTCACGGGCAGCCGCCGGAGTTCCCTGTCTTACGGAATACAAAAATGTAAAGGCTGAATCATATCCGACTTTTCTGACCAAATTCAATGTGTCTTCAAAGTCAGACTCAGTCTCCCCCGGAAAGCCTACAATTATGTCAGTAGATATGGCAATGTCAGGACATGCTCTCCGTAATTTATCTACAAGTTCAAGATAAGATTGGCCTGTGTACTTGCGGTTCATTTCCTTGAGAACCTTGTCTGAACCGGCCTGCACCGGCAAATGTATGTATTTGCAAAGCTTGTCACAAGTTCTGAAGGCTTCTATCAGCTTGTCTGATAAGTCCTTCGGATGGCTGGTCATAAAACGTATGCGTTCCAGCCCTTCTATTTCTGCCAGCATGTATATCAGGTCAGTAAAATCAGCAGCTTCTCCGGAAGCAGACTGTCCTTTATAGGAGTTGACATTCTGTCCGAGCAGGGTGACTTCTTTGACTCCGTCCAAAGTAAGCCTTCTCACTTCACTGACTATATCCTCAGGTCTTCTGCTTCTTTCTCTGCCTCTGGTATAAGGCACTATGCAGTAGCTGCAGAAATTGTTGCAGCCATACATTATGTTTACAAAACTCTTGTGTTTAAAGAGCCTTTTAGCCGGCAGATTTTCAACGATACCCTCAGCGTCGTCCCATATCTCAAGCTGCTTTTTCTTTTCTTCATAAAGATTATCCAAAAGCTCCGGCAGATGATGAAGGTTATGAGTTCCATATACCACGTCCACCCAAGGATATTTGGATTTCAGCTGATCTATTATGTGCTGCTGCTGCATCATGCAGCCGCACACGCATACGGTGAATGCATCGCCTTCTTCCTCCTTGCGATGCTTTAACTGCCCCAGCGTGCCAAAGAAACGCTTGTCTGCGTTTTCTCTTATGCTGCACGTGTTGAAAATCACAATATCTGCTTTGCTTCTGTCCGCTGTCTGCTCATATCCCTTTTCAATGAGCATTCCTGCCATGATCTCCGAATCGTGTTCGTTCATCTGGCACCCGAACGTCGTTATATTAAAAGTTTTCTTATGTATTAAATCCGTCAAATTTGTTTCCTCCATGTCATCCAAATTGACACCTAATTAAACGTGCATTTCGTTTTTTGTCTTTCTGCCCATCAGCATATCTACAGCTCCCATGGCGTCTATTTCTCCATGTATCATCTTATAAATGCATTCAGTTATAGGCATTTCCACGTTATAAGTTTGAGCTAAGGCATAGGCTGCCTCGGCGGTAGAAACACCCTCTACTACCATGCCGATCTCCTTGACTGCCTCTTTGAGAGCCTTCCCTTTTCCCATAAGTATGCCGCATCTTCTGTTTCTTGAATGCATGCTTGTGCAAGTAACTATGAGGTCTCCTATTCCTGTAAGCCCTGAAAAGGTATGGGCGTCGGCTCCCATGGCCATTCCCAGCCTGCGCATTTCCGTCATTCCTCTTGTCATTATGGCAGGCGTTGTCGCCAAAGCCGATTCCGTCGGACTTGCCTGCCCCGAGAGCTATGATGTTTTTAAGAGCGCCTCCCAGTTCAACGCCTATCATATCGTCATTGGTATACACTCTAAAACGATCCGTATTGAAGGTTTCCTGAACTTCCAGAGCTAGTTTTGCCTCCTTTGAAGCTACAGCCACAGTAGTTGGCAGCTGTCTGGCCACTTCTTCCGCATGAGAAGGTCCTGAAAGCACCGCGTATTTTATTTCCGGCATCACTTGATAAGCCACCCGGGAAAGAGTCATCAACGTATCTTTCTCAATGCCTTTCGCCACGTTTACAACCACAGTATCAGGCGTTAAGAGTTTTTTTGCAGACTGCAATACGCTTCTAAAACTCTGAGCCGGTACTGAAAATACCGCAAGACTGCAATCGGAAAGGCATTTTGTCAGATCATCAGTAATTTTCAACTGCTCAGGCAAATTAATTCCGGGCAGATAATGGGGATTTTCCCTCGTGTCTATCATCAATTCAACCTGACTTTTTCTCCGTCCCCAAAGGGATACATCATAGCCTTTATCTGTAAGCAATTTTGCCAGGGCGGTTCCAAAGCTTCCTGCACCTATGACAGCTATCCTTTTCTCCATCGTCATACCTTCCATCAGAAAAATCTCATCTATCAAGACAGCTAAAACATCTTAGGCTCTTCGCCCTTGATGAGTCTCATAATATTAGCTCCATGTTTTATTATCACTATTACGGCCATCACTGAGCCTACGTATATGAATTCAGGTTCAAAGAACCAGCAGCACAGAGGAAATGTTACTGCGCCTAGCAGAGAGCCGGCTGACATCCTCCGTGTCAAAAGAAGTCCTATGGCTACTATCAAAAGCAGAACCAAGGCCAAAACCCAATTGATAGCCAATATAGCTCCAAACGCGGTAGCTACGCCCTTTCCGCCTTTAAAGTTATAAAAGCAAGGCCAGATATGGCCGCAAAATACAGCCAAAGCGCATACCATTCCTATGGTATCGTTTCCGAAGCGGAAGCCGAGCCAAACTGCCAAGACGCCTTTTGCTATGTCTATGACAAGAGTTATAAGCGCCGCTTTCTTGCCCAGCACGCGCAGCGCATTGGTCGTTCCCGCATTGCCGCTGCCTTCCTTCTTTATATCCACTCCCATGGCTTTTCCCAGGAGGATTGATGGTGAAATGTTCCCTATAAAATAGGCCACTGCCACCCATATGATAAACTTTAAAACTACCATGCTATTCTCCTTTTTCTCCCTTTTCACGGAAAACAAACTTTAAGGAAGTGCCTTCGAAGCCAAAGCTCTCTCTTATCTTATTCTCCAAGTATCTCGCATATGAAAAGTGCATCAGCTCTCTTTTGTTTATCTGAAAACTGAAAAGCGGCGGTTTGACTGCTACTTGAGTCACATAATAGATTTTCAGCCGTCTGCCTTTGTCCGATGGCGGCTGTTTCATCATTATCGCATCCATTATGAGACTGTTGAGCTGTCCTGTAGGAACTCTCATCGCTCTGTTTTCAGCCACATATTTGGCCATATCAATGACTTGGTTTATTCTCTGTTTTTCAAGCACGGAAATGAATAGCACAGGCGCATAGGACATAAACTGCAGTTCTGACTCAATCTCCCGCTTAAAGTCTCTCATAGTATTGGTCTCTTTTGTAATTAGGTCCCATTTGTTTACGACTACAATTATGCCCTTTCCGGCTTCATGGGCTACGCCTGCAATCTTCTTGTCCTGTTCCGTAAGTCCTTCTGCCGCATCTATCATCAAAAGGCATACATCGCATCTTTCTATAGCCGCGACAGCGCGGATAACGCTGTATCTTTCGATGTCTTCATTGACTTTGCTCTTTCTGCGTATTCCTGCCGTATCGATAAGTATATATTTTTCTCCGTCTTTTTCAAAAGGCGTATCTATAGAATCCCTGGTCGTACCGGCTATCGGGGAAACTATCACTCTGTTTTCTCCCAGCAGACAATTCACAAGAGACGATTTGCCTACGTTAGGTTTACCTATAACGGCAATCTTTATGGTTTCCTCTTCCTCCTGCCCGGCTCCTTCAGGAAAGCTGCTGACGATTTCGTCCAGCACGTCTCCGAAGTTGAGCATATTGGCTGCCGAAATCGGAATAGGCTCACCTAATCCCAACTCGTAAAAATCATAAAAATCATCAGGCAATCTATGCGGAGCGTCGATTTTGTTCACCACCAGCACCACCTTCTTGCCTGTTCTCATCAGCATCATGGCAACTTCCCTGTCAGCAGAAGTCAAGCCCTCTTTTCCGTCAGTGATGAACAGTATGACATCGGCCATATCCATCGCTATCTGAGCTTGCTCCCGCATCTGAGACAATATCACATCCTGGCTGGCCGGCTCTATTCCGCCTGTATCTATCAAGGCGAAATTGGTGCCGTTCCATTCAGCTTCAGCATATATTCTGTCTCTGGTCACTCCCGGAGTGTCTTCCACTATAGAAATGCGTCGTCCGACTATTTTGTTGAAAAAGGTGGATTTGCCAACATTAGGCCTGCCGACGATGGCCACTATAGGTTTACTCATCGAATATTCCTCCTATGAATTCTTCAGGAACAAATTCTTTCAAATCTTCTATTTTTTCCCCGACGCCTATAAACTTAATAGGCATGTCAAACTGATCTGCCACCGTAACTGCTATACCGCCTTTAGCAGTGCCATCCAGTTTTGTTATAACGATACCGGTTATATCAGCCACGCTTCCGAATTCCTGAGCTTGTGAAACAGCGTTCTTGCCTGTGGTTGCGTCAAGCACCAGCAAAGTCTCTCTTGCAGCCTCCGGAAATTCTCTGTCTATAACTCTGTTCATCTTGCCAAGTTCATCCATGAGATTCTTTTTGTTCTGCAGTCTGCCGGCTGTATCGCATATAAGCACATCGATTCCTTTGGCTTTCGCAGACTGTATAGCATCGAAAATTACCGCTGAAGGGTCTGCGCCTTCCTTATGCTTTATCACGTTGACGTTGTTTCTCTGTCCCCATATTACCAGCTGCTCTGCCGCAGCGGCCCTAAAGGTGTCAGCTGCTGCCAGCATCACTGTTTTGCCCTCTTGCTTAAGCTTATGCGCCAGCTTTCCTATGGTTGTGGTCTTGCCTCCTCCATTGATTCCGATGACCAGAATGATTAAAGGTACATCACTGCAAAGCTTTTGCCTATCGCCTTTATCCACCAGCCTTATCATTATTTCCTTCAATGCATCTGTCACCTTGGAAGGCTCGGTTATATTGTTGTTTTTTATCTTTTCGCGAAGGCTTTCCATGATAGTCATGGTGGTATCCATACCTATATCTGATGTTATAAGGATTTCCTCCAACTCGTCCATCAGTTCTTCGTCTACTTTAGCTCTGGCCATTATAGCATCGCTTATCTTTTCCGAAAGTCTTCCGAAAAAGGATTTTTTCTCTGAAAATAATGACATACTTTTCCCCTTTCAAACTTTTAAAAGTCAGCTCTCATGCAAGTTACAGCTGGAAATCGTCTCCCAATCTCAAGGAAAGGACCTTGGAAACTCCTCTTTCCGGCATGGTAATTCCGTAAAGCACATCTGCGTACTCCATCGTAGCCTTCTGGTGAGTTATTATGGCAAACTGAATATCATGGAAGCTTCTGAGATATTTGGCGAAACGCTCTATATTCATATCGTCAAGGGCTGCCTCCACTTCGTCTAAAATACAAAACGGTGTCGGCGTAGTCTGAAGCACGGCAAACATCAAAGCTATGGCTGTCATCGTTTTCTCTCCGCCGGACATAAGGTTGATATTCTGCAGTTTTTTGCCCGGAGGCTGTGCTATAATCTCTATACCTGCCTCCAACGGATCGTTTTCATTATCCAGCCTCAGCTCTGCATGGCCGCCGCCGAACATAGCTTTGAATATTTTCTCGAAATTGACGACTACCTTATCGAAGTTGTCTTTAAACTTGCTCTTTATGGTCTTTTCCATGTCGTCTATGATATCGCGGAGCTGTTCCATAGCTTCCGTAATATCTTTTCTCTGCTGAGTAAGGAATTCATATCTCTCGCTGACCTGTGCGTATTCTTCTATGGCGCCTACGTTGACATCTCCCAGCTCTTTTAACCTGTTTCTTATCTCTCTGCTTTCTTTCTGGGCAGAGGACATCACAAAATCAGATTTTTTAAAGTCGATTGCCTGAAGATAAGATATTTCAAAATCTTCCCAAAGCTTTTCTTTGAAGGTGTCCAGCTGAGTCTCATTTTTTGCCAGCTTAATTTCTTCTCTATACTTTTGGTCCTGATATGCGTTAAGCTTTTCCTGGGCTTGGACTTGTCTGCTGATTTTATCTTCCAGCTTTTTAGCCAATGTGCTCCTCTCTTCCGAAACTTTCGATATGTATTCTTCAAGAGATGTTTTTTCCTCAACCTTGCTCTTTAACAGTTCCTCCGCATCGTCTGTTCCAAACAACGTTCTTTCTTTCTCTTCTCTGAGAGCAGCTATTTCTTCTTCTTTTGCATCTATCTGTTGGTTAAAGTCATGAACCGTATTCATAATGCGTTTGAGCATCTGCTCGAGACCTTCGATGCTGCCATCCAGACTGTTCTTTTCTATTCTTACAGCTGTTATCTTATCGGAAGCATCATCTACCTGTACCTTCACTTTTTCCTGCTCACACATTAATTCTTCAATCTTATTTTCCAGCGCTTTTCCCCGGCTTCTGCATTCTTCGGCTTCTCTCTCAAGATTAACTGCCATTGCTTCCGCATCGGACTGGTCTTTGTCTATTGATTCTATCTGTTGTTTATGTCTTGAACCGTTGGCGCTCATATCCTCAAGAAAACTTTTTGCTGTTTCTATCTTTGATTCCAGGCTGAGTATAGCAAGCTGAAGTTCCCTATACGAATTTTCTTTTTCCTCAAGAGCATCGCTTTTGCCCTTCATATCAGAATCGCACTGAGCCTGACCCTGCCTTGTCCGGAAAAGTTCTTCCTCCAAATTTCTGACTTTATGTGCCAGCTTTTGGATTTCTCCTTTTCTTTCAAGGAGGTTGGCTGTTGCGTTTTTATATCTGCCTCCTGTTATAGCTCCGCTGGCATTGACAACTTCGCCCTCAAGAGTTACAAATCTGACTCCCGAACCGGTCTTTTTGGAAAAATCTATGGCATCTTGCATAGTAGCCACTATGGCCGTCCTTCCCAATAAATACCTGAAAATGCCTTCATATTTTTCATCGTACTGAACCAAGTCAGAGCCGATTCCCTTAAAGCCGGCATGGGATATCACAGCATCGGGAAGTGAAGCCTTGCTTCCTCTTACTGATTCTACAGGAAGGAAAGTAAGTCGTCCGGCTTTATTATCTTTCAATGCTTTTACGGCTTTTTTCGCGTCTTCGTCACGAAGGCATATGATGTTTTGCAGAGCTGCTCCGAGAGCCGTTTCTACGGCGGTCTCAAAGCCTGACGGCACTTTCATCAGATCAGCCGCCACACCTTCTATACCTTTGAGGCCGCTTTTCATTATAAACTTTACGGCTCCGTTGTATCCTTCGTAATTGGCTTCCATCTCCTCGATGGTCTTTTTTCTTCCGTTGAACTGGCTTATCTGTATTTGCAAATGACTTTCTTGCTTGTCCAATTGCTTCCTTTGTTCTGACAGTTTTTCGATTTGCTCTTTTAATAAGTTTACTTGACCTTCTGCGCTTATAAGGGCTTTCCTTGTTTCTTCTTTTTGTTCTGCGTATTTTTTCAGTTCTTCCTTGGAAGCCTCTTCATTTTCTTTCAATCTTGTTTCTTCTTCAACAAGCTGTTGTTTCCTTTGTTTTAAAGATTCCTTATAGCTCTCAAGACTTTTGGCTTCTGAAGTTTTAGAAGTGCTCTTGTTAAAAAGAGAATACATCTTGTTCTTGCATTCATCGGTTTCCTCTGCCAGCTTGACCGCGGTTTCCGTTATAAGCTCATATTCTTTTATTACGTTATCCAGCTTTTCTTGAGTCTCAATAAGCTTTTTTTCTATATCCTTTTTCTGAGCCTCCAGTTCTCCTGCATTGGATAATTCTCTTTCTTTTCTTTCGCCCAGGGAAATGATTTCCTCCCCGACTCTAGTGATATCTTTATCTATAGAGTTAAGTCTTTCTGCGTCCAGCTGGCTCTTATTAGTCAGTGAATTTATCTCTTCAACGCTGGCCAGCAACCTGTCTTTTGCTTTGTTGGAAAGCTGCTCGAGGTTATCGTTTTTTGTTCTGTCTTCGCTTATGCTGTCATCTAACTGCTTTTTTTCGGCTGAAAGTTTTTCTATAAGCTGAGCCATGTGAGCAAGGTCATCTTTAGCGACATTATTAGTCTCTTCCAGTTTTTCTATATTTCTTAAAGTTATATTTATTTCTAAGTCTTTAAATCTATCTTTTAATTCTAAATATTCCTGTGCCTTAACACTGTCATCCCTAAGGTTGTCAATTCTGCTCTCTATCTCGTTTATTATATCATTCACTCTTTCCAGGTTGGCTGTAGCAGAAGAAAGCTTTCTTTCCGATTCGGCTTTCTTGCTTTTGTACATGACAACACCGGCAGCTTCCTCGAAGATTTCTCTTCTGCTTTCAGGTTTGCTGCTTACTATATCTGCAATCTTTCCCTGACCGATAATGGAATAACCGTCTACACCTATACCTGTATCCATTATCAATTCCCGTATATCCCTGAGCCTGCACTGATTATTGTTGATAAGATACTCGCTTTCTCCTGAACGGTACATTCTTCTGGTTATGGCTACTTCATTATAATCAATAGGCAATCTTCCTTCAGTGTTATCTATCACCAAGGTAACCTCTGCCATTCCTCTGGATTTTCTGTTAGCTGTTCCGGCGAAAATAACTTCTTCCATCTTTCCGCCCCTTAGCATCTTAGGACTCTGTTCGCCCAAAACCCATCGTATAGCATCGCTGATGTTGCTCTTGCCGCTTCCGTTAGGACCCACGATGCATGTCACGCCTTCATGAAATTCTATCACAGCCGGTTCTGCAAAAGATTTGAATCCATGCATTTCCAATCTTTTAAAGTACATCTATATTTTCTCTCCTCTTCAGCTCATTTAGGGCGGACTTGGCCGCATTCTGTTCTGCTTCTTTCTTACTTTTTCCTTTGCCTCTTCCTAAGATTTTGCCGTCGCATGAAAGATGCACAAAAAAAGTCTTATCATGAGCAGGCCCTTCTTCTTTTTCAGTTTCATAATATAAAGCCGCATGCTTATCTATCTTTTGCATAAGCTCCTGAACCTCTGATTTAAAATCAGAAAAAAGCCTGCCGCCTTCAGCGTCTTTTAATATCTCCTCAAAAGAACGGAGAACAAAGTTTTTCGTCTCCTCATACCCTCCGTCCAGATATATAGCGCCTATGACCGCTTCCATTGCATCGGCCAAGATAGAGTTTTTATGGCGACCGCCGGCAGTTTCTTCTCCGTGCCCCATGTACATATAATCTCCCAAATCATATCTCAACGCTACATCAGCCAAAGATTTTTCGCACACTACAAGAGCCCTTGTCTTAGTCAACTTTCCTTCAGAGCCCTGAGGCAGCCTTCGAAACAATTCTTCTCCTATTATAGCATCCAAAAAAGCGTCTCCCAAAAATTCAAGCCTTTCGTTATCTTGATGTTTTGTATTTTTTTCTTTGTTGCATGAGCTATGGGTCAACGCCATTTTCAGAGCGCCGGTATCTTTAAATTTATATCCTATTTTTTTCTCAAAACCACTAAAATCTTTAGTTTTCACTCAGAGTAATCTCCTCTATCTCCAGAACGGAATTCTGTATTATATCCACTACCTTTTCTTCCGCGTAAGGGATACCTTTTATTATCGTATTTTTAACGGCGTTGGCATTGGAAGATCCATGCATCTTCACTATAGGTCCCTTTACTCCCAATATAGGCGCCCCACCATATTCGGAATAGTCAAATTCCTGTTTCAGTCCTCTTATTTTATCTATGAGAAGAGCTGCACCCAGCTTTGCTTTGGCACCGTCTGTAAATCTCTTCTTGAGGGTTTTCAACATATTAAGGGCCATTCCTTCCGTAAGCTTAAGCAATACGTTCCCTGTAAAACCGTCGGTTACTATAACATCGCACGCTCCCATCGGAACTTCTCTCGCTTCCACATTGCCGATAAAGTTCATGTCGCTTTGCTCCAGCAGACTATAGGCTGCTTTGGTAAGTGTAGATCCCTTAGCCGCTTCAGCTCCTATATTGACAAGACCTACCTTCGGATTCTTCCTGCCTATAACTTTTTCCATATATATGTTGCCCATGATTCCGAATTCCAATAAATTATTTGGTTTGCATTCGGAATTGGCTCCTGCATCCACCAGCAGTGAAGGAATGCCTCCTACTATTGGATATATGCTTGCCAACGCCGGTCTGTCTATCCCGGGAATCCTTCCCAGTATAAAAAGGCCTCCTGCCAGCAATGCTCCTGTGCTTCCCGCAGAAACGAAAATATCTCCGTCTCCGCTCTTAACCATATTTATTCCTTTCACTATTGAGGAATCTTTTTTTGATCTTACTGCTCTTACAGGTGCCTCATCATTGGTAATAACTTCTTCGGCATTTATTACATGTATTTTTGCCTCATCGTATTTATATTTTTTTAATTCATTCTTAATTAAATCCTCTTTGCCTATTATTGCTATCTGATGCTGTATCTCCTTAGAAGCCAACACAGCTCCTTCCACTATCGCTTCAGGTGCATTGTCTCCACCCATTCCGTCAAGGATAATTTTCATGCTATGTCCTCCTTTCGCATAAAGGCATATCTATACGTATTTTATATTAGCATAAAACATAAAAAAAGCCAAGATAGCAGATGTATTCTTGGATGAATTCTTCAGGGCTCATGTCAGTGCGCCGTATTCTTTAAACGCTCATGTCAGTGCGCCGCATTCTTTAAACGCTGTTCAAAAGATGCCCGGTAAAAAATGTGTCTGCCTATGACACGTGACAAGGTTAAATATGCTCATTAAGCCGGATGGCAAACAATAGACATTAGAGTAAGCAGATAATTAAAAGTTGATATCTAGAGTGCAAATATCACTTGCTGATATTTTTCTTGTACTCCGTTCCCCAAATTTCCATAGCTTTTATTATGGGCCGCATCGATTCCCCCAGCTCACTTAAGGAATACTCCACTCTCGGCGGTACTTCGGGATAAACGGTTCTGATCACAATTCCATCCTCTTCCATAGAGCGCAGGCTGTCTGTCAAAACTTTCTGAGAAACGCCCTCCAAGTCCTTTTTAAGTTCATTAAAACGCCACGGGCGGCTCATCAAATTACGCATAATAAGTATCTTCCATTTACTTCCTATAAGTTGTAATGTAGTCGCCACCGGGCAAGACGGCATTTCTTCTCTTGTTATCATATTTCTACCTCCTGCTGTGATTTTGTAAAATGTTTTGCTGCGTGTCGCTGTAATGTTTGCCGATGCTCCCACCTCCCTTGAGGCTGTTGCTGTGCTTGCCAGCTATATGCCGTCCGCGTCTGCTGACAGCTTCGGTGGATATGTTGCAGCCGCTGACAGCTTTAATGCCGGCAGAGTCAGTCGCCGGCGTGTCTAAATCTGTTGAAAAAGCGAAAATGTATCCGAAAATCGAGGTTTTGTTATCTGAAAAGATAAAGTCTTGCCATTTTCGGATACGATATTATCCGAAATCTTGTTTTTGTTATCCAAAAAGATAACATTTTTCAAAATTCGGATAATACCAGCTTTTCAAAATGCTTCATAACACAGATGGCTCCCTTTTGCTTTACAACATCGACATGGGAACAGGCTTTGAACTGTCACTTATGTTATATTCGTTCTTAACTATTGTCAAAAGAATACAACATTGGAATTCTGTCAAACCGCTCTTATCGTTACCTTATTCTATCACTCCGCAATTGTAATGTCAATGGTTACATCTTCTGCAGACGTTAGCATCTCAGCAGACGTTAGCATCTTCTGCAGACGTTAGCATCTTCTGCAGGCGTTAGCATCTCCGCAGGCGTTATTGTTTTCTTCAACCGGTCGGTTAATCCAACAGGTCGGAAGGCAGCTTTTCTGAGCGAAATTCATACATTGGCTTAACAAACTTTTTTCACCAACCTTTTCCAATCATCAAAAAGTCACCAAAAAGTGACCGAGTAATAAAAAAGTGCGTACTTGTATGCTTATAAAAAAGCCGTAAAATCAGAATTACAGAGAGCAGCAAACCGCTCTTAAAAATAATACAACGGAGGTAAATAAGATGGCACTTTCAAATTTATTCAGCTGGAAAAAGAAAACAGCTCCGGAACCGGCCGCAGCATGTGGAACAGCCTGCGGCGCCGGAGACAAATAGCACACACACCATCTCCCTAACGGC
>ENA-ORNG01002072-ORNG01002072.1-human-gut-metagenome-genome-assembly--contig:-NODE-2072-length-12820-cov-3.639326_pt1 | contig 12820 bp, 10 predicted proteins | sample MGYA00242113_ERZ509018 | MGnify/ENA primary metagenome ERZ509018 (study PRJEB26280, sample SAMEA2338711) | human gut metagenome | biome: human gut; feature: human-associated habitat; material: faeces... | reverse complement strand
CCGCCACCGAATAATACGCCAATATCTCTTCAAATTTTACCTGGCCGGTAAATACAACATCATCCACTCCGAGCTTCTCCACATATTTTTGCAGCCGGCTGTAATATCCCGGAAAGAAATCATGCCGCCCGACAAGCAGAAGTCTGGATTTTGGATTTATATATTTTTTGTAATAATAAAAGGCCGCGATGATATCCTCATGTTTTTTGTTCGGAGCAACTCGGCCCGTAAAAACAATATTCACATAATCATCATCATATTGACGGATCACTCGGGGCGATGGTTTTTTCTTATAGTCGTCAAATGCAATCAATATAGGCAAAACGTCAATCGGGCATTCATATCCCATCGCTCTTAATTCCTGTTTATTATAGTCTGAATCTGCAAGACAATAATCGGCTTTTTTCTTCAAATACTTTACCGCCCGGTATCCGCTGTCACAAACCTTCGCGGCTTCAATGTCATACTGGGCAAAGAAATGGCCCGGCGTTATATTGTGATACATAATAATCCGCCGACAGTCATATTGGCTGATTTCATAATTGACATCAGAACCTGTCGATAAATGATAGATAACAATATCCTCTTTTTCAGGAATATATTTGTCCAGCGGTTTTACCCGCTCTGTTAATCTCTCATCAATAAATTTAGCATATACTTCCGATTTATATCCGCTCTGCTTCAATGTATCATCCAACGTTATTGTATCGTTGCCGATCGCGTCTCCAAAAGCCATAACTGGCAGTATCTGTATAATTCTCATTGAACCTTCCTCATATCACTCGCGCTGTCCTGAATGACATACTGAATTAATCGAAGCAGCCTTGATACGATCGTATCCCAGCAATAATAAGCTTCCACGTACTCATGACCGCAAATCCCCATTTTTCTCAGGATATCTTCATGACTCAGCATATAATTCAGTATTTCTTCAAATTCTTCTGTATTATTATAATAGAATCCGGCGTTACTCTTCGTACAATGGGCCTTTAACACTTCGCATTCTCCATTAACCAGAACCGGAATGTTCATAGAAAATGCTTCCAAAACGACCATTGATAAGCTCTCATATTTTGATGGCAGTATAAGCGCCTTTGCGCCGGCAATGCCGTTAAATTTGTCCTCATCATCCACAAACCCCAGAGAAATGAAATCCTCGTGCTCCGGCACTTTAATCACTTCTTTACCCATGAAGACCAGCTTCAAATCCGACGGATACTTTTTCTTAAAGCGGATAAAGTCTTCAAAAAGCTGCCGGCAATTCTTCCCTTCATCGATGCGTCCCACATAAACAACATAATTATCGATATGATATTTTTCTTTAAAGGCCTGTGCAGAGACATTGTCCGGCGCTTCGACTCCGACGCCGCCTAAATCATCTCTCACAAAATGATTATAAAATTTTTTGTGGATCAAACGGCGCTCTTCATAGGTGTTAAAGAAAAAAGCCTTTGGGAAACGAAAAACTCTCTCGAAAATACGCATTTTTAAAAAAGGCTCGTCGTGGGCTGTCGGAATTACAATGGCTTTATCTTTAACCTCCGGCACTCCCATAACCGTCTGATAATACAAATATGTGAAAAAGATAAAAACATCATAATCCGCTTTATGATTTTTAATATAACGAATCATGTCAGGAACAAGGGGCCCCTGTTCGTCCAGCCATTTTTGTTCTTCGGACGGAGACATCGGTTTATTATCATATACCTTCTGATTGATGACATTAAATCTGGAAAGCTCCCGCGGCGCTTTGACGCCAAACCGCAAAACTCTGATACCATGAATGAAATCCTCATCGTTTGGATATTCATCCTTCCAGGTCATATAATCAATGGCCTTCGTTGTCAATACATCCACCGAATCGCAATAGGGCAAAAGATGTTCAGCCAGCTGCCTGCAGTGAAGCTCTGCGCCTCCGTTTACCTCAAGTCCGTACCGCTGTACAACAAAACAAATTTTAGGTTTCATACCTCTCTCCCACCACATTTATCCAGCAAATCTTCATACTGCTTTTCCAGGAGCTGGAGCCGCTCTGTCAGCCTTTCCATGTCCTCCTCCTGTTTTTCCAGTCTCACTTCCTGTTCAGCTATATAAGCTTCCATATTTTGTTTTTGTTCTAAGGAATAGGCTTCCAGCTGCATCAGCGACTGCACCGTATAGGCATTATACCGATTCTGAGCATCCCGTAACGGCAAAACGATAAATGCGATCACTTTACGTACACTCCGTTTAATAAATGACTTTATGCCTCCTTTCGGAATCATCTGATAATACGGAATATTGTGCTCCTCATTTGACATCATCACAAAATGATGCAGCGTCTTTTCGTCATAAGCGACACTGCCGACAATTCCCTCTTCACAAACTTCTCCGACAGTACTTTCATCAAAGCTCAACACATCTTCTGTTTCGCCGCGGGCCGCAATACGCTCCCGTATCTCCGTCATAATCGCTTCTACATCAACACTTTGAATATTCTCATTCATCCCGTTAATCCCTTCCTTTATTTTCTTCCAACGATCGCATAGTCCTGACTTCCAAATAATGTCCGGCTTACCTCTTCCATACTCCTGTTAAACGCTTCTATATTCTCGATATTTTCTCCGGTCAGCTTCGGTATTTCCATTGGATATTTGCTGGTCTCTGTAAATAAAATCTCAACTTCCTTAAATCCAACCTTTCTCATAAAATACTCCATTGTATACGGATGGATCGGCTTATTATGTGAAGGGTCCATATAAAACGCATGGGTATAAATCGCTAAGGTCATCGGATTTGGTGTCTCCATGATAATATACGCCCCATCTTCAAGCTTCTCATAGGCCAATTCGCATAACCTTACAATTTGATTAAACTTCAAATGTTCAATCAATTGACCGGCAAATATGCCGCCGATCTTCTCTTGCTTTTCCAAATATGTGAGCGCGTCGTCCTCGATCACATCCAGCCCCCTGGCCTTGCAATATTCAGCGAACTCCGGATAGCATTCCACCCCCGTTGCCTTAATTTCATTCTCACCAAGCAGCTCTAAAAACTCGCCGCGCCCGCAGCCAAGATCCAGTACATTGCTCCGGCCTTCAAAATATTTTAAATACTGTTTTTGAACTTCTTTTATGGACTCCTTTGAGCCTCTGAAATGATTCTCAAAATCGAAGTAATCAATAAAACTGTACTCATCGTCTGCAGCTTCCTGGACCCTCACAGGCTGTACCGTCTGCTGTGCCCCCACAATCACTTCCGGTTTTTTCTTTAAGGCCATTTTGATTTTTACTTCCTGCATTTCACAGCGATTTTCCAATTGTTCAATCCGCCGATTATTTCCCCTCAGATTTTCTTCAATCAAAAGATTCATTTCTTTGCGTTCGTTCATATACTGATATACTTGGCTTAAAGCAACCTGGGCGCCATACAGGGCTTTCTTCTCCTCTTCCAAATCACTTTCCAGCCTTTCGCATCTTTTTCTCAGTTCTTCGATGGCCTCCCTCTGCACCCCGATTATTTTGTTCTGCTCCTCAATATATTCCTGACCGAGCCGCTGAAATGCTTTTCCCCCTATTCCAGACATAGCTATACCTCCCACGTATGTTCTATACGAGACACTCCCACATCCCCTAATGAAGAATATATCTCGAATGTATATGATTCTTTATAGTAGTCTACCGGTGTGGCCATATCTGATTCAATCGCCACATCCAGCGTATACTTTCCAGGAAGCAGCAACATTTTCTTTAAATTGACAACAACCGTTCCGTCCTTTATCAGATCGTATTTATCAAATTGTTCAATCCGCGTATTTGTTCCATAGCACTGAAGGCCGTCGCTTCGAAAAATTCCAATGCCGAAGACCGCGTCCTCTACCTTCTCTTTAACGACATAATCCATGCAAATCCGCACAGCTTCTTCCGAAGCAAATACCGTTTTCTTTTTCCCGCCGGAATCTGTCATATAGATTTGCTTAAACCGGGCTTTTCCGTTGCCCCACCGCTTCCTAACTGCCGGTTCAGCTTCTTTTTCCTCATCCTCCGCTGGATTTTCAAACGAATCCGTCGCGCCTTCCTTTTCCTGCAGTTCAGCCTCTTTTAAAGCCGCAGCCTCCCGTTTCTCAGCCCTCTGGGCGGCGTCGGCTTCCCGCTTCTCGCCCATAAAGTTCAGATATTCCATATCAATATCTCTCGGAGGTCCTTCGGCCTTAATCTTCCCTTCATGAATCCAAATGCTGCGGTCACATATCTGCTCAATCTGTCCCATAGAATGGGAAACAATAACGATGGTCGTTCCCTGAGCTTTAATTTCCCTCAGCTTATTAAAGCATTTTGCCTGAAAGTTGACATCCCCCACTGCCAGAATTTCATCGATAAGCAGGATATCCGCATTGACATTAATCGCCACTGAAAAGGCCAGACGCATGTACATACCGGAAGAATAGGTTCTGACCGGATTGTCCAAAAATGGCTCCATTTCAGAAAATTCAATAATATCATCCAGGCGCTCATCGATTTCTTTTTTAGTCAGTCCAAAAATAGAGGCATTCGTATAAATGTTTTCCCTTCCGCTCATATCTGGATGAAAACCGGCCCCCAATTCAATCAAACTGGAAACCCGGCCTTTAAGCTCAATGCTTCCCGAATCCGGATACATAATTCTTGTGAGCAATTTTAAAGTCGTACTTTTGCCGCACCCGTTATGTCCGATTAAGCCGATCGCTTCACCTTTTTTTACTTCAAAGCTGACATCATCCAAAACCCACCGTTCTTCATAACGATTTCTATTTCGGAATAATATACGCTCCTTGAGCTGGCTCCCTTTATCAAAATACACCTTAAATTTCTTTTTAACATTTTTTACTTCTATCGCATTTCCCGGTTTCATTTATAATTCCTCCGCGAATCCTCTTTGTAATCTCTGGAAAACCACACAGCCTATAACAAGTACAACGCAGCCTAAAATAAAGCCGCTGGCCAACGTACTAAGATGCGGCGCCTGTTTACTGTAAAGTACATCCCGATATGCCACAATGACCGGCGTCATCGGATTCAAATTCATAAATGGCCTCAGATTTTCCGGCACCATATCAATCGAATAAACTACCGGTGTAAAATACATCCATGCCATCGTTACAATTCCTAAAATATATTCCAAATCTCTGAAATATACAGTTAAGGCCGAAGTCAGCATCGCACCGCCAAGGCACATAATATACTCTACAGCCATAATAACCGGCAAATAGCATATCGTTATCGGATTTATACCAACCCCGGTCACAATAACCACAGCGAAAATAACGATAAAGCAGAGAAGCATATTGACAAAATTACTTGTCACATACGCAATCGGCATAACCTCTCTCGGAAAATAGATTTTTTTAACCATATCCTTTTGATTAATAATACTGGCCGCGCCGCCTGTCAATGAGCCGCTAAAAAACAGCCACGGAATCAATCCGACAAAGAGATATAAGTAAAACTTGTCTATATTATTGGGCATGACTATTGAAAAGACAAATGTATATACACATAACTGCAGCAAAGGATTAATAAAGGTCCATAAAAAGCCTAACGCCGAGCCTTTATATCTTCCTCTCAGTTCCTTTCGCACCAAACTAAAAATCATTTGACGATAGTCATATATTTCTCTCAAATGTTTCATAAATCTCTCCTACCCGTTTCTCCAATCGACCCACCGCATTTTCCATACTGAGCTTTTCCAGTATATACGCCCTGGCCTCTCGTTTTAATTTATTATAAAATTCTGGATCCCGATATAACTTCCGCATATACCTTGCCGCCATGTCGATATCCGGTTCCGCCCAGACGCTGCCCTTTTTATAAGGCGGACTATCTTTCTTGAGCGACACAAAATCGCAATCCACCATACAGGCCACATTTGAATTCATAAATTCTGTGTTCGACGACCAATTTGTCGCAATTACCGGAGTTCCTGCAATCATCGCTTCCGCCATGACCAGACCAAAGCCTTCCGCCCGATGAAGCGACACAAAAACATCCGCCTGCCCGATCAGAGAATTGACTTCCACCTTTGTCAGTGTATTTGTAATAAAATAAACATTCTGACAATCGGCAAGCATATGATTTAAATGCTCCATATCTCTTGGTTTTGCATTGTTGACCTTGACCACAATGCCCACATCCGCATTGTTTTTAAATGCCTTTCTAAACGCACGAATGGCTCCCGTAGGATTTTTTCTCTCAATTGTACTATTCGAATCGTACATAACCAAAAAGAGAAATTTATCCTCCGGAAGTCCAAAATACTCCCGATCCAATGCCGGGTCTATCGGCGCCTCCACACAGTAAGGCAGCGTATAAACCGGAAGCTCGGTAACCTTTCTTAAATTCTTACTAATAAATTCTGACGGCGTCCATATCTCATCCAGCATCGGGAAAAATTTTTGCCAATGCTCCGGAATTTCTTCCAGCTCCCACAACCAGAACGCAATATTATAACGATTATCCCATCGTTCTGCCGCCATCCGGGTATACATGAGCATCATCTCGTCCGGATTAATATGAATTAAGTTGATATTATACGGAAACTCTTCGCATATCTTCTCATCCATCGAGTGATCCTCAGCCTGCAGAAGCTTACTGCCAAGCTGAAAATCGTACAAAGAATAGGGTATGTCTCCCGCCTTCAATTCATTTGCCAGAAGCCGACAGCTTTGCCCCAAACCCATTTCGGCGCGCACCAGGCCCAACAGATTTATCCCGTCGGGAAATTTATGCCTGTCAAAGGGCTTCCGTCCCCGTTTAATCATCTGATTATAATTTTTTTCCACAAAAAATTGCTTTATTTTCTGCAATAATTTCTGTGGAAATATTTTTTTCAATATAGGTTTTAAAGTCTCCGAAACCTTTAATATACTCTGATTAATATTCATCTACATCATCCCCAGACTATCTGCATTATTTTTCGCGTAAGCCCCTTCTTCCAGAAGCCATACTGTAAGAAACAGAAAATCCGATTTACTTTATTTTTCTTATATAAAACCGAGTACTTATTTAACAATTCTATCATTTTCTCATCTTTTATACAAGGTGTATATACTTGGACAAAATATGCCGCCTGCCGACAAGAATCCTGCATATCCTGCCGAAACTTCTTTTTCCCTCTCAAAAACCGCCGCCACATATAAGCGACACTTCTTGCATTCTGCGCCCCTACAGAATTATCCCCATGCTGTCGATAATCCATGGTGGCCCGATTTATATAACTCATCCTTCCGAAAACAAGGGCGATTAATGCCAGCCAGTGATCGTGCATAACGACTGGCTCCGAATTCGTGACTTTCATCACATAAGCCTGCAAAGCCTTATTGATCATCACAGTACAGCCTGTGACCTGGTTTTGAATAAGCTCCCGATTTAATTTACCATCCGTTCTCAAATTCATATACGCATGAAATCCCGGATCTATCTCAGACAAGGCTTCATCCACAACACGTAAATCTGTATGCACCAGCAAAGGAAGCTCCTTACCGTATCTTTGCTCCATCTGCCGCATCCGACGAAAGGTTTCCGCCACTTTATCTGGATGCCATACATCATCCTGATCGCAGCACATCATATATCTTCCTGAACTTTCCTTTATTAATCCTATGAAATTTGCTTTCGCGCCGCCGCTGGCGGGACTATTTTTTTTAATAACCACCTTTGAGGCTCCATGGCGCCTTTGAAATTCCTCTAATATCCTCCAGGTCCCATCCGTGGAAGCATCATCATGAACGATCAAACGCCAAGCCTTCCACGTCTGGTTTTCAATAGACATCAGTTGCTCTTCCAAATACCGCTCCCCATTATAGGTCGCCATCAATATATCGATCATCTATTTACACTCGTTTCCATTTCCAAAAATATTTAACCATCGAGATCAAAAATATCTTTATGCCCCTGAGGCTTCGAGTATTATCCCTTTTCCAGGCATGATATACATAAGCATTTGGATAAAAAACAATGCTCGAATTTTTACGAACCCTGCGCGAAAGATCTGCATCCTCAAAATACATAAAAAAGCGTTCGTCAAAGCCTCCGGCCCTCCGGAACACCGATGTACGTATCATAAAAAAACAACCTGTACTGGATAAAATCCGTGTCGGTTTATTAAAGCTTTCTCCGGCCCGCGTATATTCGTCTCTAAAAAATTGTAACGGCCGAAATTTACTTAGAACAACATAGGAAAATTTAGGATCCCGTTTTGGAAGTAATTGCTCGCTTCCATCAACGTTTTTTATTTTCGGTGTGACAATTCCAACCTGCGGATAATGCACCAAAAATGCTGTCAGCTTCTGCACAGCCTTTGGCGTGAATTGTATATCCGGATTCACCACCATATGAAATTCTGATGATATTTTTTTCAAAATCTCATTATGTCCCCGTCCAAATCCCAGGTTTTCCCGGCTTTCAATGACATGAACCCGCGGAAAATATTGGCGAATAACAGGCACCGTCTCATCTTGAGAGCAATTATCAAATACATATATATCTACATCCATATCCTTTGTACATTCAATCAATGAATTTAAACATGGAACAATTTCTGATGCATTATTGTATGTTACAATACCAGCGCTTACCGACCCTTTTTTCATGTATTATTCCTCGCTTTGTTTCCAATTAGCTTCCAGAAAATCTGCAAATTTCTCAAGATACGCATATCTGTCTTTGTCAAACGCTTCTGTACTATCCGGTTTAAAAAACACAATTAATGTCTGAAGAATTAATTTAATATCCTTCATAATACTGTAATTTTCAATATACATTAAGTCCAAAATTAATTTGTATTTCGGAGTTGTATTATATTTTCCTGCAATCTGAGCGTACCCGGTCAGACCAGCTTTCACGCGAAGTCTGTAAGCAAATTCCGGATATTCCTCTGTATATAAATAGACGTTCTCAAGCATTTCAGGTCTCGGTCCGACAAGGCTCATATCGCCAAAAAGAATATTCAAAAACTGGGGAAACTCATCCAGACGATATTTTCTCAGCACCTTTCCAACCTTCGTTATCCGGTTGTCATCAGCCACCGCCGAATAGTTTGTAACATTTTCCTTCATCGTCCGGAATTTGTAAACTTCAAACACTTTGCCATTTTTCGTAGCGCGTTTTTGTTTAAAAAATACCTTGCCGCCATCATTTAACTTGATTGCTGCGGCGCAGAGCAGCCATATGGGCGAAGTAATGATAATCGCTGCTAAAGAAAAAACAACATCGACGCAGCGTTTCATAAACCGCTGCTCAATAGACAGCTCCTTTACCGGCAGATTAATCAATGAAATATCATCCAAAATTGTATGCTTCGAGTTAATTTCAACAATATCGGAAATCTCGGGACTAAAATAAATATTGCGCATATTTCGATAACAATATTCAATCAGTTCTGTTCGCTCTTTCACAGGAACATCATACAGAAAAATAGTTTCACAGCGGAGAATCGCATCATACAAATCGTCCGCCTGATAATCCTTCACTTCACATATTTTATATTGTTTCCGAAACACGTCAATTGCATGACTGATCTGAATAAAAGATTCTGCGGAAGAGGTTATAACACAGCATTTTTCCGGCTCATTTATCGAAAAATAAAGCCAATTTCCGCCATAGGTAAATGCTGCCACAAAGATTAGCTGCACAAAAACAACGACACAAAACAAGCCGATACTTTCAAATTCAAATTTCGTGTTGTTTGCTGCGTTGGTATTCATAATGGATAACTCTATATACGTTACAATATCGGTAATGACCGTTGCCAGGCCAATCGAGGATATAATTGGTTTACTTTTCCTCTTTCCAATATCGTAACGGCCATAAGCCGCCGTCATCCCGAGGCCGGAAACAACAAATGTAAGCATCGTGATGGCCGCTGTTCGCGAAGGCCGAAGCAATTGGGGATTATCCATCCCCATTATTCCGAAGAAGCTCAAAAAAAGTACAGCATAAAGACATGTTTTTAATCCAAACACAATCGTTCGCTCTAATTTTTTCATAAGCCTTCTCATTGCTCCATCCCCCATTAATTACTGCATCCTTCGATTATTTTATAATCCAAAACGGGCCGCCATCCGAAGAAACTCGTCCGAATCCGCAAAACCATTAAAAATCTCCTCTCTCGATTTTCCCTGATTCAACAGATTCACCCAGGTATTCAGCCCCGTTTGGTCCGCTTCTCTGTCAAAAAGTCCACGATACAAAACTTTGACAAATTCTTCATTTGATAAATGTTTATTTTCAAGCTCCTTTGAAAAAACGAATCCATAGGCCGCTTGTTTCGGACTTTGTTCGCCCTGAGCAATCCATGTCACCCATTCCGTATGTCCGGTCTTATCCGGCTCCCTGTCAAGAAACTGCCTATAATTTCTATAGACAAACATTGTGATCTCCGGATTCAAATCCTTTATATCTGTCAATAAGACCTCTCCCCGGATAATCCCATAATAATCACAAATATTTCCGAATTCATCCGATTCCGCAAACCCTTTAAAAACATAGGTCCTGCTCAGGCCCTCGGATAATCTCTTTACCCAGCCGTCCTTGCCGGCTCTATCCGACGCTCTATTCAGAAAAGTCTGATATAAAATTTCCACATAATCCTCATTTGACAGACGCCTTGCCGTAAACTCATCGCTCATCACAAAGCCCTCCGCCACTTCGGCTCCGGTCATTTCTTTATTTGACAAAAGTGTCACCCAGGTATCCAGCCCGGAAGCATCCGGTTCTCTCTCTAAAACCAGTTCGTACAGCCTTTTCACAAAGCTTGTCACCGGATCCTCCTGAGGCTCTTCCTCCGGCTCCTTTGGTGTGACGTCCATGGTGAAGTTTATATCCACCGCCCCGTCAATGCCGTCGACAATTCCCGACGATGTACATTGCCACATGGAATATTTCTTTTCGTAATCACATTCATAATTATACTGGGCAACCCATCGCGGCCATTGACTGAACCGCCAGTCTGTAAGCCGGTTTCTGAACCAATCCAGGTTCGCGTAAATTCCAACCTCGTAGCCGGCCGCTTCGATTGTTTCACAAAAAGCTTCCGCAATATCGGCAATTTCCTCATTCGTTAAGCTCCCTGTATATTTTTCATCCTCTAAATCGAGATAAATCGGCAGGGATAAATCATAGCCCTCGACCAGCCTGAGTACATGCTCCGCCTCGCTGACAGCCTCATCCGTATCTAACGCGTAAGAATAAATGTATACGCCAAAGGGAATCCCCAGCCGTGTACATTCATCGGCATTATATTCCCATCGGCTATCATCCTGACTAATATCATTATTCCCATATCCGCATCGGATAATTGCAAAGCTTACATCCGTTTCTGCAACTGCTTCCCAGTCAATCTGCCTCTGAATATAAGAAACGTCAATCCCCTTTTCCAACGCCCCGACAATCGGCTCACCTATGGAATTCATCCAGCTGCCATCCTTGTACGTCCATGGTGTGAATTCCGACGCAAACATGGAAACTTCATTGTGCAGCCATTCTCCGTTATCATATCGGAAACTATTCTCCACCAATCCGTCTCCCGCAGGTTCAGACTCTGTTTCAATTTCACTTTCTGTCTCGCCCATGTTTTCCGTTAAGCCATCTGTCTCATCTGCATATCCGAAGCTTTGTCCGGTTGCTCCTGCAAAGAGCAGCGCCGCCGCCAATATTGCCGCCTTTAGACGCATCCATCTTGGTTTTTTCATAGTCTGTCCTTTCCTAGTTCATTTATCTTGTCTACACATTTTGCCATATTATTATATTATACAACAATCCTGTTATTTCTGTCTATCCCCTATTAAGTCCCTACACCTCATTCAGCCAGACGTCCAGGCCGCTATAGCGCTTCTGTTCTCTCTGATTGCGAATCATCTGGGTGACGGTTTGCTCACTGCCGACGATGGCAACGCATTTTTTTGCACGGGTCACGGCAGTATAGAGAATATTCCGGTTAAAGAGCATCCTCGGCCCGGTGAGCAGCGGCATGACAACGGCCGGATATTCGCTGCCCTGAGCCTTATGTACAGTGATGGCATAGGCCAGCTCCAGTTCATCCAGCTGGGCGAAGGGATAGGTAATCTTCCGTCCTTCATCGAATTCCACCGTCATCTGCTCGGCAAAAAAATTAATCTCCCGGACAACGCCCATATCGCCGTTAAAAACGCCGACACCCTTGTCTACCGGAATGCCATAGCGGTCTGTAATCACCCATTCGAGCTGATAGTTATTCTTTATCTGCATGACCTTATCACCCTCGCGAAAGAGCCGGTCGCCCTGGTCCTTTTCCCGCTTGGCTTCATCCTTTGGGTTTAAATATTCCTGGAGAAGCTTATTTAACCGTTCAACGCCAAGCTCGCCTTTTCTCATCGGTGTGAGAACCTGAATATCATTGACGGAGGCTCCCACATTCTTCGGAAGCTTGTCCCGGACGAGGGCGATGATAACGCCCTGGATATCCATGACCTGATGTCGTTTCAGACAAAAGAAATCCGGTGTTTTGATTGCCAGATCGATATCCTCGCCGTCGTTGATTTTATGGGCATTTTTAATAATGGCGCTCTCCATGGCCTGACGAAAAATCTTTGTCAGCATGACTACATTAAAGCAATGGGACTGGATGATATCTTTTAACACATTTCCCGGTCCCACAGAGGGAAGCTGATTCACGTCCCCCACCATAATGAGCCGGGTCCCCGGCATGACGGCTTTTAAAAGGGCGTTCATTAAATGAATGTCCACCATGGACATTTCATCGATGATGATGACATCCGTTTCCAGAGGATTTTGTTCGTTTCTCTCAAAATGGCTGCCCGTCGTGTCCT
>ENA-ORNG01002060-ORNG01002060.1-human-gut-metagenome-genome-assembly--contig:-NODE-2060-length-12899-cov-2.995406_pt1 | contig 12899 bp, 22 predicted proteins | sample MGYA00242113_ERZ509018 | MGnify/ENA primary metagenome ERZ509018 (study PRJEB26280, sample SAMEA2338711) | human gut metagenome | biome: human gut; feature: human-associated habitat; material: faeces... | reverse complement strand
GCGGTGGCATTTCTTTGGCCCGGATTTGCACGATGCGTATAAATGCTGTCGCGTCCATGAGACCGCCCAGCAGGCCGCAAAACGTCTGCCACGACATGCGCCCGCGCTGCTCGTCCAGATTGATGCCGTATTGCTGCCAGAACGCGGCCCGGATGTATTCGGCATCCTGTTCAAAATCCATGCAGGGCGGTTTGTCTTCGTCCTGCTTTTCCGGCTCTTCGTTGATCGCTGCCAGAACGGCACGAAAAACCTTTTCTTTTTCGGTCATTGAGCGCGGCGGGTGAACCACAAGCAGCGCAACACAAAGACGGATCTTGTCGGCCTCTGACATGTCATCGGATTTAAGTGCCTGCAAGCAGAAAAGCACCGTGTCAAACGGTGCTTTGATCTTGTATGTGCGCCGCCCAACTCGCACGCGATTGCACGGCGTATCATACAGTGTGCGCACGGGACGCCTCCAGCATGGCCTTTTTCTGGCCTTTGACGAATGCGGAGCGCTTGCGCTTCATGTTTTTCGCACTGGCCGCACGCACAGCAGGAAGAACATGCGACAAAATGAACGGATTGACAATGGTGATCATGCGGAACATGTCATCACCGAAAAACGCTTCAATCGCCCTGGTCATATCCGCGCCAAAAATGAGCTGATAGAGCATTTCGATTGATGCGCCATACAGTTGCGCGGCCGCGCTTGTCTGTTTTTCCTTGAGAAGTCTTTCCATTTTGACGACATGCGCCATCTTGGAGAAAAACTCTTCAACGTGTTGCGCTTCATCGAAGCAAACGGGGATGCGAAGCTCCCCGCTCTCGCCTCTGAGAATCAAGTCCTTTCGCATCCCGCTTCCTCCTTATCCTGCCGCGCCCGTCTCGATCGTCGGCTTGCCGTTGAACCGGATTTCCAGCGATACGGCGCTGCCGTCCGTGCTGGAGCCTCCGATGTCGGTCATGTTGCACAGTGTAACAGGGCACGTGATGGTTTCGATCTGCGCATCAGCCGTGAGCCGCTTGATCTGGATGGACGTGTTGCGCGCGGTCATCAGGCCATACTTGACGCCGCTTGCGAAGATGAATTCCTGAGCCTGGTCACCGATGATGCGAACGCCGGAGACCGTCAGCGTCGGGGCCATGCCCGTGACGAAATTCTTCGCATAGCCGCCATCAGAAAGGAAAAAATACTGCTGGATCACCTCATTGAGGCTTTCCGCAATGTTATTGAAGCCCGCGCCAAACGGCGTCCAGGTTTCAGGCGATCCGCCGCCCTCAGCCGTGTTGATGTTGATTTCGATGCCATAAACAACAAGAAGATTATCCATTTGCGCTCCCCCCTTTGTTGTAGAACTTCACCCGCATAGACGACACAAAAAGCCATTGGTCGTTCGGCTCACGTCCGGCGTAACCGGGCGCGGTTATCGTCTCCACGGAATAGATTTGGAAATTGTCGTTGTTTTCGTACTGCGTAGCACGCGAAAGGCCCTGATGGATGGCATCCAATGCGCCGCGAACGGTGGCCATCTGCCGCGATTTCCCGTTGATGACGATTGTGAGGCTCTCAATCGTCGATCTGTTGAGCATGATGTGCTCCGGGCCGCCTGCACCAATGTCAATTGCTATGGATTCATCGGCCGGCATGGGGCCTTTGAAAATCTGCATCGTGGTCAGCTCTTGAGCGGCCGCAATGATTGCGTTGAGCACGTCGCCATACATCGGCATCACTTCCCGTCATATTTTTTCTGCGCGAGCTTTTGCCAGTCGGCACGATACGTTTTCCTGGCCACCTCCACCCATTGCAAAGAGGCGTTTGGGTTCACGTTTTTTGACGGCGTCCCGGTGAAAAAGACCTTTCTTGCATAAGGTGTTCGCCAGATGAGCTTCCCTTCTTTTGGTCGGCTTGCGGTCTGGCTGGAAGCGATGAGGTTTCCCGTGTCTTGCCGCGCAAAATAGTTGCTGTCTGTCAGGATTTGCTCGGAAAGCGGAGCAAGGGCCAGCGCATTGAACCGATTGATCAGCCCTTCTTTGACACGTAACTTGTCAATGCTGATTCGCATTAGATCAGCCCCACTTCCACATGGTGGAGGTTCCCACAGTCATCAACGCAACTGTCAACGGACTGCACCGTGTAGGTCTGGCCGCTGTATGTGACCTTGAGGTCACTTCCGGCGACATCTGCTTGCATTTTGAGTGCATCCCAGTCTGTGCCCATCGGCATCGACAATCGCGCATCAAAAAACAGAATCGCCCGGAAAAGCACTTCCGTATTTTCTGCCGTTTTGCGCGTCTCGTTTGTTGGCTGGATGCAGACATGGCTCAATGCGATCGGGTCACCATATGTGACAACCCGATCCGCATCAACCGACGTCGGAACCTGCAGCACCGCAGAGTGCTTCAAAATTCTAGCAGGTATCGGTCTCAGCATGTCTCACCACCACCATCCTCCAAGAAGCCCATAAGGCTGCGGCACCTCAACGCGGCGTCCAAGAAGGCCAGCAGCTGCGAGGTACGAAGTCGCCGCCGGGCTGATGGAAAGCTGAGCGCGCATTTTGGCGCTGTTTCCGCCCGTGGCGTCATCAACGCTAACTTTGCCGACGGTAAATCCCGCACCGCTGTACCCCGCAATCGCCGTTTCTGCGCCGTTGATGTTCAGATAATCAATCTGCGCACAAACGGCTTTTTGCCACAACGTTTGCTGATTAACCGTCAGCGCGGAATAGTCAGCCTGCCGCGTGATGTTGGCGATCATGTCTTCTGCCAATAAATCAAGACGGGGGAAGGCCGTCTCCGGTGCTTCCCCCATCCATGTGAAAGAATAATATTCCCAGGTTACGACGCCCATAGGCGCACCCCCTGTCAGTCGCCCGTCACAATAACGGCGTTGCCAGTGGCCACCACGCCGCCCGTCTGGTTGTTTACCAGGGCGACGGTGATGTACTGGCTCGCCGTCAGGCCAGTGACATTCGCGGTGTACACACCGTTGGTGTTGACGACCGGAAGCGCGGCAAACGTTCCGCCCGTCGGTGCCTGACCATAGGTCTGGTCAATCGCGCTGCCAGCCTGCGCAGCATAGACCAAGCTGGTGCCATAGGTGCCAACGTTGGGGCCGGAAACGGTGATCAGACTTGCCCCGGAACCAGTGCCCGCCGCGCTGGTGACAGTCAGTGCGCCAAGCTGCGGCGCGCTCATGTTGGCGAAGAAGCCCGCCAGGCGATTGTTGAGGCCGAACACGTCGTAATAGTACCGCTCGTAGTAGAGGTACTTGCCTTTGCTCTGAGCCGTGGGGGCGCTCATCATGGACACGTCGTAGACGATCGGGGCAACGACGGCCAGGGGATCAACCAACAGCATGTTAATCTGCTGGGCACCAGGCGCAATTGCCCATCCTTCGTCGTAATCGTATGCCGTGAACATGAGATCGGGCGGCACTTCTTTGATCATGACGCCATCCAGCCGCGCGATGTTGCGGTCAACATTGCGAATGCCCGTTCCCGTGTCGATGAAACGGGTGATGCCCGCAGCCTCCTTGAGCAGCTTGTAGGTATTGGGGGTCATGTAGGCGGTCACGCGGTCGCGGTTGATACGCTGGCTGGTCATGTAGGCAACATACGAGTCCCACTGGTCCAGCATGTTGTCGGAAGAGAGCACGGTGCTGTCAATGCCGCCGAACGTGGTAGCAAACCCCGCCATCTTGGACGCCGCGTAGCTGTCCATCTCGGGGATTTTCTGCTGCTCCACAAACGTTCGCGTGATATTGGCGATAGTGGCAACGCCGTCAGTTTCAACGACGTCCAGAGGATCAACCAGCGTGTCCCAGTCCCTGTCCATCTGGCAGGTCACGGCCTGGTACTCGTTGTTGAAGTTTCGGTTGAACGTGCCAGTGATCTGGTTGCGGTTCGCCGCTTTGGCACCGGAAACAGTCAGCGACGGGATCATGACAGTTTTGCCGGATACGGGCTTGTAGGTCTGGCTGTTGGGACTGTTCCAGACCTCGTTGAAGTAGGAAAGATACGGGTAGATATTCGCAAGGGCCTGCGAATACTGCACGGCATAGTTGATGCCTTCCATCTGAAACGGCATTCAAATCACTCCTTTTTGGTCGTTCCGCCATAGCCCCAGGCTTTGACAAACGCATCAGTGGCACCCTCGGTGCCCTTGGGCATGCTGCCCTGTGTGGGCGCGCCAAACTGCATTTTTTGCGCGGGTTCTGCCGGGGCGGGGACGAAATACTCGTCAAAGCCCTTTTTGATCTCCGCCAGCTGCTCGGGGATGCCGGGCGCGCCGTCTTCGCGCTTGAGCATCCCATAGACCTGCTCGCGGAATTTGGGCTTGACCGTCTGAAAATCGTCACCGCCGATGGCGCGCAGCATGTCGCGCTCCTGGGCTAGCTGCTTGTATGCGTCCGTGGTTGTGGGGTCAATGGGGTCAGGTTTGTGCGCCTGCAAAGCGGCGTCGATCTGCGCTTGCACGTCCGCTTTGGGGACATAGTCCGTCAGCGTGCGGTTTCGCTCGGCCATGATCACGTCGACCTTGTCTTCGGGCACACCGTTGTCAATGAGAAACTTCCTGGAAAATGCCATTTTTACGTCCTTTCTTTACGGCCATGACGTGGGCCGCTGCGGCAGTTTAACGCCCAGCCGGAGGCGGAATGGTATGAAAAAACCGCGCTCATGCGCGGCTCAATCATCGTCGTCAACAGGTTCCGGGCGTCTAAAGCCCATCTTGTGGCCGCCGGGCATTTCGTCCAGCAGTCTGGCCAGCTTATAGTCTGCTTCCAGGTTAAGCCAGTATTGCCATTCCTGGAGCTTGTTCTGCACGTCCGGCGGCGTCTCAGGCCCCACAGCCGCCATCATCCCGGCAATGCTGCGGAAACAGGCGCGAACCGCCGCGAAACTCTCCCGTGCGTTTCTGTTCTCCGCCGACAACACATCCCCGGAGAATGCCAGAACGGCCTCGGAGATTGTCGGCTCCCGATAGCCAAGAGAAAGGCCGCGCTCGATGACGGCGTCAGTGATGTCTGCGAGCTTTTCATAGTAGTCGCCGAGGCGCTCATGATCCGAAAACCAATTGCCGCCCACAAGATTGTGGTGCAGCACAGACAGGTTTTCGGCCCAGATTTTCAGCAGCGCGCAAAGGCGCTCGTATTCATTCATGTGGATGATCCCTTCTTTCTGCGCCCCCGCGCCTTAGGCTGCGGCGGCGTTGTTGTTTGCGTGGCGTCTTCTGCTGTCCGTTCATCCGGCGGATGAAGCATGGCAAGCCACTCTTCCGCAGACATCACGCGGCCACAGGCCCGGCATTTGACGCCGGATGCCGTACCGATCAGTTGGTTTCGCGGATGATTGCACGTCATTTCATTGCCCACCTTTCATCAAATTTTGTCGGCGTGTATTCCCTGCTCTTTCTGCGCGTCCGGCCCGTTTCATCAAGGAATGCTGTCATTTCGGCCTTTGCGGCCGATTGCTTTTGCTTGGCTTTATCAAGTGCGTCGGCGTTGCCTGCTGCTTTGGCCGTGGCCACCATGAGGTTGGCTTTCCTGATTTTTCGTTCAAGCGCGTCCTGACGCTGGCTGTCTGCGTACTGTTTCGCATTTTCTTTTTTGGTCGGCGGCTCACCGCGCACTTTTGACATACCGGGGAAAAACGGGGATGAAAAATGGCCGCAGTTAATGCCAAACAGCCCGGCAGGCTGTCCGTAACTGGTTGCGTTCATGGGGATGACTTCGATCTTTTTGCCGTCGAGGTCTTCCACGGTGCCCGCACGATTTGACCGGGAAAGCACCTTGCCTTGCCACGGATAACAAAGCGGACGCGATGCCGCTTTGCTGCTGACCATGATCAGGTCTGCGCCGTATTCATCGCACCGTGCCCAGGTTGATTCGTGGGCCGTGTTGGTCACGGTTGTGCGGATGTCCATTGCGACGTATGCCTCAGGCGACCAATGATGGCCGCCCCGATCTACAAATCCGGTCAAGCCCTCATTGGCCATGCGCTCAACCGCACGCCACATTGCGTCCTGCTGGGAAGAGGCCCCTAGCAACGCCTCACCCGTGGCTTGATTGAGGATTTGCTGCGCCTCAGAAAGCTGCGCCTCATAGGTCATCGTGTCGGATATGACCTTGCGGTATTGCTCCAAGCTGCTCTGCAGCATGACGGTATTGACCAAATTGAGCTTATCCTCGGCCTGATCGTAGTACCGCTGGAGGATGTTCAGCGCCGACGGAGACAAATGCGCCTCGGTGTCTGGTTGTTCCAGTAACCCCCGTCGGGCCGCCTCTTTGAGTTGCGGCTCCACATCGTCAAGCGCATGGCCTGTGTCAATGCTTCTCGTAATAGAGCACTGTTTGCCCCGGTCAGCTCGGCGATGATGTCCCGGTTTTCTCGTGTCACCTGCCCGGCCTCTGCCAGCATTTGCACCTGCCACTCAAAATCAAAATTGCGTTTGGTGGCTCGGACGTTGAAATGCCTGGCGATATTGACGATCAGCACATCATTGACATGCGCATAGACATCAATCAACGGCTGGGCAAAACCTTCAAGCTCTTTGGGGTCAAGCATGGGTCATCACTCCGCACTGTTGAGGATGTCAAGCGCATCAATTCTGCCGCCTTGCTCGTCCCGAATGCGTTTGATTTCCGCGTCGGCCTGCTCAGGCGTTAAGCCCTGCCCAAACTTGGGATCAGTCAAAAACGTAAATTTGCTCATAAGCCCAGCACCAACAAGGGCCATGCCCTCATTGATGTTGGTCTGCCTGTCCTGGGTGATGCCGTCGTCAAAGGTGATGCACACGTCATAGCCCTGTGACGCCATGGCGGCCACGCTCTGGCCTTTCCACTGCACATCATAGAGGCCAGCGACCGTGATGATGTTGCGCACGAGCGATTCAATGGCCGGGGCAAGTTGCGCCTGCATGGTTTTGACGGTCTTGTACGTTTTGCTGTTCTCGCTGACCACCTCCGTGGCGGTTTTCATGCCGCCGCGCGTGTCGAAAGAAAACGTATTGAGGGAAAGCCCCGTCTGCAAGCACAGGATATTGAGAAACGCATTCATGGCTGCAACGTGTTCATCCACGCGCAGCTCGATGCTGTTGTCCTGAACCTTGAGCGAATCAGGGTCATCTGTGTTCAGGGCCTCGTATGCCTCGCAGTTGGCGTCAAAATATCGCAGCATTTGGCCTGTGGCAGGATCCGTCACAGTCTGCACTGCGTTATATGGCACGATGATGCGCTTTTTGCCCAGCCGGAACTCACGCACAAATGAGTCGTAGATGGTATCAATCGAGCGCAGCGTGCTGAGCGCGTTGGCATAGAGCGAGACGCCGAGCGGGGAATTGTCGTCAAGGTTGTTCGCAATTGGCGTCCGGTAGTACGAAAAAAGGGACTGCTCCAGCCCCTCAAACGTCACATTTTCCGCCAGCATGGGATAAATCTCTGCAAGCGGCGTTCGGAATCCCAGGATATCCTGGGGCGTGTCCTGCGTCCTTCCCTTGTCCATGTCGGCCTTGAAAAGCTCATTGCTGATGACATATGTCTCGCCGTCCCATTTGTGCCATTCGAGGCGCGTATAGTAGTAACCATTTTTCGCCACGCGGGAAATGAACACGCCATCAGTGACGCGTGCATTGTCCCATGCCGTCGGCACAAACTGATCGGCCATGGCAAAGCCGATCCTCACGCACCCTTCGCCGGGCATTGGCTTTTTGTCTGCGCCGCGCTTTGGCTCATACCACACTTTGAGCGCGCCGCCGCCAAGCGCCAAAGCCTGCTCGCAATGCTCCTGCATTTTCGTGGAGAAAGCATTCTCCTTCAGCACATTGGCCACAAACTCGCCCAAAGGATCGGGCGTCTCTGCCGTCCACCCTTTACGGCTGACATTGATTTCCACCGCATCGCCAAACACGAGGGACGCCAGCTCAGCGCAGATGGCTTTTGCCGTGTCCATGCGTGCCATTTCCCGAGTGGCTGCGGGGTTTGCAATGGTCGGGGCCGGGACAATGTGCCACGGCTTATACAGCCCACGGTAGAGCCACTTCCAGACGAAAATGCCGAAATTGTAAAACTGAGAATAGGCCGGGACGCCGCCAAGCTCAAAAATGTCTTTGAATTCTCGGGCAACACCCGTTGCCGCGCCTGCCCTCTGCATCCAGTCTTTCACCGCCTTTTTTGCTCTCTCAAAAAAACTCACTGGCGCGCCAGCCCCCTATCAATTAGCGCGTGGATGTCACGCTCGAATGCGTATTCCATCGCGTCAAGGTTGTCAATGTTGGTTGTGCCATCATCCAGACGCACGTCTTGTGTTGTGTATTTTCCATCCCACACGGCGCTCTCAAGCGCATCAATCGTGTTGAGGCAGTCGCGCATGACAAAAAAGCGCCCGGATGCCATCAAAATGCATGTGGCGCGGATGCGGTCGTTGATCTCTATTTTTCGGGCATTGCGTATGTTGATGCCCAGGCGTTGCCTGGCCGCCTCAACACGCAACCCATTGATCAGGGTTTGCTCGGCGCTGTCGCAGTACGCTTCAAATGCTGGCCATCTTGATTGGCAAACGCGCACAAAGTCGCAGAAATCGCGCGCCAGTGCGCCGGGGTCTGCTGCATCCTTGCGGCGATAATCCCGCAGCACGACAAGGCGGGACATACCCGCCGAATACCCTACACAGCAAAATGCGTGTGCAGATGTGCCGCCGCCAAAGTCCACGCCGATCACTGCGCGGTTGATAGGCGGCGCAACGTCCAGCAAAAACGCGCTTTTGTTGTCGACAAACGGCCTGTAAATACTGCCCTCAGCAGCAACCCAAAGGCCCAAAATGTACCGCTGGAAATAGACGGTGCCCGAATACTCGCGCCGCAGCTCAGCCTTGATTTTTTGCGGCAAAACGCCATCGTCAAGCGTGTAATGCTGATGATAGATGTCGGCGTCGCTGTCCAGGAACGTTTTGAACCAATGCTTTGGCCCGTCCGGGTTACATGTGCCGTCAAAATGAGAATGGTCACAGCGCAAGCGCGACTTAAGCATTGTGAAAACGTCAGGCGACCAGGTGGTCACCTCGTCGCCGTATGCGTACTCAAGTGTGCTGCCCTGTATGCGGGCCACCTGTTTTTTGTTGTCGGCTCCCAGGGCATACACCTTGCGCCCGAACATGTCCACGGTGTTGTCGGCCCGGATATGGCCAATCAGGCCGGGCCACATTTCCCGCATTGGCTCAAGGATGTTTCGCTCCAAAGTGCTGCGCGTGTTGCCCAGCATCACGGCCAGCCCCTCGCCGCGCATGGCAATCAACCGTTTGGGGATCGTCGCCGCCATGTCTACGAATGATTTCCCGGAACCAGTCGCACCCGTTTTGACGTTCCATCGGTGATGGGCGTTTTGCAGGTATTCGCGCTGCTTACCCGTCAAGGCCATCTGGCACGCCCTCCAGAATTTCACGCGCCGCTTTGAGCGCTGTTGTGTCGGGCACAGGTTCCGGCTTCCTTCGCCACTTATCTGGCCGTCTGTTGCTCAACCAAAAGATTTGTGCCGTCACATTGGGCGGAACGTCTCGCTCAATAATGATCGTTTTTGATCCGCCGTCTTCGTAGGTTTCCGTTCGCGTCTCTTTCGTTTTGTACCCAAGCGCACTCTTGAACAAAGTCTGTTGAACTTCGTAATCGACAACCTCTTTGCCCTTTTTTATGGCGTCAGAGATGTCGGGGAACTTCTTGATCCAATCATAAAAAGTGCCCCGTGAGATGCCCATGCGCTTACTTAGCTCTTCGTCGGTCAACCCATCTTGCGCCCATCCTGTAAGGAGCGCAAGTCCTTCTGGCGTTAGCCATCGTTCGAATTTGCCACGCGCAATGGTGCATCACTCCTTGGTGTCAGTCAGAATATAAAATGAGATAGTGATTGTCGATTGCTATATCCTACCATCTTTCTGAAATATGATTCCATAACGTGCACGCTACTTTCATTTTTCAGATCGGAGGTCAGAAAAAGAGCGGGGCGCCTCCGCGCTTCCGCTCTTTCATAGTGACTATTATAGCACATCCCAACTGCCATTTACTGCCACTTTTGCGTTTTTTTCAAAATTTTTTCCGCTTCGGTAAGGGCTGCGGCATGCAACCGGAACACCTTGCGCTCGGAAATGCCCATCTGCACCTGAATCCGGTGGAAGCTGTCCCCGTGCACATAGCGCGCCGTCAGCAGCGCGCGCTGGTCGATGTCGGGAATCTGAGCAATCAGCTCCAGGATTTCGCAAAGCACCGCTTCGCAGTCCTTCTTTGCCTGCGCAATCCATTCAAGCGCGATGCGCTGCTGGTCAACGGCCTGCACCACACAAAGCGCCATGGCGTCGCCCTGCGGCGCAGACTGCACCTTTACGCCCAGCAGCGCATCCTGACTTCCCTGTTGGCCGTGAATCCCCTGTGCCCGGGCAATGGCCTCCCTGTACTCCTCCCGCATGATGCGCTCAAGGTTGGTTCTGTAGCTTAGCGCCGCCCGGTAGCGCTGTAAAAACGCCTTTGCGCTCAATTTCCCGCCTCCCGCTTGGTGATCTGTCTGAGCCGGTCGAGTATCCAGTCATGCGGGATGCAGCTGACGTATTCCACGGTGATGTGCCCGCTGCCCTTGAACACCGTGACCTCCCGCAGCACGATCTCCCGCTCCCGCATCATCTGCTTGTAAGCCGCCATCTTGGCCGCGCTGAGCGTGCCCGGCGGCCACAGATCGCAACACGGGAACGTGGGTTCAGGCAAAACCTGCGTGAAACCTTCCGTCTCGTGCATCGTCCGTCACTCCAATCCCGAGTTCATGGCAAGTTCGTCCATGCGGATGAACAGCCCCGGCCGGTCCGACCAGATCTTTAAAATCCGTTCGTCGCAAACCTGCGCGTCGTCGCGCCAGAAGTGAAGGCGCGTCATGATGTCCTTGAGCATCTTGTCAAGGTTGTCCGTGTCGGGCCTGGTGGCCTTCCAGGCACCGTGCGGATGCGCCGGGGACGATGGGTAGAGCCAGGTCACGCAAAGCGCCACGGGGCCGCACAGCGGCTCCTGCGGAACATGTGGCGTGAGCGCCCATGTCAGCGTGTCCTCGGCCTTCTGCAAGCGCGCGTTCTTGTAAAAGCAGCGCTTTGCGCCGCGCATGGTGCTTTGCTTTTCCTGTGCGGTGGCCGTGGGCGGGTTCATGGGGATAAAAAACTGCATTGGTCATTCCTCCGTTCTATTGACAAAACCCTATTGAATAGGGTATACTGATTCTGGGAAAAGGAAGGAGGGCAAATGGATTGGATCAAATCGAATTGTCCCGCATATTCGTCGAGCTTCCATCTTTCGTGGCCCGGTGGAAAGCGCTTGGACTGTCGGATGACGATCTGCTGCGTCTTGAACTGGATCTGCTGGCCAATCCCAAGATCGGCCCTGTGCTCAAAGGAACGGGCGGTGTGCGTAAAGTACGCTTTGCCTTTGAAAATCGCGGCAAAAGTGGCTCCGTCCGCGTCATCTATGTGGACTTTGAGATTTACGAGAAGATCTTCCTGCTCACCGCATATGCAAAAGCCGATCAGGATAACCTTACAAAAACCGAACGGAATGCCCTGAAAGGGCTTGTTGATCTGCTCGAACTGGATCTGGAAAGGGGTGCTTGGAAACGTGTCTGATCTGTATCACGATATCGCGCAGGGCCTACATGAGGCCATCGCCTACGAACGCGGTGAACTGGAGGCCAATGCGGTACGCCGCACGCTTCATCTTTCGCCGTTGCCGCATTGGCTTCCTGCGGAAATCAAAGGACTGCGCCTGAGCCTGTCCATGACGCAACGGACGTTTGCGGAGTTTATGGGGGTTTCCATCAAGACCGTGGAAGCCTGGGAATCCGGGAGGAACAGCCCTTCTGGCTCCGCTTCGCGTCTGATGCAGGTGATTTCCCAATTCTGACCGTCCGCGCCCCGTCACGGGGGCGCTTTTTTATGGTCTCCCGGGCAGCGGCATCCAGTGGGTGACCTCGTGCACGCTCCCGCCCCGCGCATTCTCCTCGGCGATCGCCCTTTTTCCGTGGCAGTAGACGCTTTGCCATTCCCCGTCAACCAGCCATCCCACGAACTGCCACCAGGCCACGTCCGGCCGGTCTGCGCCGGCTGTGTTGTCCGTCTCCTTCACCAGGATCAGGACGTCCGTTTCCTCTTCCGGCAGCCTGTCCAGGACGCTGATCCAGACAAAGCGCTGCGCCGCCTCCTTGTATGCGTTCGCCGCATTGCGCAGCGCCTGGTTTTCTGCCGCCAGCGTCAGCAGCGTCTGCTCCGCCTCGCGCAGGATTGCGCAGCCGTGGTTGCCGCAATTGTGCTCGTGCCCGCAGCCCAGACAGGCAAGGCTTCCCGTCTCCACCTCCAGCTTGCGCAGCGCCTTGAGCAGCGCTTTAGTCTCCATCCCGCATGCCCTCCTTTCGCAGCGCCTGCGCCGCCTCTCTGGCCTTTCTTGCCCTGTATTCCCATTGCGCGCAGGCGGCGTTGGCGTTCTCCCTGGCCTCTTCCAGGCGGGCGCATCGATCCTGCTCCGCCTTCAGGCTCGCCAGCAGCCCGTCAATCGCGTCGGCGGCGTCTGCCGTCATGCGGGGGATGCAGCGATGCATGGCTCTTCCGGCGAAGTAGGCACACGCCCGGCACCGGTCCGCCCCCGGCCGGCTCCCGCACAGGCGGATGGCGGCCGTCAATTGCTTGTAGTTCATGCTCATTCCTCCCCTCGCAGCACCTGCGCAACGCTCTGATACAGGGCCGCTGTGATCTGGCAGCGGGCAAGCTCGCGCTCGAGCATGCCCATCACCTGGGCGCAGCGCGCCTGGTAGTTCTCGCTGATGCGCAGATAGTCCTGCGCGTCCGTGAGCGCGCGGGAGAGCATCGTGGCGTCGCGCAGGCGGTAGCGCGCCCGTGGGTCGCCCGAAA
>ENA-ORNG01002057-ORNG01002057.1-human-gut-metagenome-genome-assembly--contig:-NODE-2057-length-12913-cov-14.122259_pt1 | contig 12913 bp, 12 predicted proteins | sample MGYA00242113_ERZ509018 | MGnify/ENA primary metagenome ERZ509018 (study PRJEB26280, sample SAMEA2338711) | human gut metagenome | biome: human gut; feature: human-associated habitat; material: faeces... | reverse complement strand
CCCGCCGCCGCTCCCGCGCAGGAGGCGCGGCTCCCGGCGGCCTCCCGGCAGGACTTCTTCCAGACCATGGACGCCAAGACGTTCCGGCAGGGCGGTGCAAAGCCCGCTCCCCAGCCCGCGGCTCCGGCCCGGCCCGCCTGGAACACCGAGCTGCGGGCGCCCGCCCGGGTGGCGGACAGCGGGCAGACCTCTTTTTACCAGACCAAGCGCTCAGAGTCCGCGGCCCAGGGCGCTCTGGGAAGGGCGCCCGCCTCTGTGACGTCGCCGCCAGACACGCAGCAAAGCAGCCCGCCTACGCCCTCCTGCAACAAAGGTGCGCTGGGCAGACCGCCTGTCTCCGTGACCGCCCCACGGGCGGAGCGGACGGCTCCCTCCGCCCCCTGGACCTCTGCCCCAGTGTCCGTCCCTGCAGAAAAGACGACCTCGCCGGAATCTGCTCCCCGCCCCTTTGTGCCCGCCATCCCGCCGGAGCGGCTGAAGCTGACGGAGGATCTACCGGGCCAGACGACTGTTCTGGAGACGAAAGAGGCACCCTGGCGGATTGCCGGAGAGGTGCTGCGGACCTATATCATCTGCGAGAGCGAGGACGGCAGCGTCTGGCTCATCGACAAGCACGCCGCCCACGAGCGGATGAATTTTGACAAGCTGAAAAATGCTCAGGAGCCCCCCATGCGACAGACGCTGCTGGCCCCCATCGCGGCGGAGTTAAGCCGGGAGGACGGGGCGCTGCTGCTGGAGAACCTGCCTCTGCTGGAGCAGTTCGGCTTTGCCTGCGAGGACTTCGGCGGCGGGGCCCTGCTGGTGCGGGAGGTGCCGGCGGACATCGACGCCGCCGACACGGTGTCCACCCTGGAGGAGTTCGCCGAGTGCCTGCGGACCGGCCGGTCCCCGGATGAGAAGCGGGAGAATCTGCTGCACACCATGGCCTGCAAGGCGGCCATCAAGGGCGGCTGGGTCAGCGACCCGGCGGAGCTGCGGGTGCTGGTGGACCGGGTCCAGAGCGGGGAGGTCAAATACTGCCCCCACGGCCGCCCGGTGGCGGTGAAGCTGACGAAGTACGAGCTGGAGAAAATGTTCAAGCGGGCGTGAGACTTCGAAGGGGGACTGCGTCCCCCCTCGACCTCCCCCCTCACCAGTGACGTCGGTCACTGGTGTGTGCGCCCAGGGCGCACGGGTCAAGGAATTTTCGCCACGTACACGCCGCTGCGAAAATGATTTCAATTTATTCGTTCGCCGCTGGCGAGCGAACTGGGAAAAACCGCAGGTTTTTCCCTAGCCCCTTTTCCTGTGAGGATAGCGGACGATTTTTGGGTTTTCAGGAGGTTCCTTGTATGGCGAAGAAGGAGAAGCGATTCGTACAGACCCATGTGGAGAGCAGCGTTTTTGAGAACACGGCGATCTGGGTGGACCGGGAGACCGGAGTCAATTATCTGTGGCACTCTTCCGGCGAGGCCGGTGGGATGACGCCGCTGCTGGATCGGGAGGGAAAGCCCATTATCACGACCGTTTTGGAGGAAAAGGAGTAATTTGTCATGAAACTGCTGTTTGTGAACAGCTGCATCAGCCAGCGGGGAGAGGCGTCCCGGACCCTGGCGCTGGCGAAAGCGTTTTTGGAGACCTGGAAGGGCCTTCATCCAGAGGTGGAGGTGGAGACCGTGGCGCCGGAGGCGCTGCTGGCGCTGAAGCCCTTTGATCCGGAGATGCTGAATGACCGGGACGCCCTGGCGGGCATCCGGTGCTTTGACGCGCCGGTGTTCGACCTGGCCTGCCAGTTCCGGGCGGCGGACCGGATCGTGGTGGCGGCGCCCTTCTGGGACCTGACCTTCCCGACGGCCCTGCGGACGTATATCGAGTACATCTCCGCCAACGGGCTGACGTATCACTACGAGGCGGACGGCTGCCACGGGGACTGCCGGGGGGAAAAGCTGGTGTACCTCACCTCCGGCGGCGACGTGGAGCGGCCGGAGAGCCTGGGCGTCCTGTACTGGAAGCAGCTGTGCGCCATGTTCGGCATCCCGGCGTTCGACTACGTGTTCGCCGGCGGCCTGGACCTGGATGCGGCCAAAACAGAAGAGATTCTGGAGAGGGCCTGCGAAAAGGCCCGCCGGCTGGCGGAGACCTTCTGAGAGACCGCCAGAGACAAAAAAGACGAGAGGAGGGATGGCGATGCCGGAGAAGATCATCTGCGTGGTGGGCCCCACGGCCTGCGGCAAGACGAAGCTGGGGGTCCTGCTGGCAAAGCGATATGACGGGGAAGTGGTCTCCGCCGACTCCATGCAGATCTACAAAGGCATGACCATCGGCACTGCCGCCCCTACGGCGGAGGAGATGGAGGGCGTGCCCCACCACATGATCGCCGTGGCGGATCCGGCGGAGCAGTGGTCCGCCGCCCGGTATGCCCAGGCGGCCATCCCCATCGTGGACGATATTCTGGCCCGGGGGAAGCGGCCCATCCTGGTGGGCGGCACCGGGCTGTGGCTGGATGCCGTGGTGCAGGGTCGGACCTTTGCCGGCGGCCACGCCGGCGGTGCCGTCCGAAAGGAGCTCCAGGACCGGATGGCCCGGGAGGGCATCGGCCCGCTCCTGGAGGAGCTGCGGCAGGTGGACCCGGAGGCGGCGCAGCGGCTGCACCCGGCGGACGAGAAGCGGATCCTCCGGGCGCTGGAGGTCTACCGGGAGACGGGAAAGACCATCTCCGCCCACAATGCGGAGACCGCAGCCCTGCCGCCCCGGTACGACGCCGTCTGGATCGGCCTGCAGTTCCGGGACCGGGCGGACATGAAGGCCCTCATCGACTGCCGGGTGGACGCCATGGTGGCCGCGGGCCTGCTGGAGGAGGTCCGGCAGCTGCTGGAAAGCGGCCTGCCCCGGGAGGCCACGGCCCTTCAGGCCATCGGGTACAAGGAGTTCCTGGGGGTCCTGGACGGCACCGCCGCCGTGGAGGAGGCCGTGGCAGAGGTGAAGCTCCGCTCCCGGCAGTACGCCAAGCGCCAGCTGACCTGGCTGCGGCGAAATCGGGACATCCACTGGATCTGGTGGGAAAAAGACCGTGATTTTGCCCGGGCCCTCCAGGTTTCGACGGAAATCCTGACCGCCGCTGGCGTATCCTAGCGGTGAGCGGACGGGAGACAGGGACATCGTCCGACTCATACAGAAAAAGGAGCGGACATATATGCAGACAAAAGCGAACTTACAGGACCTGTTTCTCCTCCGGGCCAGACGGGACAAGCTGCCCGTCACCATGTTTCTGATGAACGGCTTCCAAATGCGAGGCACCATCACGGGCTTTGACGCCTTTGTGGTGGTGCTGGACAGCGACGGCCGGCAGCAGATCATCTACAAGCACGCGATCTCCACCATTGCGCCGGTGCGGCCGGTGGATCTGGAGCGTGAGGAGCCGGCCGCCGCGCAGGCGTGAGCGTGCCGCCGCGAAAGCGGCCTGCGGAGCAAAACGGCTCCATGGGCCGCACGCACGTCGGCCTATGAAAAGGAGAGCCGGGGTCCCCGGTCAGCGCAGAACGCTGACTGGGGCCGGCCGCTGCCGGGCCCGTCGGGGCAGAGAGACAGATCGAGGTAATCCATGAAAGAGAGAACGCTTGGAACGAAATTATTGCTGGCGCTGGTCACGTTGGGGGTCCTGGCCTATTTTGCCATTCAGGCTGTGCGGTATTTTGGAGACCCGCTGACCACGACGCTGGCGTACCGATATGAAGTGGAGCTGTCCACGGCGCTGTCCGGCTATGTGGTGCGGGATGAGACCGTCCTGCCCGACGACACCAGCGGCCTGCTGCAGCAGCAGCGGACCGAGGGGGAGCGGGTCAGTGCCGGCGGTGTGGTGGCCCTGGTCTATGCGGACCAGGCGTCCCTGGAGCTGCAGCAGCAGATCCAGTCTCTCCAGACGCAGATCGAGCAGCTGCAGTATGCGGAGGAGGCGGCACTGGGGGCGGAGGTCTCTCTGCGCCTGGATGCGCAGATCCTTCAGACGATCCGGAACTACCGGGGCGCCCTGGCGGCGGACCGGCTGGATACCGCTGAGGACTATGGCGACGAGCTGCGCAGCCTGGTGATGAAGCGGGACTACACGTACTCAGATACGGCGGACCTCTCGGCGCGGCTGGCGGAGCTGCAGAGCCAGGTGAACACCCTGCAGACCCAGGCGGGCAGCTCTGTCCGCCGGATCACGGCCCCGGAATCCGGACTCTACAGCGCTGTTGTGGACGGCTATGAAACGATCCTGACGCCGGAGAATGTGGAACAGCTGACGCCCGGCCAGATCTCTGCGCTGGAGCCGGATGAGAGCGGCCTCCCGAACAACGTCGGCAAGCTGGTGCTGGGGGACACATGGTACTATGTGGCTGTGGTGGAGGAGAGCGAGGCGCAGACCCTGGAGGAGAGCGGGACGCTGAAGCTGCGCTTTGCCAAGGGCGTGAGCCAGGATCTGAGCGTGGAGCTGATCCATGTCAGCGAGGCGGAAAACGGCCGGGTGGCTGTGGTGTTCCGGGGAGACACGTATCTCTCCGGCCTGACGCTGCTGCGCCAGCAGAGTGCCGAGGTGATCCGGCAGACCTATACCGGCATCCGGGTGCCCAAGGAGGCCGTGCGGGTGCGGGAGCGGACCGTCACGGACGAGGATGGCACGGAATCCACAGTGAATGAGACCGGCGTTTACTGCATCGTGGGGATGGAGGCCCGCTTCAAACCGGTGGACGTGCTGTACAGCGGAGAGGACTTTGCACTGGTCCGGTCCACGCTGGATACTGCGGAGGAGGTCACCAAGTCACAGGAGGAGATCCGGCTGCGGGCCGGAGATGAAGTGATCATCACAGCCTATGAGCTGTATGATGGAAAAATCATGGGAAACTGAGAAAGAGGACCGGCAGGGCCGGCATTACGGGAAGGAGCATTGGAACGCTGATGACGATCGCGGAAAACATTGCAAAGATCAGGGAGAACATGGCTGCGGCGGCCCGGGAGGCCGGCCGGGATCCGAAGGAGATCCTGCTGGTGGGCGCCAGCAAGATGAACGACGCCGCCGCCTGCCGGGAGGCCGTTGCCGCCGGCATCGACGCCCTGGGGGAGAACCGGGTGCAGGAGATGGTGCAGAAGCTGGAGCAGCACGCCTATGACGGCGCGCCCCTGCACTTCATCGGCCACCTGCAGCGCAACAAGGTCAAGCAGGTGGTGGGCCATGTGGCCCTGATCCAGTCTGTGGGCTCGCTGGAGCTGCTGGACGAGATCGAGAAGGTGGCCGCCGCCCGGGACCTGGTGCAGGACATCCTGCTGGAGGTCAACATCGGCCGGGAGGCCGCCAAGAGCGGCTTTGCGCCGGAGGACGTGCTGGCCGGGGCAGAGACCGCCCTGGAGCGGCCGCATGTCCGGGTGCGGGGACTGATGACGATCCCGCCGGCAGATGCGGAGCGGGACGCCAATTTCCGGTATTTTCAGGAAGTTCAGGCACTTTATGTTGACATGAACAAGAAATTGTTCCATAATGAATTAGAATACCTTTCTATGGGCATGAGCGGCGACTACGAAGATGCGATCCGGGCCGGTGCCACCATGGTGCGGGTCGGCAGCGCGATTTTCGGCGCCCGCCATTACAACTGAAAAGACCGGAGCGCGGCTCCGACAGGAGGCTATTATGAGCTTATTGGACGAACTGAAGAAATGGACCCACCCCTACGAGGATGAGGACGAGGAGTACGACGACTTCGAAGAGCCGGCCCGGCAGAGCGCCTTTGAGGACCGGAAGATGAAGGTGGAGGACCGCCGCAACAAGGTGGTGAACATCCACGCCACCACCCAGCTGAAGGTGGTCCTGGTGAAGCCGGAGCGGTTCGAGAACGCCTCCGAGATCGCTGATCATCTGAAGGACAAGCGGACCGTGGTGCTGAACCTGGAGTCCACCAACAAGGACATCGCCCGGCGCCTGATCGACTTCCTGTCCGGCGTGGCCTATGCCGGCGAGGGCAAGATCAAGAAGGTGGCCGCCAATACTTACATCATCACGCCCTATCACGTGGATATCGAAGGCGATCTGATCGACGAGCTGGAAAACAACGGTCTCTATTTCTGAGCCGGACGAGGGGGGTAACATCGCACTATGCTGACACCGCAGGAAGTTTCCACCCACGCCTTTTCCAAGGCGGTGATGGGCGGATACAATATGGCCATGGTCGATGAGTTCCTGGATGAGCTCACCGACGACTACACTGCGCTTTATAAGGAAAATGCCGCGCTGAAGGCCAAGCTGAAGGTCCTGGTGGAAAAGGTGGAGGACTACCGCGCCACGGAGGACTCCATGCGCGCCACGCTGCTGACTGCCCAGAAGATGGCGGACTCCATCGTCCACGAGGCGGAGGCCAAGCGGGACGAGATCCTGGCCCAGGCGGAGAGCAGCGCCCGGGAGAAGATCGGCCAGCTGCGCCAGGAGGTGGAGACCGCCGAGGAGCGGCTGCGCCAGGGCCAGATGGATCTGGCAAAGTTCATCTCCGCCGCCCGGGAGCTGTGCGACCGGGAGCTGAAATTCCTGGAGCAGCTGCCCACCCTGCCGGTGGAGGCGGAGATCCCGCCTTCTCAGCCGGAGACGGCGGAGACGGTGGAACAGATCGAAGAAAAGGTGATGGCCGCGTTCGGAGAGGAGAGCGCGGAGGAAGAGGAGACCACGGCAGAAGAAGAGGCGCCTGCAGCAGAGGACGATTATCCGGAGGGTGATCCCTTTGCCGCGGACACTGTGGATGAGCCTACCCGCCGCATCAACCTCAGCGACCTGAAGTTCGGCCGCAACTACTCCGGCGGAGAAGACTGAAAATGCAAAAGCGGCTCGCAGGAGCCGCTTTTTTCTTCCTGGGATTTTGATTGGAGGGACCTGCCATGAAGCAGCAGCCCATCGTGGCCTTTTTGTACGATTTCGACAAGACGCTGTGCACCACCGACATGCAGGACTACGCCTTCATCCCCTCCCTGGGGATGACGCCCGCGGAGTTCTGGGCGGAGGCCAACGGCTTCGGCCACCGGAACCGGATGGACGGGATTCTGGCCTATATGTACACCATGATCCGGGAGGCGGAACGGCGGGATCGGCCCTTCACCCGGGCGGACCTGGTGGAGAAGGGCCGGAGCATCGTGCTGTTCCCCGGGGTGGAGGACTGGTTCCGGCGGATCAACGACTTCGGTGCCCGGCAGGGCGTCCAGGTGGAGCACTACATCATCTCCTCCGGCCTGCGGGAGATCATCGAGGGGTCCTCCATCAGCGGGGAATTCAAGGAGATCTACGCCAGCGAGTTCTACTATGACGAGAACGGCGTCCCCGTGTGGCCCAAGCTGGCGGTGAATTTCACCGCCAAGACCCAGTTTGTCTACCGGATCAACAAGGGGGTCCTGGACGTGTCCAATGACCGGGACCTGAACGCCTCCATGCCCGACGACAGCAAGCGGGTGCCCTTCCCCAACATGATCTACATGGGGGATGGCCTTTCCGACGTGCCCTGCATGAAGATGATGCGGGCCTACGGCGGCCAGGCCATCGCCGTGTATCAGGAGAGCAACCGCCCCGGCGTGGAGGATCTGCTGGCCAAGGGGCGGGTGGACTTCATCTTCCCGGCGGACTACCGGGCGGGCTCTGCTCTGGAGGCCACGGTGCAGGACATCATCCGGAAGATGGCGGCGGCGGACCGGCTTTGGGAGGAAAACGCCCGCCAGCTGCACTCCATCGGCGGCGACCTGCTGCTGGGACAGCTGGGACTGTTCTGAGGCTGAGCGGGACGGAGAGAACAGGGGACGGTGCTGCAGGGCAGTACCGTCCCTTAAAAAATGACAGACAGGCCCGTTTTTTCTTTACAATTTGTATCGTATTTGCTAAACTATACGTCGTGTATAAAAACCAAAGGAGAGAGAAACGATGGCTTCCTCAACTGAATTTTCCCGCACCCTGTCCCTGCTGCGGCAGGAGCGGGGCGTCTCCCAGCGAACTGCCGCAGGGGATCTGGGAATCTCCCAGGCCCTGTTGAGCCACTATGAAAACGGCATCCGGGAACCGGGCCTGGCCTTTGTGGTGAAGGCCTGTGATTACTACCACGTCTCCGCGGACTTCATCCTGGGCAGGACCCTGTCCCGGGAGGGGAACATGCTGACGGAGCAGGAGATCCTGAACGCTGCGGAACCGGGCAACATCCTCCAGGGCAGCGTGCTGGCCACGCTCCAGAGCAAGCTGCTCTCCGGCGCTGTGGGGGTGCTGTTCGGCCTGCTGGGCAAGCTGAACGACAAGGCGGCCATCAACGCCGCTGCCGGATATCTGGGCAGCGCGGTGTACCAGCTGTACCGCCATCTGTACCGCACCGCCGGCGCCAACGAGGCGTACTTCTCTCTGGACCCGGCCGCCTGCACCATGGGCACAGCGGAGGCGGACATGAAGCTCTCGGAGATCCAGTACACCCGGAGCCTGCGGTCCCTGGCGGCAAAAAAGGCGGCGTTCCCGGACCTGTCCAACGAGGCCCTGACCGCCGCATACCCCGGACGGTGCCAGAGCCTGACCCAGGTGCTGAGCACCGCGGATGCCCGTCTCAGCGGCCTGACGGAGAAGACCAGATGAGCTTTCAGTCTCTGGCCTTTTTCGGCTTTCTGGCCGCAGCGCTGGCGGTGTGCCTGACAGCGGGGCGGCGCAGCCCCCGAGCGGGTGCGGCGATGCTGGCGGCGGCCTCCGCGGTATTCTACCTTCTGGGCCCCGGAGGATGGACGGTGGTGCTGGGGGGCATTGCCTGCCTGCTGGCGGGCATCTGCGTGACAGCATGCGCTATCCGGCCGCCGCCGGACAATGGTTCTTGCCTACGTCTATCACATCGCCATACTGGTGGGATTCAAGTATACGGAGTTCCTCACCGGCGGCGCGGTGGAGGTGGGCTGGGCTCCGCTGGGGCTGAGCTTTTTTACCTTCCAGCAGCTGTGGTTGCTGAAGGAGGTCTATACCGGGGAATATGTCCCCGCGCCGGGGGATTCCCTTCTGCTCTACGGGCTGTTTTTCCCCACCGTTACCTCCGGCCCCATTCTGCGGCCCGGAATCTTTTTCCCCCAGCTGCGGGAAAAGGGATTCCTCCATCCGGACTGGTCCGACGCCGCGGCGGGTATCTACGCCATCTGTTGTGGCACCATCAAAAAGGTGCTGCTGGCGGACGCCTTCGGCACTGTGGTGAACAACGGCTGGGTACATCTGGAAGAGCTCAGCGCTCCGGCGGCCTGGCTGGTGATTTTGGGGTATACGCTCCAGCTGTACTTTGACTTCTCCGGCTACTGCGACATCGCAGCCGGTGTGGCCCGGCTCTTCGGGCTCCGCCTGCCGATGAACTTTGACTCCCCGTATCGCAGCGCCTCTGTGACGGAATTCTGGAAGCGGTGGCACATCACGCTCACCACCTTCCTGCGGGAGTGCCTGTATTTCCCCCTGGGCGGCAGCCGCCGGGGCGCGATCCGGACGTATTGCAATATTCTCATCGTCTTCCTGGTCAGCGGCTTCTGGCACGGGGCCGGGTGGACCTTCCTGGTGTGGGGCGCCCTCCACGGCCTGGCCCAGGTGGTGGAACGGGTTTGGGGCAGGGGCCGGGACCGGCTGCCCTTTGTCCTCCGGTGGGGGCTGACCTTTCTCTTTGTCAACATCGCCTGGGTGTTCTTCCGGGCACCGGACTGTACCGGGGCCCTGGAGCTGCTGGGCCGGGCCGTCACCGGCGGCTTTGCAAAACCGGCGGCCTGGCTGCTGGAGGGCCTTTTCGCCGAGGAGACCAGCGCGGTGCAGATGCTGATTCCCGCCTTCACGCCCTGGAAAAACATCCTGCGGGTGGTGCTGCTGTATGGGGCGGGGATGGTCGCCGTCCTCTGGCCCCGGAACACCATCCGTCGGATGGAGGACTTCCGGCCTACGCTCTGGCGGGGCGCGGCCCTCACAGTGCTGACGCTTTGGTGTGTGCTGTCCTTTACCGGCGTCACCACCTTCATCTATTCCAACTTCTGAGGAGGGCCGTATGAAGCAAGCATATCGACGCTGGGTCTGCGGCCTTCTGGCGTGTATTCTGGCGCTGCTGGCGGTCTGCGGAGCCGTTGTGTACGTGGTGGATCCCTGCCTGTATTATCGGGTGCCGGACAAGTGGCAGCCGGTGCTGTTCAATGAGCGGTACCAGATGGCGGGCCTGGCGAAGAATGTGGAGGCGGACACCGTGCTGGTGGGCACCTCCATGGCGGCCAACTACCGCTCCAGCTGGATTCAGGAGACCTTCGGCACCTCCGCGGTGCGGCTCACCATCCCGGACGGGTATTACAGCGAGTTCGACCAGGTGATGAACGTCCTCTTTCGGACCCAGGAGCCGGAGCGGGTGATCTTCGGCCTGGATGTGAACACCCTGATCCGGGATGAGAGCGGTGTGACTGCGGCCATGCCGGACTATCTCTACAACGCCAATCCGCTGGATGACATCCAATATCTGCTGAACAAGGATACGCTGTATTACAGCGCCTACACCCTGCTCTCCAACCACTGGGGAGAGGGCGACACCATCGACGAGGGATTCACCTGGGACCGGAATGAGTGGTGGAACCATATCTCCGCCCTGGAGAACTATGACCGGCCGGAGATTGCGGCGGAGGAGCTGCCCGCAGATGCCTATCGGGACGATGTGGCCGTCAATCTGGCGGTGGCGGAACGGTGGGTCACAGAGCATTCGGACACGGAATTCGATTTCTTCCTGCCCCCGTACAGCATCCTCTTCTGGGACAAGGTCATTCGGGAGGGGAGGACGGAGGCGGTGTTTGCGGCCATCCGCCAGGCAGGGCAGACGCTGCTGCAGTATGACAATGTGAAGTTCTACGGCTATCTCATGGACCCGGAGATCGTCACGAATCTGGACAACTACTGCGACTATATCCACCACTCCGGCGGCGTCTGCCGGGAGATTCTCGCCATGCTTCAAAGGGAGGAGGGCCGCCTGACAGAGGAAAATCTGGAGGAGACCCTCGCCAACTGGCGGGAATTTGTGGTACACTATGACTATGACCAGTTCTGGGACGAGCGCTTCTGGATTCAGTGGAACGCAGAACATGCTGCGGCCCCATAAAGCGGCGGCCCGGGGAGGACCCCTGTGACAGGAGACTCCCAGGCGGAGCAGAGCCGCCCGGCGGCGAAAGCCGCATCCGCTCCCTTGCGTCTCACCACCCCATAGAATCTCGGATTTTATGGGGCCCCCATTCCGATTGAAAGAACGGCGATGCGCGCCGGGCCCTTAATGCGGGCCTTGCGTGGAGCGGCCGATGGAGGAATATCCAAATATGACAAAACAGAGCAACATCCGAAATTTCAGCATCATTGCCCATATCGACCACGGCAAGTCCACGCTGGCGGACCGGCTGCTGGAGAAGTGCAACGCCGTCTCCGCCCGGGAGATGGAGAGCCAGCTGCTGGACAACATGGACCTGGAGCGGGAGCGGGGCATCACCATCAAGGCCCGGGCCGTCCGGCTGACCTACCATGCCCAGGACGGGGAGGACTATGAGCTGAACCTCATCGACACCCCGGGCCATGTGGACTTTAACTACGAGGTCTCCCGGTCCCTGGCTGCCTGCGAGGGCGCAGTTCTGGTGGTGGACTCCACCCAGGGCGTGGAGGCCCAGACCCTGGCCAACACGTACCTGGCCATGGAGCACGACCTGGAGATCCTGCCGGTGTTCAACAAGATCGACCTGCCGGCGGCGGACCCCGCCAAGGCAAAGCAGGAGGTGGAGGACATCATCGGCCTGCCGGCCCTGGACGCGCCGGAGATCTCCGCCAAGCTGGGCACCAACATCGAGGCGGTGCTGGAGGACATCGTGAAGAATGTCCCGCCCCCCAAGGGGGACCCGGAGGCGCCCCTGAAGGCCCTGATCTTCGACAGCCAGTATGACTCGTACCGCGGCGTCATCGTCTACTTCCGCATCATGGAGGGCAGCATCTGCACGGGCCAGCAGGTGAAGATGATGGCCTCCGGCGCCACTTATCAGGTCATCGAGTGCGGCCACCTGCTGCCCCTGGGCATGGAGTCCTGCGACAGCCTCCGGGCCGGCGAGGTGGGCTACTTCACCGCCTCCATCAAGAACGTGAAGGACACCCGTGTGGGCGACACCGTCACAGATGCCGCCAGCCCCACGGCCGAGGCCCTGCCCGGCTACCGGCCCGTGCAGCCCATGGTCTACTGCGGTATCTACACGGAGGACGGCTCCAAGTATCCGGACTTGCGGGACGCGCTGGAAAAGCTCCAGCTGAACGACGCCTCGTTGAGCTTTGAGCCGGAGAGCTCCGTAGCCCTGGGCTTCGGCTTCCGGTGCGGCTTTTTGGGCATGCTCCACATGGAGGTGATCCAGGAGCGGCTGGAGCGGGAGTTCGACCTGGATCTGGTGACCACCCTGCCCTCCGTCATCTACCACGTGTACAAGACCGACGGTACCATGGTCACGGTGGACAATCCCCACAACTACCCGGACCCGGCGGTGATCGAGCACGCGGAGGAGCCCTATGTCAAGGTGAACATCATCGCTCCCAACGAGTTCGTGGGCAACATCATGCCCATGTGCCAGGACCGGCGGGGGGAGTTCAAGGACATGCAGTACCTGGACACCAATCTGGTGGAGCTCCACTACCAGATGCCGCTGAACGAGATCATCTACGACTTCTTCGATGCGCTGAAGGCCAACACCAAGGGCTACGCCTCTCTGGATTATGAGCTCTCCGGCTACCGGTCCAGCGAGCTGGTGAAGGTGGACATGAAACTCAACGGCGATACGGTGGATGCCCTGAGCTTCATCGCCCACAGAGACAAGGCGTATCCCCGGGCCCGCCGGCTGTGCGAGAAGCTGAAGGAGAACATCCCCCGGCAGCTGTTCGAGGTGCCGGTCCAGGCGG
>ENA-ORNG01002055-ORNG01002055.1-human-gut-metagenome-genome-assembly--contig:-NODE-2055-length-12915-cov-2.602644_pt1 | contig 12915 bp, 9 predicted proteins | sample MGYA00242113_ERZ509018 | MGnify/ENA primary metagenome ERZ509018 (study PRJEB26280, sample SAMEA2338711) | human gut metagenome | biome: human gut; feature: human-associated habitat; material: faeces... | reverse complement strand
GTCGTCTTTCCACCGCCTGACGGTCCGACAATGGCAACCTTTTCGCCCGGACGAATCGTCAGATTCAGATTTTCAAAGACCTGATTGTGGTCATCCGGATACTCAAAGCTTACATCTTTAAATGTAATATCTCCTGTTACATCTTTTAATTCGACTGCACCCGGCTCGTCAAAAATGTCGATTTTGGCGTCCATAATCTGTAAAAAGCGTTCAATTCCCGTCATGCCGCGCTGGAACTGCTCGGCAAATTCAATGATTCTGCGGATTGTTGCAATAAATGTCGTTACATACAGCATATACGCAACCAGATCGCCCGGCAGAATCATGCCTCTAACCATAAAAATACCGCCGGCAACCACAACTGCCAGATACATCACACCGTCAAACATTCTGGTTGTGGTCTGGAATGCGCCCATATATTTATACGTTTCTTTTTTAATCCCAAAGAAGCTGTGGTTATCCCCATCAAACTTCTGATTTTCCATATCTTCATTTGTGAAAGCCTTCACAACCTTCTGACCCAGCAAGGTATCTTCAATACGCGCATTTAATTCACCAATCTGATACCGCTGTGCCGCAAATGCCTTTTTCATTTTGCGGTTCAGCTTCATACAGGATAGAACCATAACCGGCACAATCACAAAAATAATCAGTGTCAGCCACAGATTAATCATTGCAAGAATTGCAAAGCCTGCAATGCCTTTAATCGCCGCAATAAAGAATTCCTCCGGACAGTGATGCGCAAACTCCGTGATGTCAAACAGATCGGTCGTCACGCGGGACATGAGCAGGCCCGTGCGGTTTTTGTCATAAAAGCTGAATCCAAGCGTCTGCATGTGCGCAAAGATGGCGGCGCGCATGTCCGCCTCGATGTATACGCCCATCAGATGCCCCAGATAGGCCACAATCCATTGGGCGGCCAGGCGCACCCCATAAGCCAGCAGCATGAGCAGCATCACCAGCGTGAAGGTGCGCACCGCCTGATTGGGAATGTAATCATAAAGCACCCTGCGCGTGACGACCGGGAAGAGAATATCCACCAGCGCGATGAGCAGCGCGCAGAACATGTCCAGCGTAAACAGGCCCAGATGCGGCCGGTAAAAAGAGGCGAACTCCCTGAGCGCGCCGCGCCGGGGCGCATCCCGGCGCTCAAACGACGGATCCGGCCCCGGGGCCGCTTTTGTAGATTGCGTATTCATCCATAATCTCCTTTTGCCCGCAGATCGTCAGGGCTGCTGGCTTGAGAGCACCTGAAACACCGGGCTGTGCTCGCAGACAAACGGGCCGTCCTGCATGAAAAAGAGCGTGCCCGTCACCGGGGTTTTGAGCACCTCGCGCACCGAGCCGTCGCAGGGGTTGATGATAAAGGCAAGCTGCTCTCCCCGCCGCACATGCGCCCCCGCAAACTTCACCCGGCGCAGCAGGCCCGCGCTCGTGGAGCGCACGGAAAGCATATCCTCGTTGGTGATGACATTGGAGGGATAGGCGGGCACCGTCTCGCTTCGGATAATGCCGCGCCCGTTCAAAAAGCGGATGATGGCGCGCAGCGTCTGTTCCGCCGCGTTTTCATCGATTTCCTTCGTCTTGCCGGCGTAAAGGGAGTAGGCCTGCGTGCCGCACATCTGCCAGCAGTAATTGAGCGTGGTGTGGTCATAGTTGCGCGGCGTGCGCACATAAACGTAGGGCAGGCCAAATTCACAGCCCATCTCCGGATTTTGCCTGCCCGCGTCCATGATGCGCACGTGGGGCACGAAGGAACCGGCCTGGTAAAAGCTGGTGAGCTGCACGCCGTAACGATATGCCTTCAGCCGTTCAAGCAGCGCGCCGGCGATGCGCTCGGTCGTCGAGCCCTCCATGTCGCCGGGAAAACGGCGGTTGATGTCCATGTTTTCCGGCGCCCACAGGCGCGAGCCCACGTTCATGGATGCGCCGATCGCCGTGGGCACCACCATCACGCTCTTGCCCGGCTGAATGCCCCCATCCTTTTCCACATCGCGCAGATACGCCACCAGCCGCGCGCAGACATAAAGCTGCTCCACCTCGTCTCCGCGCAGCGCGCCGACCACGGCGCAGCTTTTTTCCCCTTTGCCAAAGCGGTAGGCCATGATGTTCATATCGTCCCTGAAATAGGAGGGAACGGTAAACAATACGTCCTTTTTCATGCCTGTTCCTTTCTGATACGGGCAATCAATGTGCCGGGATAGACGGCGGAATAACTCCTCTGGCTGAACACCAGCCCGCCAAACGGCGCCCTGACCTCCTCGCGGATGACGCCGTTGAGCGCATCAATCACCGCGCCAAGCACGGCGCCCTGCTCAACCCGCGTGCCGATCCGATCCTCCGGCACGTAGATTCCGGGGCACTGGCAGGTCACGCGGCATATGTTTTCACGCGAATGAACGATGGGAATCTCCCCGGCGGGCGGCTCCTTGGCCGGGCCGCTCCAAAGGCCCATCTCCTTCATCTTGCAGAAGATGCCGTCCACCACCCCTCCGGCAATATCCTGCGGACGGCGGCGCCGTTCGTCCGCCTCCAGAATCATGGCATCCGTGCCCGCCTCACAAAGCGTGCACGTCAGCGATGCGCGGAATGCGCTGCTGTCGGGATACACCCAGATGAGCTCCGGGCACAGCGCGCGCGCTTTGGGGATCAGGCGCGGCGCCTCCTGCGCGCCGATGCGAACCTCATACAGCTCGCTTTTGTTCTGCGTGCTGGTGTGGATATCCAGCACCAGATCCGCGCCCAGCATATCCTGCATCACCTGATAGCACATGGCTTCAAGCGGCGTGCCCTGGGGCGAACCGGGGAACACGCGGTTCATATCCAGCCGCGTGCTCACGGGCACCATGCGCTCCGTCGTATCCAGGCCCAGGGGGTTGAGCATGGGGTAGATATCCACCGTGCCGAGCAGCGCCTCTTCACTGTGCATGATGCGCCTGGCCACGCCGTAGACAATCAGCTGGCCCAGCATTTCGTCCCCGTGCATGCCGGTGGCGATGCACAGGCGGCCCCGGCCGCCCCCCTGCGGGGCATAACGGCAGCGGCGGATCTCCCACCGCTCCTCAACGGGCATGGCAATGCTGGCCACCGTCGTGATTTCCCTGACTACTGCCAAAACGGTTTCCTCTCCTTCAGCACTTGAGCAATGGATTCACAGCGGGGGCAGAGCCGGACGCCGCCCCGCACTCAAACGGACCGCGGCGCCTGCGCGCTCCTCTGTCCGCATCCTGGGAGGTTCCTGTTCCCTCTTTAGGACAGGCCGGACAGATGAACGGCATGATGCCGCGGATATCCATTTCTTTATCATGATGCTACCACAAATACGTCTTTTTTGCAAGCGAAAGCGTACAGATTTCATATATTCTCCTGTTGTTCCCAACCGCACAGCCTCTTTTCCAGGGCAGGGCCCCTATTTTTGGCTCCGCTCTATGGCCGGATTCGCTCATCTATGCTATAATAAACGCATCCTCATGGAAAGAGCGGATCCCTCTGCTCACCGCAACACGCAATTGCGCGATTTTTGCGCCGAGCCAAAGGAGCGTATCTATGAAAATCGGTCTGTTTACAGACACATTTTATCCGGAAATCAACGGGGTGGCCACCTCCTGCCTGACGCTGGAGCGGGCGCTCACCCGCCGGGGGCATGAAGTGCACGTATTCGCCCCCAAATGCCGGGGCTGGGAGGAGAACCAGCGCGAACACATTCACTACATTCCCTCCGCCCCCTTCATCGCGCTCAGAGACCGCAACTTCGCCTTTCCCTCCCCCATCACCACCTGGGAGGCGGAAAAACTGGACTTTGACGTCGTGCACACCAACAGCGAATTTGTCATGGGGCATTTTGGCCACCACATCGCCAAAAGCATCGGGTGCGCGGTGGTTCACACCTATCACACCGTGTGGGAGGATTATACCTACTACATCACGCACGGCGTTGCGGACGAAGCCGCGCGAAAGATCACCCGCAAGTATTCCCAGTGGTGGTGTAACCGCTTTGACCGCGTGATCACCCCCACCGAAAAGACGTTGGATCTGCTGCGCCGGTACGGCGTGCAGGCGCCCATCGATATCATCCCCAGCGGCATGGACATTGCCCGCTTTTCCCCTGGCCGCCACAGCGGGGAAGAACGGGAGGAAACCCGCCGGGAATGCGGCATCCGGCCGGGCGAGCGCGTGCTTCTCAACATCGGCCGCATCGCCAAAGAAAAAAACATCGAGCAGATTCTGCGCGTGTTTCCGCGGCTTCTCGCCGCCTGTCCGGATGTGCGCTTTGTGCTCGTGGGGGAAGGGCCCCTGCGCGAAGAGCTCGCAGGCATGGCGCACGAGCTGGGCGTTTCCCACGCCGTGATCCTGACCGGCCCCAAGCCCTGGGAACAGATCGACCGTTACTACGCGATCGGAGACGTGTTTTGCAGCGCTTCCCACACGGAGACACAGGGATTGACCTATGTGGAGGCCATGGCCTCCGGCCTGTGTGTGTGCGCCGCCAACGATCCCTGCCTGAACGGCGTCATCGAGGATGGCGTGAGCGGCATCCTCACGGGGGACAGCGATGAAGAGATGCTCGCCGGCCTGCTCCGGGCCTTCAGCGAGGAGGGACGGCGCATCGCGGCATCCGCCGCCGGCTATGCCGAGCCCTTCGGTGCGGAGCACTTTGCCGCGCACGTGGAAGCCTGTTATGAGCAGGCGATCCAAAACCGCAGAACATGACCCTTGCCATTCAGCCCACGCTGAATCCGATTCAGCGTACCCGTTTGTTGCCATAAGCATCGCTTTCATTCCGGATCGACGTTGCTTTTGCAGGGATTGTGGGAATCGCTCCTCCCCCTTCGGGGCAGAACGTGTTTTGTCAACGGTCTGTTGTTCTCTCTCCTTCGGGGGAGAGAACATTTTTGTCAGCAGCCCGAGCGTGCTTTATGTGCGCTTTTTTTCCGCGCAACGCCAGGGAGCATGTGGATCCATATGGTTTTATTTGCAGGAGGATTGTTGATCGATTCATTCTTTCTATGATTGTTTTTGCAAAAAAGATAATATTTTTAATAAACCACGTTTTTTCATTGACCAAATAAATCGAATAATATATAATATAAGTAAAAGAAAAGGGAGAATTCCCGACTCCCATATTTTTCTGAGCCCCTTCATCATCCATCCGTTTTGGGAGTTTCTCACATCCATGGAGGCATTCATGAAGTACCCCATGGACCAATGAGGAGAAGAGAATCGAGGGAGGTGACACCTTGCTCATCCACGCTGTGCTTCAGGGCCTGCTTTGCGCCGCGCTGCTGCTCACCCCAGTCCTTCCCGCGCAGGAAATGCCTGCATCCGCCGGGGAGGATCAGGTCATCTATGTGAATCCGGACGGCGGAAGGTATTATCACGCCTCGGTGCAGTGCGACATGCTGGCGCCCGAATTCCGGCCCGGCATGCGCCGGTATGAGGGCGAACAGGCCCAGCTCCTGCTGGATACGGTTCCTCTGGAGCCCTGCCCCTCCTGCATTTCCTCTCAAGAGGATGCTTTCCGCTGAATGCAGCGCAGAACGCGCTCGCTTTCCCTGCCCCCTCCCTGAAGAGGGGGCCTTCTCTTTCGGGCGAATCTCCATTCCCCTCTTCCGGAGGGGAAACAGTACCCTTACCGGCCGCTCTCTAAACGTTTTTCAGCAGATTCCAAAAACAAAAGCGCCGCCATGCGCGGCATTTTCTTTATCATGGAAAATGTGCGTACGGCGGCGCCGTCTGTCCCTTTGCCCTTCAAAAAAGAATCAGAACATCAGAAGATTGCTCGTTTCGATGGAAAGCACATCGCAGGTGATCGTGTACGAGCTGAGCTGGTTTGCGGCGCCCGAATAGTGCGCATCAAACTCCCCTGCGTTATAGGCTTCATCCGTATACACCTGCTCATCGGATTCTACAACGTCAAGATGCACCAGATAACCCACTCCATCCAGCATCACCAGCAAGCTGCCGCGGGCGTTCTCCTCACTCAGGTTCAGCGCATTCTGCCCATAGGTCAGCTCCACGATCACCTGATCCTTGCCGTCTTCTCCCTGAACATACTTCCACTCGGAAATCGTGGATAATCCAACGCTTCCATCCGGGTTTACAGACAGAATCTGCGCGTTTGTTCCATCCGGGGCCGTATACCCCTCCTCTTTGGTCTGCGCCAGCGTCGCCAGATCCGAGCCATTGGCCGCCAGCAGCGCGCCCGCGGCGCTCAGCTCTTCACCGGAAAGAGTTACCTTCGTCGTGGAAGCGGACGTATACGCGTCCACTTCTTCCGCGCAAGCCAGCGCGCTCCCCACACACATGCATGCCAGCGCAAGAACCAGCCATTTTTTCATCTCTCATGTCTCCTTTCCCGCCATTGTCCGGCTAATATAATCATCATAGCACGTTCCCAGGCAGGAAGGAATTTCAAAAATCGCATCGAATAATAAATGATGTTTATAAGCTTGCCCTGAAACCGGGAAGATCTGCACAGGAGGGCGCATGAACGAGCGACAAATCGAGTGTTTTCTTGCTGTTGCACACGGCGGCAACTTCAGCGCCGCATCCAAACAGCTTTTTCTTTCTCAACCCGCTGTGACGCATCAGATTCGTTCCCTTGAGAAAGAACTCGGCGTTCAGCTCTTTGAACGAAACACGGTTCGCACGGCCATCACACCGGCCGGCCAGGCCATCCTCGAGGATGCTCAGCAACTCCATGCCCTTTTTCAGCACTTGCGCCGGCAGACAAACAGCTTTTCGATCCACGGCAGCCATCTCGTGCTCGGCTGCCCGGAAATCATGATTGAAGCCAACCAGAATTCCCTCTTTGAAATTGCGCGCCTTGCCCGGCAGGCGCCCCGCCCCATCACGCTTGATTCGCGCATCGCCTTAAAACCTCCCGCCCATGTGCTGCAGCTGCTGCGCGGAGAGATCGATTTGCTCATTTCCGATCTGACGCTTCCTGAGTTGCAGCGGGAGGATTTATCGAATTCTCCCTTGTTCAACAGCGGTGTGTTTGCATACCTTCACCGTGAGCATCCGCTCGCCTCGCTTGAACGTTTGACCCCGCAGGATCTCGCCGGGGAGCACCTCTATTGGTATACGAGCCAGACCACGTTCCTGGAAAGTATTCGGACGGAATTGCGCGCCTATACGCCTTCCCCGCACGAAGACTGGAAGGATTCTTTTACGCAGGCCATTCCGTTTTTGCGCCCCCATCAGGGCGTTACATTCTATTCTTGCCCGCTTGCGCTGGACGTGCCCGTGGTTTGCCGCCCACTCATGCTGAAGGCGGCCATTCCCATCGGTCTCGTCTGGCTCAAAAAGCGCAGGGACGCGCCGCTGATCACGCTCATCGACATCATCACCGGAATGCCCAAGGACACTTGGCGAAACGGCGAGTAAAATGCCGCCTGCTTGGAAACCGGCCCCGGCTTTTATCCTTCCCTTTCTCTTGACGACGGCCTTGCCGCGTTCAGGGATTTTCCCCCCATCCACCAGGAAAAGAGCGGGAAAGAATGCTTAAACGGCATTTTCCCGCTCTCTTTTTATTCATTGGGGAATGGAAGAACGCGGCCAGGGATTTCCCTTCGCCGCAGGCTTTTCCGCGCTCCTTCCCGCCGGTCTATTTCCCCGGCGAAAGCAGTCGCCGGATCTCAAACCCCTTGGAGAGGTTGCCGCTCAGGCGAAGCTGGCCGCTGAGGAACAGCTTATCCGTGGTCACCAGCCCGCGCGCCATGGCCAGCAGGTTGTCAAAACTGCACTCGACGTAGGCCTCCGCATCCGGGGCGGATGTCGGTTCCACATGCATGGCGCCCTCCTCAAAGCGCACATGGAACGTGCCTGCGCCGCGGCCGACGATGGTGATCTGCACCACCCGGTGATAACTCGCGCGGATCTGATCGGCATGGCGCACCTTGTTGGCGCGGTCATTTTCCAGATAGCAGTGCCGGATCTGCGCAAACGCTTCTTCAAAGGAGAGCGGCCCCCCCGCGCCGGCGCCGCCGCAGATGTCCTCATACATGCGGTTATACTGCATGGCGCTCTTATCCCAGGAAAAATCCTTCTTCATGCAGCGCTCGCGCAGCTTGTCAAACATCTCTTCGTTGCCGAAGTAGAGCTTGACGGCCTCCTGAACGGCGAGCAGCAGATCCTTGGCCTGATAATCCGAAAACGCAAACCCGTCTCCAATCCCATCAAAATCTTTATACGCGCGCACGGAATCCTTCAGCCCGCCTGTTTCATGCACGATGGGCACCGTGCCATAGCGCATGGCCATCATCTGGGAAAGGCCGCACGGCTCAAAGCGCGAGGGCATCAAGTACATATCCGCGCCGGCAAAAATTTTGCTGGCCATCGGCTCGTTGTAATTGCTTGAAAAGCCCAGCTGGCCCGGCCAGTTTTCCCGCGCCCAGTTGAAGTAATCGACATACTGCTGGTCGCCCTGGCCAAAGACGATCAGCTGCACGCCCATATCCATCAGCCGCGGAAGGATCTGCCGGATGAGCTCAATGCCCTTTTGCTCGACCAGCCGCGCCACGGAGGCCAGCAGCGGCCACTCCGGCTCCTGCGCCAGCCCGAACAGCCGCTGAATCTCGCGCTTGCACAGGGCCTTGCCCGACCGGTCGTCAGAAGTAAACGGATAGGGAATCAGCGGGTCGTGCGCAGGATCATAGTGTTCCTCGTCAATGCCGTTGAGAATGCCGTAAAGCTTGTGATCCACCATGTCCACCACGCCCTGCAGGCCATGCGCATAATAGGGGTAGTGCAGCTCGCGCGCATAGGTCGGCGAGACGGTGGAAACAGCGTCCGCCATGAGCATGGCGCCCTTCATCAGGTTGATGTCGTGCCGGCCCTGGAATTCATAGCCCAGGCCGCCGTCATACCATCCCTGAGGCAGGGCAAACGTGCTGCTCATCTCGCTCACGCCAAACTGGCCCTGATAGGCGATGTTGTGGATGGTGTAGACGGTCTTGACGGATTTGAGCTCGTCCCGCAGCACGGCGTCATTGCGCAGATAGACGACGGCCAGCGCGGTTTCCCAATCGTTGCAGTGCAGAATTTCGGGCATAAAATCAAGCTCGCCGAGCAGATCGATCACCGCGCGGCAAAAAAACGCAAACCTCAGGGAATCATCGCCATAGCCATAGAGCCGGGGACGGTGGAAGAAATGATCGTTTTCAATGAACCATACCGTTACCCCGTTGAGCTCGCCGCGATGGAGCCCGCAGGCAAGCCTGCGCTCGCCCAGCACAATCGTATAATCCGCCACATGGGTGATTTCCCCGCCATGGTTTTCGCGGGTTGTCTGGTAAAGAGGCGTGATGACGGCGATCTCGTCGCCCGTCTTCCGGAGCGCGGGGGGCAGCGAAAAGGCGACGTCCGCCAGGCCGCCGGACTTGCTGAAGGGTGCGCATTCGCTTGTGACAAACAGGATCTTCATGGAACAATCTCCTTTCGTGCCCGAGGGGCTGGCCCCTGCGCCATCCGTTCAATTTAAAAATTCAACCTTCCGGGCCGTTTTCATCAGGCCCTTGATCGAATGAAATCCAAAATCGCGTTCGCGGCGCATGCGCTTCCGCCCGTCTCCCGCATCCGCCGGGCAAGAACCTGCGCGCGCTCGCGATAGTGGGGCTCGCGCATCAGCCGGGTCAGCGCATCGCGCAGGGTTTCCTCTGTGACCTCGGCGCGCACCATGCTGGTGCTGGCCACGCCCAGGCGCACCATCTGGCGCGCAGCCAGAATCTGTTCATCCATTTGAGGAATGCAGACACAGGGCACGCCGTAATAAAGCGCTTCCATGGCGCTGCCCGTGCCCGCGTGGGTGATAAAATAATCCGCATGCGCCAGCACATCGAGCTGCGGCGCAAAGGAGACAAGGGTTACGTTGTCGGGAATGTCGCCAAGATCCCGCACGGTGAGCGCCCTGCCCAGCGCACAGAGCACGTGGATATCCATCTCCCTGACAAGGGGGAAGAGCATGGAATAAAACTCCGGCCAGTTGTTAAACAGCGATCCCAGGGATGTGTAAAGCAGCGGCTTGCCGTCCCCCGACGGCTGCCACGCATCTGCCGGAGCGCGCGGGCCGATCTGCGCGCCGGCAAAGAGGAAATCGTCGCCAAAGCTGTCTCCGGCGGGCTGAAAATCGCGGATGAGGGTGGAGATATTCAGCTCTCCCTTTCCCTCAAAGATTTCATAAATATCCAGATGCCTGACACCGTATTGGCGGGTGAACCGCTCTGCGATCTGCCTGGCCTTTGCGCGCGCGGGATGATCGTCCGTATAGGCCGGCCAGTAACGGCAAATGGAAAACTGCCGGCATGGCGCAAAGCTGGTGAAGACCATCACAAGCGGCTTGCGCAGATACGCTGCGACCAGCCGCCCGGCCAGGGCAAGCTCATCGGCAATGATCACATCGGGCTCAAACGCCTGCGCAACAGGCAGAATCTTGTCGATCACGCCCTCCGCCTCGCTAAGGAACACGAGGGGCAGGCCCGCCACAAAATCCTGATCGCACTCCACGCTCGCATCCTTGGCGGCCACGGCCGGCACACAGCAGAATTGAGCGCCGCTGAGCTCCACCTGCGCCCGGCAGCTTTCCGGGGCAAAGTAGATCATTTCCACCCCGTGTGCAACCAGTTCTCCCACCATGGGCAGGGAGGAAAGAATATGCCCTGTCGCGCCGACGGGAATATAAATCGCCTTCAAAAGATCTCCCCATTTCACACCCTATGGGTTACTGATCATATTTTATAGAACATTTCAAAAAAAGTCAACGATTCTGTACAAAAGATTCCGGCAACTTTTTCGCGAAAGCGTCAAATCGGTTTTCTTTCGCTCTCCCACGCACACAAAAAAACGGCGGGTTTCCTCACCCGCCCTGGTTTGCTGGCATAACATTCCTCTTGCTCTGAAGCGCTTTTCTCCTAAATAAAAACCAAGCTGTGCTCTCCCCTTCCGGGGAGAGCGCGCGTTTATCAACTGCGTGAAACGGGTTTCCTTCTCCGCCTGACGATGCAGCTATAAGCTTATGCATCCGCATGCATCCTCAGAAACATCCACAGACCGCTTTCCTGCTCAAAAAAGCTGTAGCGCCGAATCTGCGTGCCCCCGCTTCCTTCCACGCGAAGGCCGATTTCAACCGTCGGGCGGGCTATGCCGTCCACCATCTCCTCTCCCCTTGGAAAATATTGCGCCAGGCGCTGCTCAAGCGCCTCTTTTCCTTCCGCCTCCTGCCGCGCGGCAATCTGCCGCATGAGTGCGGATGCCTCTTCGGAGATCTCCATTCCCCCTGCGGCGGGCTGCTCTGCCTGACCCAATCCCGCGGCAAACAGCGTGACGGCGATCCTCTCCTCCAGGGAAAGCAGGCCGAGAGCGGCATATTCTTCCTCTGTAAGCATTTCCTGCGTCCCCACGATCTCTACCCGCGCATCGCCCTCCCCGGCGAGCGCCACCTGAGCGGCGGCAAAGAGCACCTCAAACATCGGGAGCGTTTCAGGCGCTGCCGCGCTTTCCGAGGGGGTCGCTTCCTCTCCGCCCTGCGCATCGGCCGGATCGTCCGTCAGGCCGGAACCGGCCATTTCCACCAAGGCAGGATCCCGGGCTCCGCAGAGCGTGCATGTGCCGGATTCGTCAAACACATGCGCCTCTTCGTTTGCCTTCGGCACGCTGGAACGATTGATTTCCATCAGGCATTGCAGGCACGTGGTGACCGTCAGTTCATCGTAATATTTCTCATGCATGCTGTCATTCATTTGGATGTATTCAACATGCTCCTGTGTCGTTCGAACTTCGATTCTTTCGTGCTCACAGCGGTCCGCCTCTCCCGGTGTCGCCTCACCCATGCTCTCAGTCAGGCCGGGGGCGGAACAGGCAAGCAGCGTCAGGATGAGCAACATGGCTGTCAGCCTTTGGCGTCCGCACTCTTTTTTCAGCATGACTTTTCTCCTTTCATCATCGACATGCAGAATCAGCACGGATCCATTTTACACCAAATGCTACAATTTTTCAAGATTTTCCTTGGCAGCGTGTGAAGGACGAAACCATTCCTCATGATCCGAAACCTTTTTCTCCACAGAGTTCGCCGATGGCAAACAGACTCAGCAGCATGGATACACGTTTTTTCATGAAGTCGTTCCTCCTTCCTGATTCGGTGGTATTGCATCATCTTTGTAAAAATTTTGTCAATTATAATTCCAAAGTTCTCGTTTTTCATCGGATATTCACGGTTTTAAAAGAAAAAACAAGGCAATATAGAACATGTGCATGATAAAATCAGGGCATTTTTATACAGCAAAACGCGCCGCGCAGAAATTGCGCGGCGCGCTTTGCTTACGGAGTGAGAGGGGGAAGGGTTCCATCTATGTAAAAGGGCCTGTACCCTGATTGGCTAAAACGGTTCCTTCTTTCAGGCGGCGCGCAGCTCGCTGCCGATCAGCCTGCCCACCATCTCGCGGGCTTGTTCCATGGTCATTTCCCCGCGGCGGGCCAGCATGAGCAGCCCGTAGAGCCCCACGCCCACCAGGCGCCCGGCCTCGCGCTCGTCGGCGCCCTTTTCGCGAAGCGCCTGCGCGGCCATCTGCTCAAGCGCAGGGCGCATATGGGTGTACACGCGGTCGCACATGTCCGTATACAGGGCCGCGTGCTGCGGCAGGCACAGATCCGCGGTCAGCGGCGCCGTGAAGCACTGCTGCCATGCCTCGTGCTCCATCAGCCTGGCAAACTCCTCGCAGCCATCGCCCTCGCCGTCGGCAATCTGCTGAGCCACCGTGCCCAGATAGCTGCAATATCCTTCCACGACGGCCTTCACCATATCATCCTTTGTGGTGAAATAGTAATAGAAAAGCCCTTTTGCCACATCCACGGCGGATACAATCTCCGCAACAGACGTGCGCACAAAGCCCTGCTGGGCAAACAGCTTCGCCGCGGCGG
>ENA-ORNG01002052-ORNG01002052.1-human-gut-metagenome-genome-assembly--contig:-NODE-2052-length-12923-cov-2.839680_pt1 | contig 12923 bp, 9 predicted proteins | sample MGYA00242113_ERZ509018 | MGnify/ENA primary metagenome ERZ509018 (study PRJEB26280, sample SAMEA2338711) | human gut metagenome | biome: human gut; feature: human-associated habitat; material: faeces... | reverse complement strand
AAAAACTGGAAACAGCAACCGACAAGGCAGCCGCTGTTGAAGAGCCAAAGGCTCAGGCAATTGCTTACCGGGATGATGTGTTTACTGCCATGTCCGAGCTTCGTGAGCCGGCCGATGCCCTGGAAATGCTTGTAGACAAATCGGTATGGCCATTCCCAACCTATGGTGATTTATTGTTTAATGTATAAGATATTCCAAACTCTATAAAACCTTATAAATACAAAAGGGACTACTGTTTTAAAGCAGCAGTCCTTTTTATGTTTGGCTTAACTTAATGCAGTGGTCCTTTGCTGAGAATGGCATTAATGACATCGCTGGATAATTCGTGAATCGATTTTGGTTCAAAGCGGGGTGGGACATAGTTTTGCAGAGCTTTTGACATAATGGCCGTATTATGCCAGCTTCCAAGCTTAAAGCCGCAGTTTTCCTGAATGCCATCCACTGAAAAACCAAGCTGATTGTGGAGGGCAATACTTGCTTCATTTGGAAGGGTAATGACGCCGTAGACTGTGTAATATCCCTGTAGCGTCAATAAGTCCATCAGAGCAGAATAAAGGGTGCGACCGAGATCTCGCCCTCGGACCTCTGGGCGAAGATAGACAGAAAGCTCACAGCACCACTGATAAGCCTCGCGACCCCGGTAAAGGGAAGCATAGGCATAACCAACGATTTTGCCATGGTCCTTTGCAACAATCCAGGGATATTGCTCGGTATAGTGGCGGACACGTTCAGAAAAGCTTTCCAGAGACGGTATCTCGCATTCAAAAGTGATCGCTGTATTTTGAATATAGGGTGTATAAATTTCAAGAACCTCGGCAATATCCTCTTCTTTAATCAATTGTAAAATCATTGCAAATCCTTTCTCTGCTTCAAATCTATGGTTATCATAGCCTGTTTTTATAAAAAAATCAATATTGGTTGACATTATTTTCTGAAAAAGATAAGATGTTATAAGTATTTCTTTTATATATTTTACGAATAGAAACCGGAGGATAAAAATGGCGCCATTAACACCTATGATGCAGCAATATATGGAGACAAAAAAACAGTATAAGGATTGTATTTTATTATATCGTCTGGGCGATTTTTATGAAATGTTTTTTGACGACGCGCTCATCGCTTCTAAAGCATTGGAAATCACCTTGACAGGAAAAGACTGCGGACAGGAGGAACGGGCTCCTATGTGTGGAATTCCTTATCATGCTTTAGACGGTTATCTGAATAAATTAATCGAAAAAGGATATAAGGCGGCGATATGCGAACAAATGGAAGATCCCAAAACGGCAAAAGGCATTGTCAAACGTGAAGTGATCCGCATTGTAACGCCGGGAACCAACCTAAGTATACAGTCTCTGGATGAAACAAAAAATAATTATCTAATGTGCCTTTTTTATATGGATGAACGCTTTGGTGTCAGTGTCGCAGATATTTCTACCGGAGATTATTATATGACCGAAGTTGATTCAGACAAAAAGGTACTGGATGAAATTACAAAATATACACCGGCTGAAATTGTCTATAACGATTATTTTCCAATGTGCGGCATTGATCTGGAGGATATCGGTGAAAAAATGCGTATATCTGTGTCAGCCCTGGAAAACTGGTATTCGGACGAAACCTTATGCGTCCAGAAATTAAAAGAACATTTTCATGTGGCTTCTCTGGAGGGGCTGGGCCTTTCTGATTATCCTGTAGGATGCATAGCCGCAGGAATGCTTTTGCAGTATTTATATGAGACACAAAAAAACGCTTTGCCTCAGATGACAAAAATCACTCCCTATCATACAGAACGATTTATGGTCCTGGATACGGCGACGCGGAGAAATCTGGAGCTTCTGGAAACGCTGAGAGAGAAGCAAAAACGAGGCTCTCTTCTTTGGGTTTTAGATAAAACAAAGACGGCCATGGGCGCCCGATTTTTAAGGAGTTGTATCGAACAGCCCTTTGTCCAAAAGGAGCTGATCGAGCGTCGGCTTGAAAGTTTGGAAGAATTAAACGAGGATGTTATTACACGGGATGAAATCCGCGAATACTTAAATGCAATTTATGATCTGGAACGGTTAATGAGCCGAATCAGCTGCAAATCTGCCAATCCAAGAGATTTAATTTCCTTTAAAAATTCTCTTTCCATGATTCCGCCCATCAAATACCTTCTGCGGAATATGAAATCGGCCGATTTAAAAGAGATTTATGAAGACCTGGATAACCTGGAAGACATTACAGGACTAATCGAAAATTCGATTGAGGAGGAGCCACCAATTTCCATCAAAGAGGGCGGCATTATTAAGAACGGTTATAATGAGACTGTCGATAAATATCGCAATGCAAAAACTGAGGGTAAACAATGGTTGGCTCAGATGGAGCAGACCGAGCGGGAAAGGACCGGGATTAAAAATCTTCGGATTAAATTTAACAAGATATTCGGCTATTATCTGGAAGTTACCAATTCCTATAAAGAATTTGTGCCGGAAGAATGGACAAGAAAACAGACCATGGCCAATGCAGAGCGTTATATTACACCAGAGTTAAAAGAATTAGAGGATATTATTCTTGGCGCCGAAGAAAAACTGTTTTCTCTGGAATATGATTTGTTTGCCATGATCCGCGATCAGATTGGCGGAGAGGTCAGGCGTATACAGCAGACAGCCAAAGCTCTGGCCAAAATGGACGTGTACGCTTCCCTGGCCTATGTGGCGGAACGTAATCATTTTATACGGCCGAAGATTAATGAAAAGGGAATGATTCATATTAAAGACGGAAGGCATCCGGTCGTCGAGCAAATGCTTCCAAACGATGCCTTTGTGCCAAACGATACCTTCCTGGATGACGGGGACTGTCGGGGATCCATTATCACCGGGCCGAATATGGCCGGCAAGTCGACCTATATGCGTCAGGCAGCGTTGATTGTCCTGATGGCTCAGATTGGCTCCTTTGTTCCGGCCGCCAGCGCGGATATCGGCATTGTGGATCGAATTTTTACTCGCGTGGGGGCCTCCGATGACCTGGCCAGCGGTCAGAGTACATTTATGGTGGAAATGAATGAGGTTGCCAACATTTTGCGGAATGCAACGAAGGACAGTCTTTTGATTCTTGATGAGATCGGCCGCGGGACGTCCACCTTCGACGGCTTAAGTATTGCCTGGGCTGTTGTAGAGCATATTAGTAATAAGAAAAAATTGGGGGCAAAAACTCTTTTCGCGACCCATTATCATGAATTGACTGAGCTTGAGGGCCGGCTTCCGGGCGTAAACAATTATTGTATCGCAGTCAAGGAGCAGGGAGATGATATTATTTTTCTGCGAAAAATTATTCAGGGCGGCGCTGATAAAAGCTACGGAATTCAGGTGGCCAAACTGGCGGGAATTCCGTCTTCAGTGACGGATCGGGCGAAGGAAATTGTTCTTCAGCTAATCGATGCAGATATTGCTTCCAAGGCCAGGGAGATTGCCAGCGAAGAAGTCAGATATCTTGACGTGTCGGATGAAGCTTCCGTGGATTCTTATGTAAGGGAATCTGAGGAAAAAGTGGCGACGACCGATGATCTTGTTATTGCCCAGATCGCGGCTCTGGATTTGGGACGGCTGACGCCCCTTGAGGCAATCAACCTTTTGTATCAGTATCAGGACGAGATAAAGAAACGGTGATAAAATGGGAAAAATACAGGTATTAGACGGAGAAACGATCAATAAAATAGCCGCTGGGGAGGTTGTTGAACGACCTTCCTCTGTCGTAAAGGAACTGGTGGAAAATGCCATTGATGCCGGCGCCACAGCGATAACGATAGAAATTCAGGATGGCGGGATTTCATTCGTCCGTATTACAGACAATGGCAGCGGCATGGAGAAAGAAGATATTGCCATGGCTTTTTTGCGCCATTCCACAAGCAAAATACGAAGCTCTGAGGATTTGCAGACAATTCATTCCCTGGGTTTCCGCGGCGAAGCCCTTTCAAGTATCTCTGCGGTAGCCCAGGTGGAGCTTTTGACAAAAACGGCCCATGCCATGACCGGCTGCCGGTATCGGATTGACGGCGGCGTGGAAAAATCCATGGAAGACATTGGCTGCCCTGACGGTACGACCTTTATTGTACGCCAGTTATTTTACAATACACCGGCCCGTAGAAAATTTTTAAAATCGAATATGACAGAAGCCGGCTACATCAGCGATTTGATTGCGCGTTTGGCCATGTCCCATCCGGAGGTTTCCTTTAAGTTTATAAATAACCGGCAAAATCGGCTGCATACATCGGGAAACGGACGCCTGAAGGATATTCTTTATCACATTTACGGAAGAGATATTTCTTCCAATCTTCTTCCAGTGGAAGCGGAGCGGGATAATATTCAAATGACGGGATTTATCGGAAAGCCGATCATCTGCAGAGGAAACCGTTCCTATGAAAATTACTTTATAAATGGAAGATATATAAAAAGCCCAATCATTACCCAGGCCATCGAGGATGCTTACAAGACCTTTACTATGGTGCATAAATTTCCCTTTGCGGTTCTTCACTTTGCGCTGGATACCGCAGAATTGGATGTGAATGTTCATCCTACAAAGATGGAAGTACGGTTCAGCAACGGCCAGGAATTATACCGGTTTGTTTACGAGACCTTGCGAAATATTCTCTTCGGAAGAGAGTTAATTCCAGAAGTAAAGCCGTCAGAGGCCAAGATATGGGAAGCGCCTAAAACGGTTTCTCAACCGGCTTCGTCTAAACCAATACAAAAATCAGCAGTTCAGCCGGCACACTCCGAGAAGCCTGAAGAAAAAAAAGAAAAATTGCCGGAACCCTTTGAAAAAAATCGTCTGGAAGCTAGGAAGTCTTCTCTCGTTGAGGAAAAGACTCAGCAGTACGAATTATTTGAAACCGGTCTTTTGACAAAGGAAGCTCGCATACGGCATAAACTCATCGGGCAGGTTTTTGAGACCTACTGGATTGTGGAGTATGACGGTAAGTTATTTATCATCGACCAGCACGCGGCCCATGAAAAGGTGCTTTATGAAAAGCTGATGAAACGGTTTAAGGAAAGTCAGCCGATGATTCAGATGCTCCAGCCGCCAATCGTATTGACCTTATCTATGACAGAGGTCGACCTTTTAAACCGTTATATGGACGATTTTAAACGTATGGGCTTCGAATTTGAATCTTTTGGCGGTAAAGAATATGCCCTCCGCGGCGTTCCTTCGGACTTATATGGTTTTACCGGCAAGGAAATGGTGACAGAGCTTTTGGACGATTTGTCGGGAGAATCGCCGCGGATACGGACGGATATGATCGGCGACAGGATTGCTACGATGGCCTGTAAGGCCGCCGTTAAAGGAAATATGCGGATTTCTCCAAAGGAGGCAGATGCCTTGATCGAAGAGCTTTTGCAGGCGGAAAATCCCTATACCTGTCCCCACGGCCGTCCGACGATCATTTCTATGACAAAGACCGAGCTTGAAAAACGATTTAAGCGTATTGTATAAAATAAATGGAGAGTAATGATGAAACCTTTGATCATATTAACCGGGCCGACCGCAGTGGGAAAGACGGAACTGTCGATCGCCCTGGCAAAATCTGTCGGCGGAGAGGTCATCTCTGCCGATTCAATGCAGGTTTATAAATATATGGATATCGGTACGGCAAAAATTCGTCCGTGGGAAATGCAGGGAGTGCCCCATCATTTAATTGATATTTTAGAGCCGGATGAGCCCTTCAATGTGGCTGTATTTAAAGATTTAGCCAAGGCTGCAATGGAAGAAATTTATGATCGCGGACATATACCTATTATTGTCGGCGGTACCGGCTTTTATATCCAGGCTCTGCTTTACGATATCGATTTTACAGAAGAGGATTCGGATGCTTCCCTGCGAAAGGAGTTGGAGGAGCTGGCTTTGGAAAAGGGCGGCGACTATCTTCATGCATTGCTTCGGGAAGTTGACCCGGAATCTGCGGAACAGATTCATGCGAATAATGTAAAACGGGTCATTCGTGCTTTGGAGTACTACCGGATTCACAGCCAGAAAATTTCTGTTCATAATGCAGCGGAACGGGAGAAGAAATCTCCTTATAATTTTTTATATTTTGTTTTGAGCCATGACCGGAAGATTTTATATGACCGAATTGAAAAGCGGATTGACAAAATGCTGGAAGAAGGTTTGATTTCAGAGGTGGACAATCTTATAAAAAAGGGGTATGATAGTTCTCTGGTCTCTATGCAGGGACTTGGTTATAAAGAATTGATTCCCTATTTACAGGAAGAATGCTCATTAGAGGAGGCCGTTTATATTTTAAAACGGGATACCCGGCATTTCGCCAAGCGACAGCTCACCTGGTTTCGACGGGAACGGGATGTGCGCTGGCTGGATAAAGCCCGGTTTTCATCTGAGGAGGAAATATTAAAAGAAATTTTAGATACGATGAATAAAGAATGGAGCTTATTAAAATGAGAGACATGTACAAAAACGCCGGAATTCTGCCAGAGGTTTATGATTTTTGCAGTAAGATTGAAAAAAGTCTGGATGAGAGGTTTAAAACCATTGATGCTGTGGCAGAATATAATCAATTGAAGGTTATTATGGCGATGCAGGCAAATAAAGTCAGTGAGGCTCATTTTCAGCCGTCCTCTGGATACGGCTATGATGACCTTGGACGGGATACTCTAGAAAAGGTCTATGCTCATATTTTTCATACCGAGGATGCCCTTGTCCGTCCCCACATTACTTGCGGAACCCACGCGTTAACTATCGCCCTATCTGGGAATCTTCGCCCGGGAGATGAATTGCTTTCTCCGGTAGGGAAACCTTATGATACTCTAGAGGGAGTTATAGGTATCCGTCCCCAGACCGGTTCTCTGGCTGAATATGGCGTGACCTATCGTCAGGTAGACCTGCTGCCAAATGGCGATTTTGATTTCGAAAATATCGGCAAAGCCATCAATGAACGGACAAGGCTTGTCACTATCCAGCGTTCCAAGGGATATCAGACCCGGCCGACGCTGTCTGTTGAAAAAATCGGCGAACTGATTCGTTTTGTGAAGTCAATTAAACCGGACGTTATCTGTATGGTTGACAACTGTTACGGCGAGTTTGTTGAAAAAATCGAACCGACCGATGTGGGCGCGGACATGTGTGTCGGTTCCCTCATTAAAAATCCTGGCGGCGGTCTGGCGCCGATCGGCGGATATATTGTCGGTAAAAAAGAATGTGTGGAGCGGGCGGCTTGCCGTTTGACAGCTCCGGGACTCGGAAAGGAGCTTGGCGCCAGCCTTGGCGTTAATCGTTCCTTTTATCAGGGATTGTTTCTGGCGCCGCAGGTCGTTGCCGGCGCCTTAAAGGGTGCGATTTTTGCTGCGAATATATATGAAAAATTAGGCTTTGATGTAGTTCCAAACGGTACGGAATCCCGTCATGATATTATACAGGCCGTTGTTCTTGGAACTCCGGAGGGGGTTATTAAATTCTGCAAGGGTATTCAGGCCGCCGCACCGGTGGACAGCTTTGTGGATCCGGAACCCTGGGCCATGCCGGGATATGACAGCGATGTCATTATGGCTGCCGGAGCCTTTGTTCAGGGGTCATCCATTGAACTCAGCGCTGACGGACCCATCAAGCCTCCATATGCGGTTTACTTTCAGGGAGGCATCACATGGTATCATTCAAAATACGGAATTATGATGTCTCTGGAGAAGCTTGTTGAGGCCGGCATCGTGGACAAATCACAAATTATTCATAGATTTTAAGTATACAAGGTACACAATTTATGGTAGTATAAATTAGTGTACCTGTTTATATTTATGTAAAGCAGTCGCCTGGATTTTACATGAAAGGTGATGCAGATGCAAATAAAAAAACCATTGATAAGTGAGATGGCGGAACATGACCGTCCGAGAGAAAAATTTGAACTTTTCGGCGCGGATAAGCTGTCTGACGCAGAGCTTCTGGCTCTAATCTTGCGCACAGGCAGCCGGGATACGAGCGCCGTTGCTTTAGCTGAAGAGATATTAAATCTGGATCTTCCGGGTACAGGCCTGGAGAAGCTTTATCATTTATCAAAAAAAGATCTACTGGAAATTCGGGGTATAGGCAAGGTGAAGGCTATTCAGATGATGGCGCTATGCGAGCTGTCCATACGACTGTCAAAGCTTAAATCGCGGCGGCAGCTTTCCTTTAGTTCGCCGGCCTCTATTGCCAGATATTATATGGCTGAATTTCAGTCCTATCGTCAGGAGCATTTAATGATGCTGCTTTTTGATTGTAAAAACCACCTGATCGGAGAACGTCTCGTTTCTAAGGGAACGGTTAACGCTTCTATGGCAGAACCAAGGGATATTTTTGGCGAAGCCTTAAGCGCTGGAGCAGCAGCGATTATATTGATACATAATCATCCAAGCGGTGATACAACCCCCAGCCCGGCAGATTTAACGGTCACTCGTCGGATTTTTGAAGCGGGGGAGCTGCTGGGGGTACACCTGCTGGACCATATCATTGTGGCTGGCGGTAACTATCGAAGTTTAAAGGCCGAGGGACTCGTCAGTACTTCGGCGTTGTGAAAGGAGAATCCGATGGCTGTACAGAAATATGGTCTGGATTTAGGAACAGGAACGATAAAAATTTATAAAGACGGCCAAGGGATGGTATTAAAAGAAAAAAATATGATCGCCATCCGCCGCAAAACGGAGATGGTGGCCTTTGGCGATGAAGCCTATGCCATGTATGAACGTGCTCCGGAAAACATCCGGGTCTGCAGTCCTGTAAAAAATGGGGTTATTGCAGGCCTTCATGATATGAAAATTTTGCTGGATTTGTTTTTGCGAAAGATAAAATGTGCCAACGGCTTTATTCGAAGTAATGAATTTTATTTTGCCGTACCTTCTGAGGTTACGGAGGTTGAAAAACGGGCCTTTTTTGATTTGGCGATGAACTCTGAGTTTAAAACAAAGGACCTTTATATTGTAGAAAAACCGGTGGCGACGGCCCTCGGAGAAAATGTGGATATTCTCCGCAGCCCGGGCGTGATGATCGTCGATTTCGGGGCGGATACCGTAGAGCTTTCCGTGCTTGCTCTTGGAGGCATTGTGACAAGCCGTCTCTTAAAAATTGGTGGCAATGCCATGAATGAAGCAATCTGTGAGTCTGTCAAGGAAAAATATAATCTTTTAATCGGAATGAAAACGGCCGAAGCCTTAAAGCTTGAGCTTGGTTCGGCATTAAATACCGTAAATTCCTTAAAAAAAGTGCTTGGACGAGATTTGATTTCCGGCCTTCCGGCAGAAGTCGGCGTAGATTCGAGAGTTGTTTGTCAGCCGATTCAGGAGCTTTTAATACAGGTTGTACGTACCGCAAAAAATCTCTTTGAGCATACGCCTCCGGAGGTTTTACGTTCCATCCAAAACTCGGGGATTATCGTTACCGGGGAAGGAAGCCGTCTCACAAATCTGGAGATGTATTTAGAAGGGGCGCTGGATGTTCCGGTGATTATGTCTGAAGCTCCGGATCAAAGCGTCATTCGTGGGCTTGGTGCCATTATGTCCGACGCAAAGCTTCGTTCCTTAGCTTTTTCTGTCAAAGAAGCAATATTTAGTTAAAGAAGGGTAAACCTATGAATAAAAACAAAAGAAAACAGATAAAGCCGAGATACGTCCTGTGGCTGGTCGTTCTCCTTTGTCTGATTTTTATCGGTGTCAGTCTGAAAAATAACGGAGAAAAACTGAGTATTCAGAATGGTATCAGTTCTCTGATTCTTCCTATGGAAAAAGGATTAAACAGCGTCGGTCAGTGGTTCGGAGAACAAAAAGAGCATAACCGCTCCCTGAATGAACTGTCGGCCGAAAACGAAGAACTAAAGCAGCAGATTGAACAGCTGAATACAAAAATTTCTTCAATGGAAAACAACCTTTCGGAGCTTGAGGCTTTACGGGAACTGTTAAAGATGAAAGAGCTTTATCCGGATTACGATATGGTCGGGGCCCGGGTGATCAGCAAGAATGCCGGAAACTGGTTTCACAGCTTTACCATTGACAAAGGAAGCAATGACGGCATCAAAAAGGATATGAATGTCATTTATGATAACGGACTGGTTGGAATCGTTACCGATTTGGCCGCCAACAGCGCGACTGTGCGGGCGATTATTGATGATACAAGCAGTGTCAGCGGCATGTTGTCAAAATCGAATGAGCTCTGTATTGTCAACGGTGATCTGCAGCTTTATCAGGAAGGACTTCTGGATGTTGAGATGATTTCAAAGGATGCCCAGGTGGCCGCCGGAGATGAAGTTGTAACTTCCTATATCAGTGATAAATATCTGCCGGGTCTGGTCATCGGTTATATCAGCAATGTATCCATGGACAGCTCAAATCTGTCTCAAAATGCAGAAATCACCCCAAAAGTCAGCTTTGACAATATTACCAATGTCATGGTTATCACCCAGCTGAAAGCGGATATGGTAGCTTCGGAAGCGGAAGAGGAGGAGTCTTAATGCGGCGGCTGATCTTTTATATTGCTATGATTTTCGTCATTTATTTTTTTCAGACCGGCGTCTTCACCCATCTGGCTCTGGGCGGTATTGTACCAAACCTTTTTATTATATGCATCGTTTCCGTTGGCGTTATCCGCGGAAAAATGGAAGGCTGTTTGATCGGCTTTTTCTGCGGCATATTGATGGATGCTTTATTTGGCCCATATTTTGGCCTTTATGCACTGGTATTTTCTGTGATCGGATATTTGTCCGGCTATGTTCAGCAGATATTTTATGAGGAGGATATGACGCTCCCGATCGTTATCATCGGTATTGCGGATCTTCTCTATGGTATCGCTATATATCTGTTCACCTTCCTTACACGGGGGCGTACAAATTTTATATTTTACTTTGGGAGAATTATTCTTCCTGAAACGATTTACACTTTGATCCTGGCAGTGTTTTTATATCGACTGATCGGCTGGATCAATAAGAAAATTGAGATTAAAGGAAGTGAAAACCGTATTGATTAAAAAGATATTAAATTCTATTTCAGATCTGACAAAATCACGAATCTTTGTAATCGGTGCATTTTTTACCTTTCTATTTATACTGCTCATTCACAGAGTTTTTGTATTACAGGTCATTGAAGGTGAAAACTATCTTGAGAGCTTTACATACCGTATACAAAAAGAAACGGAGCTCCCAAGCTCCAGGGGCACGATCTATGACCGAAACGGCAAGGTGCTGGCTTATAACCGTCTGGCTAATTCGATTACCATTGAGGACAGCTCACTGCTTGAAACAAACGCCGAAAAAAATGAAATGATTCTGCGTCTGATCGAGCTGATTGAAGGTTCCGGGTATGAAGCGGTCTATAATATTCCGATTAAGCTCTATGAAGACGGAACCATGGAATTTACTTCCAGCGGCAATACATTGCTTCGTTTTATTCGTAACGTTTACGGAAAGGATTCCATCGACCAGCTTTCTGAAGAACAGAAAAATGTCACTGTCGAGGAGCTGTTCGACTATATGTGCCATGGGGATGATTCCACTTCCATGTTTGGCATCGATGATTCCTATTCTACAAAGGACGCGCTGAAAATCGCTGCCATCCGGTATGAGATTTACATGAAGCGGTATGAACAGTATTTATCGGTAACGGTCACCTCGGATATTAGCGATAGCCTTGTGGCTAAAATTAAAGAAAATACGGCCGAGCTCCCGGGAGTCAGTATTGAACAGGATTATGTACGTGAGTATGTGGACAGCCAGTATTTTTCAAATATTACGGGATATTGCGGTGAGATTTCAGAGGATGAGTTGGAAGAATACCGTCTAGCCGGAAATGACAGCTATGCTTCCGGCGATATTGTCGGCAAAACCGGCCTGGAAAAAACTTTTGAGGATGAGCTCCATGGCGAAAAAGGATCTCAAACCGTTTATGTAGACAGTCTCGGAAGTATCATAGAGGTGGCTGAACGTGTTGAATCTTCACCGGGAAATAACTTATATCTGACCATCGACAAGGATTATCAGGTACAGGCATATCATCTGCTTGAGGAAGAAATCGCGGGTATTATCCTTCAAAAGCTTTCGAGCAGCGGCGACGATAAAATTGATATTAATGAGGTCTATGCCGCATTTATAAAAAATGGTATTATTGATTTAGACAGGATGGGAGAGAAAGACGCTTCTGAGCTGGAGCAGTCCATTTATGCCATTTACGAATCTCAGGAAAGCAGCCGCTTTGATGTGATACGAAATTTATTAAATGGAACAAATATGAACTCTTATAATGGATGTTCTGAAGAAGAACGGGAATATATAGAGCTCATTGAAAATATAATTACTAATAACGGTATTCTGGATACATCAAAGTTATCATCGGCTGACGAGATCAGCCAGCTTTGGACGACAGGCAATACAAGCCTTTATGAGTATCTTCATTATGCTATTGGCAAAGGGGCGATTTCCGTAGCTGCTATGGATATTTCGGACACCTTTCTGGACTCTGATGAAATATATGCGTCACTGACCGAATATATACTGCTCGAACTGGAGGATAACAGCAGCTTTTCAAAAATTGTTTACTGTGCTATGCTCAATGAGGGAGCGATTAACGGACAGCAGATCTGCGTACTGCTTTATGAGCAGGGTGTCCTTGAAAAGGACGAGGCTTACGATAATCTTGTCAATAATGTGGTAGACCCATATACCTTTATTTATGATAAGATCTATAATCTGGAAATTACTCCGGATATGCTGGCGCTGGATCCATGTTCAGGTTCTCTTGTCGCCACAGATCCTGACACCGGTGAGGTTCTGGCATTAGTTTCTTATCCGAGCTATGATGCCAATCGTATCAGCGACAGCGGTTATTATGAATCGCTTCTGGAAAATGAATCTCTGCCGCTGTATAATCGTGCGACTATGCAGAAGACAGCGCCGGGGTCGACATTTAAAATGATCACAGCGGCGG
>ENA-ORNG01002050-ORNG01002050.1-human-gut-metagenome-genome-assembly--contig:-NODE-2050-length-12936-cov-3.322490_pt1 | contig 12936 bp, 15 predicted proteins | sample MGYA00242113_ERZ509018 | MGnify/ENA primary metagenome ERZ509018 (study PRJEB26280, sample SAMEA2338711) | human gut metagenome | biome: human gut; feature: human-associated habitat; material: faeces... | reverse complement strand
GCAGAAGGCGGCCGATGGGAAGTCATATATCGGCCGCATTTTCAAAAGGAAATTCGGATAAATCAAGCATTGCTTAATCTGATGATGCTTGATTTTTAATTTATACTCTTGTTCACTTGGACGCTAATTATATTTCGCTCCTTCATGCCGGCAAGGGGCGAGCGGTTGTAAAAATCTTCGATTTTTCTCCACCGGCAGGCCTGCCCCCTTGCCTTACTCAGTTGCTTCTTTTTTTAGCGTCTATCAAGTGAACGACAGGATGTTGTTCACAGGAAATAAACATAAAAAGGAGGATATACCAAGATGATAAAGTACAGTTTTGTGAATAAGTTAAAAGCACCTATGTGTGGGAGGATTCCAAAAGGTTTTACTGTTGTTTATGAAAAGCCTTTGCTGCATCCGAACAATTCGGCACAATTCGGGATGCTATTGCAAAATGAGAGAACCGGCATATATGCGATGTGTATGAACGGAGTAGTTTCGGCTGTTCGCAAGACTGGGCAAGAGAGAAATCAGAAGGGAGTGGTGCAAAATGAAATTGACATATAGTAATGTATGTGAGAAGTTTGCTGAGATTAATAGAGTAGAAAAAGAGAAAGATCTTAATGCTGCAGCTATATATTATTCGGATGAATATATTAGAGTGGGAAAACGGCACTTTAACTTTGTAAGATTATATGATGAAGAATTCGAGTTCATCGAAGACGTTGACATTGCTTATACTAACCTATTAAAAGATCTCACGAGAATAACAGGCAAGCCTGATGCTATTGCTATGGCTGCATATCACCTCGAACAGTTAGAAAAAGGCTTTTATAGGGTTTGCGAAATGGCGTATACAGAGCGTGCCTTAGAAAGTATTTCAAAAACGGTAACTAAAGAAAAAGGATGGAATGTATAGACAGGAGGAAAAGAAATGAAAAAAAGGGCTGTTTATATCGCAGAATTTATTACCGTTATAATCATATCAAGCCCACTGGTATATATAGCCGATATGATGTACTAACGGGAGCAAGAAGAAGCGGATGTGTGCCGCTTCTTTTTGATAAAAGAAAAGGACAGCCCATATAAAGAATAAGAAAAAGAGACGAAAGGGCGGCATAAAGTCGTCTTTTTGCGTTGAATGAAAAGGAGGTAACAATGAAACGAGAAGCAAAAACAAAAGCAAAAATAGGGGATAGGGTGCTTATCTGCGAAAAGGGATGGCAGCAGCAGATGGCCGTCGGAAAGTTTGATATAAAATATGGGACAGTTATAGACCAGTATCTTTCCGACGACCTGGCCCATCACGGCTCTCCCATATATGAAACAATAACTGTTGTAGAAGCTGATGAGGGAAAAAGGTACGAGGATTTAAGAACCCATAAGTTACAAATGGAATATCGCTTTTATACCGAAGAGGAATTTACAAGTGCAGTAAATTATGTGATGCAGGAAAAAGAAAATGAAGTGAAAGAGGCATATAAAAGATATGTCAGGGAAAAAGATATGTTGCTAAAAGAATCACAGCGTGTAAGAGAAGATTTTGCTGACAAAAAAATATATAAAGAAAAGAGCATGGAAGAAGAAATTGAGTGAATTTTTGCCTTTGGGAAGCGGAATAAAGTCTGAACAGACTTTACCTTGATAGGCGGTCGAACTTAATCGGCCGCCATATTTTTTTGCCGCAAAGCGGTAAAAAAAGAGCATAAGGAAAACCTGACAGCAAAACTTGCTGGCTTGGCAGTGCCAAGCGGTTTTCGGTGCCGGCAAAAAAGCAGGGAAAGCTGGCAATTTGCGGACAGAAAGCTGGCAATTTGCCATATTAAAATCATGAAAGGAAATGATAAAAATGAGCGGAAAAATAAAGAAAACATATCTGTTAAGCGCTTCAGCTTACGAGGTTATAAAACAGGTAAAAGAAAAATGGGAGTTCAGATCCGATATAACAGCACTGGAATATATATTGGTCGACTATGCAAAGAAAGAAAACGAAACAGAAGTCATCCTTGATGCGCTCGATGAGCGATACAAGGCGTATATGAACCGGCTTATGTGGCTCATGCAAGAGGCGGAAGAAAACGGAGAGATCATACTCGATATATTAAACACATTTCTTCATGTGTACGATCCACAGGATAAAGGAATGTATGAGTGCATGAAAGCCGGCGATATGCCGCATCCTTTTATCGAGCAATCAAAGGATGCCATAAAGGAACGCATGGTAAGGGCAAAACAGATCAAGGACAACAGAAGCAGAAAGAACAAGGAGTAGATATATGTATAACTTATCTGTACGAAATATTGACGATGGGGTAATAACAAAGCTGAAACAGACAGCAAAGCGGAGAAACATGAGCTTGGAGAGTCTTGCTCGGGATCTGCTCACTCAATATGCGTATGCTCCGGAGCTGAAGGAGGCAGAAGACAGATTCCTCGCCTTTTCCGAAGAGATCATACGTATATATCAAAGCCAGACCAAGGAGGTTTCTGACAGACTGGCAGAAAACACATATATGCTCAATAAACTGCTTGAGATGATAGAAAGAGGTTAAGGCCATGAGCAAGACGGTAGGGATAGTGGTGGTAACGGAATTTTGCACTCCGGACAGCAATAAGTTCCAGGATTACATATCATACATAGACAGGGATGAGGCTATAAGGCGGGAAAACATGGACAAGTATTCTCTATTTGGCAGATATATTGACTATGTGGGAAATCCCCAAAAGGCTTCAGGACTTTTTACCAAGGAAAAAGAAGAGCTTTCTGTAGAACAGAAAAAGGCACTGAAAGAATTGTTCAAAACGGCACAGGAAAATGGCAGCCTGATGTGGCAGACAGTCATTTCATTTGACAACGCATGGCTCAAAGAACACGGATATTACGATGATGAGATAGGGCTTATGCATGAAAAACGATTCGTGGCCGCAATAAGGACCGGTATAGGTGCAATGCTAAAAAGCGAGGCCCTTGATAATGCTGTATGGGCTGCGGATATTCATCATAATACTGATAACATTCATGTTCATGTTGCGACAGTAGAGCCAATGCCGCAGCGGGAGAAAAAGCAATATGTCCAGTATGAGAAAGTGATAGAAAACGGCAAGTGGAAGTACAAAAAACAGTATAACGAGAACACTGGAAAAATGGAAAAGATACCGCTCATCGGCGACGACGGTCTGCCGATTATCCGGGAAGAGTTTAAGGGAAAATTCAAAAATAAGAGCCTTAAAGTATGCAAAGCAAAGATCATGGGCGAGCTGGCGATGACGAAGGAGGTCAATATCGATATAACGAGGATTATAAGGGAAAAGTTGATAAATAAAGATACTATCTCAGGACTTTACTATGATGTAGATTTTCGCCATGCTTTTGTAGATCTGTATAATAAAATGCCGACAGGTGTAAGCAGAAACCTTTGGACATATAACAGCAGCATTATGAAAAACCTGAGACCCGAACTGGACGCACTGACCGAAAAATATATAGAGAAATATCACAAGGATGATTTTATCGCCTTAAAACGCCAATTAGAGGCCCTGTCAGATAAGTATGAAAAAGGATACGGCGGATCGAACAATCATTACATAGAAAACAAGATAGACGATATATACACTCGCATAGGGAATCAGATACTCAAAGAGATCCGTCACCTTGACGATAGGATGAACAAAAAAGCTGAGCCAAAAGAACCTTTAGCTCAAACAGCCATAGAGCCGGCAGGTGATGAGGTCATCCACACCGATGAGGGGACCGAATATATTGCTTGGAGCGAAAACTACAAAAAAGCAAAGGCTCTTATACTGGACAAGCAGGACTATGAGAAAGCACATGAGCTCCTAAAAGAAGAGTCAGGAAAAGGCAATGCACTTGCTCTTTACGAGCTTGGAGATATTTACCGGTTCGGCAGAGGAAAAAAAATAAATCAGACCACTGCAGACAAGTATTATGAGGAAGCATTCAAAATTTTTAAGAGTATATATGAAGATGACGGCTCAATAAAGACGAACATGAAAAGGTATATGGCGTATCGAATAGGTAAAATGTATAATTACGGGCTCGGTGTAGAAGAAGATATACATGCAGCGATAAGCTGGTATGAGAAAGCAGCAGCTATGGGTAATGAATATGCAGAATATAGATTGGGAGTCATATATACCTCACCAAAACTGCAACAAGAATATGGTGACAGAGGTTTTGGATACCTGAAGCGAGCAGCTTGTAGACAAAATCCTTATGCACATCTGAAATTAGGTCTTTTGTACTATAAGGGGGATGTTGTTGATAAGGATTTATCCGCAGCGTTTGAGCATCTAAGCAAAGCTCAAGAAGGGGGGATCGAATTTGCTGCGGATGTCATAGATACAATAAAGGACAGGGAAAGAAGGAAGATAAGAAATAATCGTAATTTCAAAGCGCTCGATAATAGAGATCTGAAGATGAGTTTGATATATCTGAGACGAGCCCTTATGGCAAGTAATGAACATTTCCTAAATATGAAGAGATATATCGAAATGATGGAAGAAATAGAAGAAGAGAGTTAGCAGACCAAAGCTTTTGATTCCTTTTTTATTTTCCGTTTTTATTTGTTTTTATGTCAAGATAGTAATATATTTTGTAGCCAAAATAGATTCTCCAACTTGACATTGCTCATAAAAACATCACCACTTATATAAGCAAAAGCGTTTTGATAAAATAAGGTAAAGTGGGGGTGGTGTTAAATATGATAAATAGAAAAGGAAAGCATCTTACATGGAATGACAGATTAACAATTGAAAGAATGATACTGAAAGGGTATAGCAAAAGAGAAATAGCTGATGTTATAGGGTGCTGCCTTGCTACAATCTATAACGAGCTCAAACGTGCTACATATTTACATACTAATTATGAGTTAATTGACGAGGTAAGGTATAACCCCGATGAATCACAGCGAAAATATGAAGAGCAATTAAGGCAAAAGGGAATAAAACCCAAGTTACCCAAGTGTCCTAAATTGATACAGTATATAGAGGATCTTATGGTTAATTTGAAATATTCGCCTGAAGCGGTTTTAATGGAAATGCACAAATCAAATATTAAGTTTGAGATATCAGTGAGCTCAGTAAATACCATATACTCAGGGATTCGGCGTGGTTATTTTCCGAACTTAAAGATGGAGCATTTACCACGAGGTGTCAGAAAGCAGAGAAAAGAGAAAGTAAAACGGCAGAAAAGAGCCTCAAAAGGAACAAGTATAGAAAAAAGAGACAAAGCGGTACTTAACCGCGATGTATGCGGAAACTGGGAAATGGATTGTGTTATAGGAAAAGCGACCAACAGAAGGACAATATTGACTCTTACAGAGAGAAAAACACGCTATACTATCCTTGAGGTATTAAAGACGCATACGGCCGATGAAGTGGTAAAAGCACTCAACCGCATAGAAAAGCGGTATGGAAAACACTTTTATGGATTATTCAAAAGCATTACTGTAGATAATGGCAGCGAATTTGCGGACTTCATAGGCATGGAAAAAGCTTTATATAGAACCGGGAAGCGGACACACATATATTATTGCCATCCGTCAGCACCACATGAGAGAGGTTCAAATGAAAATGGAAATCATCTGATCCGGCGTCATTTACCAAAGGGAACGGACTTTGATAAGGAACTTAACAGAAATAAACTTAAAGACATTGAGTTTTGGATAAATACATATCCGCGCAAATTATTTGCCGGAGATAGTTCATATGATTTGTTTGAAAAAGAACTAAAAGCGATGGGCATATATGATGATTGAACCAAAGCGTTTGCCGTGTTAAAATAGAGGTGGTCCAAAGAAAAAAGAATAGGGCGACTTCTTTTTTTCATGCAATTATATGAAAAACAGAAAAAAATTTAATAGATTTGTAATAAATTTTATTTCCCATAAATGGAAGTTTCTCTTTAGAAGAATGTAATTTACTTTAAAAAGAAAAAAATTTATTTTTTTTGAAAAATATTCTAATTTACTATTGACATTTGCGAATGGTGATTGAATAAAAAATTTCTCTTGACTAACCGCATATAAAGTGGTATTCTATCCAAGATATAAAGATATACAGTTTCAATTCAAAGGAGGAATCCATGAGAGCCATAGAACTACAGACGGCAAACATCAAGTTAAAAAACGATTACGACAGTGAATTGAAAAAAAACGTTATTATTATCCCTACTTTCGCAGATGTACACGTTCATCTTCGAGAGCCGGGATTTTTTTATAAGGAGACGATACGAACCGGAACAATGGCAGGAGCGGATACGGTTTATTGATGTCCATGCCTAATTTGCAGCCTGTTCCCGATTGTTTGGCAAACCTGGAGCAAGAATTAAAAATCATAAAAAAAGAGGCATGCATAGATGTGATACCTTACGGCTCCATAACCAAAGGAGAAAAAGGACAGGAACTTTCCGATATGGAAGAAATGGCGCCTTTCGTGGCAGGATACAGCGATGACGGAGTCGGCCTTAATTCACCTGAGCTTATGGAAAGCGCCATGAAAATCGCAAAAAAAACAGGGAAACTCATAGCCGCCCATTGCGAAGATATGGAACTCAGGGCCGGAGGATACATACACGCAGGCAGGTATGCCGCTCAACATGGACATAAGGGAATTTGTTCAGAAAGCGAATACAAGCCTATAGAGAGAGACTTAAAGCTGGCTGCCAAGACAGGCTGCAAATATCACGTATGTCATGTGTCAGCCAAGGAAAGCGTGCAACTGATAAGAGAAGCTAAAAAAGCCGGAATAGACGTCACCTGCGAAACCGCTCCCCACTATCTGACCTTAACCGATGATATGCTCAAAGAGGACGGAAGATTTAAGATGAATCCGCCTATCAGGAGCAAGCAGGACCGGGAAGCGTTGATAGAAGGCATTCTGGACGGGACTATAGACATGATAGCTACAGACCACGCGCCTCATTCAGCTGAAGAAAAAGCCAAAGGGCTAGAAGGCAGCGCCATGGGTATAACAGGGCTGGAGACATCTTTCCCGGTAATATATACTGAATTGATTAAAACCGGCATCTTATCTTTAGAAAAGGTGCTGGAGCTTATGTGCTATAATCCAAGGAAAAGATTCGGCTTGGCCATGCCGGATATGGACACCGACTATGCTGTATGGGATTTGGAGACAGAATATTCAATAGATTCCGAATCTTTCATTTCCATGGGCAAAGCTACGCCTTTTGACGGCTGGAAAGTATACGGAAGATGTCTGAAAACAGTCGTCGGCGGAACTACAGTATGGGGAATTAAGGAGCAGAAATGAAGCAGGACATATATATAATAGAAGAAAACACCGTTATTGCTAAAAATACCATGAAAATGGTGATTTCCGGAGACACGGACAGCATAAAGAAACCGGGGCAGTTTGTCAACATTAAGATAGAAGGGCTATTTCTCAGAAGACCTATTTCCATATGTGATGTGGAAGATGGTAAGATTACGCTGATATATAAGATAGTAGGACAAGGTACAGAGGCGCTGGCATCTATGGAAAAAGGAAATAGGCTGGATGTTCTGGTCGGCCTGGGTAACGGATACGATACTTCCAAAAGCGGCGATAATCCTGTGCTGATAGGCGGAGGCGTAGGCATACCTCCATTATATGGACTGGCCAAGGAGCTTATTTCTCAAGGGAAAAAAGTAAAAGCCGTACTGGGATTTAACACCGTCGATGAGATATTTCTTTTTGATGAGTTTAAAGAACTGGGTGTGGAAACGTACATAACTACGGTGGACGGCTCTACAGGAACAAAAGGTTTTGTTACTGACATACTGAGATCGTTGGAATACACGTATTTCTATACCTGCGGGCCTATGGCCATGTTCAAGGCTATAGAGGAAAATGCTGTAACTTCAGGCCAGTACAGCTTTGAAGAGAGAATGGGCTGCGGATTCGGAGCCTGTATGGGATGCTCGTGCAAGACAAAATACGGCAGCAAAAGAATATGCAAGGACGGACCTGTGCTGGAAAGGGAGGAGATAATATGGTAGCCGATTTGAAAAAGGACATGAGTATCAATTTGTGCGGCTTGGAACTTTCCAATCCGGTGATTCCGGCTTCGGGAACTTTCGGATACGGTATGGAATATGCGGAATTATATGATATCAATTGTCTCGGCGCTTTTTCATGCAAAGGCACTACATTGGAAGAAAGGTTTGGTAATCCTACTCCCAGAATCGCAGAGACACCTGACGGAATGATAAACGCTGTCGGCTTGCAAAATCCCGGCGCAGACCATGTCATAGAAGAAGAACTGCCTAAGTTGAAGAAAGTTTACCATAAAAAAATTATGGCAAATATAAGCGGCTTCAGCGTGGAAGAATACGTTAATGTGGCAAGGAAACTGGCAGGTCAGGACCAGATAGGCTGGCTGGAAGTAAATATCAGCTGCCCTAATGTTCATGGCGGAGGAATGGCCTTCGGCACCACTGCCCAGGGAGCGGCTCAAGTGACGAGAGCTGTAAAAAAGGTGGCCGACAAGCCGGTGATAATGAAACTTTCACCTAACGTTACAGATATCGTGGAAATTGCCAAAGCTTGCGAGGCTGAAGGAGCGGACGGCATAAGCCTCATAAACACTCTTTTGGGTATGAGAATAGATTTAAAGACGAAAAAACCTGTCATCGCCAATAAGATGGGTGGATTTTCAGGACATGCCATACTTCCCGTGGCCCTCAGAATGGTGTATCAGGTATATGAGGCAGTTAAAATCCCTGTAGTGGGCATGGGCGGCGTTTCCACCGCAGAGGAAGTCATAGAGATGATGCTGGCCGGAGCAACTGCGGTCCAAATAGGAGCAGCAAACCTGATAAATCCTTACGCATGCAGAGATATAATAGATAAACTTCCTGAAACCATGGAAAAATACGGTATAAATTCATTAAAAGATATTATAGGAGGTGCCCATTAATGGCTAAAGATGTAATAGTAGCTTTGGATTTTGCCACTGCAGAAGAAACTTTGAAATTTCTTGATAACTTTAAAGCGAAAAAACCTTATGTAAAGATAGGAATGGAACTTTTCTACGGAGAAGGACCTCAGATAGTCAGAGAAATAAAGGCTAGAGGACACAAGATATTTCTTGATCTAAAGCTTCATGATATACCTAATACAGTGAAGAAGGCCATGGCGGTGCTGTCTAAGCTGGATATAGACATGGTAAATCTTCATGCTGCGGGAACCATAGACATGATGAAGGCCGCCCTTGAAGGTCTTACAAGACCAGACGGAACAAGACCTCTTTTGATAGCAGTAACCCAGCTTACTTCTACGACAGAGGCAGTGATGAAAGAAGAGCTTCTCATAGATATGCCTCTGGAAAAAGTGGTCATGGACTATGCTTACAATGCCAGAAAAGCAGGGCTTGACGGTGTTGTATGCTCTCCGCTGGAGGCCAGAGCTGTTCATGAGAAATGCGGAAACGAATTTTTAACAGTTACGCCGGGAGTCAGATTTGCAGGGGGAGACACCCAGGATCAGAGAAGAGTCATGACTCCGGAAGCTGCTGCCAGAGAAGGCTCAGATTACATAGTCGTAGGAAGACCGATAACTCAGGCAGAAGATCCTCAAGCTGCTTACGACAGATGCGTAAAAGACTTTTTAGGAACAGATAATTAAGGCAAATACACAGTTTATTATAAAGATAGGAGGATGGAAAATGGTAAGCAAGACGGAAATCGCTCAAGGGTTATTATCGATAGGAGCTGTTTTCTTAAGACCTGAAGAGCCATTTACATGGGCAAGCGGCATAAAAAGTCCCATATATTGCGACAACAGACTCACTTTAACTGCTCCTGAAGTTAGAGATAAGGTAGAAGAAGGACTTGCTCAGATAGTTAAAGATATTTATCCGGAATGTGAAGTGCTGATGGGAACCAGCACGGCAGGAATAGCTCATGCGGCTATTGTAGGCTATAAACTTAACCTCCCTATGGGTTATGTAAGAGGCTCTGCTAAGGATCACGGCAGAACCAACAGAATAGAAGGGAAGCTGCTTCCCGGACAAAAAGTCGTAGTAATAGAGGATTTGATTTCTACAGCAGGTTCAGCTGTCGACACTGTGGAAGCTTTGAGAGAAGCGGGAGCCGATGTTTTGGGAATTGCCAGCATATTTACATACGGCATGAAAAAAGGCTTGGATAAGCTTGCAGAGCATAAAGTGAAAAATGTAAGCTTATGCGATCTGGATGCTTTAGTTGAAGTTGCCGCCGAAGGCGGTTATATAAAAGATAACGCTAAAGACGGAATCCTTCGTTTTCGCGAAAATCCGTCAGATGAAAGTTGGATGAGAGGAGTAAAGTAAATGAAAGAAATCAGAAATTTAATCAACATTACAGACCTTTCCGTAGAGGAAATAGACAGCCTTATAGAAGTAGCAGATGATATAGTTGCAAATCATAAAGATTACGAGAACATATGCGCTCATAAAAAACTGGCAACCCTGTTCTTTGAGCCGAGCACGAGAACCAGACTCAGCTTTGAAGCGGCTATGCTGGAACTGGGAGGAAGCGTTTTAGGCTTCTCTGAGGCTAACTCCAGCTCAGCAGCTAAAGGCGAAAGCGTAGCTGATACTATCAGAACAGTAGGCTGTTATGTAGACGTTATTGCTATGAGACATCCGAAAGAAGGAGCGCCTATAGTAGGAGCACAGAGAACCACTGTGCCTATAATCAACGCCGGAGACGGCGGACATTTTCATCCGACTCAGACCTTGACGGACCTTTTGACTATCAAGAGAAAAAAGGGCAGACTAAGCAACATGACCATAGGTCTTTGCGGAGACTTGAAGTTTGGAAGAACAGTACATTCTCTTATAGAAGCCATGCTTCGTTATGAAGGAATCAAATTTGTCTTGATTTCTCCGGGAGAACTGCAGGTACCTGATTATATGAAAGAAAAGATGAACGCCAAAGGCGCTCAATGGAAAGAAGTTGAAAGCCTGGAGGAGGCCATGCCTGAGCTGGATATTCTCTATATGACAAGAGTTCAAAAAGAAAGGTTCTTCAACGAGGAAGATTATATAAGACTTAAAGACAGCTACATATTGGATTTGGAAAAATTAAAACCTGCTAAGGCAGACCTTACGATAATGCATCCTCTGCCTAGAGTAAATGAAATATCAACAGAGGTAGACGACGACCCAAGAGCCTGCTACTTCTTCCAGGCTCTTTGCGGAAAGCATATAAGAATGGCGTTGATACTGTTCCTTTTAGGAATTAAAAAAGAAGCAAAATAGGTGTAAAAAGATAAAAAGGAGGTATAAATATGAATATTGACGGAGTAAATAACGGTATAGTTATAGATCATATCAAAGCAGGCAAGAGTATGATGGTGTATGAGCTTTTGGGCCTTGACAAGATAGATAATTGCGTAGCCATCATACAGAACGCATCCAGTACCAAATACGGCAAGAAGGACATTGTAAAGATAGATGAGCTTATAGATTTGGACTATGACCTTCTTGGATATGTAGACAGCAATATAACAGTAAATATAGTAAAAGACGGCAAACTTGACAAAAAACTGCATATGGAGCTGCCGGATACACTTAAAAATGTAGTTAAATGCAAAAATCCTAGATGTATTACATCGGTTGAGCAGGAAATTGTTCATACATTTAAACTGGTAGATAAGGAAAAGAAAGTTTACAGATGCGTTTACTGTGATGCGGAACATAGAATTAAATAATAATTTTATTGTAAACTAAAATAAATTGTAAACCGCCAGCCTATTGATATGAGCCGTTTTGGGGCAATATATCAGCTGGTGGTTTTGACATTGAGGAAACAAGGAGATGGAACAAAATACAAAAGTGTACGTTATAGGACATAAGAATCCCGATACGGATTCCATTTGCTCAGCCATAGCTTATGCTAATCTTAAGCGTATATTGACAGGAGAGGAATATACTGCTGTCAGAGCAGGACGAATTAATGAGGAAACTAAATACGTGTTAGAACGATTTGATGTCGATACTCCTGAATTTTTGTCCAATGTCAGTCTACAGGTAAAAGACATGGACATAAACAGAGTTGAGGGCATTTCCGGAGAAACATCTATAAAAGATGCGTGGAAAATGATGAAAGAACGCAATATGCGTACTATGCCCATAGTTAAAGACAATTGTCTTGAGGGGCTTATTACTATAGGAGATATTGCCACATCATATATGGATGTGCACGACAGTCAAATACTTGCTAAAGCGCATACTCCATATGCCAACATCATCAAGACTTTGGACGGATTCTTAGTTGCCGGAAAAGCGTTGAATTCTTTAACAGATGAAAAAAGCAGCAGAGATAAGTACACCTCGGGCAAAGTGGCCATAGCCGCTTCCGGAACCGATATAATGGAAGACTTCATAGAAAAGGGAGATCTGGTCATTTTGGGAAACAGATATGAAGCTCAATTATGCGCCATAGAACTGGAAGCTGCATGTTTGGTTGTATGCAAAGGATCCAAAGTGCCTGACGCAATAAAAAAATTGGCAGAAGAAAAAGGAATAATTATAATAAGCACACCTCATGATGCGTTTACTGTAGCAAGATTGATAAATCAAAGCATACCTGTCAGGTGCTTTATGAGCCGTGAGAATCTTACTACTTTTGATGCCGACGAACTGGTAGACGATATCAAAGAAACAATGGCTAAAAAAAGGTACAGAGACTTTCCGGTTTTAGATGAAACGGGAAAATTGATAGGGCTCATATCAAGGCGAAGGCTTTTGAGCGCGAGAAAGAAAAAGGTGATTTTAGTAGACCATAATGAGAGGTCTCAATCAGTAGACGGCGTTGTTGACGCTGAGATCCTTGAGATAATAGACCATCATAGAATCGGAAGCGTGGAAACCATGGAACCTGTATTCTTTCGCAACCAACCTTTAGGTGCAACTTCAACAATAGTGGCTCAGATGTATAAAGAGAACCA
>ENA-ORNG01002046-ORNG01002046.1-human-gut-metagenome-genome-assembly--contig:-NODE-2046-length-12953-cov-3.285238_pt1 | contig 12953 bp, 10 predicted proteins | sample MGYA00242113_ERZ509018 | MGnify/ENA primary metagenome ERZ509018 (study PRJEB26280, sample SAMEA2338711) | human gut metagenome | biome: human gut; feature: human-associated habitat; material: faeces... | reverse complement strand
TATTCCGCCGCCTGCCATGGATGTACTGTTGTCCTTTATCTCACCGCCGTTTAAGTTGACCTGAGCGCTATAGGCATATACAGCGCCGCCGTCCGCAGCTGCTGTGTTTCCGGAAATCTCGCCTCCGTTCATATTTAATGTGGACGAAAGCACTGAAACTGCCGTCGTGCTGTTATTGATAAGTTTTGTGCCATCCTCTATATTAAGAACCGCATTATTTGAAGCTGATATTAAATACCCGCTATCAAACGTATCTTCCGAGTTTTTACCGTCTATGGTAGTGTTGGAAAGGGTGAGTTCAGCATCATTTCCGGATACGTAAATAAGAGAGCCGTTGTATCCATCCGCACGCTCAATGGTGACGCCGTCGATTTCCAGCACATCGTTTACGGTAACTTGGCCGCAGATGTAGATAACGCCGTCATCGGCTACCAGCCTAGCGGCCTGTTCGAGGGTCTTAACCGCATTGCCTGCATTTGCCCCGGAATTTGTATCCTTGCCGGATGCACCGTTTACGTATACATTTGACAGCTTCTGAACGGTAAACATTCCGTCATTATCCTCCGGAGCCGTCAGCCCTGTATGTAAAAATTCTGTCACATCAGTGCTGAATGTTCCGCCGGTTATAACGATTTCTTTCTCTCCTGAAACAGCCGGTACTTCCAGCATCTGGACAGCTTGTCCCTTGGTGCTGCTCAGCGTACCGTTTATAATATTTACAGAAACTTCCCTATCATAATTGCCTTCTACGTAAAGAGCGTCACCTGTATTGCTCACTCCGCTGTTAACCGCCGTGGCAGGATTAGCTACGCCTGTTCCGGTTATTTCAGCGTTGTTGAGAATATTTACGGTTCCGCCTTTAACGGCAACGCCTGTCGTCCCTGTAATGGTTGTTCCGTCAATTGTCAGGGTGCTGTCTGCAGGTGGGAAATATATGCCTATCATTTTATTGGCAGTGACTGAACCGCCCTTCAAATTAATATTTATTCCGGTGCTCGTTCCGTTAGATACGATTCCGTAATCGCTCGCCTCGCTTCCTGTTGCGGTCAAATCCACATTTTCCAGGTTAAGGGTAACGTTATTATATGGGCTTCCGCCGGCAGCCGGTATGCCGACTTCGGCACCGGTGCCTTTTTCGTTGATCATCGTACCATTTTTGATGGTAAGAGTAGAATTGTTAGTGTTAATGCGTATAACTGACGTTCCGCTGCTTGTCACGGTATTTCCGTTCAAGTCCAACGTTAAATCGGCGTTTTCCGAACTTAGGGAAATGCTGCCATTATAATCGTTAAGCAAAACGGCAGTATTATCTACGTCGTTTTGGGCTGCTGGAACAAAGCTGCCATACACATATTGCTTGCCGTCGTCCTGGTTAGCTAAAAATCCGCCGGTTTTGATGTATGAAGCAACTGCGTCAGTATATTCCATACATGCGCTTGTTCCCAGCTCTATATACGCATTGGCTGTGGATTCTAACGCTATATTATCCCCCAAAGTCAACGGCAATATATTCATACTGTTACCGGAATGCACATGTAACGACGTTGCCGCAGTTATCTTTGATTCTTGTACCCCACTGTTTACAACTGAAACTCTCCCATCAGCGGAAGAGGTGCCATATTGAGTGGAAAAATCAATACCGTATCCTCCTTCAGCTGTATTGATAATATTAAATCCGTTAAGATTAACTGTGGCGTTATCTACCGTAATTTTTATGTCCTGACTTCCTTTATAATCTCTGAGCAAAGTCAGAGTCTCTCCGTCCTGCAGTTCTGATGCCGCCTTAACAACTGAACCATAGAAGACATCTCCTATCCTGGCCGCAGCATTTTCAGCAGTCAGTTCTTCCACTATCCAATGCCCGTCTTTTTCAGTAGCAATCAGACCGGATGGCAAATAGCCGGACACATCCTGCTCAAACCAGCAGTTGAGTACAAAACCTGCACCAACACTTCCAAACACTTTACCTACTGTTCCGCTGTTTAAAACTATGTTTGCATTAGTGCTCGATGAAAATACTCCCGAAGAATAAACTTTTGCAGCCTCTTCGGCTGTCTGATTTCCTGCACCTGCTGCAGGAACCGTTCCTACGACAACAGTTGATGATGCTGCGGGCGCATATATTCCTCTTATGCTTCCCTCTACACGGCCGCCCAGGATATTAGCTGTACCGCCGTCATTTACCAAAACTACATAAGTTGCATTGCTCTGAGTCTGTCTGGCAATACCTCCTGTCATCTCAAAGGTATCTCCACTGCCTACTCTGGCAACAGCGCTCCAGCCTGTCCCTTCCAAGGTTCCGCTTTCCAGAGTAACCTTATCGCCTCCGGAAGGGTTCATGTCTATTATGTATTCAGTACCTGTTATCTTTCCATCTGCACTTTCGCTTTTGTCTTGAACGGTAAGATCTCCTCCCGCAATATTAATAGTAAAACTGCCTGTTGTCAGAGTTTGTCCATTCAAATCCAACGTTACATCTTTTTCTACACTTACATTTGCCTCCAAGCTGAAACTCTGAGTCAGCCGTATAGTGTCGCCTTCATCCGCTGCTTCCAGTGCTGCTTCCAATGACGTGTATGCAGACTTGCCATCTATATGACATACATTTCCTGTCTGGGCAAATGCCATAGTCGGCATCATAGTCAGCACCATCATGACCGTAAGCAAGCAAACGAACCATTTTCTGCATCTCATTTTTGTCATAATTAGGCTCCTTTTCTACTTTTCTTTATATTCCCTTACCTACTCAAAACAAAGTTAGTCGCAACTTATAGTTTGCTTACTAAAAGTAAGCCCCCTCCACATATGTTTGTCAATCAGAAAAATGTTAAAAATAAGGGAGGATTTGAGATCGCAAAAGGGCTGTCCCAAACTTGTGCGTGATAGCATTGGCGATACTGACAAAATTTTCTTTTTTTTGAAATTTTGTCAGCAAAGTTCCGAAAAATAGAAATTAATGAGCAAAAATAGAGACAAAAATGTAAAAAAAAATGAAAATCCGGAAAAAAGTCTGCAAAGCAGGTCAATTTGCAGACTTTTTTTCAAAATTTATAAGAAAAAGTCAGCCGAAGCTGACTTTCGATAAAATTCGACATAGAATCAGAGCCTGCTGATGTAAAACTTTTCAAAAAATTGATTTTTTGTCAGCAGACCATTGCGCAGAATGTAACAGACACCTTCGCAGGATACGCCAGACACCTTCGCAGGCATCGACAGTCCCTTTTAGTAATAATTCTGTTATCTCATCTAGATATATACGACTTCTCCGCTTCGCTCCCATCCATAGCCGCCCATCTTGGCCAGCTTATTATGAAAATCATCGCTTTTAAGCACCTGAATGAAGGCTTGCACCTCAGGAAGCTGAAGGGAATCCCGCCTAATAGCAAAATCATACTCTTCCGGTCCCACTTCTATGAAATCCAGATTCATAGCTTTAGCCGCCGATTCGATGCCCATACCGGCATCTATATCCTCCTTTGCTACGAGAGCTGCCACCGCCATGTGAGTGGTGGCCTCTTTGTCATATCCATCAATCTGTTCAGGGTTTATGTTCAGTTCCTTCAGTTTATAGTCTAGCAATACTCTGGTCCCGGCTCCCTTCTGGCGGTTCACATATCTGCACCTTGTCAAATCCTCAACGCCTTTTATCCCCAACGGATTTCCTTTTTTCACCATTATGCCCTGGATTCTTGTCACTCCTTTGATGAGAGCCATCTTTGTATCAGGGAAAAGCTCTCTGATATACGATACGTTATATTCTCCTGTTTCCATGTTGAGAAGGTGCGTCGGCGCTATAGTGGTCTCACCTCTCTTGAGAGCCATAAGCCCGGCCATGCTTCCCACATTAGAGCTGGACAAACTTATTTTATCTGCTATGATGTCCAATATTAAGTCGTGGCTTCCTATGGAAACCAATGTGTTTCCCAGTTCTTCCGCAGACTTGTAAAGCTCTATTTCCACTTCATCGCCTGCCTCGAAGCCCTCGCTGTTTTGCGGTATTATGCAAAACCCATCGGCTTTTACCAGGCTCATAGCAGCTCCTGCGCCTCTGGCCAGCGGCGAAGCTACTATTCTGTCTCCTACCTTACCGGCTCTCATCCTTACATACTCCTTATGCTTTAATGAGGAAACCAGCCTCTTGGATAAAACAGCTTTAACGGTGTTTCTTGAGAAAGTCTTCCTGCCGCTCATCATGTTTAATACCGGCGTAACGAAATTTTCAAAATCAATATACGCAGATACCGGATATCCGGGAAGCCCGACGACAGGTTTATTTTCTACTATTGCCAGTATCACCGGTTTTCCGGGTTTTATGGCTACACCGTGCACCAGCACTTTTCCTATTTCTCTAAGTACGTGCACCGTATAATCGTCTCTGCCTGCGCTGGAGCCTGCGTTGACTATTACCATGTCGTTTTCGGAAAGAGCAGACATGATTTGTCTTTTTATCTTATCATAGTCGTCTTCGACTACCGGATAAACCTTAGCCTCTCCTCCTGCTTCCGTCACCATTCCCTCAAACATGTATGAGTTCGAATCTATTATGCTGCCATTATCGGCTGCAGAGTCCTCATCCTGTCCCGGGTTTCTTCTCACTATCTCAGTTCCTGTAGGAATTATGCCGACTTTAGGTTTGGTAAATACCCTTATCTTATCGTTGCCGCCAGCTATGGCAGCCGCTATGTCCACAGGTCTCAGCAGGTGACCGGTTGGAATCAGCATTTCGCCTTCAACTATATCTTCTCCGATAGGTCTCACATGCTGCCAAGCAGGGGCTGCCTTAGTTATCTTGATATGAGTGTCATCTTCTATCATTACATCTTCTGCCATTATTACTGCATCATATGGAAGATGTATCGGATCTCCGGTATCTATTTCTATATAATCCTTTCCTTCCTGAAGAATAAGTGGATTATTTTCTGAAGCCTGTTTTGTATCAGCTGCCCTTACAGCTATTCCGTCCATGGCCGCCGCATTGAAGAGAGGAGAGCAGCAGCAAGCGTATACTGCCTCTGACGTAACTAGCCCAAGACATCGGGATGTTAATTTCGTTTCCGTCTGAGGTTTTATTATTTCACTTAGTTCTCGTGTATATATTTCTATAGCCTCCTCTACAGGCCTCGTGTTCAAATAAAGATTTCTTTTGCTCATGTTTTCCCTCGATTAAATTTTTTATGTTCCGATCATGTCATGTGACAGCGTATTTCCTCATGGTCAAAACAGAATAGTCAAAACATAAACACCTGCACGTTTTGGCCTTTTTTCAATCCTTCCTGATTTTTATCTATGATTATATAGCCGTCCGCCCTGCTCATGGTATAAATCATTCCCGACTTTCCCAATACAGGCTGAGCTATGTTTTCCTCCCCACTGCTGATAAGATTTACCAGCTGAAAGGTTTTTCGGCCAGGTGAAGAAGGTATATTGACATTTATTTGTGCCCAGACGCTGACAGGCCTGTCCAGCCCCGTCTTTTCCCTCCAGAGGCCGCCCACTATCAAGTCAAACAGCATCAATGCCGCCACAGGATGGCCTGGTAGTCCGACAATAACAGACCTGCTTGGTATGTCTACGCCCAATATGGTCGGTTTTCCCGGCTTTACGGCGATTCCATGGGTAAATACTCCGCTGCTGGCAGCCTTATCTATTATTTCCGCCGTTATATCTTTGCGGCCTTTGGAACTTCCCCCGGAAATAACGATTATATCGGCTTTTCCTTTGGCTCCTTCAACAGCACCGGCTAATTCATCTCTGCTGTCTCTTACTCTTGCGATTCCTGCAGTTTCAAATCCAAGCTTTGTTGCCATGCCTGCAATTCCGTAGGAATTCACGTCTCGAACTTTACCGGGAATCGATTCTTCTTCCGGTCCCAAAAGCTCGTCTCCCGTGGAAATGATGAACACCTTCAGCGGCTTATACACCTTGATTCTATTCCTGCCCAGTGCTGCCAGCAATCCCATGTCCTGAGCTTTCAATCTATGTCCTCGAAGCAGGACTGTTTCGCCCTTTTTAACGTCCTCGTCATCGGCCGCAACATTGCTTCCCGGCGCTTCACTCTTATATACCGCCAATTTAGTGTCGGAAGACTTTTCACAGTATTCTTCCATCACTACTGCATCAGAACCTTTTGGAATCATGGCGCCTGTAGGAACATAAACGCATTGTCCTGCACTTATTTCCATATCTGCACTGTTTCCCATCTGAACTTCCCCAACGATTTCAAGAAACCCGGGTATGCTTTCCCCTGCGCCTTGCACATCTTGAGAGCGTACAGCATATCCATCCATTACTGACCTGGCGAAACCAGGTATGTTTTCTTCTGAAACGATGTCTTCTGCCAAAGTTCTTCCGAAGCTATGGAGGATATCACACTCTTCTGTTTCGATTGTGATTTTCTCCGCTTCTCTTGTTAATTTGGACAAGGCTTCTTCTAAATCATCCACTTTCAAAAGTTCCATCCCATTTCTCCTTTTAAACCTTTGGTTAAACCTCTGGCACGCCTAAAACTTCTATATCGTTGCCCTCGCTTATTTCTCCGCCTTCAATTACTTTTGCAAAGATTCCTTCCTGAGGCATTATGCATCTGCCCATGGCTTTTCCTATGGCGCATCTTTCGTGACATTCTTTTCCTATCTGGGTCACCTCAAGCAAAACATTATTTATCTTAAGCAGGGTTCCTACAGGCAACGTTCTCAGCTTTATTCCCTCTGTGATAAGGTTCTCGCCGAAGCTTCCATCCTGCACTTTGGCGCCTTCCGCTTTGAAAGCCTCTATTTCTTCATATGGCAGCAGGCTGACTTGTCTATGCCAGTTACCTGCGTGAGCGTCGCCTTCCAATCCGAAGTTTTGTATTGCCATAGCCCGTCCTACGCTGGTCTTAGCCGTTCCCTTTTTTTCACTGATACATACGGCTTTTATCTTACCCATTACACGGCTTTCCTCCTTGAATTAAATTATCCTTCAGCAGGTATTGTACCACACATGTCTGATTTTGCGAATACATTAAACTATCTGCCTGCGTTGCGTCTGCCTGCGTTGTATCTGCCTGCGTTGCGTCTGCCTGCGTTGCGTCTGCCTGCGTTGCATAAAAGCGGCAAAAGTAATATCCTTTCTCCGTCTTGACACGAAACAATAGTGGCAGTTAAAATTAAAAATGTCAGCAAATTATAAAGTCGATTAATCACATTTAACAATGCTACTTTTTTAATATCAAGGAGAAAATATGAGAAAAGTCAATCTTCACACACACACATGCTTTTGCGACGGCAAAAATACACCTGAAGAAATGGTAATTTCGGCTATAGAAAAAGGAATGGACGTACTTGGCTTTTCCGGCCACAGCTCGTCATCCTTTGATGGAGAGGGGTGCATTCCTGACTGTGACATACCGAAATACAAAGCGGAAATAAATCGTCTCAAAGAAAAATACAAAGATGACATACTGATACTCTGCGGCATAGAACAAGATTATTATGCCACCCAGCCGGCAGAGGGGTTTGACTATATAATAGGTTCGGTACATGCTTTCCACAAAGACGGTCTGGATATGAGTCCTGCTTCTTTTGTATTCGTAGATTACAATATATCGCGGCTGGAACATGCTATTGAAAATTTTTACCACGGTGACGCAGTTTCCCTGGCAGAGGATTATTTCGAAAAAGTTTCTCATGTGGTAGAGGTAACCAAGTGCGATATAATAGGCCATTTTGACCTTATTACCAAATTTAATGAAAAAGAGCGTTTTTTTGACGAAAATAACCCGCGGTACATCGCTGCAGTTGATAAGGCCTTGAGACGTTTGCTTAAGACAAACGCCATATTTGAAATAAACACAGGCGCCATGGCAAAGAATTTGAGGACTGTTCCTTATCCTTCCGAGGCCATACTTAAAAAGATAAATCAAGGCGGAGGAAAAATCATTCTGTCCAGCGACAGCCATTGGACGGATACTGTGGATTTCGCCTTTGCTGAAGCAAGAAAACTGGCAAAATCGTGCGGATTCACCAGTTTGGTTACTGTAGATGAAAAAGGAAGATTTATTGAAGAGGAAATAAAATGAAAAAATTAATTGTTGCTTCAGCAATCTTATTGATTATTATCATAGGGTTAATCATCTTTTTTCAACGCGTAACAACGCAAGGACAATGAAAAATCCAGCGATAAGGAAACTTCCGAGCAGGCTGTAATAAGTGATGAAGCAGAGGCTCTACCATTCCTTCCCGCACCTTTTGTAAAGCTGTTACTTTTTCTTTTCCATTTTTGGCTGCGCCCGGCGAAAAAGCCGGCACAAGGTATTCTTTCATACCATACCGGCATGTTATTAGATGAATTATCGGCTTTTCATTAAAGGCAGCAATCCAGCCCTCCGGGTTAAAATGTAAGACCACCCAATTAAGAGTTCCCCCTGAAGTGCTCCAGATTGAAGAGCGCCCCTTGAAGTGCTCCAGATTTAAGAGCGCCCCTTGAGATGTTGTAAGATTTTTAAAAAATCTCAAATATTACAACGTTTTTGCCTTCCATAAGAGATTTATGTGTATTGATATCGGGCGATGTTGTATATTTTCGGAAAAAACGATTTTCATACAACATTTTTTAAAAAATGTTGTATGAAATTTCAAAGTTCAAAAAAAATGCAACATATGAGTTTTTCACTCCTTGAATTTTATATCGGATTGACTTAAATGTTGTAAATTTTTACGTTTTTCAGTAAAATTTACAACATTCCGCATTCAAACCAATCCTCCATCGAGTATGTACTCACTCACCCATACACCATCCTATTTAGTCATTTTTTCCTGTTTTACCTTATGGTCGATTACGTGGCGTGAAGCCAGCTCTTTTTTGATATCGTCAATGGAAATGCCCATCTCTATCATCAGCACCATCACATGATACACCAAATCCGAGATTTCATATATGGTTTCGGCTTTATCATCAGCCTTGGCAGCTATGATAACTTCCGTGGACTCTTCTCCTACTTTCTTAAGAATCTTATCTATGCCCTTTTCAAATAGATAAGTGGTGTAAGAACCTTCCTTCTTTTCAGTTTTGCGTCCTGCGATAAGTTCCATCAGACTGTCCATGGTGAAACCTATGTTTTCAGGGTTAAGATACACAAGATCGTTGAAGCAGGAATCAGTACCCAGGTGACAAGCCGGACCGTCCTTGGTGACGGTTACAACCAGCGCGTCTCTGTCACAGTCGGCGGTAATGCTGTAGATATGTTGGTAATTACCGGAGGTTTCACCTTTGAGCCAGAGTTCTTGGCGTGAACGGCTCCAGAAGCATGTCAATCCCTTCTCCATGGATATTTTGAGGCTTTCCTCATTCATATAAGCGAGGGTGAGGACCTTCTTGCTGTCGTAGTCCACAACGATAGCAGGTATCAGCCCTTTTTCATCAAATTTCAGTTGATCTATGGTTACCATGTACTCTCGTACTCTCCTTTCCGTCAATGTTGGCTTTTTGCTAATATATTAAAAATATCGCCAACATTATTTGATTTTTTCCCTTATTTTGCTTGTCGAAAAACGTCAATGTTGGCTTTTTGTCGGCATTTCGCCTGCGCAGACATCAGTTTTTGTGATTTATGTAGTCCAAAATCAGATATGCATCACAAAAAGCCAACATTTCATTTAAATATTGCGCCATTCGTCACACTTCGACACGCTTTGTTGTCTGATCGGCGGTCTCGAAGAAAAAAAGCCAACAGCACCGCCTGCACCATTGTAAATTTATAGCAGACCGCCTGCGCTGCTGGACATTTATGTCCGATGGCTGTGCTTCCGGCTATGCTTCCAGCTATGTTTTTGGCTTTGCTACCGAACATTTATGTCCGCCGCCCGCAAAGCTTCCTTCAAATCTTTTATCTTTACTTCGCCGAAGTGGAAGATCGATGCTGCAAGGCCTGCGTCCACCTCCGGAATAGTTTTAAACAGGGTAATGAAATCTTCTATGCACCCTGCTCCGCCGGATGCAATAACGGGAACAGTTGAAATTTCGCATACGGCTTTGAGCATTTCCAAATCGAAGCCGCCTTTGACACCATCAGTATCTATGCTGTTGAGGACGATCTCACCGGCGCCCAAGGATATGCCTTTTCGTATCCATTCTATGGCGTCCATGCCGGTATTCTCACGACCGCCCTTAGCGTAAACGCAGAAGTGGCCATCTTCTCTTTTAGCGTCTACCGATAAAACTACGCACTGATCGCCGTATTTCTTTGCCGCCTCGGAAATGAGCCCGGGGTTTCTGATGGCGCCGGAATTGACGCTGACTTTGTCAGCTCCGCATTTCAGCACACGGTCAAAGTCATCTATGGAATTTATTCCTCCCCCTACCGTCAGAGGGATGAAAATGGTCCTTGCTACTTCCGTCAGTATATCTGTAAACAGGGCGCGTCCTTCATCAGAAGCAGTTATATCGTAAAATACCAATTCGTCAGCGCCGCTTTCCGAGTAATACTTGCCCAGCTCCACAGGGGAAGATACATCGCTTAATCCCTGAAAATTTACTCCTTTTACAACCCTGCCGTCCTTTACATCCAGGCATGGGATTATCCTTTTAGTTATCATTGTCCGCCTCCTTTATGGCTTCAGCCAAGTCCACAGCGCCTGTGTATAAAGCTTTTCCTAAGATTGCGCCATACAGGTCCATAGCCGCCAGCGCTCTAATATCTTCTATGGAAGAAACTCCGCCGGAAGCTATGATGTCCAGCCCGAATTTATCAGAAAGGGAGCGATAAAGCTCTCTGTTGGTGCCTTTCATGGCTCCGTCCTTGGAAATATCAGTACATATTATGGTCTTGACTCCTGCATCCTCCATTTGGCGGCAAAATTCGTCGCACGTTATATCGGTCACTTCCGTCCAGCCCTTGATGGCGACCAAATCGCCTTTAATGTCGATGCTTACAGCGATGGCATCACGCCCAAATTCTTTGATAGCTTCGGAAACGAAGTCCTGCTTGGTTATGGCCGCCGTTCCTAAGATAAGACGATCCACACCTATATTGCGATAAGCATCTATAGTCTTAAGGGATCTGATGCCTCCTCCCAGTTGAGTAAACAGACCGGTGGAGGATGTGATGGACTTAATGCTCTCTAAATTAGGCGTTTCGCCGCTGCGAGCGCCTTCCAAATCTACCATGTGGAGGTATTTGGCGCCTTTTTCTTCGAAATCGGCTGCAAAACTGCCCGGGTCATCGCTGTATACGGTCATCTGGTCGTAGTCGCCTTTGTAAAGCCTTACAGCGCAGCCGTTGTATATGTCTATAGCAGGAAATATGTTCATGACCTTCCCTCCTCGCCGGCCTCTCCCTCCAGCTCGCAGAAAGCCTTCAATATGGAAAGACCTACACTGCCGCTCTTTTCCGGGTGGAACTGGCAGCCGTAAACATTGCCCCTAGCCGCAGCCGCAGTAAGCATGGCGCCGTATTCCGTGTATGCGATGACTGAAGGCTTGCAATCGGCAGCGTAATATGAATGAACAAAATATACACAGTCGCCCTCATTTACATATTTGAAAATCGGACTTTTAGGTTTATCGACAGGAAAGATCAAATGATTCCATCCTATATGAGGAACTTTATAGCCTTCCGGTACCACCGGTTTCATGGAAACGATGCGGCCCGGTATCAACCCGAGGCATTTGTGATTTCCATACTCTTCACCCTCATCAAACAGAAGCTGCATGCCAAGGCATATGCCCAGCAACGGCTTGCCGGAAGCAGCTTCTTCCACTACTACCTTATCAAGGCCGGTCTGGCACAGCTTATCTGCGGCATCACCGAGGGCGCCTACTCCGGGAAGGATTATCTTATCAGCTTTTTTCAGCATGGCAGCGTCACCGGTAATGACGGCATCTGCGCCTATGGCCTCAAGGGAACTTTTAAGAGAAAAGAGATTTCCCACTCCGTAATCGACAATAGCTATCATCAGAGAACTCCTTTCGTTGAAGGTATCCGGCCGCCCAAAGCAGGGTCCAAAGCCGCAGCCTGTCTCATTACACGGCCGAAAGCTTTAAATGCCCCTTCGATAATGTGATGAGAATTGGATCCGGAAAGCTGTCTCAAGTGAAGAGTGATTCCGGCGTTTCTGACAAAGGCCAGGAAAAATTCTTCCACCAGTTCCGTATCAAAGGTTCCTACTTTCTGGGCAGGAATCTGAAAGTCAAAACCCAGAAAGCTCCTGCCGGAAATATCGACAGCCGCCATTATCAACGCTTCATCCATAGGAAGAATTATGCTGCCGTAGCGATTGATGCCGGCCATATCATCCAAAGCCCGGCGAAAAGCTGTTCCCAGACATATGCCGATATCTTCCACGCTGTGGTGGTCGTCCACATAAGTATCTCCTTCACATGCCACCTCTAAATCGAACATGCCGTGACGAGAAAACAACGTAAGCATATGGTCTAAAAAGCCTATGCCAGTGTCTATGTCCGACTGGCCTGACCCATCCAGGTCAAGACGAAGCTTTATGGAAGTTTCTTTTGTCGTTCTTTCTATCTCACCGATTCTCATTTTGTGCCTCCTTGAGAATTTCATCTATGCGCTGGAGGAAGACATCCATCTCCTCATCAGTTCCGATTGTCACACGGTTATAGTCTTTTATCTTTTCTTTGCTGAAATAGCGTACCAGTATGCCTCGGGCTTTTAGTTTTTCATACAGTTCCTGACCGGACATCATTTCTGTCCTTATGAAAAGGAAATTTGCAACTGACGGTACAACCTCAAAATTTCTCTTTTTCAGTTCTTCGGACATCCTTTCCCTGGTAGATACGATGGCTTTGCAGCGGTCCTCGTAATACATGTCCGAATCTATAGCGGCAGCCCCTGCAATCTGGGTCAGCCGGTTTATATCATAAGGATTGGTAGAATACTTTATCCTGTTCAAATCTTCAACGAGGGCGGGATTTGCCATTGCGAAGCCCAGCCTTGCGCCTGCCATGGAGCG
>ENA-ORNG01002041-ORNG01002041.1-human-gut-metagenome-genome-assembly--contig:-NODE-2041-length-12992-cov-11.288243_pt1 | contig 12992 bp, 10 predicted proteins | sample MGYA00242113_ERZ509018 | MGnify/ENA primary metagenome ERZ509018 (study PRJEB26280, sample SAMEA2338711) | human gut metagenome | biome: human gut; feature: human-associated habitat; material: faeces... | reverse complement strand
TGTAGCAGTAGTCGTGGACGCCGGCGCTCACTTGATGGTAGCAGGTATCGCAGTATCGGTGGCCATCCACATAGCTGACCGAGTTGATGACCGTGTGGATGTGCAGATGCTGCTTGTCCTCGTGAACAGCAGACACGGTTTGATATTCGGCGCCCAAGCAGGTGGTGATCTCCTGTGCGATGTGGGCGGCCTCGGTATGGGAACCCAGTTCAAAGGGATGAAACGAAAAAATAAAGTGGCGGGCTTGCACTCCATCGGATTTTCCGAACTGTGCCGCGACCCGGTCCATATCCCCCACTGGATCAAGGGGATCGACGTGGCAGCAGTAGACATGGTGATGATGAGTTTTTTGAGGATCAACGATGTAAGAAATTAGATCCTGCCGACTATTTAGGTCGTGGTACTTCCCTCGGCCATTTGCGGTTTTTAGAGTTGCCATTTAGAAATCAGCTCCTTACTTTTACTATATATAGTTGTATAAATCAAAGTTTTTACTATATATCGTGATTTACAAAATAATGCTGTAGCGGATATTTCTTGAGGGGTATCGTGGTCGCAAGGGGAAGAACGATCACTCGTCCTTCCCCTTGGGGCCCCGTTTACCTTTAAATATTTGTTCATTTGAATGTAGGAAATTATGTTTCATTTTCCTACAAAGGCACAAAAAATCCTCCGCCACGATTTGTGGGGAGGTTACAGCTTCCAGATGACATCTGCCGTGTCATCTCTCAGCAGGATCTTATCTATGAACTCGCGGGCGATGATTTTCTTTTCCTCGAAGCTGGCATGGTCGAAGTCAATGTGCAGCTTCTGCCCGCTCTTGTGGGTGCTGGACTGCATCTCTTTCAGCAGCTGCTCCCGCCGGCGGTGGAGCTTTTCGATTTGGGCGCTGATGTAGGAGACGGAGACCGCGCTGCTCTCGGCAATCGCATTGACCAGCCGTTCGATGCGGGTATCGATCTGCTGGATCTCTTGCGCGGAGGCATTTTCCTCGGGGTAGATTTCTTCATCAGGACACTGATCCAGAACCTCCTTCAGCTTGTCTGCCACTGCCGACTCCAGCTCATCCAGGTCAATACGGATATGGGCGGTGCAGGCGGCCATGTTGGTCCGGCCGGAACAAATCAAATATCGCCTGTTTGTGGAGCTGTCACGGATCACTTTGACGGCGTAGCCGCAGTCCCCGCATTTGAGAAGGCCCGTGAGCCAGCTGTGCTTGCCGGAGGTGCTGGTTGCCAGCTGGCGGTTTCGGTCCAGCTTCTCCTGGCATCGAAGCCAGAGGTCCGCAGGGATAAACCCCTGGTGGTTGGCCAGGGAAAAATGCTGCTGCTCCAAATCCCGATACTTGCCCTTGGACCGGTCACGCTTGCCGATTACATTGCACGCATGGGTCCCATCAAAAGCCTCCACCTCCTGTTTGGGCTGAAGGCCTTTGGAGAGATACCACCAGAAGACATCCTCGGTAGCCTGGACATACAGCGGACTATGTAGGATCCGGGAGAGCGTAACATTGTCCCAGGTCTTTCGTTTAGGACCAGGAATGCCATCAGCATTTAGTGCAATAGCAATGCTGCGCAGAGAAGTTTCCTCCTGGGCGTAGAGCTCAAAGATCCGACGAACAACAGGCGCGTTGCTGTTGGCGATCAGGGAAGAAACCTGGCGACCGGAGCCATCAGAGATCTTGGTCAGGTCAAATCCGTAGGGCGCGGGGCCTCCGGGCCAGGCCCCAAGGGCAAAGCGGTGCTGGTAGTTGTCCCGGACCCGCTCCGCAGTGGTCTCCCGTTCCAGCTGGGCGAACACCAGCACGATGTTCAGCATGGCCCGGCCCATGGGGGATGAGGTGTCGAAGTTTTCCGTTACGGACTGGAATTCCACGTTGTACCTCTCCAGCTTGGCCCAGATCTGGCTGAAATCCGCAATGGAGCGGGAAAAGCGGTCCAAGCGATAGACAACAATTTTGGAGACTTGCCCGGCCTCCACTGCTTCCATCAGCTGCTGGAAGGCCGGGCGGTTGGTGTTCTTGCCAGAGAACCCCTTGTCGTGAAAGATGAGGGGTTCATCACCGGCATAGCGTTTGCAATACTCGATTTGCGTCTCGATGGAGATGCTATCCTGCTTTTCCACGGATTGGCGGGCGTAAATGGCGTCCATGATCGCGCCTCCTTAACCAGCCTGCCGCACGGCAATGTGTACGGAGCGCACCGCGGTGCATGCGGGACGGGACAGGAGAAGGTGCAGGCATCTACGGTGGAGTGTGATATGGGGTGTAAAATCTGGATGCTTGTCGTTAAAATGATGCACGATTCGCATGGCAGTATCCTCCTTCAAGGCTATAATATGTAACCGCGAAGCTCGAATATGACGAGTGGCGATTACATGGGTGTTACCACGCTGTTTCTTTTTTACAATTCCACAGCTGCAGAGCCCCGTTGCGGTTTAGCAGGAGAACACTGGCGAGAACTGGAGGGGAGGACGATGTGGAAAACAATGCAGTTAATGTACCACCAAGTGCCACATACGAGCGAAAAAAAGCGCAAATTTTCCTACCTGGCGCCTTTTCCTACACGGCCTTATGGTAGAGTTTTCGTGGGCTAAAGAGGCCGGGGGAAACTGGCTTCTCAGGGGACTCCAAACCTGATAGAGCGGAAAGAGCCTCGGCCTGCGGTTTTCTGTTGTCATGTGCCTCAACGTGTGGTAAACTGATACCGAGAAAGGAGTTGGTCTGCCGTGATGTATCCGTTTTTACAGTTGGATGACGGGACAGAGATCGTTCATTCAGATATGCTGCCCAATGGAGAAGTCAAGGTGTATATTGAGAAGGCAGACGCTGTGGATGGGTTCCATCACGCTGCCTGTTTCCTGCCGGGATACCGATGGGAGGATGTCAGCGGTTTCTCACCGGAGGAAGTTCAACGGTTCCAGGAGGTCCTCGAATCAACAGCGCATCTGATCATCGAGTTTTCTCAGCAGGGAGGCTTTGAGCATGCCTCAAGTTTTTAAGATCGGGCCGTACTGGGTATACTTTTGGGCAAATGAAAATGCGCCGCTGGAGCCAGTGCATGTTCATGTGGCGGAGGGCGCGCCGAGGTGGTGGAGAAGTGGATCGGATTCTTCGGCGAGGCGACGTACTACTGCTGAGGTCCGTTTGCCCTACACGCTGCCCTACGACACGAGAAAACGATAAGCACATCGGATCGGAAGACTCCCTTCCGTTCGGTGTGCTTTTGCCTTTCTGCGGAACCTTTTCTAAGCGATCAATGTTTTCGATCCTGCATCCCGTATTGCGCCGGGTTTCGACCTGTGATACACTAAATACACGGAAGAAATCAACGGTTCACCTATCCCGTCCAGAGACGTCGGGGACAGGTTTTCAACCGCAGCGCGCGGGAGGTCTGAGACATGAGCGAAGATTTCAACTATATCCCATTTCCGGAGACATACGACCGAAGGAAGCTCAATTCCCTGTACCGGGAGATTCCGCTCAAGGACACGGAGTCTCGCCTTCTGCGGAAATATTTCAATGCGGCGTCAAATCTTTACGGGATCATCCCCCTGGGCAAACTCTATGAGATCATCTCATCTCAGAGCAGGCGTCCTATGTCGGAAGACGTATTTCGCGCCTTCGCGGAGATCGCCAAACATGAGTGCGAGGACTACTGCATCCTCGGGGACGTTGACCTTTACACAGACGGCAGGCCGACGGATCTGATGGACTATGAAGTCATAGACGTCACGCTGGTCTTCGATGACCCGGATGACTATCTCTCCCTCAAACAAATGCAGCATGGCAAGCCCTATTATGTTCCGAAGAGAGCGGAGTTTCTCTGCTATGCCGATCCGTTTTACTTTGAGCAGTCAAAGGAAGCTGCGGCACTGCGGGACTTCCTGGTGACTGGGATGAGCTTGGAGCCGGACAAAGCGGACTTCCTCATGGTCGACATCGGGTACGATGCGCGCTGTGGGAACCTCAATTTTCAAAAGGTTATGGAGTGGTTTGAGGAACTGGGCTTAGTATTTCAGAGAGACAGAGATGTGATGACCTTTGCCGGCGTCTATCAGGCGTTCCAAAACAATACGAGGATGCGGTGCAACCGCGGGCACACACCTGGCGAACTGTATGCGATGCAGCCGCCGGAGGACCGTGTGCCGAAGTCCATTTCTCTGGGGCCGAACATCCGTAGGGCCATCGCGGAGGGAAGCATGGATGCGGAGGCGATGCGGCGGCAGATCATGGCGATGGAACTGCCCAGCGAGGCGCTGCGGGCCAGCCTTTTCAAAGAACTGACGGACGCCATGAAGCCGGGGCCGGTGAAACGGGTGAAGATAGGACGGAACGAGCCTTGCCCCTGCGGCAGCGGGAAGAAGTACAAAAAGTGCTGCGGGAGATGATATGCGGTGCAAAAGGCAAGTCGATTTTGACCAATATATCACCAGTTTTTCAGACCTGATCAAAATCCAAGAGTAAAAACCCTAAACCCCTTGTGCCCCAATGGCTTGAACCCCTTGCCAGCGGGGACAGTCTGGACTGGAAGGACATCTCGGCAAGCGAAATCACCCAGCGGGTGACGGAGCGGGTAAAGAGCGGATCCATCTGCCTGTTCCACAACGCCGCCCTCCACACCCCGGAAGCCCTCCCCGCCATCCTGGACTACATGGCGGAGAACGGCTACACTGTGGTGCCTATCTCTCAGATCCTGCTGGAGGGCGAGTACTACATGGACCACACCGGTATGCAGTGCCCGGCGGAGGCGTAACCAGTCCTCCATCTGCAGAAATGGCGGAGGCCACTTTTTCTATGGATGATACCAGCACTCAAAAGCGGAGGCGCCCGGCTTACACCGGGCGCCTCCGTTTTTAGGTCCGCGGCCACGGCGCGCCGCTGATCGGGGCGCGCCGTGGCCGCAAATTTTCAGCTATGCCAGAAACTGGCGAAAGGCTCAGAGGCCCATCTCCGCCTTGACCTCCTTGAAGCACTTCACGGCGAAGTCCAGGTCCTCCTTGGTGTGACCAGCGGAGATCTGGGTACGGATGCGGTCCTTGCCCTTGGGCACCACGGGGTAGCAGAAGGCCACCACGTACACGCCCTTTTCCAGCATCCGCTCGGCGAACTCGTGGGCGGTCCTGGGGTCGGGGAGCATGACGGGGACAATGGGGTGCTCCCCGGGCAGCAGGTCGAAGCCCAGCTTCTCCATCTCGGCGCGGAAGTACCGGGCGTTTTCGTGGACCTTGTCCCGCAGCTCCGTGGAGGCAGTGAGCAGCTCCAGAGTTTTCAGAGAAGCGGCGCAGATGGCCGGAGCCAGGGTGTTGGAGAAGAGGTAGGGCCGGCTGCGCTGGCGCAGCAGGTCCACGATCTCCTGCCGGGCGGCGGTGTAGCCGCCGGAGGCCCCGCCCAGGGCCTTGCCGAAGGTACCGGTGAGGATGTCCACCCGGCCCTGGACGCCGCAGAACTCCGGAGTGCCCCGGCCCTTGTCCCCCATGAAGCCCACGGCGTGGCTGTCGTCCACCATCACCAGGGCGTCAAACTCATCGGCCAGATCGCAGATCCCCTGGAGGTTGGCGATGTAGCCGTCCATGGAGAACACGCCGTCGGTGGCGATGAGCTTCACCTGGCAGCCGGAGGCCTTGGCGTCCTCCAGGCACCGGCGCAGGTCCGCCATGTCGTTGTTCTTGTAGCGGTAGCGCTTGGCCTTGCACAGCCGCACGCCGTCGATGATGGACGCGTGGTTCAGCTCGTCGGAGATCACCGCGTCCTCGGGCCCCAGCAGGGTCTCGAAGAGACCGCCGTTGGCGTCGAAGCAGGAGGAGTAGAGAATGGCGTCGTCCATGCCCAGAAACTCCGCCAGCTTCCCCTCCAGCTCCTTGTGGATGGCCTGGGTGCCGCAGATAAACCGCACGGAGCTCAGGCCGAAGCCCCACCGGTCATAGCTCTCCTTGGCCGCCTGGATGAGGGCCGGGTGGTCGCTGAGCCCCAGGTAGTTGTTGGCGCACATGTTCACCACCCGCTTGGCCTGGGTGGTGTCGATGCGGGAGAGCTGGGGTGTGGTGATCACCCGCTCCTCCCGCCAGGTCCCCGCCTCCCGGATGGACTCCAGCTCTCCGCGGTACTTCTCAATAGCCTGCTTCATATCCGTATTCCTCCTGCTTTATTTTTAGTGAAATTTGGATCATCAAAAAACTGAACTGCGGTGTGGCGTCAGACGACCACATCCTCCGCCTTTGCCCCGACGAGGGCGATCAGGTCCCCGGGCCTGACCTCCACCTGAAAGCCGATCTTCCCGGCGGAGACCAGGATGGTCTCCTGGTCCAGGGCACTGCGGTGAAACACCGTGGGGAAGGGCTTTTTCATCCCCACCGGGGAGCAGCCCCCGTGGACGTAGCCCGTCAGGGGCAGCAGCTCCTTACTGGGCAGCATGGCGACAGACTTCTCCCCCACCGCCCTGGCCGCCTTCTTCAGGTCCAGGGTGGCCGCCACGGGGATGTCGAAGACATAGTATCCCCCGGAGGCCCCCTTTGTTACCAGTGTCTTGAACACCCGGTCCGGGTCCAGCCCCAGGCTCCGGGCCACCGTCACCCCGTCGGGGGCCTCGCCGTCCCCGTGGGGGTAGGCGTGGGGGGTGTAGGGGACCTTCCTCTGGTCCAGTAAGCGCATGACGTTGGTTTTTTCCTCTTTCTGCTTTGCCATGGTATCACCTCGAACAAGTCATTCGATCACGGTGGCGCCCCAGATATAGACGCCCAGAGCCACTGCCGTAAGCAGGACCCAGTTCACCTTCTGCATGGCCAGGTAGAAGTCCGTGGGCTCCGGGTCCCGCACCGACAGGGCGTGCTGGAAGCGAAAGAAAAACCTGGGAAAAGCCACCATAGCGGCGGCGAGAAGGCTGAAAAACACCCCCAAGGCATAGGCTGTCCAGCTCCCGCGGCAGACGGTGTCCGGCCCCAGGGCAAAGCGGACCACGTCGCTGGCCTCCAACGCAAAGTTGTCCCAGGAGCTGGAATAGGAGGTGAAGTAGTGGACGAGCGGCCCGATCTCCCGGGAGCCGTCCTCCAGATAGAGCGCGCCGGAATCCCTGTCGCAGCCACCGGAGAAGATCGACGCTCCGTCCAAGAAGACATCGATCCTGGGCACGTCGCCGCCGTGTTCCCGGGAGATGGTCCCCTCCGGCCAGGTCACCCGGCCGGTCTGGCGGAGGCGGCCGACGGTGAACTCCACCACCGTATCCGCCCCGTCGGGCCAGACCCGGATGGCGATATCCTCACCATAGACGGCGCTGGTGTAGACAGCTGCGTTCCCTTCCTCAGCGGGGCGCAGCAGGCTGCCGCCCCACTGCACCAGAGGCTGGCTCCGATTGACCCCGGTGAGGACGGCAAAGAGCACCGTCATGGCCGCCAGCAGGCCCAGCAGGATCTTTTGCAGCAGGGTGCGCTTCTCGCTCATCGTCGGTTCCTCCTTCTCAGGGGTCACACGTTTCCTGTTTTAACTGCGCCCGCAGCTCTGTCAAGCGATCTCTCAAAACGGCGGCGTACTCGAATTCCAGCATCTTCGCCGCCTCTTTCATCTGCTTCTCCACCCGGGCGATCTCCTCGGTGAGCTCGGCGGGAGTGAGCTTCCGCCCGGCCTTCTTCTGGGTCTCCTCGGCGGCCTGGGAGATCTCCAGGATCTCCCGGACGGACTTGATCACCGTCTTGGGCACGATGCCGTGGGCCTTGTTGTACACGTCCTGGATCTTCCGGCGGCGCTCGGTCTCGTCCATGGCGGCCTTCATGCTCCGGGTGATGGTGTCGGCGTAGAGGATGACCATGCCCTCGGCGTTCCGGGCCGCACGGCCGATGGTCTGGATCAGACTGGTCTCGGACCGGAGGAAGCCCTCCTTGTCCGCGTCCAGAATGGCCACCAGGCTCACCTCCGGCATGTCCAGGCCCTCCCGCAGGAGGTTGATGCCCACCAGCACGTCGAACTCCCCCAGCCGCAGGTCCCGGATCAGCTGCATCCGCTCGATGGTCTCCACGTCGTGGTGCATGTACCGCACCCGGATGCCCGCCTTTTTCAGATATTCCGTCAGGTCCTCGGCCATCTTCTTGGTCAGGGTGGTCACCAGCACCCGCTCGTTCCGCGCCGCCCGGGCGTTGATCTCCCCAATGAGGTCGTCGATCTGGCCCTGGACGGGCCGCACCTCCACCCGGGGGTCCAGAAGGCCCGTGGGACGGATGACCTGCTCCACGATCTGGTCCGCCTGGCCCCGCTCGTACTCGGCGGGAGTGGCGGAGACGTAGACCGCCTGGTGGAACCGCTCCTGGAACTCGTCGAACTTCAGGGGCCGGTTGTCGAAGGCGCAGGGCAGGCGGAAGCCGTATTCGACCAGGCTCTCCTTCCGGGCCCGGTCCCCGTTGTACATGGCCCGGACCTGGGGCAGGGTCACGTGGCTCTCGTCCACGAAGAGAATGAAGTCGTCTGGGAAGTAGTCCATCAACGTCATGGGCGGGGAGCCCACGGGCCGGTTGGAGATCACCCGGCTGTAGTTCTCGATGCCGGAGCAATAGCCCAACTCCCGCATCATCTCCATGTCGTAGGTGGTCCGCTGGCGGATGCGCTGGGCCTCCACCAGCTTGCCGTGCTCCACGAACCATGCCTCCCGCTCGTCCAGCTCCTTGCCGATCTCCACAATGGCCCGGTCCATCTTCTCCTTGGAGGTGACGTAGTGGCTGGCGGGCCAGACGGGGATGGCGGTGAGGCGGCGGGTGACGGCTCCGGTGACCGGGTCGATCTCGCTGAGGCGGTCGATCTCGTCGCCGAAGAACTCCACCCGGATGGCGCTGCTCTTCCAGTAGGCGGGCCACAGCTCCACCGTGTCCCCCCGGACCCGGAACATGTTCCGCTCAAAGGCGATGTCGTTGCGCTCGTAGCGGATCTCCACCAGGCGGCGCAGCAGCTCATCCCGGTCCCACTCGGCCCCCACCCGGAGGGACACCACCAGGTTGGCAAAATCGTCCGGCTCGCCCAAGCCGTAGATGCAGGACACGGAGGATACTACGATCACGTCCCGCCGCTCCAGCAGGGCACAGGTGGCACTGAGCCGCAGCCGGTCGATCTCGTCGTTGGTGGAGGCATCCTTGGCGATATAGGTGTCCGTATGGGGGATATACGCCTCCGGCTGGTAGTAGTCGTAGTAGGAGACGAAGTACTCCACCGCGTTGTTGGGGAAGAACTCCTTGAACTCCGCGCACAGCTGGGCGGCCAGGGTCTTGTTGTGGGCCAGCACCAGCGTGGGCCGCTGCACCTGCTCGATGACCTTGGCCATGGTAAAGGTCTTGCCGGATCCGGTAACGCCCAGCAGCACCTGCTCCTTCAGCCCGTTCTCGATGCCCTCCGCCAGCGCGGCAATGGCCTGCGGCTGGTCCCCGGAGGGTTGATATTCAGATACGACTTCAAATTTCGGCATAGCTCTTCTCCGCAATTTTTTCTTGCTATGGTCTCCGGGGACCAGCCCCGGCCCAAAGGGCCGGCGCCGCGGCCGCGGCGCACAAGCGTTTTGGCGCAGTCAAAACCTTGGACTGGGCGGGCTTTGCCTGCCCGGTCCATCCGAATCACGGGGTCCCCGCAAAAGTGCCGCTTTTGCGGGGTTCCCCGGAGGGCTGATATTCAGATACGACTTCAAATTTCGGCATAGCGGCATTCCCTCCACCCATCAAACAGATTTTCAGCCACGGCCATCCTATCACACCCGTCATCTTTTTGCAACATTTGTTCGACTTTTATCAAAGGAACCATGCCTTGAAAAAAGCGAAGGGACAAAAAAGGAAGGGGGGCTAGGGGAACCCCTCCGGTTTTCCCCAGTTCGTTCGCCAGCGGCGAAGGAAGAACTTGAAGTCATTTTCACCGCGGCGTGTACGTGGCAAAATACCCCGACCCAAGCGCCTTGGGCGCGTTCGCCAGTCCACAGACTGGTGGTGGGGGTTCTAAAGGGGGAGCCTGCTCCCTCTTTACCCCAGCAGGTCGCCGCTGTCCGCCATGGAGACGAAGTCCCGGTCCGCCACCACGATATGGTCCACCAGGCGGACGCCGATGGTCCGCAGGGCCTCCGCCACCTGGCGGGTGGCGGCCTCGTCGCTGGAGGAGGGCACCGCCACGCCGCTGGGGTGGTTGTGGGCCAGGATCACCGCGCTGGCGGAGGTCAGCAGCGCCATCTCCACCACCTTGCGGATGTTCAGGTCCGCGCTGGCCACGTCCCCCTCCGCCAGCCGCTTGCAGGCCAGGAGCCTGCCCTTGCGGTCCAGACACAGCAGGAAGACCAGCTCCCGCCGCTCGCCGGCAAAGCGCTCCAGCAGATAGGCCCCCGCCCGCTCGGAGGAGTTGAGGATGGTCTCCTGGGACGCGTCCGCTATGCGGGCCTTCCGGCTGAGCCGGGAGACCAGGGACAGCAGGATGGCCGCGCTCTCCCCGATGCCCTCCACCTTCTCCAGATCCTCCACCGGGGCGTTCAGCACGCCGGAGAGGGAGTCGTACCGCTCCATCAGAGCGTGGGCGATGGGGTTGGTGTCCCGCCGGGGGATGGCGTAGTACAGCAGCAGCTCCAGGGCCTCGTGGTCCGCAAAGCCCTCCAGCCCCGTCTCCAGAAACCGCCGGCGCATCTTCTCCCGGTGTCCGTCGTGTATGCCCATGGAGGGCCTCCTCTCGCTGAAACGCCCCGTTTCGGGCACAGATTTGGAACATCTTATTATACCACAGGCCGTCCTCTATCACAAGCGGGATTCCCATTTGTAAAATGGAGTGCAGCGGTATTTGAGGGGCCTGTAAAATTGTGGGGAGTTTTTTTCTGCCGCCTTGACAGGGGGCAGAAATTGGCATAATATGAAGAAAGAGTTTCGGCAAAACTGCATACCGTCCGGTAGGTAAGGCTACCACAGGGATACGGATCGCTGCCGCGGAGTGATGGAGACATCATGAGAGGGTTTGAACAGGTGCTATCGAACACGAAGGTATCATCTAATGTGATTTCACCGCCTTGTGAGGCTAAAGCTTGAACGGCCGCAGGGTCCGCTGATGCGGCGTCCCTGTTTTCACAAGGAAATTTCCGACTGCACCGGACAGGAGCGGCCGGGTTTTTCTGTTTTCTCAACCCCCAGCTTCACGGAGAGGAGGACGCGCATGTTTGAGCAGGAAGAGCAGCGGGACGAGCTGCTGGAAAAGATCGAGGATCTGATCTCCCGAAAACGCTATGCCGAGCTGCGCGACCTTCTGCTGCCCCTGGAGGCCCAGGACATCGCGGGCCTGTTCATGGAACTGGACGACAAGGTGCCTATGGTGTTCCGCCTGCTGCCCAAGGAGCAGGCGGCCGAGGTGTTCGTGGAGCTGGATTCTGAGGAGCAGGAGGTGCTCATCCAGAGCTTTTCCAACACGGAGCTGAAGGAAGTGCTGGACGAGCTGTACCTGGACGACGCGGTGGACATCGTGGAGGAGATGCCCGCCAACGTGGTCAAGCGCATCCTGCGCCACGCGGACCCGGACGTCCGCAAGAGCATCAACGAAATCCTGAAATACCCCGACGACTGCGCCGGCAGCATCATGACCACGGAGTACGTGGATCTGAAGGCCACCATGACCGTGGAGGACGCCCTGAAGCGCATCCGCCGCACCGGCCCGGACAAGGAGACCATCAACATCTGCTATGTCATCGACGAGGGCCGGCACCTGCTGGGCTACCTCTCCATCCGGACCATCCTGCTGTCCGAGGAGGACGACATCATCGGAGACATCATGGACACCCATGTGATCTCCGCCAACACCCTGGACGACCAGGAGGATGTGGCCCAGACCCTGAACAAATACGACTTCCTGGCCCTGCCCATTGTGGACACGGAGAACCGCCTGGTGGGCATCGTCACCGTGGACGACGCCATGGACGTCCTGCAGGAAGAGGTCACCGAGGATATCGAGAAGATGGCCGCCATCCTGCCGGGCGACAAGCCGTATCTCAAGACCGGCGTGTTTGAGACCTGGCGGGCCCGGACCCCCTGGCTGATGATGCTGATGTTGTCCGCCACCTTCACGGGGATGATCCTGACCCACTTTGAGAATTCCCTGGCGGCGGTGCCCATTCTGACCTCCTACATCCCCATGCTCTCCGGCACCGGCGGCAACAGCGGCACCCAGGCCTCCACGGCGGTGATCCGCGCCCTGTCGCTGGGGGAGGTCCGATTCAGCGATCTGCTGCGCGTGGTGTGGAAGGAGTGCCGCGTGGCGCTGATCTGCGGCGTGTGCCTGGCGGCGGCCAACTTTGTGAAGATGATGGTGGTGGACTGCTGGCTGCTGGCCAATCCCACCGTAACGCCCGCCGTGGCGGCGGTGGTGTCTGCCATCCCGGAGCTGACCCGGCCGGAGGAGCACCGGGGCCTGGTGCTGTGTACCGTGGTTGGCATCGACCTGGGGGAGCGGGCCTTCGGCATCTCCGCGTACCAGGGGGAGCTGCTGCTCACCCTCCGGGCCCAGTACCAGGAGGAACTGGACGCCCTCCAGGAGGCCCTGCTGGTGCTGGCCAGGGAGCAGGCGAAGGAGTACGGCCTGACCCTGGAGCGGGCAGAGGAGGACGTGTTCCCCGAGACCGCCAACCACCCCGCCGCCGTGGACAAGGTGCGCCGGGCGGCGGAGGGCCTTGGCCTCACCGTCATCGACATGCCGGAGCCCATGCGGGGCTCTGAGGACTTCGGCTGGTACCTACGGCAGGCGGAGGGGGCCATGTTCCTGCTGGGGGACGGGGAGGACTGCCCGCCCCTGCACAGCGACGGCTTCGACTTCCCCGACGCCCTGCTGCCCACCGCCTGCGCCCTGTTCCAGGCACTGATTTAAATCAAAAAAATGGCCTGTGCCACTTTTTTGAGGAAGGCTGCATGGCGGAAGGGACTCGATGTCGTCGTCACAAGCTCCAGATCACTCCCATCCGCATGGATGCGAATGGTCGCTCCTTCCGCTGCTCCTCCTCTCCCACGAAACACTGTTT
>ENA-ORNG01002034-ORNG01002034.1-human-gut-metagenome-genome-assembly--contig:-NODE-2034-length-13027-cov-3.542553_pt1 | contig 13027 bp, 16 predicted proteins | sample MGYA00242113_ERZ509018 | MGnify/ENA primary metagenome ERZ509018 (study PRJEB26280, sample SAMEA2338711) | human gut metagenome | biome: human gut; feature: human-associated habitat; material: faeces... | reverse complement strand
TTAAGAAAATGATAGAAGATGCGAAGGCAGGAAAAATAGATACCGTCATTGTAAAAGACTTTTCACGATTTGGGAGAGATTATATTGGAGTTGGAGATTATCTGGAGCAAGTGTTCCCACTCCTGGGAATCCGCTTTATTTCATTAAACAATAATTATGACAGTAAAGAGTACATAGGAAAAACGATGGGATTAGATATGGCAATCAATAATCTTGTCAACAATCTTTACAGCAAAGATATATCCAAAAAGTTAAAGAGTGCCTTGAAAGTGAAATGGAAGAACGGAAAATGGACAGGCTCGAAACCTCCATTTGGTTATTTAAAAGATGAAGAGCATGGATGCTGGAAAATAGATCCGGTAGCAGGTAAATATGTCCGTATGATATTTGATAAAGCGATGGAAGGCTGCAATACTTCTCAGATCTGCTATTACATGAACGAGCAGAAGGTGCCGACACCTGGAAAATATAATCAGATGAACGGATTGCTGCGGCAGGGGAATTATAAAATGCCAGATAAGGAAGTTGTTTGGGATACCGGAATGATCCGTACAATTCTTGGAAGATTTGAGTACACAGGTGCTTTAGTTATGGGAAGGCGGCATACAGTAGCGGTTGGAAGTAAAGTAACAAGAAAGACAGCAGAACGAGATGTCGTTATCCGAAAGAATATCAATCCACCAATCATTACGGAAGAAGAGTATGAAGTGGCAAGTGCATCTATTATGTTTATGACAAAGCCAGAATATCGTGGTGCGAAAGACTTCCTTCTGAAAGGAAAAGTGCGGTGTGGAAACTGCCACAGGTCATTAGCTTATACAGATGGCGGTATTCATCCGAAAGTATATTGTCCCCATAAAGCTCAGGCAGGAAGATATTCTCATTGTTCTGAAGATGCGTATCCGGTATCTGTGATAGAGGGGCATATTTGGTATTCCTTAAAAAGGATACTAAGGATATTGGATTCAGTGCAAAGAGAATCCGAAGAAAAATATACGGATAATAGTTTTACAGGGAAAAGACAACAAAGGGTGTTGGAATCGGAACTGAAAAAATTAAAAAATGAACGTATCCATCAGTATGAAGCTTATGCAGAAGGCGTACTTAGCAGAGAAAAATATATAACAGTGAAGAAACAGCTGACAGAAAAAATCGAAAAGATACAATCCGAACAAAAAGCACTTGCCAGTGTGATCATTGAAGAAGAACGATACAGAAGCCGAATAAGAACAGCAGTTCAACAGTTGGAGGTACAGATAGAAAGAGGAAAGCTGACCAGAGAGATTATAGATACGATGATTGATACGGTGTATGTGTATGATAAAAAACGGATTGAAGTAATTTTAAGATTTGATGATGTTTTACAAAAGGTGATCTCAGAATATATGGAAGGGGCGAAGGGTGCATGACATTTATGAATAATATGCGTAAAGGGGTGCTTGTGGTGGTAGCTCTGGCATTGATCGGATGGCTTGGAAAGTATCTGTATCTGGTAGATGGAGAAATTGACTGGTTCCGACTGATGCTGGTATATGGTGTTCCGGTAGGAATCCCATATATGTTTTTTATCATTCCTGCAAGGTGGGATTTATCTGGAACGATAGGAATGGTAGCCTTGTGTGCGATAATCGGAGCTGTATTTGGTTTTATTATTGCGATTGGAATTGCAATCAGGGCAGTATGGTATGTAATCGCATTTCCAATAAGCTGTTTGCTGCGAAAGGAGAAAAGTAGGATATGAGTACAGGCGAAAATATTAAAAGAATCCGGAAGTTTAGAGGAATGACACAGAAAGAACTTGGAATTGCGATTGGAATCGGAGAAGAAAGTGCAAGTCCAAGAATGGCACAATATGAAACTGACAATAGAACACCGAGAAAGGAAATGCTGCATAAAATGGCAGCAGTGCTTGATGTAGATCCGAGAAACATTTCCATTCCGACAGGCTATAGGGAAGAAGATATGATATATAGGCTTCTTGTGCTGGAAGATTACTTTCCAGAAATGAAACTGGAGAGGAACGGAAGGACAGGCGAGGTCGTGATCAATCTGCAGAATAAGAAAATCAATGAATTCCTTTATCAGTGGGGAACTATTAGAGGAAAGAAAAAGCAGGGAATGATTTCCGAAGATGAATATATGCAGTGGAAATATTGCAGAAATCATGATTTTGCCTGTACAAATGCGAAAGATATGTATTATGAAGTTCTGGCTGACCGTGTGCATTATTTTAAAGAAGATGAGAAAGGGGGGGCGGTAATGTGTAAAGCGATGGAAGATATGAGAAATGAAGCGGCAAAAATGAAAGCAGTCCATATAGCCCGTTTAATGCTGGACGGTGGCAAACTCAGTTATGAAGATATTGCAGCATACACAGAGCTAACCATAGAGGAAGTCGAAAAGATAGCTTCAGAGAAGAAAAGTGCATAATTGTAAGACAGTTTAATACCGATACAGCTTAGAAAATAGAAACCGCAGGAATTTTCACCTGCGGTTTTTCTCTGTCCTGCCATATACAGAAATACCGCCATAGAAATATTGCTATACTATGACGGTATTACAAATCTTTTTCATCTTTGAAAGCGAACACATCATTGGGTGTACAGTTAAGAATATTGCACAGTTTTTCAACGGTAAGGATTGTAATGTTCTGATTTTTCCGAAGCTGATCGAGGGTGTGTTTGTCAATTCCTTTGTTAATCAGGGCATATTGGGAAATGTGGCGTTTTTTCATGGTTTCCCATAATGGACTATAATCAATCAAGGTATCCCCGCCTTTCTTTGCTTTTTGGCATAAAATACCATTAGTTTCAATTATAATTGTCGAATAAAATAAAAAATATGGTGGACATATTCATCATAAGAGATATAATTTGATCGAGGGACATGTAAAATAAAGGAAAATAAAGTCGGGTAATGTAAGAATTGATTGATGGTGCATGTGGGAGGAGAGATATATAAGTGAATATTGAAAAGTTTTACTACGATGAACAGACAGAAATGTATGAGCAGATGAAGAAGGAACAGGATGAGCATGAAAAGTCACTTTCGGTAGAGGAAAGGGAAAAAGAACATCAAAAATTATTCCAGGAAGCAAGAACAATTATGGAAAAAGCAGAGCGTAAAAAGAAAGAAGAATATCAGATCATCAATCCTGTAAAATATCAGAGATTTATATATCTGTCAGAACGGGCAATACAGTTTTCAAAAATCTCAGGATGTAATATTAAGATTCAGACATTTCCAGATATGTCTGCACTTATTAAAATGCAGACGGGATATATCTGGTTGCTGAGTGATGGTGAATCAGCACTGGAAGATAAGGAAACAATGAAGAATCTGTTAAATGAAGCGGACTGGGTAGGTATTGGCAGCAAAAAACATGGAGAAAAAGATGTCGTTGAATTGGAGTTTTGGTTTGAACTGGCAGAAAAATTAAAAAAGTAAATGAAGATGAAATGACTTTTCCACACATATCATTACTGTGATAAAATGTGAGAAAATATATATCAACATATGAAAAACGGAGGCGAGAGAGTTATGTTCGATACCATTCATCATATTGCAATCATTGGAAGCGATTATGAAAAATCAAAACATTTTTATGTGGATCTGCTTGGATTTAAGGTGATCAGAGAAAATTATCGAAAAGAACGTGATGATTACAAGATTGATCTGGCATGTGGACCGCAGGAAATAGAACTTTTTATCATAAAAAATGCTCCAGCTCGTGTAAATTATCCAGAAGCATTGGGATTACGCCATCTGGCATTTAAAGTTGAGAGTGTAGATGATACAGTAAAAGAATTGAATGGGAAAGGAATTGAAACTGAGCCAGTACGTCTGGATGATTATACCGGAAAGAAAATGACATTTTTCCATGATCCGGATGGACTTCCATTGGAAATTCATGAATAGAAAATAGAATAGGAAAGAAAGAGACAGATGCAGGTAATGAAATACTCCCACATCTGTCTTTTTTGTGCAAAGATTTATTTATCGGAATGTCGCAGACAGCTTTTTATAAAGGCAGCAGCTTTTATCATTTGTTCTTTTTCTTCATCAGAGCAGTCAGAGGATAATTCAAACCAGGTCTGATCAGCAGAAGAAAGAGAAAGTGCAGGTTTACCGGAATTTGCAGATAAAGCAGGACTGTCAGTATGGATACTGCTATTGTCATCCAATAATCTGTTCTGGATTTCTGATAGAGCTTTTTCACGATATTGAGCATCCATGTCCTGGATACTTTCTACAGAAGCATGGTAATTGCTTAATATGTGATTGATGTATCCATTTTTAAAATGCAGAAAAAGAGCATCTTCAGATAGGTCTGCCAAATCTTTTGAGGTTGCAATTTCTAAATCTGCCTGTCCCTCCATTTTAAACAGAATAGAAAACAGATCGGATACAGACTGAATTTCAAAATCCATAAAGAGGTTCACACTGATACCTAACGCATCAGCAATTTTTGAAAGCTGTTCATATTTCGGATTACGTTCATTGGCTTCGTATTTGCGGAGTGTACTGAAACTGATCTCAGCGTCCTGTGCAAGTTGTTCCTGTGTCATGTTACGAGCCAGACGAAAATACTTGATTATTTCTCCTGTATTCATAGGCAAAGTCCTCCAATAGCAAAAGTATATCACATTTTTAAATAAAAGTGCCACAAAAGTTTTGAGAAAAATATTGACAGATACAAATGTGACATATATAATAATAGCAGATACAAAAGTAACATATAACTTACACAATAGATACAAAAGTACAAGTAAACTTATACATAACTGTCATAAGAAATATGAAAAAAGATGCAGAAAGTCAAACGGTTTGAAGTTAAGTAACAGTTAAGTATAAGATGATTAGGAAAGGATGGAATAGGATATGGCAGAAATTATTATGGGAATTGATCATGGAAACGGAAATATGAAAGGGGTACATGTAAACTTTCCATGTGGTCTGGTAAGATATACTTCTGAACCAGGACGATTTATGAATGAGGATATTCTGGAATATAACGGTGTATATTATACGTTATCAGAAACAAGGATGCCATTTAAAGCAGATAAGACAGTGGATGAGGATTACTTTATATTGACCTTATTTTCACTGGCTTTAGAAGCAAAGGAAAGAGGAATCACTTTATCCGGCAAAGATATTGTACTGGGAGTTGGACTGCCGCCAGCAGATTTTGGACAGCAGGCTCCAGGGTTCAAAAAATATTTTATGGAATATTCAAAACATGGAATTTCTTTCCGATTCAATGGAAAGCCAGTAAATTGTTACATGAAAGATGTTTTGGTAAGTCCTCAGAATTTTGCGGCAGTCATGTGCTATAAAGCAAGCCTGTTCCGACAGTACCGGACGGTCAACTGCATTGATATTGGAGATGGAACCGTAGATTTACTGGTAATCCGAAAAGGACAGCCGGATTTGTCAGTTCGTGTCAGTGACAGATCTGGAATGGCAATTCTCCGTTCAGAAATTTCTAATTCCATTCAGCAGAATTACGGTATTCATCTGGAGTCCTCAGATGTAGAGCAGGTATTAATGCAGGAAGCAACAATTCTGGATGAAGAAGTGGTAAGAGAGATTCAGAAAATGGCAGGAGACTGGATGCAGAGAATTATCAATAAACTCCATGCGTATGTACCAGATTTCCGAACTAATCCGGCAGTATTTCTTGGTGGAGGTAGCCTGTTACTGAAACAGCAGATTGAAAAATCTTCTGATTTTAAATATATAGAGTTTATCGAGGACATTCGGGCAAATGCGGTAGGATATGAGAAAATGACAGCATTACACATCCAGAAGAGACAGGGGGTGTAATGCGTGGGAGAGATAAGGGTTGTATTGATATTTAATGAAGATAATGAACGACAGAGAGAAATCGGAAGGTATCTGAAATCGCAGAAGAGATGCAAAACAGCACTGATTACAGAACTGGTTTATGCGTGGCTGCATAAAGAAAATGCACCCGTTTCTTCCTATAATAATGCAAATGTCAGTGTGGAGGAATTAAAACAGCAGTTGTTGCAGGATACGGATTTTATACAGCAGATAAAAAAGAGTGTAGTTGTTGAAGAAGATGCCGGGAAAGTGATTGAAGAAGAACAGAGCGATGGACTGGATATGGATGAAGGGATGCTGATGGCAGGGCTGTCGATGTTTGAGTCAGATATTTAAAATATGAGATATATAATAGGGAGAGTGTTGATAATATATCATTACTCTCCCGCCATTTTAAAAAGAGAAAACAGCATCTATTTGTTTTCTTCCAGTAATAGGATTATACTTCACAAATTTTCCGATAAGATTTTTGGCTTTTTCTCCACCCAATTGTTTGGCAACTGTTGAATCGGTAATAAAAGCAGAGCCAAGAGTGATTTTTGAAATATTTTTAGCGTCATTTATTATTACAGAACCATTTTTTACAGACATTTGCTCTGAAAATTTTGAGATATTGCTCTTTACAAGAAGAATATAATTATCTGGCAAATTTGTATTTATTGTTATGTAATCATCGCATTTTGTTACGTCAAAAGTGACGCATAATTCTTTTCCGAATTCTGGAACGTCTGGTTGCATACTTTCTGGTAAAGGAGGAATTTCTCCCATGCGAATTTGTCGTCCGTTATAATGCCAAGTATAATATTCATCGCATGTAAAATAATTTTCTCCTTTAGTTAATCCGTCAAATGCGACAAACTTATAAACATTTTCAGAAAGAAGAGGCAGGTTTAGTCCACTATCTGTACCAATTTTGTTTTCTACTTTGCGAAATTTCCACATGGCATCTAAGAGACCGATGTTGAAATATTGAGCTGCATCTATAAAAATTAAGTCATCGCCATGAAGATATCCATATTTGTTATCATAATCATCACCGTATTTTTTTATAAATCTATGAACTTCTTCATCAGAATCAGTATAACTGAGTTCTTTATGTAAAATAACTCTAGTAAGAAGAGAATTAACACTGGCAGGAATTTGTGTTTGATATTTTGAACATATATTTCGGCGTACTCGTGTAAACAGTTCATCGACATCAATATTAGGTGCGAGTATTTCATCGCAAATCGCTTTTGTAAAAGGACTCATTTGGTTGTTAATACCGATAGATAGGCATTGAAATTGAGTACCATATGCAATATATACATCTTCTGATGCTGTTATTTCTGAGAAATAACCTTTAGATAACCCGAAATCAGAACGACAGGCATCAAGAATAAGAATAAGTCGTCCTTTTCCCTCATATATAGAAATAATATCACTGATATTTACAGCGGAGGCTTCTAAATTTCGGCTATTATTCAGTAAAGGTGAAAAATCAATAGGATAAATATAATTATTTCCATTAGTATGACCACCATGACCTGAAAAATAAACAATGTGAATTGCATCAGAAGGAGAATTGGAAGCATTATTTTCTAAGGCGGGTATAAACTGTGCTTTTGAAACATCTTCTATTTGATTGACATCAAATCCTATCTGGGTAAGACGTTTATTTATAGCTTGAATATCATATTTTACACCAGATAGACTAGGTACTGAAAGAATGGGTGAATTTATATAGTTGCCTGCTGAAAAAAGTATAGCATTTTTTTTCATTATAACCTCCATATCTTATATAAGAACGCAAGGAAGCAAGAACGCAATGTAGTATAACAAGAACGCAGAGACATGAAAATCTCTGCGTTCTTGCTATTTCCCAGGTTTATAATTACGCAGTGCTGCCTTGGTTGATTTTATTATTTCCAGCAGAAATTCCTTTTCCTGCTTGGAACAGTCACTTGTCAGTTCTTTTATATCAGCATCAAATTGTGAAATGAGTACTGGTGTGTTGTCATAGAGCAGCTGATCTACTGTGGTATCAAGAATCTGTGCTATGCTGAGTAAGGTAGAAAGGCTGAGCTTGGTATGACCGTTTTCTATGGTACTGATATAGGTCGGTGTAACGTCAATCATATTTGAAAGGGTTTCCTGGGTCATCTTTTTTGCGAGTCGAGCAGAACGGATTCGTTTCCCGATTGCAATGTAATCAATATCTACTTCCAAATTGTCACCTCCCAAACTTTAACTGAATGTTGATATTTTGCGGAAACTTTAACTGATAATTGATATTTCTTATTGTATTCCCAAATAAGTTATATTATAATTAAGTATAACTAGAAGTTTAGTTTAAAAGTATATTTATACTAGAAGAATAGGCGGTTAGATAAATTTGAAATGGGATAATTCATTCAATGGAATTGAATATTATTCCAATGTGAAATCTTCGAGTGTTGAATGGATATGGTATCCGTATATTCCATGTGGGAAAATCACGGTGCTGCAGGGAGATCCGGGTGAGGGAAAGTCAACTTTGATTCTTCACATAGCAGCAATATTAACGAAAGGTGCCAGTTTGCCAGATGGAAATAAAATAAAAAAACCAATGACGGTAATTTATCAGTGTTCTGAGGATAGTAAAGCAGATACGATAAAACCAAGGTTAGAAAACGCTGGTGCAGATTGCCGGAGGGTAGCATTTATCAAGGATGATAATGGAGATTTGACACTGGATGATGAACGTATAGAACTTGCTGTAAAAACCACTGGAGCAAAATTGCTGGTTTTAGATCCTATACAGGCTTTTATAGGTAAGAATAGAAATATGCAAAGTGCTGTTAGGATGAGAGAAACTATGACAAAGTTAGCGAATATTGCAGAGGAATATGCATGTGCGATTGTTTTAGTTGGACATATGACTAAGAGCAATAGTGGGAAGAGCATATATAGAGGGCTTGGAAGTATTGATATAGCGGCAGCAGCGAGAAGCGTACTGTTGGTTGCCAGAGATAAGGATGAACCATACAAAAGATATATGCTTCCAATTAAGTCAAGTCTTGCTCCAGAGGGTGAACCGATAGCTTTTGCATTGGATCGGGACAATGGTTTTTCTTGGATTGGTAAATGTGAAATAAATATAAATGAATTGGCAGTGGGGCAGAGGGTTTCTGCTAAAAAAGATATAGCGATTAACTATTTGCATACTATGCTGGCGGAAAGCGATATGGCAAGTGTGAAAATCTTTGAAGAGATGGACAGATATGGTTTTTCCAAAAGAACAGTGCAGGAAGCAAAGAAAGAAGCGGGTATCCAGGCATATAAAAAGGGAAATGCATGGTATTGGCACATGGAGAGGAGTGCAGCAGATGACGGAACAGGAAAGACATGCTGTAAGCCAGGAAGAACGGAAGGAGAAGATCCGGGCGAGATATAGGGGAGTAGATCGCAACGAATTGGAGTTTATTCCGGCAAAGCAGAAAGAAAAGTTGTTTGAAGATACGGGAACAAAGAGAGTTTGTGCCTATTGCCGTGTTTCGACTGATGATGTTAATCAGACTTCTTCTTATGAGCTACAGAAGAATCATTATGAGGATATGATTAAAGAACATCAGGGATGGGAGCTGGTAGGAATTTATGCGGATGAGGGAATATCTGGTACGTCCTTAAAGCATAGAGACGAGTTCAATCGGATGATAGAAGATTGTAAAGCAGGAAAAATAGATCTGATTGTAACTAAAAGTGTTTCCAGATTTGCCAGAAACATAGTGGACTGCATTGCGAAAGTTCGTGAACTTGCAAATATGATACCGCAAGTAGGTGTATTTTTTGAAACAGAGCATATCTACACTTTGGATAATACCAGTGAAATGATGCTGGCAGTATTATCCGCAGCTGCACAGGAAGAGTCTCATACGAAAAGTGAGATTATGAATATTTCCATAGAGCAGCGTTTTTCAAGAGGGATATTTCTTACACCAAAATTATTGGGATATGATGTGGATGAGGATGGTAATCTGGTAGTTAATAAAGAAGAGGCAGAAACAGTGCGTTTATGCTATTATTTGTTTCTTAACGGTTTTCCAACTGCGGAAATTGCAGAAATACTGATGCAATTAAAGCGGAAAACGAAACTAGGAAATACTAAATGGTCAAGTGGTACTGTGGGAAGTTTATTGAGAAATGAGAGATATTGTGGAGATGTACTTTCCAGAAAGACATTTACGCCTAATTATCTTGATCATAAATCAAAAAAGAATCGTCATGATCGGAATCAGTACCGGCAAACAGATCACCATGAGGCTATTGTTGACAGAGATATTTATAATGCGGCACAGAAGATGTTGACAGTAACAAAGTATGCGAAAAAAGGCTTTCCATTTCCTAATCTCAAGGTAGTAGATAGTGGAGCGTTAAAAGGTTTTGTGTCGGTTAATCGGTCTTGGACAGGATTTACAGTAGAAGATTATAAAAAAGCAAGTCAGAGCGTGTATTCTGATCAGAATAGTATACAAGATATTGAAGAATCAAAAGAAGAAAAGAAAGACGGAGGATTTGATTTATCTGGATACGAGATTGTTCGGGCACAGTTCTTTTCTACAAGGTTGAATCCAGCCATGACAATTTCAGAAGGACGTATTACCTTTAACACTGCCTGTTTAAAGAAATTTGAAGATGTGGAATATGTAGAAATTCTTTTTAATTCAATAGAAAGATGTATTGCCGTAAGACCATGCAATAAGGATAACATCAATGCCGTAAAATGGGGAACGATACGAAATGGTAAATGGGCAGTCCTGCCTAAAAGTTGCCGGGGATTCTCAGAACCACTATTCGAATTAATGGACTGGAATAATGAGTGTAAATATCGTTTTAGAGGTCAATATTCAAAGGAAGATAACGAACAGATCTTATTGTTTGATCTGGAAGAACCAGAAGTGATTAAACATGAGATAATTCAAGAGGATTTACCTGATACAGATACGACTGAAACGGAAGAGAATACAGTAGATACATCTGAAAATAAAACAAAGAAGATTGTCAGAACACTTTTCCCGAAGCAGTGGCAGAATCATTTTGGCGATAGCCCGGAAGAGGTTGTTCTTTTACATAGAGTTAAGTATTGTGGAAATTGGGATGTGCTGCGTCCAGCTAAAATAGTAGAAGGTTTGGAACCTATATCAGAAAATTTATTGGATAAGCTGAATGAAGAAGCACAGAACATGATAGAAAAGATGAGGTGTGCAGTATGAGTGAAATGATGATGAATCAGACTATTGAGAACACAGAAAATATAGATCAGAAAGCACTGGAACTGGCACAAGATTTTAGTTATGATGGTTACCAGGTTGTAAGAAGGGAACTTTTTGCACATTTACGGGAGCCAGCCGTTGTAATCCGAAGAGATAGTGTGACATTTAATACTGCCTGCATTGCCGGTTTAGAGGATGCAGTTTACATACAGATTCTTGTTAACCAGGATAATAAGCGAATGGTAGTGCGGAAATGTGAAGAAAACGACAAAGATGCTTTGAGATGGTGTATTGAAAAACCAGATAAAAGAAAAAGTAGAAAAATGTCAAATAAATTATTTTCAGCAATGATGTATGACATGATGGGATGGAATACAGACTGCCGATATAAGATTTTGGGGCATAAAATAACACATGAAGATGAAACTATGTATATTTTTGATCTGCTGGAAACAGAGATATTCATGGATACAAAAAGAAAGAAAAAAGCGAATCCAGATTCAGTGGAGAAAAAGGAAAAATTAGTTACTGCAGAAACAGATCAGACACCGGAGCAGAAACAGGAAGAGATAGCAGCAAAAGTGGCGAGAAAGTTGAATAGAATACCATTTTATCCTAAAGATTGGAAGGATTCTTTTGGCTTATCAGTAGAAGAACATAAAAAAGCACTGGAAACTAATTTAACAGACGGCTATATAGAATTTTCAGCAACAAGGTGATAGGAGAAAGTGCGCTCATTTGGAAGGGAGGAGTGCAGATGCCGAAAACCACAGCAAATATCACAGGGGTATCTCTGTGTCAAAAAAAAGGAATAATACGAATATTTCGATCAACGATAAAAGAATTGGGTGATCCGAGGTATATTCGCTTCTTATTTAACCCGGAGAAAAGAACTTTAGCAGTTCAGTCTGTCAGCCGAAAAGAAGCGGAGTGTTTTCGTGTGCCTAAATATAATCCTAAAGACTGGGATTTTAAAATTTGCAGTATTCAAATGCTGAGGATAATCTGGAGAGTTTGTGAGTGGAATGAAAATGACACGTATCGAATAGCAGGAACGCATTATCCAGAATATAATCTGGTGGAATTTAATTTGAATCAGGCTAGGATAGTGCAATTTGGAGAAATAGAGTAGAGATAGAATCGAAGAGTTTGGGACTTCTGAGAAATCAGGGGTTCTTTTTTTGTGCTTATTTTGAGGGTAAGTTGATAATACTGTGCTTTATGAGATATTTTTGAAAAAAAGTTGTTCCTGAGTTGACATAAGGAGGCGATATGTCCTTAGTCGGTACCCGCCCGCCAACAGTAGACGAATGGGATAAATACGAACTTCATCACCGCGCCCGCCTCGCAACCAAGCCGGGACTTACCGGAATGTGGCAGGTAAGCGGACGAAGCAACATCACAGACTTAGGTTCTTTTCTGATAATAGTAATTTGCCGTTTAGTAAAAATATATATATCAAGTCTATATGTGAGCATATTTGTTTCTTTTATGCTATCAGTGATTGGATATGGAATTGTTCTAGTGCTGTTTAGAAATAATTCGTTAAAGCTAATTTTAGATTTTGTAAAAAGAAAATAAATCTTTAACTGTTTAAAAATTTCAAAAGTGTGAGTAGTGTTTACTTTTGATTATTGAATAGAATATATTGGCGATTCTATAAAATGAGCCATAGAGAGGAGAAATGATGAGAAATCTTTATGATAGATTACATGATAAAGTCTTGATGAAATATGTAAAAAACCCAATGACAGAGTGTTACTCCAAAGATTATGTGTTTAAATATCAAGAAGAAATTTATGATGCTACAGTAATTATTCCTTGCTATAATGTAAGCTTCATGATTTCCTTGTAGACTATACACCAGAAAAAGCCAATCAGTTCTGTATGGCAGGTTTCATTTTAAAGAATACTTTAAGTGAGAATGGTGCCGTTACCAGAGGTATCTG
>ENA-ORNG01002032-ORNG01002032.1-human-gut-metagenome-genome-assembly--contig:-NODE-2032-length-13047-cov-2.112146_pt1 | contig 13047 bp, 12 predicted proteins | sample MGYA00242113_ERZ509018 | MGnify/ENA primary metagenome ERZ509018 (study PRJEB26280, sample SAMEA2338711) | human gut metagenome | biome: human gut; feature: human-associated habitat; material: faeces... | reverse complement strand
TCTCGCAGCCAGGTGAGTTCCAATAAAAAACCGGTGGTGTTATCTGTGAGATATACCAGGATAAAAGAGCCGTCGGCTGCCTCTTTCCGGTGATGTTCTTTCAATCCCAATGCTTTTTCGTAGAAAGCAATGCTACGTTCCAGATCAGTCACATTGATATTGAAGTGGTCAAATCTACTTTTTATTTCCATTGTTTCTAAGTTTGTTTTTTAGATTAAAATAGAGCTTATAAAGTTTACACCACAGGTTACACGGATGATTTATGGCAATGATCCGGTCAAAACTCAATCTGTGTAACCTGTGGTGACTGATTTATTTCATAAATGCTTTGGTTATTTTACCTGCATAAGTTCTGGGCTGTCCTTCCATAGGTGTCGGGGCCGGTAGTTTCTGACATTCCAGTATGACGGACGGTTCTTTTTGTCCGGTAGGATAGAAGCGTATGCTGTATGTTTCTGCTTTCTCCAACTGTTCGTAAGGCTGGTCGGGAGAAAGGATACTGAATACAACAGGACTTCCCGAAATTTTTCCTATGGATCCTCCGGCGTTGGCTGTCATCATGGTCATATTGAAAGGATCAGAACCGATAGCAATCACCAGTCGGCCTGCACCCATCTGAATGGCATTGGCAGGAACCTGGTCGGGGGCTACTTCTTTATAACCCGACATCGTGCTTGGAGAGGTAACGGGAATTGCAGGGGTAAGTTCTGCTGCTTTTTCTACTTTTCCAGTCTCTTGATTATCACCGATAACCACGACTTTCGGAGCGGTTACTACGGCAGGCTTTTTCGGAGTGGTTTCTGCTTTTGCTTCCATAGGTTTCTGACTCAGTGCCTTTGCAGCTTCTTCAAAGAGGTTGTCGGCAAAGTTGACTGTCTTTCTGCGCCATTTGGCTAGACCACGTACCATTTTCGTTTTCGCTTTGTTTAGAGCGTATTTATCGGTGATCCATTCTTCGGCCGCATATTTTTCTTTTTCACGATAGGTGTATCGGATTTTCTCTACCTCCATTGTACACTTTTGGGGCTGGCAGTTTACGGTCCAGAGAAAGGGCGGTAGAACTGAATACCAACCACTCTTCACCGGCTGCGGCGATGACTCCTTTTTCTTTATATACCACTCGGCTATTGTTTTTGTTCTGGGCCATGCGTCCGTCAAGCCACTTGAGCATCCGTTCATAGATTTCGTCTTGCGACATACCGGGGATACTGAATTCGCGGCTGAAAACTACCCGTCCGTCAACTTCGGGCACGGCGCCTGCAAGGTATCTGCTGTCATCATCATCTTTGTCATTGTCTGCCCAAAGCGTCACGGGCAGGCAAATCATAAATAACACGAGGAAAATTTGTGTCAGTTTGTTCATAATTGTATGTTTTATTTAGTTATATATCAAAGCTTTCGCCCCGGTGGGTGATGGTTATGAAACGGCATCCGCCGGCTTCGGCTATAGATCGGAAGGCATTGCCTCCTTCGTAGTCTTCGCTAAAGTGCATGGGTACAAATATAGTAGTTTTTATTCGTTCGATGAATTGTTGGGCTCCTTTCATGTAATCTTTTCCCATTCGGCGGTCTACGGGAAACATTACCAGGTCGATGGTCGGAACTGCTGCCTGAAGATATTTTATTTCTGCCAGGAAGTCTCCTTCTGCTTTGCGTATCTCTTGTTCGGTAGATTCTTCGCTCCAATGCCAGTTGTTCAGGTCACCGGCATGAAAAATGCTCTTGCCTTGCAGATGGATCAGAAAGGAGATGCCCACATCCGTAGAACCGAATGCCTGAATACGTAGCATATCATCTTCGTATTCCTCACCTTTATTAATATAGATCGCATCTTCTTTCTGTGCTCGATGGTGTTTCAGAATGTCTTTTGAGAAGATATAGATGATATCCGGACGTTGCTCTTTCCATGTCAGTACTTCCCGGTTGAAGTGGTCGGGATGGAAATGTGAGGCAAGCACATACAGTTTTCCGGGACGTTGGAGCAGACGGTCGTGCACGATTCCTTTATTCAGTTCCGTTTCTGAAGAGTCTTTGTAATAATCAATGATAAGGGTTACACCTTCTGCTTCGATGGCGAACCCGCTGTGGTATATATAATCCAGAATCATAGGCGGATGTATTTTATGGATGCAATATTACGTATTATTTGTTGGTTGCGCAAGTACAATAACCGGAAATATCAGGGAGCAAGCCTCTCTTTCTGCCAGCTTCCGTCCGGTTGAAGGGAATATAGAAAGCGATCGTGAAGCCGGTTTGCCCTACCTTGCCAGAACTCGATCCGATGCGGAGTGACGGCATATCCTCCCCAGTGTGCGGGGCGCTCTACTTCTCTGCCTACCCATCGGGCTGCTTCTGCAACGAAATTGCGAATCAGTTGCATCCGGCTTTTCAACGGACGGCTTTGAGGAGAGATGCGTGCTCCTATACGGCTTTTGTAGGGACGTTGGCGGAAATAGGTATCAGACTCTCCGGCAGGAACTTTTGAGGCAATGCCTTCAATGTGTACCTGCCTTTCCAGCGCGTGCCAAACGAAAGAGAGGGAAATATACGGATTCTTTGCCAGATGGGTACCTTTCCGGCTTTCGTAATTGGTATAAAAGATAAACTTTCCATCATGCAAATCCTTTAGCAGTACGGTACGGGTCGATGGTTGCCCTTCGGGAGATACGGTGCCTACCAGCATGGCAGTAGGTTCGTCTACCTGTGCATCGATAGCTTCGTGGAGCCATCGGTTGAAAAGAGAAAGCGGGTTGTCGGGAAGATCTCCTTCCTTCAGCCCGCCTTTGGTGTACTCCTGCCGGATGGCAGCGAGGTTGATAGCCTCACTCCCGATCCCGTTTCCGTGAAGAGGGGAGTCGGGATGTGTGGATACATGATCGGTTGACATAAGCGATTACTTTAAATTTACATCGGTACTTCTATCAGTAGTATTTTAGAGTCTTTCAGAGTTTCTATCTCAAAATTCTTGATTTCGGATATTCCCAATCCGTCGCGGCGAGTCAGGATCACATCATCTATCTTTACTTCTCCTTCGATCAGGAAAACGTAGACTCCCATATCCGTCCCATGCAGTGTATATTCAACTGTCTTTCCGGCTCCTATCTCACCCATCGAGAACCAGGTGTCCTGCAATAGTTTGGCAGGTGTACTTCCGTCAGGTGATAGTATGAAGGCCAGTTCGTCTTTTTTCAGTAATCCCCGGATGTCATAATCCTGATAGAGGGGATGAGTGTTCCGTTCTTTCGGTATGATCCATATTTGCAGAAATTCCACCGGTTCCGATTTGCTGCCGTTCATCTCGCTATGATAAATGCCTGTACCGGCACTCATCACCTGAATATCGCCTACAGTAATGGTACGACTGTTCTTTTTACTGTCGCCATGTGCCAGAAGACCCTTTAAAGGTATGGAGACGATTTCCATATTTTTATGGGGATGGGTCTGAAAACCTTCACCCGGGGCTACCCGGTCATCGTTCAGTACCCTCAGAGCACCGAAATGAACCCGTTCGGGATTGTAATATTCGTCAAAGCTGAAACTGTGATGGCTGTCGAGCCAGTCATATACGGATCGTCCGCGGGTATCTGAGCGGTGAACTACTTTTTTCATGATGTATATCCTTTCTTTTATAAATAGATTTTATAAACCAAACAATCGGGGGATGTAAATGGTTTGAGACGTTCATTTTTTATAGGAATCAGAAGCTATAATAAGGAAATAGAAAAGAAATGGACAACTCTCTGAAAGCCGGCAAACAGAAAAGAGTTGAATACGTTCGGTAAATAAGAGATAGGAAAAATTTTGTTGTCAATATCATTGTCTTATTTTTGTGCTTCTAAAATTAGCCAATAGATAAGAGATATGAGAAAGTTATTGTATGTTATTCTGTTACTACTTTTCCGTTTATTGATGTTTCCGGGGGCTGTTTGTGCCGAAATACTCTCTTTGCCGGACAGCTTGATAACGGATGATAACGTATATAAATATACTTTCTCCGATTTTGATAAGGCACAGCAGGTTATGGAACAATTGAGAAAGCGGAAATCTCTTTCCATGTTCCGGATGGATGTGGTGGAAGGTGATTTATATTTCAATGTTGGCCAATATTATAAGGCGTTGAAGTTCTATAAGCGTGCTTTGGACAGTGACTCGGTGCGCAATAATGATAAGAACTATATGGAACAGGTGCATCGCATGATCTCTTGTTACGACTGTTTGCATAATGAAAATAAAAAATCGCTGTATGTCTATTTACTTTTAAAAAGGGCAGAGCAGTGCGGGGATAAAGCCATGCAGTCCGTTGCTTTGTTCAATATGGGTAAAATGCTGTATTATCAGGGTAATAAGGAGAAGGGATATGAATATCTGGAACAGGCGATTGAAATGATGTCAAAGACGGACTATCGGTATAAATACGATAATCTGCGTTATGATTACAACACTTTACTGATATTCCAGAAGTCGGACAGGCGTAATGAGGAGGCTCTCAGGACACTGGCTGCGTTGGAAAAGGTGGTGACCGAAGAGACCGGCAGTGAAACTCCGATGGAGGGGTTGAGTGCAAAGGAGAAAAAAGCAATGTATGCCCATTATGCTGTCGTTCTTTTTCGGTTGGGGCAGGCGGAAGAGGCCGAACGTTACTACCGGAAATTCCTGGCGGAAAGTGAGGAATATGACCGTGACGATTACCTGATTATGCCTTATTTGTTCGACAGGAAGATGTATGACCAAGTGATCCGGATGAATGCCGCCCGTGAGAAGATGTATATCATGCGGGGGGATACGGTGAACTATTACATGACTACGATCAAGAGATCTCTTGGATGGGCTTATCGTGATAAGGGCGATTACCGTACTGCTGCAAGATATTTTGAGCAGTTGGCTGTGTTGCGCGACAGCATTAAGAATCGTGAACAAAAAAGTGCGGCATTGGAATTGGCAGCTGTTTATGAAACGAATGAAAAGGATTTGTTCATCCAGCAGCAGGCGGCTGATATGCAAAAGAGGAATCTCTTATTGGTATTTACCCTCTGTATCGTTTTTCTGTTGGGTGTGCTTTTGTGGCGGACGATACGGCATAACCGGATTATACGTCGCAAAAATAAGGCGATGGTAGGCACTATCGAAGATTTGCTGATACATAAAGAAGAATTGTATCGGAAAAAGGAGGAGAATCTTATTCTGAAAGAGCAATTGGAGAGGGAGCAGAATTTAAGGATGTCCGCAGGTGGGGGATCGCTATCAACCGATAAGGACGGGAAAGCGGAAACAACTGTTGTTCCGGAACCTCAAGCCGGAGATGGAAATGACATACACGATAGGATATTGTTCGACAAGTTGGAACACGAGATCATTAGCCGTCAGCTCTATCTTCAGCCGGACTTTTCGAGGGAGGAACTGATCAAGACAATCTATATTCCCAAAAATAAATTTGCTCCTCTTTTCAAGCAGTATGCGGGAATGAGCTTTTCGAAGTATATTAATAATCTTCGTTTGGAGTATGCGGCTAAGATGTTAAAGAACCACCCCGATTATACAGTAGATACGATAGCCCAGGAGTGTGGCATGTCGACTCAATCTCTTTATCGCCTCTTTTCGGGAAAGTTTGGAGTGACTCCGACAGATTTTCAGGTGGGGGTACAACATATTAATAATAAGAATATTACTGAGGACAAGTGAAAAAATGAGAGACTCAAAGTGAAAAAATGAGAGAATAACCTACTCGAAATGTTTTGATTTGAAAATCCTTCCTTCTACCTTTGAACCACATCAACGAAACTGGTTTAGGTGATGTACAGTACCCAATCTGCCGGGAGGTCTCTCTCGGCAGATTATTCTCGATAAGGCTGATCGGCATATCAGACCATTAGAAAACCTTTCTTAATGAATTAATCTTTCAAAAAACACGTATTGTTATGATTGAAAAAGTATTCAAAGTGGGTGATACAATCACCATCAAACGTACCTCACAAGCAGGTACTGGTTATCGTTACGCTTTAGTACGCCTGACCGGCGGAGTTGCCCTTGTAGAGGAATTGTCAGAAGATGCCGATACTCCGGGAGGAACGTCTGTACAGTCTTTTATCTTCCGGTTTTTACAGCCGGGGCAGGTAGAGATTCAGTTTGCCTATTACCGTGACTCTGAGGAAGTGCTTTACGAAGATGTATTCTCTTATGAGGTGGTTACTTCGGAGAAAGCGAACCCGATAATAGGGGGCTGGGGAGAATTCAAACCGTTGACGGATCAGGAGAAAGAGATATTCCGTACTTGCATGACATTGAAGGGTGTGGACTATACTCCGCTTCTGGTTGCCAAGCAATTGGTAAGCGGATATAACTACCGCATCATCTGTATGACTGAATCACTAATCCGCGAGCCCAAGTATGGTTTTGCCAAAGTCACTATTTATGCTCCGCTGAGAGGAGAACCCATATTAGAGAGTATTATAGAGTGTTGACTCTGAACAGAGGAACCGAAAATCCATAATAGAGTAGGAACTTGATTTAAAAAGAAATAGTTATGAGTCAATTATATTTTTCGTCTAAGAAAAGGAATGATTGATGAACAGCCATCCCGGACATTATACGTTAAAGTTCGGGCAAACCTAATAAGGTCTGCCGCTTCTTTCGCAGGAAGCGGTGGCACTATTGCAACCGAAGCTTCTTTTTGATGCCTTTAGGCATTGCTCAACTTGACTTCGTTCACCAAAGGCTTCTGATTTTTGAAATCCCGTATATTCTCCAGAGTCGTTGCTGCGATGTTGGCCAGCGCTTCACGGGTAAAGAAAGCCTGATGGGAGGTTACGATTACATTATTGAACGACAGCAATCGTGCCAGTACATCGTCGTCGATGATACGGTCCGATTTGTCTTCATAGAAGTACTCGCTCTCCTCTTCATATACATCCAGTCCGGCCGAACCGATCTTTTTATTTTTCAGTCCCTCGATCAGTGCATTGGTGTGGATCAGTTGTCCACGGCCGGTGTTGATGATCATTACGCCGTCTTTCATCTTACTGATGGAGTAGTCGTTGATCAGATACTTGGTCTGCTCCGTGAGGGGGCAGTGTAGTGAGATGATGTCCGAACTGTGATACAACTCGTCGAGTGTGGTGTATACTATTTGATTCTCTCTGGCAAAGTTGTAATCCGGATAAAGGTCATACGCCAGTATGTTCATGCCGAACCCTTTTAATATATGTATCAGTATTTTGGCTATCTTTCCCGTACCGATGATACCGGCTGTCTTTCCATGCATATCGAAGCCTAACAGTCCGTGCAGTGAAAAGTTTCCATCCCGGGTGCGCCATGATGCCCGTGGAATTTTCCGGTTGAGCGAGAGCATCAGTGCCACTGTATATTCGGCTACTGCGTATGGAGAATAGGCAGGAACACGAACAACGGTTACACCGTTGTCGGCTGCAGCTTTCAAGTCTACATTATTATAACCAGCACAACGAAGGGCGAGTAGTTTTACTCCGTTGGCAGCCATTGTTCTGATTACTTCGGCATCTGCGGTATCGTTGACAAAGATGCAGACGGCATCCACTCCCTGAGTCAGCAATACGTTGTGTCGGTTCAGATGACCTTTGAAAAATCGGAGTTCGAATCCGAATTCCTTGTTTTTCTCGTTGAAGGAAGCTTCATCATAAGGTTTGGTACCAAAAAATGCGATTGTATATGCCATAATTTTCTTATTTTACATTCTATAATAATAGAACGTTTATGGGGAGAGTAATGTTTGTGTCCGGGGGCGGCATTTCTTTCTCCGGATTCTTATTCGTTTCAGTAGAAACAGTTTGTGTTTTCAATTAATTTGTTTGTGAAATGGAAATTAGGTGCACAAAAATATTCGTCATGTGCAATATTATTGTACCTTTGCGCCCGAAATAACTTAAAAAAGATTTAGATGAGAAAATTATTCTTGATTAGCATCGGGTTGCTAATCGTTTCAACTTCAACTTTTGCGGGAGGTCTCCTGACGAATACCAATCAGCACGTATTGTTTTTGAGAATGTTGGCTCGTGATGCTTCTACACAAATTGACGCGGTATATTCCAATCCGGCGGGTGTGGCTTTCATGGAAAACGGCTTTCACTTGTCACTCAACGGACAGAGTGCGTTCCAGACAAGAACTATCACTTCTACTTTCGCTCCGTTTGCAGGGTTTGGAGGAAACGCTACCAAAGTATATAAAGGAGAAGCTTCGGCTCCGTTCATTCCCAGTGTATTTGCAGTATATAAGAAGGATAAGTGGGCATTTTCGGGGAATTTTGCGGTAACCGGTGGTGGCGGTAAGGCTACTTTTAATGAAGGGCTGGGTTCATTTGAGTCATTGGTATCTGTAGTACCCGGCATGTTGGTAGCTGCGGGCAATGAAATGGTGGATAAAGGTGTTCTGCCGATTAACATTTTTAATGGAACCAATAAATACTCTGTTGACAGCTACATGCGTGGTAAGCAAATGATTTTTGGCCTTCAGCTGGGTGCCACATATAGAATCACAGATTACTTGTCTGCATTTGCCGGTGTGCGTATGAACTACGTAAGCAATGGTTACGAAGGACACATTCGTAACATTGAGGCTAACATCGGTGGTGGAGAAATGGTAAACGTGAATAAGTATTTCAGTGATTATGCCAAGCAGGCCAGAACAGCCGCAGATGCTTATCTGGCTGCAAATGATCTGGCTAATTATGCAAAATATGATGCCATTGCAAAAGAAGCAACCAAGGTTGCCGGACTGACGGCCGATAAAGAACTGGATTGTGACCAAACCGGTTGGGGAGTAACTCCTATTCTGGGTCTGGACTTTAAGATGAATAAATGGAACATCGGTGTGAAATACGAGTTTAACACCAAATTGAATGTAGAGAACAAGACCCGTATAGATAATACAGGACTGTTTGCGAATGGGGTAAATACTCCGCATGACATTCCGGCTCTGCTGACAGTAGGTGTTTCTTATGAAATTCTTCCTGTACTTCGTGCTTCAGTTGGCTATCATCATTTCTTCGATACCAATGCACGTATGGCCGATGCTAAAGATCCTGTGACCGGTCAGACTATGGGCAAACAGCATTTCATCAAACAGGGTACCAACGAGTATCTGGGAGGTATCGAATGGGATGTGTGTAAATGGGCTCAGGTAAGTGCCGGTATGCAACGTACCAAATATGGTGTGGGTGATAATTATCAGAGTGATATGAGTTTTGCAGTCAGCTCTTATTCATACGGTTTCGGTGCCGGATTCGATATTGCGAAGAACCTGAAATTGAATGTCGCTTATTTCTGGACCGATTACGATAAATATACAAAAGAGACTCCTAACTATGGGGGTACCGGAATCGCCGGAAAAGATGTCTTCACCCGTACCAACAAAGTGTTCGGTATCGGTCTCGACTATAAGTTCTGATGCAACCCTTATAGGCTAATCTTTATTTATATAAACCTCAAAAAGGGATCGGATAGACTAAATTATCCGGTCCCTTTTTTTGATATACTGCTTAATTAAATTTATCTTTGTTTTTCTAATCCCGCAAGATATGAAAAACACATTTATTCTTTTCCTCGTTGCTCTGAGCTTTGTTTGCAGCTCTTGTAATCGGACTCCCTCTGTGGAAGAGCCCGATGTTCTGAAAGTAGAGTTGAAGGAAACTCCTGTTTCTGTTTCCGATTTCTTTTCTAAAGTTGAAGTGATTCCGTTGGAAACTTCGGACAGTTGTCTGCTGGCCAGAATCTTGAGAGTACGGGTTTCCGGGGATACTACTTATATATTGACTCAGGATTATCCCACCTTCAGGCATATCACGTTGATGGCTTTTGACAAGAAGGGGAACTACCTTCGTTCTATCGGGCGAGTAGGACAGGGTCCCGGTGAATATTCACAGGTTTATGATGCCGTTATTAGTGAGCAGCGGAACCGGGTATATATGTTATCTCCTTTCGGATCGATGTATACCTATCGTTTGGATGGTTCGTTTATAGACAGAAAGATATTGCCGCAGAAAATGAACTTTCAGGAGATTGGACTGACTCCGGATGGCGATCTGCTGACGTGGTCGGCGCAGAACAAGGATGACGGGGCTTGTATCATGCGGTTGGATGCCGATTCGGCGAAGTTGATCAATGAGTTCTAGTCCGATGATTTCTGGTTGAACTGGGCTTGTAGGGATATGTTCTATTCCTATCAGGGCAAAGCTTACTTTGCTCCCGCTTTTTATGAAGAGGTCTACGAACTTACGAGCGATAGCTTCCGTGTAGCCTATCGCTGGGATATGGGAGAACAGAATATAAATATAGCACAATATCATTTCAATTCGAATCCGGACACACGCAGGGAGGAGGACAGGCGGCTGAACGAATATCGTGAAACCGGTAAAATAGCCTTTAATTTCACCAATCAGTACCAAAACGGAAAGTACTATTATGCTCAATTGCTCAGCTTGGCATCCAAGCCCAAATGGAAATACACAAATCTTTTTTATCGTAAAAAGGATGGAGCTGTCTTCTATTTTGAGAAGACACGAGAGGGTATCCGAATCGATCCGGAAGTGTTAACCGAGGATTTTATGCTTTGTATCGTTCCGACAGAAGAGCTGGAGAATTATAAAAGTATCCTTCCCGAGGAAGAATATCGGGTGCTGAGTAAAAGGGTGGAAGATGATAATCCCTGTGTGGTGAAATTTTATTTTTAGCCCCATCTCCGTAGGGTAACAACAGAGACGGGGCAGGGTTCGTCCTTAGACTTTTTTTACGTTAGAGTTCGGAGAGATTTATAAAAAGTTAGAACGAATATTGTACCAATGCATTCATACGGTTGGCATGGCGGGTATTGCTGCTGAAGTCTGTGCGCCAGCCCCTTAGATATTCGGCACCTACCTGCAAGTTGCTGGTTACATTCCAGAACAGGTTGGCTACCAGGTATTGGCCTTTCCGGTACATATCGGGCTCGTCGCTCGGATAGGTATGTTCCGAGTAAAGACGTGACAGACTGTAAGTGCCCGATACAAAGACGTTTTTGCTGATGTTATATTGTAGCCCGGCGAACCATCCCAACATGGGGAGCGTCTGCATACGTCCTTCTTTCTCCGGGTTGGGAACGATATCCACATTCAGGTTACTCAAATCATTCAGATATTGTCCGATTCCTTTTCCGTAATTCACCTGTCCGTATACCTGCCATTTCGGAGTTACGTTGAAGGAAGTCGAAGCCTGAAGGCCGTATCCGGCTTTTGAATGTGCCTTGTTGTCCACAGAACTCGAGTAAGTCATGCTGCGTACGATAGCAGCCAGTTTCAAGTGGCTGTTGGCATTCCAGTTATACTGTGCTGAAGCGGTAAAGTCCGGCATACGCTGGGTGTTGATGGTAAGATACTGGTTCGTGGTACCGTCTACCGAAGGCATTTCGACACCGACGCCGAATTTCCAATTTTTCAGTTTGTCACACATGTAGCTCAATTGGGTGGTACGATAGAAAGCTGAGCCGTTAGGGCCGGCGAAGTCGATGGTGGGCGGTAGGGCGGCCAGGTCCATAAAGTTACCATAACTGTATCCCAGGGTAAAGCCGAGGAAGGTGGCATAAGCATTTTGCAGTTCGAAGGTTTTTCCGTCTCCACGGAAGTTTGCAGCGGTGTAAACAACGAAATCCCCTAAACGTTTGGTATGTCCCACCAGCTTCAGGAAGAGGGTGGAAGTGCTGATATCCATCTGGAACTGGTTGCGGGCACGGTCGGCAGAACCTTTGTTGGGGATCAGTGCCGGATAGAAATCCACATCCTTCACAATACCTCCGAAGTCATATTCGGCAGTTGCCCGGACATATCCACCAATACCCAGTGCGAATTTTCCTTGTCGGTCGGTCAGTACAAAGCGTGGAGCCTTCGGTTCGTGGAAACGCGGGAGGCGTGTTTCGTTCATTATCCGGATAATCTCGTCTCCGGCTTTGTTTGTCGATACAAACATCACGGAGTTCGGTTCTTCATCTTCGATGATTACTTTTTTCTGGGCATGTGCCGCTACAGGCAAGAGTCCCAGTCCGAGTAGCATAGCTACAGATCTAAAAAATGTTTTCATTATAAGTTAAGTTTTAGGTGAATTGCCCTATTGAACAACTTAAATGGGAAATGGTTGAGGGGGCGAGGGAAAAATCGCCAAATTATGCGGAAGAATTGCTATAGCATAGACCGTTTAAAATGCGAATCTTTGCATATTCGATAATTAGAAAGGAAAAAGAGCAATGGAAAAGATGAATATTACCCATAAGATAGTGGCTATGCAGCCCGAACTGGAGCATTTTGCGTATAAATTGACTGCCGACAGGGAGTCGGCCAATGATCTGGTACAGGATTGTCTGTTGAAGGCATTGGACAACAAAGAGAAATTTGTGCATACCCAGAATTTCAAGGGATGGATGTACACCATCATGCGCAATATCTTTATCAATAATTACCGTAAGTCATTGCGCGAAGTAGACATGACCGACTCTACTTATAATCTCTATGCGCAAACCATGACGGAAGGCGAGGAGGGGAACCGGTTTGAGACGATCTACGACCTGAAGGAGCTCTACAAAGTGATCAATGCCGTTCCCGAAGACCTGAAGAAGCCTTTTATGATGTTCGTGGCCGGGTTCAAGTATCGTGAGATAGCCGAGAAGATGGATTTACCGGTAGGGACTATCAAGAGCCGTCTGTTCCTGATCCGTAAAAGATTGCAGCAGGATTTGAAAGATTTCTCGTAAAGGATAACGGTTTAGGCACGTTAAGTGATCATTGTATGATGTCCTATTCTGACGGGGCATTACATTATATGTTATTCCGATAACAATATATGTAATGCCCCGTTACATATATTGTTATTTTGTCGATTAAAAAAGAATTGTTACCTTTGCCGCCCGAAAACGTATGATGCCGTGAATAACGGTCGTGTATTCTAGAACACCACGTAAAAAACAGGAATTATGAAAGAAAAAGTATCCGTACCCTTCATGTTGCTCGGCATTCTGTTCAATGTTTGCCTGATTGCAGCCAATCTTCTTGAAACCAA
>ENA-ORNG01002029-ORNG01002029.1-human-gut-metagenome-genome-assembly--contig:-NODE-2029-length-13052-cov-2.811341_pt1 | contig 13052 bp, 6 predicted proteins | sample MGYA00242113_ERZ509018 | MGnify/ENA primary metagenome ERZ509018 (study PRJEB26280, sample SAMEA2338711) | human gut metagenome | biome: human gut; feature: human-associated habitat; material: faeces... | reverse complement strand
GGGGGGGTAGAATCAATATGTAAAAAATATTATTTAAAATAAGGAGGAAATGATTATGAACAAGCTGAAAAAAGCATTGGTAATGGTTTTAGCATTGGCAATGGTTTTAACATGTGCTATGGTAACACCGGTGCAGGCTGCGGGAAAACTGAACAAGAAATCGGTTTCTATTTATGAAACAGAGACAGTTTCACTGACTGTGAAAGGAGTAAAATCCGTAACCTGGAAAACTTCCGATAAGAAGATTGCCACTGTTGATAAAAAGGGACTGGTAAAGGGTGTAAAGAAAGGCACCTGTACTGTTACAGCAAAGGATACAAAGACAAAAGCTGCATATTCATGTAAAGTTACCGTAAAAGCAGCAAAATCACTTGGAATTGCAGCAAAGGATATTAGTGTATTCACTGGTGGAGAAACTATTTCTTATCCGGGAGAGGAAATCAAGGGCGCAACTTATGTACTGGATGGAAAGAAACTCGGGAAAAAGGATTACAGTACATGGACAGATAAGGATGGAGAGCGTGTAGTTTCTTATGTTACACTTACAAAGAAACTTACAGATGGAAAACATACCTTTGCTATCCAGAAAAAAGGGTATAAGACCGTGACAAAATCCTTTAAATTTACTGCATTAAAGATTGATGGAATGTTTCCAGAGGGTGAAGATGGGGAACCTTGGGTATCCGATGGTATATTGTATGTATTTTGTACACCAAAGCTGGATGGAAAAGATTTTGTGATTAAAGTAGATGGTACAGAAGTAAAACCTAAGGATGCTTTCTTAAGTGGAGATGGTTTTTTTGTTATCTGGGTGGATGCTACAGGACTTTCCGCAGGAGAGCATAAGGTGAGCGTTACCGCAGAAGGAATTCCGGATGGAGAAGCTTCATTTACAGTAAAATAATATATTTGAATTTCAAAGGATATGAATCATTGTCAGGAGGATGACTATGAAACAAATGAAAAAACTGCTTGCATTTGTACTGGCATTTGCGATGATCATCACGATCTATCAGCCATCAGTGGCATATGCAGCAACCAAAAAACCAAGATTAAATGCAAAGACAATGACACTTCAGGTGGGACAGAAAAAGACCCTGAAAGTAAAGAATGCAGGGAAAAAGGCCAAATTGAAGTGGTCCAGCAATAAGAAATCCATTGCAACCGTTTCCAAAAAGGGAGTGGTAAAGGCAGTAAAAGCTGGAAATGCTGTTGTTACCTGTAAGGTGACAACAAAAAATGGAAAGACAACCAAGCTGACTTGCAAGGTTGCGGTTAAGAAAACAGCAAAAGTTACCAGTCTGACTGTTGGTTCCCAGAAAGAACTGGAAAAAGCTCTGAAAAACAAAAATGTCAGAAAGATCACAGTTGCGACACAGGGAGCCGTTACATTTACGGTACCGCAGGGCGATTACAGTAAGGTGGAGCTGGTAATCAATGCACCGAATGCGGATGTTGTGAACAATGGAAAATTCAAGTCTATTGATATTCAGGCAATCAAGCCGAATACCTACCGCGAGAATGCAAAGGGAAATGTTATTACGGTCAGTGCAACAGGTGATGCACGTGTGATTGTTGAAACCGGTGCTACCGTTGCAAAAATCATGGTTTCCGGATCAAAGGGAAATGTAAAACTGGTGGTAGATGGAACCCTTTCCGGCATTACAATTGATGCTCCGGTGAATGTGACTGTAGAAGGAAAGACAACCGCAGCAGTACCTGTTACCGTAAATGAAAAAGCGGCAGGTGCAAATGTAATTTCCAGTACACCGGTAGAGGTAAAGGCAGCAGCGCCGATCGCACTGAACCTGACCAAAGGTGCAGAGGGAAGTAAGGTAGAGACCACATCTGATAAAGCCGAAGTAACCGTAAAGAATGAGACAACACAGGCAGTAACGGTTACGACTCCGGCAGGAAGCAAGGACGTGGCAAAGGATACCACTTCAAAAGTTGATAATGCAGGAAAAGTTACGGATGTAGCAGACAATACAGATGCCAATAATAATGGCGGTGGCGCAACAGGGGGAGGTTCATCTTCCGGAGGTTCCTCTGGTGGCAATGTAACGCCAACGGAAACTATTACTTTAAATGCATTGCATGTGTTCGCACGCAATCAGATGGATGTAGAGCTTCAGACAAAAATTACAGATAAGGATAAGATTGTCGTAACAGACGAGAAGGGAAACATTCAAAAGGTTGCTGAAATTAAGGATATGAATGATGATTCACAAGATGATTCACAAGAAGATGAAGAAGATGGCTGGCAAAGATATATGATTACATTTGCTTCTAATCTTGAGTCCGGAAAATATGTGTTTACATATGTAAGTGGAAATAAGAAATATCAGGGAGATTTTGATTTTGCTGAGGAAGATTTGGCTAAAACAGAAAGTGCAGCAGGTAAAATTAAAACCGATATTTTTGATAAGACATATGATATTGTAGCAGCAGGTGAAAATGATACTTCTGTTGCAGGGAGACAGATAAATAAGGTCTTGGGTGAATATGCTCAAGCGAATGATTTCTGGGCAGTAGTTTTAGGCAACTATAGTGATACTTATGATAACAAGGCTGGAGGAAAAGCCGGATTGAAAATAACAATTCGTGTACAAGGTGGGGATAGTGATGTCCTTCAGGACGTAGATGGTATTGTTTATTTTACATTTACCAAAGAGCCGATGGCAGTGACAGCACCAGCAATTTCTTACAAGACAAAGACTTCTATTGTGGTAAAAGCAGAAGAAGATCAAGAATATATTTGCTGTGAAGCAGACAAAGAAATAACACAAGAAGATGATTGGGAAAACACTGTACAGGCAGATAGGGCGGACGAATTTGGTAATATAGAGTTTTCTAAACTTGATACGGGAAATACATATGTAGTCTACACACGAAATGTGACAGAAGCTATGGCTGTCAAGAAGAGTGAGAAAGTAACATTGTCTAATGAATTGAAAGACATGGAAGCAGTAGTTAAAACTTCGAATAAAGAAAATATTCCTGGAAAGATCACTGGCTGGCAAAAAGGAGGACTTGTACTTAGAGTCCCGGTAACTATAAAATTCAAGGTCTACGGTACCTATGAAAAAGATAAGTTAAAGGATGTCTTTACATCATCCGATGAACATTTTGGTGATTTCCAAGATGAATCAGCAGATTTGGATGGGAAAGTCCGTTTGAATACGTTCCAGAATGATTATGTTGAGCTCATCGGAGTTGAAAATTTGGGGAAAGGTGACCATACATTTCAGTTTTCTTTACAAGTCAAGTATGATGATCAGATTATTAACCAAGTGGAATTTAGTACGGTATTTTCAATTACCGAAGAAGATTTAGAAAAAACGCAAAATTAAGTTTGAACACTGTCTATTCTATAAAAGGATAGGCAGTGTTTTTGTATTGGCTCACATTTTAGTTAGAACAGTGGAAGAATTTCAAGGGATGGAAATCGAAAAAGTAGTTTCCCTGATAGAAGGAGATCCATATATCAGCAAAATACCAGTTGCGTCCGGACTGACCAATAATGACAGGAATATGGAGGGAAAAAGGTTTGTAGGGCTAAATACAGAAGCCGGAGAAAAAAATGAAGGACTGGTTCGTTTTGACATTATTTTTTATGTGCGAATGAGAAACGGGTTGGCACAGATGATTATCAATGTGGAAGCACAAAAAGATGAACCCGGTTCCTATCAGATTTTAAACCGCGCTATTTTTTATGTAAGCAGACTGATTTCTTCACAGAAGGAACGGGATTTTGTAAAATCAAATTATAATGATATAAAGACAGTCTATAGTATATGGGTTTGCATGAATATGCCGGAAAACAGTATGTGTCATATTTATTTAACAAAAGAAGATTTACTCGGAAAGCATAATTGGAAAGGAAATTTGAATCTGGTAAATATCGTTATGATCGGCTTGACGAATGCGCTTCCGGAGAGTCATAATGAATATGGGCTGCATAGACTGTTATGTGCCATGTTTTCTAATGAATTATCACAACAGCAAAAAATGAAAATTATGGAACAGGAATATCATATTCCAATGGAAGAAAGTTTTAAGGAGGAAGTGAGTATTATGTGTAATTTGAGTCAGGGCATTAAAGAAGCCGGAATTGCCGAGGGACGAGAAGCCGGAATTGCCGAGGGACGAGAAGCCGGAATTGCCGAGGGGCGAGAAGCTGGAATTGTCGAGGGCAAGCAAAGAGAAATTGAAAAAGTAGTTTTAAATATGCATAAGAAAGGGTACTCATTAGAACAGATTATGGATGCAACGGAATTGGAAGAGATTGAATTAAAATCCATGATAAAAAAATTGAAATAAAGCATCCTATAGGCATTGGTAAAAGTGTTTACGATGGTCGGAAAAATTATAGGCAAATACCTTGTAAAAATAAGCAGAAAACAAAATAAATAATAAAAATACAGGTATAAATGCATAAAATATCAAAAAAGGCGCAGAGATTTACGATACTGCACCTTTTTTGCGTTGTGCAAAATCTCTTTCATACAACGGAAATGTATGTGAAAAGTGTATAAAATGCATAAGAAAAACTTGGGATTCCCGTCAATTGAATAAACGGTTGCGCAAGTGGTATAGTGGACATATCAACAAAACAAACGGTTGCGCAACACGATAGGTCTGGTGATAAGGGAGAGGATATCAGAACTATCGTGTTTGTGTCCAAAGAGGGAGGATCGTGTATGAAAGAGAAAAAACATTGGAACAGGAGAGTGCTCAGTTTTTTTCTGGCACTTGCTATGGTGATTACACAGCTTGGGGTGTGGAATGCCGGAAAGGAGAGCGTACAGGCAGCGGAGAATAGCAGTTTCACATTGTATTATTACAATGAAAGCAAGGAGCCGTTGTATGTGAATATATGGAGTTGGGCTGGAATTTCATTTGCAGAAGATGTAGAAGTGACTTCTGAATTTGGATGGAATCATGATCTTGCCGTTATGAAAGCCGTTGATGGAAATGAAAACTGGTATAGTGTAACTATTAAAATTTTGGATGCAGAGGCAGATGATGGATTTACCATTTATCAGAATGGAACAGGAGATGACAATATACTGGTACAATATGACAGTCAGTATAATAACCAAAGCGATTATGCGAATTTTGTTTCCGGAACGGAGAGCGCTTATGCAGTAAAAGATGAAACCGTATATACAAATCTGTCAGAAGCTGGATTGAATATGGAAGATCAGGCAGACGATGATGACAATTCCACTGAATACAATCTGCAGATCACAGCAGATAACACTACAGTAGAAGCAGGTGATACAGTTAGTCTGACAGCCGTACTGAAAAAGGGACAGACCGAAATCGCCGATTTAGAAGCAGCAGGGCTGCATCTGTACTGGTGGAATAATACAACAAACAGTTCCGGTGAATTTATAAATTATGATGAAAGTAATGGTTATTCACTCACCTTGCAGACAACTTTAGGAACGCTTGGAACCAACGAAATTCAGGCAAAACTTCAGGACGCAGAGTGGAAGGATATTGTGATAAAGAAAATAGAAATTACAGTGAACGAGGCATCCAACAGTGTAAAAGATGCACCGATCGATGTAACAAAAGTAAACAATTTGTCTTCTGATTTTATCATGGGAATGGATATCTCCTCCATGATCTCTGAATTACAGAGCGGTGTGGTATACCGTGACTATGACGGAAACGAACTGAAAACACTTGATGATATCTGCAGGTTTATCAAAGAGCAGGGCATCAATCACATTCGTGTCCGTGTATGGAATAACCCGTATGATGCCAATGGCAACGGCTATGGCGGAGGAAACAATGATGTGGCAAAAGCAAAGGAATTTGCAGATGCATGCCGTAGTGCCGGACTGAAAATGTTAGTTGACTTCCACTGCTCCGATCTGTGGACAGATCCGGGCAAGCAGCAGGAACCGAAAGCATGGAAAGGTTACACCCTTGAACAGAAAAAAGAGGCATTAAATACTTATATCACAGAATCCTTAAATACCATTGATCCATCAAAAGATGTTGTGGATATGGTGCAGGTTGGAAATGAGACAACGGGTGGATTTATCGGTGAGACAAATGTCAGCAATATGTGTGTATTATTTTCAGCGGGCGCAGCCGGTGTAGAAACGTACAATCCGGATGTCAAAGTCGTCATCCATGTGGAAAGCCCACATAAGCGAACCATGGTAACATGGGCAGAAAATCTGCAGAACAACAATGTTGATTATGATATTCTTGCCACCAGTTATTATCCATACTGGCATGGAACATTAGATAACTTAAAACAGCAGTTTGAAACAGTAAAGAATACATATCATAAAGATGTGATGGTTGCGGAAACCAGTTATGCTTATACGTTAGAAGACAGTGACGGACATGCCAATACAGTGCGTGTTGGAAATAATGATAACGGAGCTGACACAACGGAGCCGTTTACCGAGCAGGGACAGGCAACTGCAATCCGCAATCTGATTAATACGGTAAATGAAGCTGGCGGACTTGGGGTATATTACTGGGAGCCGGCATGGCTGACCGTTGGAAATACCAAAGGACTTACCGGAGATGCATATGATGCACAGGTAAAGGAAAATCAGGAAAAGTGGGAAAAATACGGAAGCGGATGGGCTTCAAGTTATGCCAACGAATATGATTCGAAAGATGCAGGCAAATGGTATGGCGGTTCTGCAGTTGACAATGAAGCCATGTTTTATCCGGATGGCACGGCAACCCCTGCACTTCATGTATGGAATTATGTAAAAACAGGGGCTGTTTCGAATCTGGTCAGTGTAGAAGGTTTTGATTCTGCACTGAAACAGACGATTACTGCAGGCAGTGATTTTACACTTCCGGATTCCGTGGAAGTGACGTATTCCGATAGCAAAACACCGGTAGCAGAGGCGGTTATCTGGGATGAAGCATCTGTAAAAAAGGCGGATCTGTCAAAGCCCGGAACTTATCAGATTCCAGGCACGGTTTCTTTGAGCAAAGAAATTACAAGAGGTGCTTACAAAGGAAAAACCAGTGTAGATGTTACACTTACTTTACAGGTAAAATATGCAAATCTGATTACAAATAAAGAAGCGGTTGAATTTGACAGTGGAGAATACTTTACCGTAGACGGAGCCACGTTCAAGGGAATTCCTTCCGCAGAGAATGCAAAGAGCGGAAAAAACAGTATGGGCTGGTACGGAGCATCCGCAGCAAATGGTTCTGTTACATATAAGAAAGCAATTACGCTGGAAAAAGGAACCTATACATTGGAAGCATATGCCCAGGGGGCACAGTCAAATGTAACCATGCAGATATTAAATGCAGAAGATGACAGTGTATTATTTACCGGCGAAGCCACAGCAATGACCGCATGGGGAGACTGGCATACACCGAAGGTAACTTTTACACTGGATAAGACAAAGAGCGTAAAACTTCGTGTATGCGTAGAACATGAAGATGGCGGATGGGGAGCAGTGGATGTGCTGTATCTGCATAAGGATGCATCATCTTCGGAAGGAAAGGATGATACAAATACTTCCGGCAGCTCATCCTTTGGTGGCTCATCCTCCGGCAGCACTGCAACCGTCACTCCATCTGATGATACAAAGAAGGATGACAAGCCAGAGCAGACAACCGAATCAAAGAACGTAACGGCAACGACTGCTTCCGGGGAGAAAGCAGAAGTAACGGTTACCGTGACAAAAGATACGGCTGGAAAAGTAACGGAAGCAAGTGCAGAAGTGACAGGTACCAAGGCAGAGATTTCTGCAGATATGGTGAGCAGGATCGTGGAAGCTGCCGGAACAGACCATGTGGCAATTACTGCAAATGTTACCGATAAAGAAGGAAATATCAGATATACAGTAACCGCAGATGCAAAAGACTTAACCGCAGGTAAAAAACTGAGTGTCGTTGTTGTGGATAAGAAAACCGGAGCGTATAAACTGGTGAATGCAAAGACGTATACCGTTGGAAAAGATGGCACATTACATGTGAATCTTGCCGCAGGTTCGGATTATCGGATGCTTTCTGCAGCAGAAATAAAAAATGTGGAAAAAGCGGTTTTAAAAACGGTTGCCGTAAAAAAGACGACAGCTTCCATCAAAGCGGGAAAGAATACAAAGATACAGTTAAGCAGTAAGCTTGATCTGGATAATGTAAAAAAGATTACATATACATCTGGTAAAAAGTCTGTTGCAGCAGTAGATAAAAACGGAAAGATTACAGCAAAGAAGAAGGGAACCGTCACGATCAAAGCAAAAGTAACACTGAAGAACGGAAAGACAAAGACAGTTTCCATGAAAATTAAAGTAAAATAACATTGTGAGGACAGTGGTTCTGTGATAAAATAAAAAAAAGAAATTGTATTCTTTGAGACTTATCCGGGTATCTTAAAGGATAAGACAGGTGAAAAGGATTTGGGGATCAATTACAAAAGGAGATGGAATCATGTCAGCAACGGGGTTATTTATTTTTCTGATTGCGATTATCGGGATTGCGGTACTTGGGGCGTTGATCGCAGTGATTGCAGCAGTATCCGGGGCATCTGCAGCTATTTCGGATGAAGAGGATGGACTGGAGGAGAACGCATAAAGCAGTCAGAAAATAACGGACAAAGTACAGGAAAGAAAGACGTTCGGAAACGGATGTCTTTTTTTTTGTTTCTAAAAAGAAAATAAAGCTTTCGGAAATCCTCTTGTAAAAAAGAACCGATTATCGGTATAATGAAAAAAAGCAGGTGCTGGGAACTGTGTTCCACTTCCAATGTGTCTGCTTTATTCAGCAGAAGAAAAATTTACAGGAGGAAAACATGATTTCAAAGTACAGTGTGAAACGTCCTTATACCGTGCTTGTGGCAGTTGTGCTGGTCATCGTGCTTGGTGCGGTCTCGTTGTCAAAAATGACGACAGATCTGCTTCCGGATATGAGTTTTCAGTATGCGCTGGTTATCACAACCGATATGGGAGCAAGTCCGGAACAGGTGGAAAGTGATGTGACATCACCGATTGAATCGGCGATGGCAACAACGTCCAACATTAAAAATATCAGTTCTGTTTCCTATAACAGTTATTCCGTCGTAACACTGGAATATGAACAGAATGCAAATATGGATTCGGTGGTGATCGAAATTCAGCAGAGTCTTGACCAGGTATCCGGGCAATGGGATGATTCCATTGGAACACCTATGATTATGAAAGTCAATCCGGACATGATGCCGGTGCTGGCTGCAGCGGTGGATAAGGATGGCATGGATGCGAACGCACTTTCCGATTATGTGAAGAATGATCTTGCGCCGGCACTTGAAAGTCTGGAAGGAGTGGCTTCTGTCACTACGACCGGGCAGCTGGAAGAAAGCGTAGATGTAACACTCGATCAGGACAAGATAGACGCATTAAATAAAAAGATTCAGAAGAAGATCGATGAACAGTTTGAAAAGTCCCAGAAAAAAATTGATGTGGGGAAAAAGAAAGTAGAGAGTGGAAAGTCTTCCATCAGTCAGGGATCGGAGCAGTTAAACAGCGCGATTAATCAGACGATGGATCAGCAGAAGAAGCTCTACAAGACGGAACAGGATCTGAAAAAACAACTCGCAGAGTTAAAAAAACAGAAAGCTTCTTTGGAACAGATCCAGACCGGTATTCAGACATTTATGAAGTCGGATGCCTATACCGGAATCGTGACGGTATTAAAAGATAACCCGCAGCTTGCAGAGAGCAGTGAGATGCAGGCACAGATCAAACAGGTTAATGCGGTTGTGAAAAAGCAGTTTTCGGCGTTGTCCTCGCTTGGAATCACAGTAAATACCTATGAGGATCTCCCGGCGGCATCCGCAGAAGTGGGAAAACTCCTGACCAAAGTCAATACAGGAATGAAAACCATTGAACGTGCACAGCAGAAGGTAGAGAGCGGAAAAGTCAGCCTGGCCTCGGCTTTGGATACGTTAAATGCCAATGCATCCATGACGGCACTTCAGGTCAGTGCTTCTTCTACCGAACTGGCCAATGCAGCCTCCTCCTTGGAGAGCGCACAGAGTAAACTGGATGAAGCCAAAGATACGGCACATGATTCCGCAGATCTGAATAAAGTGCTGAGCAAGGATACCATCACAAGCCTGCTTGCCGCGCAGAATTTTGATATGCCGGCGGGATATGCCATGGATGGGGATACTGAGTATCTGGTACGTGTGGGAGATGCCGTGCAGGATGTCAGCGAATTAAAAGACCTGCCGCTTGTGGATATGGGAATTGATGGAATTGATACAATCCGCCTTTCGGATGTGGCAGAAATCAAAGTGACGGATAATTCCGACGAGACGTATGCGGTGATTAATGGCAATCCGGGCATTATGCTTTCGATGGAAAAACAGACCGGATATTCTACCGGAGAAGTTACGAATCGTATTCTGGATAAATTCAAAGCGTTAGAAAAAGAAGATTCCAAGCTCCACCTGAATGTATTGATGAATCAGGGCGTATACATTGACATGATTGTAAACTCTGTAATGCAGAATATGATCTGGGGGGCAATCCTTGCTATTTTGGTATTGCTGCTGTTCCTGAAAGATATCAAACCGACAATCGTGATTGCATGTTCCATACCGCTTTCCGTTGTCGCTGCAATCGTGCTGATGTACTTTACCGGAATTACCTTAAATATTATTTCCATGTCCGGACTGATGCTTGGTATTGGTATGCTTGTGGACAACTCAATTGTTGTCATCGAAAATATTTATCGTCTGCGCGCAGAAGGCTATTCCATCCGGAAAGCAGCGGTAGAAGGATCAAAACAGGTGACGGGTGCGATCATTGCGTCAACGCTTACCACGATCAGCGTCTATGCGCCGATTATTTTTACAGAGGGAATTACCCGGCAGCTGTTTGTGGATCTTGCCCTGACGATTGCATATACCCTGGTAGCGAGTCTGGTCGTGGCATTGACGTTTGTCCCGGCGATGGCTTCTGTTACACTCAGAAAAACAAAAGATATCCGTCATCCGTGGTTCGATGCCGCCCGGGAATGGTATGGCAGAGTGCTGGAGTGGTGTCTGCGTTTCAAACCACTGGTACTGATTATTGCGGTGGTTCTTCTGATCGGAAGTGCAGCACTGTCACTTTCAAAAGGCTTAAACTTTATGGATATGGATATGGAGACAAATCAGCTTTCCGTCACGATTTCTGCAAAAGAGGGTGAGAAACTGACCTTTGAGGAATTAACACAGGCATCGGATGATGTGATTCAGAGAATCTCAAAAATCAAAGGAATCAAGACGGTCGGAGCGATGGCTGGTGGAGATTCCACGATGAATCTGATGGGTGGAGGAAATGACAGCGTCAGCATGTATATCCTGCTGGATGAGGACTCCAAAGTCAAAGCATCGGATGTGGAAGAAAAAATTGTCAGCAGGACGAAAGATCTGGACTGCAAAGTAGAAACCAACAGTTCTTCCATGGATTACAGCAGTTATTTCGGCAGCGGTCTTTCCGTCAGAATTAAAGGAAATGATATTGATACGCTGCAGAAGCTTGCCAAAGAAGTGGCAGATGTGATGAAGCAGACAAAGGGAACCGTGGATGTGGACGATGGTCTGGAAGATATGGAACCACAGCTTACCATTTCCGTGGATAAAGAAAAAGCTGCGGAATACGGATACACAGTTGCACAGGTATATCAGCTTGTCAGTGCGAAGATGGCAGACAGCAAGAGCGCAACCACGATTTCCACAGACATCAAAGATTATAAAGTCTATGTGCAGACACAGGAACAGACGGATACGAAACTGGACGATATCAGACAGATGACATTTACCCACACAGACAAAGACGGAAAAGAAAAAGAGATTCCTCTTACGAAAATCTGTGAGATGAAAGATACGACAACACTCAGCACCATGAAACGGGATGCACAGACACGTTATATTACGGTATCCTGTGGTGTGGATGAAGATCACAATGTCACACTGCTTGGCAATAAAATTCAAAAGAGTATGGATAAGCTGAATGTGCCGGAAGGCTATCATATCGAAATGACCGGAGAGGACGAGACAATCAGTGATTCCATGAGCCAGCTGGTTCTGATGATGATACTGGCAGTTATCTTTATTTATCTGATCATGGTGGTACAGTTCCAGTCACTGGTTTCTCCGTTTATCATTATGTTCTCGATTCCGCTTGCCTTCACCGGAGGATTTATTGCTCTGCTTCTGACAGGGCAGGAAGTCAATGTCCTTGCAATGCTTGGATTTATCATGCTGGCAGGTCTTATTGTAAACAACGGTATTGTACTGATTGATTATATCAATCAGGCAAGAAAAGCGGGTGTTTCTAAGCATGAGGCGATTATTTCATCCGGAAAGACCCGGGTGCGTCCGATTCTGATGACGGTACTGACCACAGTTCTTGCAATGCTGACTACGGCTCTTGGAATCGGTGACGGTTCCGACATGATGCGCCCGATGGCAATCACACTGATTGGAGGACTGGTTTATGGTACCGTTCTGACGCTGATTGTCATTCCATGTATCTACGATATGTTCCATCGGGAAAAGAACATGGTAGAAGAGGAATTATAGTGAATTTCACAGAAATCTTCTTGACAAAAAAGAGAGCCGCAAGTAAGATTAAATTATGTATAAAAAAGTGATGATGGAGAGGAGTACACATGGAATTCCTGAAAGAGAAGGATATTCATTGAAGTGGAGCATTGGCAGAGTTTTCGTGCAGAATGTTCCTGCAATGGCTGTAAGATATCCACAGGATGCAGTGTGGAAGGTAGCTCCGGAACTGGAAGGTTGAATGTGGTACATTGCCCTGTAGGCATTCCCGGATCGTCCCCGTTAAAGGACATGATGAGTATTACAAAGGTGGTACCGCGAGAGTTTTCGCCCTTTGTGCAGAAAAAGAAAAGGCTTTCTGTACAGAGGGCGTTTCATTTATATTAAGGAGGAACACATGAGCAAAGAATTAAGTAAAACATACGATCCGAAAGATATAGAGGATCGTCTCTATAAGAAGTGGGAGGACAATGGGTATTTTCATGCAGAAGTAGACCGCAGCAAGAAACCGTTT
>ENA-ORNG01002028-ORNG01002028.1-human-gut-metagenome-genome-assembly--contig:-NODE-2028-length-13057-cov-2.460621_pt1 | contig 13057 bp, 10 predicted proteins | sample MGYA00242113_ERZ509018 | MGnify/ENA primary metagenome ERZ509018 (study PRJEB26280, sample SAMEA2338711) | human gut metagenome | biome: human gut; feature: human-associated habitat; material: faeces... | reverse complement strand
CGCCGCGTTCGGGGTCGAAATCGCTTTCCAGCTTTGAAACAAACAGGGCGCCCGTGGCGTCGCCAAGCACGTTGATGGTGGTGCGGGCCATGTCCATGATGCGGTCGACGCCGGCGACGAGAGCGATGGCTTCCAGCGGGATGCCCACCTGCGTGAAGACCATCGTGATCATGATGAGGGCCGCGCCGGGCACGCCCATGGAGCCGATGGAGGCGAGGACGGCGAGCAGGAGGACGGTGAGCTGCCTATCGAGCGGCATGGGGATGCCGTAGACCTCGGCGGCGAAGATGGCGGCGATGCCCATGTAGATGGCCGCGCCGTCCATGTTGATGGTGTTGCCGAGCGGGATGGAGAATGTGGACACGGACCGGGACGCGCCGAGCTTCTGGACGCTGAGGAGCGTGGTGGAGAGGGCGGCGGCGCTGGAGCAGGTGGTGAAGGCGATCATCATCGGGGAGGCGAGGCCCTTGAAGTATTGGCGGAACGGGAGGCCCGTGACCTTCACGCAGGGGAGATAGACGATGAGGATCTGAAGGATGCAGGCGAGATACATGACGAGCACGAGCTTGATGAGCGGCAGAAGCACGCTGAGGCCGTGCATACTTACGGTGTAGGCCATGAGGCCGAACACGCCGATGGGCGCGTAGAGCATGACGAAACCCGTGACCTTGATCATGACGTCGGCCGCGCCGTCGAAGAAGTGGAGCACCTGCTTGCCCTTGTCGCCGATGACGCTGAGGCCGAAGCCGAAGAGCAGGGCGAAGAAGATGATCTGGAGCATGTTGCCCTTGGAGAGGGCCTCAATGGGGTTGATCGGGACGATGTTCAGGAACACGTCGACGAGCGTGGGCGGGGCGACATCCTTGGCCTTGAGGCCTTCCGTGGAAATGGACAGCCCGCTGCCGGGCTGGAAGATGTTGGCGAGCACGAGGCCGATGACCACGGCGACGGCCGTGGTAACGAGGTAATAGGCCAGCGTCTTGCCTGCTACGCGCCCGAGCTTGCTTACGTCGCCGACGCTGGCCGCACCCGCGACGAGGGTGGTCAGCACGAGCGGCACCACGACCATGCGCACCAGATTGATGAACAACTGGCCTACGGGCTTGTACCATGAGGGATCAAGCCCCATCGCTGGGGTCAATGCCCCGGCGGCGATGCCGAGAACCATACCGATAGCCATCTGCGTTGGCAGACTCATCCGGGAACCCTTCATATGCTTCCTCCGTCTTTTCCCGCAGGATTGCGGGCTTGTTTGCCGAACCGCAACGCTTGAGAGCGTGCTTTGCGGTGTCTTTCCTCGTAGTATCTTGTCGATTGTATAAATGTCGACAATCGTTCATTCCGTTTTTCACATAAGAGTCAGGCCGTGTCAATACGGTGGACGGTTTTTTCATAAACTTTTTTAATACATTTATATTACATTAAAAATAAATTGTTCCCGGATGCCTTCCCGCCGCTCTTTTGCTCAGAAATGCGGCGAGAAGTTCAGGATGGCTTGAAAGGAGATACGGCTTCGGCTGTGGGGATCGGTTCAGGATATTTTGTATAAAAATATAATAAATACAAATAGATAAATAGATATGTTTAAACGTTTCGGCTTTGCATAGGGAAAATCATCAGCATATTTTTATTTTTATAAATAAATACAATAAGATAATAGTATTCTTGTGCCGAGGTACAGCCTTCTTTTTATGCGGATGCGGCAAGAGGTCTTGATTCTTTTTTCACGGAGTCCTATACCTCGTATTGTCTATTATCGAATGTCGACAATAGAACAAAATACAGGCAACGCACAGGCGGATAAGAAGGAGTGCCTCATGCAGGAAAAGAAGCTTGAGATGTACGGCGGATTGTTCGGCGGCCTGATCCCTCTCATCGTACTGGTGGGAGGGCTCGTCTGGCTGTCGGTTGCGGAGCGGGGCGGCACCAAGCCCTTTTGGGCTTGCGCGTGGATCGCGCTGTGCGTTGGGATTTTCTTCGCTAAAAACAAAGAGGAATACTGCAAAGCGGCGATGCGGGGCATCGGCGACCGCACGGGCATCGTCATTGTTACGGCGTGGCTGCTGGCCGGGGTGTTCGGTAAGCTCATGGCCGCGGGGGGGCTTGTCCAGGGGCTTTTGTGGATGGGCATGACGACCGGGGCGCAGGGCGGCGTCTTCGTGGTGCTGGTCTTTCTCGCCGCGATGCTGTTCGCCCTCGGCACGGGCACGAGCACCGGCACCTGCATTGCCCTGTCTCCGGTGCTGTATCCGGCGGGCTATTTCCTCGGGGCGGACCCGGCCATGCTCGGGCTGGCGATCCTGTCCGGCGCGGCTTTCGGGGACAACCTCGCGCCCATCTCCGACACCACCATCGTCTCGGCCTACACACAGGGGGCCGAAATGCGCGACGTGGTGCGCAGCCGTTTCCCGCTGGCTATTTCCGCGGCGTCCATTTCCGCCGTGGTGTTCCTTGTGTTCGGCGGAGGCGGCGAAGTGCGGCCCCTTCCCGAAATGCAGGCCAGCCTGAACCCGTCAGGCTTGTTCATGCTTTTGGCGCTTGGGATTGTCGTCGTCTCGGCGCTCAAGGGGCGGCACATCATTGAATCGCTCATTTACGGCAACGTTGCCGCCGCGTTCGTTGGCATGTTGATCGGAACCATCCGGCCCGCCGACATCTTCAGCGTCCCCGCCGCGAAGGGAGGCTCCACGGGCCTCATTCAGGCCGGGATAGACAACGTGGTCGGCGCGATCATCTTTGCGATCCTGATTCTGGCGGTGACGCAGATATTGGTGGAATGCGGCATCATGCGGCGCATTCTGGACTTCGCCCAGAGCACGCTGGTTGCCACCGTCCGGCAGGCCGAACTCTTCATCGTCGGCGTGACCATTCTGGCCTCGATCCCCATTTCCGCCAATGCCCCGGCGGAACTGTTGGTGGGTCCGAGCATCGTGCGGCCTTTGGGCGAGCGTTTCGGCCTCGCGGCGGCGCGGCGCGCCAACCTCATGGACTGCGCGGTGTGCACGATCTTCTTTGTCCTGCCGTGGCATATCGCGGTGGCGGCGTGGTACGGAGCGCTTTACAGCGCGGCGGAAACCTATGCCATCCCCGCCCCGCCCATCAGCGCGGCCCTGTACAACCCCTATTCATGGGCACTGCTCGCGGTGCTGCTGTTCCTGCTGTTCAGGCCGGATCCCTATAAAAATCAGAAAGTGTATTCCCGCCGTTCTGTTCAGGAATAAGGGAAATGAAGAGCCGGGACGACTGCCCGGCTCTTTTGGAAAGGAGAGGTTCAGATGATCGATATCATCGTGCTGGCGCTGGTGCTTGGGTACTGTGTCTTCATCATCGTCCGTCACTATCGTGAGGCAAAGCTCGCTGCCCGCATGGGCAAGATCATGAGCTGCGCAGGCTGTACCGCCTGCTCCTGCGCTGACTGTGGCAGCAGGCAAGGAGAATGAGCATGGGCGATTCAACAGGTTCGATGTTTTATTTCTTCATCCTGATCCTGGTGATCTATTTTGTCGGTGTCGGCATTTATCAGCTCATCCAGCTGATCAGGAAGAAACACAAATGAGGAAAGGGGGCATTTCATGCAAGGAATCGATGTGATCATCCTCATCATCGTCGCGGTGCTGCTCTTGATCGCGCTCTATGGCAGCATCCGTCATTTCAAGGGAGAAGGGCCTTGCTGCGGCGGCACTTCCTCACGCAAGTCACAGGAGAAACAGCTTATGCGTCCTGTGATCGGCAGGAAGATCCTGCGCATCAGCGGCATGCATTGCGAAAACTGCGCGGATCATGTGGCCCGCGCCCTCAATGCGATCGAAGGCGTGTCCGCAAATGTCAGCTTGAAAGAAGGCAAGGCCACGGTCAGCTATGACCGCAAGATCAGCGATGCGCAGCTGCGGAAGGCCGTGGAAGCGGCCGGCTATCATGTCAGCGACATCAGCGCATAAAGAAAGCGGACCACAGATCCGCTTTTTTAATCGCCGTTTGGCCAGGGGACGTTTCCGTGCGCACGAAGCGCTTCGAAAGTGCGCATGACCGCCAGGCTCTCCTGTTTCAGCGCGGCATACGCGGCACTGTCGTTTTCCGTCAAGATGCGGGTGAACTCCTTCAGCTCATGGACCATCACATTGTCATGCTGCGGCTGAGCAAGGTCCTCATGAATGGTGCCTTCAGCGTCCTGCAGCACGAAGCGGGTGCATCGGCTCGCTTCGCCATGCAGCGTGATGCAGCCCGCATCGCCCTGGATCTGCGTGATACATTCGCTGCGGCTGTCCTTGGCGCAAGTAAAGGAAGCAATGAAGTCTGGATACATCAATATGCCGCAGCCGCTGGTGTCGATGCCATTATATCCGCGGTTAGGGAAGTAATGAACTTCCTTTGGCTCGTTGAACAGGCCGACGATGAAATGGATGCAGTATATGCCGATATCGGCCAGCGCACCGCCGCCCCACTGCGGGCTGAACACATTGGGCACGCTGCCGCTGAGGTATTGCGCGTAACGGCTGGAATACTGAGAGAAATTGCTCTGGACGACCTTGATCTTTCCTATGCGGGGAAGCAGATCGCGGATGGCGTGATAGTTGGGCATATGCTGCGTGACGATGGCCTCGAACAGAAAGAGCTGCTTTTGCTCAGCGAGCTGAAAGAGCGCCCTTGCCTGCGCGGATGTCATCGTAAAGGGCTTCTCGCAGATCACATGCTTTCCTGCGCGCAGCGCTTTTTCCGCATGCTCGGCATGAAGCGCATTGGGCGATGCGATGTAGATGATATCGGCATCGGCAGCCAGCATCTCATCCAGATCGGTGTAGATGGCAGAGACGCCATGGCGCTGTGCCAGCGCAAGCGCATGATCGCGCGTGCGGGTATACATGCCTGTGCAGCGGATCCCCTCCAGCTGTTCGACAGCCTGCAGGAACAGATCCGTGATGAAGCTTGTTCCGATGGTAACGACGTTTAACATGATCAGACCTCCTGTTTTGCTTTCACTATACCACAGGAGAAAACAGAAGAACAGCGATTGAATGCGCTTTCACAAAGAGGTATAATGAAAATAAACAAAGCAGCGAGGATGATGAACATGAGCAGAAAGATCATAATCACGATCAGCCGCCAGTACGGCAGCGCCGGGCGGATCATCGGTCAGCGGCTCGCCAAAGAGCTGGGCATTGCGTTTTATGACCGCGAGTTTCTGGAAGATATCACGAAGAAGCTGGGCGTTTCCGGCGATTTTTTCCGTGATGACAACCGCGGGGAAGATGGGATGTACGAAGTATCCCGCACACGGATTAATCCGCTGGCCACCGTCACCTCCCTGAGCGTGAACCTGGAGGTGTATGAATCCGCGGCTTCGCTGATCCGCTCCATCGCGCAGCGGGAAAGCGCCGTCATCGTCGGGCGCTGTGCGGACTATGTGCTGAAGGATGAGGAGACCGTGCTCTCCTTGTTCCTGTATGCGGAAAAGAAGGATCGGATCCGCCGGGGCATCGAGCTGTATCATGTGGATGAAAGACATGCGCAGGAGACGATGGAGCGCTTTGACCGGAAGCGGGCGCGGTTTTACGAATACTATACGGACCGCAAATGGGGCGCGCTGTCCAATTACGACATGATGATCAACACGAGCCGCATGGGTATCGATCAATGCGTGCGGTTTTTGCGTGATGCCGCGCGGGAAATGATGGATGCGGAAGACTGACAAAATTTCACACACGGCTGCGACAACTTCCTTCGTCCGCTCTGTTATAGTATCAGTGAAAGGATGATCAGGATATGGATTCAAAATGGACATTAAAGCATAATAAGCATCACTGCATCATCGTCAATCAGGGCGGAAAGAACATCGGTTATCAGCCTAATGCCGGGGTGCAGATCATGGAGGAGGACGGCTATGGCTTCAAGGATCTCAATGGCAGCGGCCGTCTGGACGCCTTTGAAGACTGGCGGCCTGCCGCTGAAGAAGCGCGTGGAGGATTTCATTCAGCGCTTCAGCCTGTCTCAGCAAGGAAACGCGATCTGCAGCGGAGGCAAGATGGTGCCGATGCCGGATGAGGTGACCAGCGGGCTGCGGGACAACGCGCGGGTGGAACAGGCCATCAATATGGAGCCGGAAGAAGACCGCGCATTTCTGCGGGAGAACCGCCTGCTTGCCGCGCTGATCCTGATGCTGGATGAGGGCAACAGCGATTATGCCATTCAGGTCATGATCACCAGCGCCCGCGCCGGCCTGCTCAACAGCGTGATGTATACGATAGCCAACGCTTATCTGCAGTTCAATCACTCGCTGCCAAGCTGAGCGGCGCCCAGATCGAGAAAAGATGCAAAAAAGGCCGAACGGCCTTTTTTGGTCTTGTCCGTCGTCACAAACGCGGCGATTATGCAGGGATCATCCGGTTCAGATGGAAAGCATACAGGTAGGTGCGGATCTCATGATCCGGCCAGATCTGGCTGAGCGCCATGGCGTAAGTGCGCAGCTGCTCCTGATACAGCGTGACGAACTGGCTGTCTTCCTCCAGCGCATCTGTCTTGTAATCGACGATGATGATCGTGTGATCATCCATGGCGAGAAAGTCGATGTAGCCATAGAAGATCTGATCGCCGATCCGGGCCTGATAAGGAAGCTCGTGACAGACCTTCGGCATGGCGCAGAAGCGAAGATATGCCGTATCGTTTCCCAAAGCCTGCAGCTGGCGGATGTCCCATGGCTGCGCCTGCGCATTTCGGCGACTGAAGGCAGCCTGGATCTCTGCTGTGGAAAAAGGCGGATGCAGCTCGGCGATCACTTCATGCATCAAGGTGCCGCGGCGGGCGCCCTGGCGCTCGATGCGCGAAGGATCGAAGATCGGCAGCTCCGATACGCCCTTGCGCGAAGACGCGCTGATCCGCTCGATCGCGGAAGCGCTGCGGCGATAGACCATGCGCTTCGCTTCAGGCTGATGTGCTTGGCGCTGCGGCGTGATGTCAAAGGGATCCTGGATGATCTGCAGGGAAAACAGCGAAGAAGCCGTATCGCTGAACGCGTGGAGGAGCCATCCGGTGTAGCCGCATCGGGAAAAGACGGTCACGCCGTCCAGCGGGGTGCGGTACTGTTCAGGGTCTTTGATGCAGTCCACGACGATCATCTCATCTTGTGCGCGGGTGGTGGCCACATACAAGATGCGCATTTCCTCCTCCAGCTCCTCGCGGTCCTTTTTGTGCTGGATGGCGATGCGGGCAAGCGTCGGACGCTGCACCCGGCGCTCATCCATGTGCCGTGCGCCGATGCCCATGTCTGCGTCAAACAGGAACGGCTCGCGGAAGTCCAGCGCGGCCTGTCTGTCCGTGGACCACAGGAAGACGACCGGGAACTGCAGTCCCTTGGACTGATGGATGCTCATGACCCGGATCACATCGTCCTCTGACGAGATCGGATTGGCTTCGCCGCTCTGGGCATCTTTGATGGAATCGATATAGCTCAGGAAGGCGTGCAGGTCGTTGCTGTGGGTCTCCTCGAACTTCACCGCCTGTTGATAGAGCAGGTCGAGGTTGGTCTTTTCCTGCAGCGTCGTGCGGCAGGCATAATAGTCATTCAGCGCATAGACCTCATTGAGCAGGGCGTGGATGGGCAGGTCTCGCTTATGCATCAGCGTCTCCAGCTGCGCAAAGCCGGGGAAAGGGTGCGCACGGAAATGGGCATAATAGGAGGCGTTCCGCTCTTTTTCCAGCCTGGCCTGGGCGAGCATGTCTTCATCGGCATCGAACAGCGGGGAGAGCATGAGCGAGACAAAGGCGAGATCATCATGGGGCTGATGCAGCACATTCAGCGCGGACAGGACGATCTGCACGGCGTTGGATTGATAGAAGCCGTGTTTGATCTCGATGAAATAAGGCAAGGCCAGCCGGTCAAAGGCGGCGCGCAGGTCATCCTTGCGGCGGTTGCTGCGGACGAGCACGACGAAGTCCTTCCAGTCGTAACGGCCCTCTTCGTGCATGGCGCGGATGCGCGACGCGATCCACAATGCCTTGATCTGCTGGGTGCTCATGCCCTGGAAGACAGGGTCTTTTTTCAATTCATCCGCGAGCAGCGCATGAAAGCGGACCGGTTCTTTGACTTTTTCCTGCCACGGGCCGCCGATGGCGACACAGTCCTGCTCACGGTAAGAAGAGGAAAACTCCGGCAGGTTCATCAGCTTCTGATAGAAGACGTTGTTGAACTCGACCAGTGTGCGGCTGGAGCGGTAATTGTTGGAGAGGTAGATGACCTCATCCAGCGCGCCGGCATGGTCGATGCGCGACTGCATGATCTGCGGGCGCGCATGGCGGAAGCCATAGATGGACTGCTTGATGTCCCCGACCCGGAACACATTGTTCTCACGGGCGATGAGCGAGATGATCGTATCCTGGATGTCGTTGGTATCCTGAAACTCATCCACCATGATGATCGCAAAGCGCTCGCGCATCCGGGCGGCCACGGCGCCGTTTTGCGCCTGCAGGATGGCGAGGGCGAAATGCTCCATATCGTCAAAGTCGATGACTTCCGCTTCCTGCTTCAGTCGGCGGTATTCCTGCAGATAAGTGCGGGTGCAGGCCGTCAGCGTATCGACGCTGCCCGCGCTTGCCTGCATGTCGCTTTGCAGCGTGTCCGGATCGAAGAGGACAGCGGCCAGCCGGTCTTCGCTGTCCTTGATCTCCTCGCGGCAGCGCAGGAAGAGCGCATTGTCCTTGTCCGGGCTGTTGGGCAGCGGGTTGCGGCAGCACGTCATGAATGCGCGGCGATAGCCGGCATAATCTTGCGATCGGAGCACATCCCAGGCCTGCGCGCAAAGCCGGCGCTTCTGCTCGGCCTTTTCGATGGCTTTTTCTTTGTGGGGAAATTCCTCATGAAGCAGTGCGCACAGTGTCTCCATCGCGTTGACGATCTGCCGCTGCTGCAGCTGCAGGAAAGCGAAGAAGGAATCGCGCATCTCCTGGGGCAGCGTGCCATGATAAGGCAGCGCGCAGCTTTGCAGCCAAGCGTCCGGGTCAGGCTTGCTGGATGCCAGCGCGGCCAGGCTGCGGATGGCGCCGCACAGCGGGGCATCGTCGCCGGGACGGGCGGAAAAGCGGGCGCGCAGGGCGTTGAGCGCCTCTCCCTGATGCAGGCGCAGGGTGTTTGCCATGGCCTGCTGCTGGAAACGCTGCGTCTGCGCATTGTCTGCGATCGTGGCGATCTGTCTGGCCGTGCAGCCGATGATGTAATAATAAGACTGCAGGATGGAGAGACAGAACGAGTGGATGGTGGAGATCTGCGCGCTCTGCATCAGCGTGAGCTGACGGTTTAACCGCGCCTTTACCGCTTCATCCTCGCTTTCGCGGGCCGCATCCTGCAAGGCGGCGGACAGCCGCTTCTTCATCTCATTGGCCGCCGCTTCCGTAAAGGTCATGGCCAGGATCTGATCGACGCTGATGCCGTCTTTGAGCACCAGATCCATCAGCCGGCCGACCAGCACGGTCGTCTTGCCGCTGCCGGCCGACGCTGAGACAAGGATGTTTCGTTCGCGGATCTCTACCGCGCGGCGCTGCTGTTCATTCCACTTCGGCATGCTGTTCCTCCTTTCCTTCGGCATATGTGCCTGCTCTGGTGATGATGGCTTCCCTGACATAAGGCTGTCCGTGATAGCGGCAGATGTCATGGAAGTCGCAGTAGGTGCAGGCATCTTCATCCGGTTCGCATTCGATCGCGCCGGACAGGATGCGCTGGGCCAGCCAGCTCAGCAGCCGCTTCATCCCTTCATCCAGCGGCTGCAGCTCGCGCAGCGTCTGTTTCGGATTATGCAGGACGACATTTCCTTCCTTATCTTGCTTCAGTCCGGCCACATGGGTGCCGTCATCATCGAAGGCGCTGATGTTTGTCGAGAAGATCCACCCGTTGAGCCGGTGCGCCTTGTCCAGCTGTGCCTGCACGTCCTCTTCTTCCACGGGGTCGCATGTCTTCTTCACCCGGGAGATCTTCAGCGCCTCCTGGGTGATCGATTCTTGTTTCGTCGACAGATAGAAGACGCCCATCACATCGAGGATGTCTTCGCTTTCAGGGATCATGCCGCTGTGCAGGGCGAGGGCATAGACGGGCAGCTGCAGCTGTCTGCCGCTGTACACCTTCGTTTCGCTGAGGGTCTTGCGGCTGCTCTTGTAATCGAGGATGACGCCCATGTGGGCAGCTGCGTCGATGCGGTCGATCACGCCGCTCATGCACAGCTGCGCGTCTTCTTCTTCCAGATCCATCCGGAAGGTGAAGGGCTGTTCCAGCAGCCGCGGGCTGAGGGCGCTGTGCTCCTCCAGCGCCTTCAGCCTGGACAACAGCGCCTTCATCTGCACGAGCAGCTGTGCCTTCATCTGCTCATGCTGCGCATGCCGGTCGGGGAAGAGCGTCTCAGCTTCCTTGAACAGGGAACTGATCATCTCGATCAGCTGCTGCTCGTCTGCCTGCGCATATTGCTTGCCCATCTGCGCACAGAGCTCCTCGAGCAGATGGTGGACCAAAGCGCCCAGGCTGGTCTCATCGATCTGCTGGCGGCTTCGCTTCAGCGACAGCCCATAGCGCAGGAAATAAGAGAAGGGACAGCCGCGGTAGCGTTCAAAGGCAGAGATCGAGCCATACAGCACATGATCGCGCAGGTAGAGGCGCCGTGCCAGATCGGCGTTGAGATGATGCGTAGGCGTGATGCGGCGGTGGACGGCCTGCGGCTGCAGCAGCGGGATCGGATCATCCGCATGCGCCTTCATCATCTGCTCGATCTCCAGGCTGGCTTCATTGCTTTTTCCTTCATAGGTCCCTTGCGGATACAGCGCGATCAGCGTCTGCTGAGCCATGCGGTATTTTCCGCATTGCGCAAGATGATGCGCATAGCGCTCATCCATGGATGGCAGCGGCAGGGCCTCCCGCAGCTTTTCATCGAAGATGCCGCCATGCGGGACGAATCCGGGCCAGGCGTTCATGGTCACGCCGCATAAGAAGCGGATGGGCCGCTCATAAAACAGCTCCTTCATGCCGTGGATGATGACCCCGCGCAGCTGTTCGCCCGCGCTGTGCAGGCGGATGTCGTCAAGCAGGCGGATGATGAAGGAGAGATCGTCTTCGCTGTGCAGATGCGGCCATGCGGCCTCCAGCACTTCCTGGACGGCCTGCATGCCCTGCAGGGCCGCGCGGCCTCCTGCAGAGAAGCGCTCTGCGCATCGTTCGCTGACGTGAGTGAACAAGGTGTCGAGCGGGCAGTCGCGGATCAGATCGAGCTGCGGCAGGATCTGCTGCTGGATGGCCGCGGCCTGCTCTTCCAGCCGGCGAAGCCGCTTCAGCGCCTCTTCATCAAACAGCACGGAGGGGCCGACATGCTGGCTGCGGCACAGGTCGTCATGCACATCGATGGCAAAGGTGTCCAGCAGCTGCAGCAGCACGCTGCAGTCGATGGCAAAGGCGTCGCAGTCACAAAGCGCCTGCAGGCGGGCGGTGCAGGGGGAGCGCCGCCAGTTCAGCCAGGCCTGAGTCAAGGCAGCCAGCGGATCGCGCGATGACGCGCTCAGCAGCGTATAGGGGATCTCATAGCGGCTGAAGATCTGCTCTGCCAGCTGCGCGTAAAAGGGATCCAGCGCGCACAACGCGATGTCCTCGGCATCCCAGTCCCGCTGGATGATCATCTGCGCGATCGCCTCGATCTCCTGGCGCATGTTCACCGCCCGGTAAAGCTCGCGCTGTGTGCATGAGCTTTCGCATGCCATCATCTGCGCGCCTTTGTCCAAGAGCAGGTTGACGATCCGCTGTTCTTCCAGGCTGAAGAAGGCCGGATAGATGCGGATGTGGGAAAGGTCTGTCTCCTTTTGGATGGCGGCGTACGCCTCCAGCTCGCTCTGCGCATCGGAAGGCAGATCTTCCAGCAGGGAGAGGATGCGGAACAGCTCGCGTTCATCGCCGCTTTGCTGCGGCAGGCTGTCCAGCGGCACATCATGGCGCTTCAGCTCGCACAGAAAGCTGCGGCATTCCTCGAGGAAGGCAGTGTCCTCGAACAGAGAGCCGAAGATGGGAAAATCATCGCGATGCGGCAGCAGCGTGTGCCGGAAGCTGAGCAGCTGGCTGGCACGAGAAGGCGGTTGTGTCAATGAAAAACGCCTGCGCCAGGCAGACAAGGAGATCAGCGTGATCCCGATCTGGCCGCTGCCGCGCTTCAGCATCCTCTGCTGCAGGATCAGGCGCAGCGCGTCCGGAACCAGAATGATCGTTTCAGATGGAAAAGTGTCGGTCTGTGTCATATCATCACCCTTTGCCCTCTATTATACCGGAAACGCCGGCAAAAGCCATGGAAGAACGACAGGAAGTATCCCAGCGACGTTATTGCTCGCTTAAAGAAATGCGTCGCTGACGGTACGTTTGCTTGATCAGCAAATATCTCCCGGTTGATAGGGCGTTGTGCTAGGCAAAGGAGCGTATCAGAATGAGGTATGCAAAAGGGAAGAACGTCCATACTTCAGATATGAGGTGAACAAATGAAAAAAGCATTCGTACTGGTGGCGCTGTGGCTGTGCGTGCTCAGCGGCGGCGTTGCGGCAGGCACGGCAGAGGGCGTCGCGTACACGATCCATTTTGACCGGGATACCAAGGAGACGTATCCATTGCAGGAACAGCTGCAGGAAACGTATGAACAGCTGATGCGGGGCATTCAGAAGGACAGCCGTTACACGGTGCTCGTGCACAATCTCTCCTTGTTTGAGTCGGACGATGTGCAGGCGAAGATGGAGCAGGACCGGCTCGTGCTGACGCAGGGAGATGGCAGAGGGGCAAGCGTCAGCGGCACGCTGGCGGACTGGAGCTATTGCGTGGCGCAGGTGGAGCCGAAGTCATGGCTGGAATCGCTGTTTTCCGGTCTGTGGTAAAGCGGGAGAGAATGGGCATGCGCCTTTCTCTTCCTTTCTTTTGTCAAAATAGGTATAATGGACCTGAAGAAAGCGGGAGGTGGACGCATGAAAAAGGAACTGATCAGGGACAGTGCGCAGATCATCGCCGGCAACTTCTTGGTGGCGCTGGGCGTCAATGCGTTCATCTTGCCCAATGATGTGCTGACGG
>ENA-ORNG01002023-ORNG01002023.1-human-gut-metagenome-genome-assembly--contig:-NODE-2023-length-13084-cov-3.044746_pt1 | contig 13084 bp, 11 predicted proteins | sample MGYA00242113_ERZ509018 | MGnify/ENA primary metagenome ERZ509018 (study PRJEB26280, sample SAMEA2338711) | human gut metagenome | biome: human gut; feature: human-associated habitat; material: faeces... | reverse complement strand
AGAGGAATATCTGTCTGACGGAGAAGGAAGCAAGAAGAGCAATGCAAAGATTCAGGATGCGCACGAAGCGATCCGTCCGACCGATATTAACCGTATTCCGTCCGAGATTAAAGAGTCGTTAAGCCGGGATCAGTTCCGTTTATACCAGCTGATCTGGAAACGCTTTGCCGCAAGCCGTATGGCAAACGCAAAGTATGAGACAACAACCGTTAACATTGCAGCGGGAGATTATACATTCCGCGTTTCTACTTCCAAAGTAGCTTTTGACGGATTTATGCTGGCCTATACGGAAGCAGATGATGAAAAGCAGGAAAAACAGGTACTTTTAAAATCAATTGATAAAGATACAAAACTGAAACTGGAAGAATTCGATCCGAAGCAGCATTTTACACAGCCACCGGCACATTATACGGAAGCTTCGCTGGTAAAAACACTCGAAGAACTCGGAATCGGACGCCCAAGCACCTATTCCCCGACCATCACAACGATCATTGCCAGACGTTATATCACAAAGGAAAATAAGAACCTTTATGTGACAGAGATCGGTTCCGTTGTCAATTCCATTATGAAGGAATCTTTGAGGAGATTCTGGATGAGCTGGGAGAAGAAGAAATTGCCGACTATTGTAGACGAACATTTTACTGCAAATATGGAATCTCTTTTAGACAGTGTTGCGGAAGGACATTTAAACTGGAAAACGGTTGTTGCGAATTTTTATCCGGATCTGGAAGAGGCTGTGGAGGCCGCGGAAAAAGATCTCGAAAAGATTACCATTGAAGATGAAGTGACGGATGAAATCTGTGAAGTGTGTGGCCGCAATATGGTAATCAAGTATGGACCGCATGGAAAGTTCCTGGCATGTCCGGGATTCCCGGAATGTCGGAACACAAAAACTTATTTTGAGAAAATCGGTGTGAGCTGTCCGAAGTGTGGTAAGGATATTGTTATCCGAAAAACCCAGAAGGGACGCAAATACTATGGCTGCGAAAATAATCCGGAGTGCGATTTTATGACCTGGCAAAAGCCTTCCGGTAAAAACTGTCCTAAGTGCGGCAATGCCTTGCTGATTAAAGGACAGAAGCTGGTATGTGCTGATGTGAGCTGTGGATATCGGGAAAACCGAAAAGCAAATGAATCATAGATAGGAACGTCTCCTGTCAGAGTCATTAGGTTGAACTCTGCAGGGGGCTTTTTTGTTTTAATAGGTACATTAATATGGAAGAAACTGTAACGATTGAAAATTTGTGGGAGAAGATTAGGGCCCTTGAGGGAGAGAGCTTTCATACGGTGAAGGGACTGCCCTTTACTTACCGAGTGAAAGGCGGCGAATTGTTTACGGATCGTAAGAAAAAATCAATTACCCGGGCAACCTTTGAGAGAGCCTTTGAGAAAATCCAGGAACATCCGGAAATGATCACTGGATCTAAAAAATTGAATGTTTTTGGAGGACCTTACGTATGGGCCATATTCAAACAGCTTGGTATTGTCGGACAACGTCCTTAGGGAAAGATTGTTGTTCGGATTTTTTCACCGGACTGTAAATTTTCCATATCATAAGTATAAGCAGGTGAGTATGAACTGTTTATGGAAAATTGAAATATAAGGTGGGAGACAATGACACAATCTTTGATTTGGGCTGCCTTTGGAACCGGATTTGCCTTTCTGATGACGGTATCTGGCGCAGCTACCGTATTTTTATTTCGAAAACAAATGAATGATGGGCTTCAAAAAATTTTTCTTGGGTTTGCTTCGGGGATTATGATTGCCGCCTCGGTTTGGTCGTTAATCATTCCGGCGATTGACCAGGCGTCAGCTTCCGGCGTTTTGCCATGGATACCCGCAGCGATGGGGTTTTTATTCGGCGGCCTGTTTCTTTTGGTAGTGGATGGTTTTTTTGCGAAATATACAAGACATTCAAACCGGGTAAATCTTCTGGTTTTTGCAGTGACGCTTCACAATATTCCCGAGGGAATGGCTGTGGGCCTGGCCTTTGCTCTGGCGGCGCAGCATATGGATCAGACCGAATTGTATGCAGCAGCCTTTGCGTTGGCCCTGGGTATAGGTATTCAGAATTTTCCTGAGGGTGCGGCGGTATCTTTACCGCTGCGTCAGGAGGGGATGTCTTCGAAAAGGGCTTTTTTGTATGGCGTGCTTTCTGCCGCAGTGGAACCTTTATTCGGAATGCTGGTCGTGCTTGTTTCAGGGCTTATTCGCCCGGCTATGCCATGGCTTTTGTCTTTTGCGGCGGGGGCTATGATTTATGTTGTTGTGGAAGAATTGATTCCTGGAGCAAATGATGAGGGGCGTTCTCATCGGGGAACCATTGGCAGTATGGCCGGGTTCTTAATTATGATGATTTTGGATGTGGCGCTCTCCTTATAAGTGATATAATAAATTATTATAAGTATTTTTAATGGGGAATCTATTGATTTAGGAAAAGGATTGCGATAGAATAAGTACGATTAATCAATGGAAAAACATATGGATGGAAAGAAGAGGTCAGGTTCAAATGAAAAAATTGGAAATGTTGTATGAAGGCAAGGCTAAAAAAGTTTTTAAAACCGATGTGGAAGATGTTTTAATCGTTGACTACAAGGATGATGCAACAGCATTTAACGGCGAAAAGAAGGGAACCATCGTCGGAAAAGGCGTGGTAAATAACCGAATGACCAACCATATTTTTAAAATGCTTGAAGAAAAGGGAATTCCAACCCATCTTGTGGAGGAATTGAGTGACAGAGAAACGGCTGTGAAGGCAGTAGAAATTGTTCCGCTGGAGGTTATTGTGCGTAACGTGGCTGCCGGCAGCTTTTCAAAGAAGCTTGGAATCGAAGAAGGTTTCCGCCTTCTTGCACCTACATTGGAATTCAGCTATAAAAATGATGATCTGGGCGATCCGATGATCAATGACTATTATGCGATTGCCATCGGCGCAGCCACAAGGGAAGAAATTGACCGTATTACAGAACTCGTGTTTAAGATTAATGAAATTCTTGTCGCTTATTTTGCTGAAAAGAATATTGATTTGATTGATTTTAAAGTAGAGTTCGGTCGTTACAAAGGTGAGATTATTCTTGCGGATGAAATTTCACCGGATACATGCCGTTTCTGGGATTCCGAAACCCACGAAAAACTGGATAAAGACCGTTTCAGAAGAGATTTGGGACGGGTAGAAGAAGCATATGAAGAAGTTTACAGAAGACTGGGATTATAATATGATGAAGCAAAAAGACTCCTGTCAGTTTAAAGAAGAGCTCCATGAGGAATGCGGTGTCTTTGGCGCTTATAATACAAAAGGTGAGGATATCGCTTCCTGGGTGTACTACGGACTTTTTTCGTTGCAGCATCGGGGTCAGGAAAGCTGCGGTATTGCTGTCAGTGAAAACCGGGATATTAGATATTATAAGGACATGGGATTGGTCAATGAGGTTTTTACACCGGAAAATCTGGATAAAGTCCATGGGGATATCGCGATCGGTCATGTGCGTTATTCGACGGCCGGAAGCAGTGTCCGCGCCAACGCCCAGCCCTTAGTAACAAAGTATGTTAAAGGTCAGCTGGCCATTGCCCATAACGGCAATTTGGTCAATGCAGTCGATTTAAGAGAAGAGCTTGAGAAAAACGGCGCTATTTTCCAGACAACGATAGACTCGGAGGTTATTGCTTACCTCGTAGCGAAAGAGCGGGTGCACTGTCCGTCGGTCGAGGAAGCGGTATCGAGAGCTATGCCTTACATTAAGGGAGCCTATTCTCTGCTTGTGATGAGTCCGAGAAAGCTGATTGCAGCCAGGGATCCGTATGGGTTCAAACCACTCTGCATTGGGAAAAGGGATGACACCTGGGTGGTTGCCTCAGAGACCTGCGCCCTCGATACGGTCGGCGCCGAGTTCATCCGGGATGTGGAGCCGGGAGAGATTATAACGATTAACGAAGAGGGACTGACATCAAATCGCCAGTATTGTCATTCGGCCGAAAAGTGCGGCCGGTGTATTTTTGAATATATTTACTTTGCCAGACCGGATAGTTATATCGATGGGATATGTGTGCATTCCTCAAGAATTATGGCAGGAAGGATCCTTGCCCAGACCCATCCGGTGGAGGCCGACCTGGTTGTCGGTGTGCCGGAATCGGGGAATGATGCGGCTATGGGTTACGCCCTGGAATCGGGTATCCCTTATGGCCGGGCTTTTGTGAAAAATAATTATGTGGGCCGTACCTTCATTAAACCGAAACAGAGTATGCGGGAACAGAGTGTAAAAATCAAGCTGAATGTGCTTAAGGATGCAGTGAAGGGAAAACGGATCATTATGATTGATGATTCGATCGTCCGGGGAACGACCAGCGGCAATATTGTCCAGATGCTGAAAAATGCAGGAGCTACGGAAGTGCATGTGCGTATCAGTTCGCCGCCTTTTAAGTATCCATGTTATTTTGGAACAGATATTCCAAATCGGGATCAGCTTATTGCCAATCACCACACGGTGGAAGAAATTGGTGAGATGATGGGGGCAGATTCCCTCGGCTATCTGGATTTGAGCCGGATGGGTGAGATGGTGGACGGTCTGAAATACTGTCAGGCTTGTTTTAACGGAGATTATCCAATCGCACCGCCGACAAGAGATATCCGCGGCGATATGGAATTTTAATTTAGGAGGATAAACCATGAACGATAGATACCAGAGTCCATTGTCGGAAAGATATGCAAGTAAGGAAATGCAGTATATTTTTTCTCCGGATATGAAATTTAAAACTTGGAGAAGATTGTGGATTGCGCTGGCAGAAACCGAAGCAGAGCTTGGTCTGCCAATCACAGAGGAGCAGATTGCCGAACTGAAGGCGGCAAAGGATGATATCAATTACGACGTGGCAAAGGCCAGAGAAAAAGAGGTTCGCCATGATGTTATGTCCCATGTATATGCCTATGGCCAGCAATGTCCGACAGCAAAGGGCATTATCCATCTGGGAGCCACATCCTGCTATGTGGGAGATAATACGGATGTGATCATTATGCGGGAAGCGCTGTACCTGGTACGCAAAAAGCTTTTAAATGTGATAAATGAATTGGCAAAATTTGCCGACGCCTACAAAGAGCTTCCGACTCTGGCATTTACCCATTTTCAGCCGGCTCAGCCGACAACGGTCGGTAAGCGAGCCAGTCTTTGGTTGAATGATCTGGTAATGGATTTATCCGATGTGGATTATATGATCTCCCAGTTAAAGCTGCTGGGTTCTAAGGGAACGACAGGAACTCAGGCCAGTTTTCTGGAATTATTTGATGGCGACCACGAAAAATGTAAAGAGGCCGACCGCCGCATTGCGCAGAAAATGGGCTTTGATGCCTGCTATCCGGTATCCGGTCAGACCTATTCGAGAAAGTTGGATACCCGTGTATTGAATGTGGTTGCAAGTATTGCGCAGAGTGCCCATAAGTTTTCCAATGATATCCGTCTTCTTCAACATTTAAAAGAGATTGAAGAGCCTTTCGAGAAGAGCCAGATCGGATCCTCGGCCATGGCTTATAAACGGAATCCGATGCGCAGTGAACGTATCGCATCCCTTTCCAGATATGTGATGATCGATGTGCTGAATCCAGCCATTACTGCAGCGACCCAGTGGTTTGAGAGAACACTGGATGACTCGGCCAATAAACGACTGAGCGTACCGGAAGCTTTTCTGGCCATTGACGGCGTACTGGATTTATATATGAACGTGGTTGACGGCCTTGTTGTTTATCCGAAGGTTATTGAACAGCGCCTGATGAGCGAATTGCCGTTTATGGCGACGGAGAATATCATGATGGATGCGGTGAAGCGGGGCGGCGACCGTCAGGAGCTCCATGAACGGATTCGTACCCATTCCATGGAGGCCGGACGTATGGTCAAAGTGGAAGGAAAGCCAAACGATTTGCTGGAGCGTATTGCGGCAGATCCGGCTTTCGGAACAACGATGGAAGAACTGCAGTCCATTATGAATCCAAGAAACTTTGTCGGACGTGCGCCGGAGCAGGTGACAGAGTTTTTGGATGAAGTGATTCAGCCGATTCTTGACGAGAATAAGGAAGTTCTCGGCATGACAGCGGAAATTAATGTATAATGCACAGTCGTGTATGATGGAGTGATAGCGCATGATTGGTTTATCCATTTTGGATATTAAAAATTTCATGGCGGGAATTCTTAACGGAACCATGTTTGATAAATTTTATCTGCGGGACGGTGAGATTCAGACATTTACAGAATTTCATTTGGGCGGTTATTTAAACCGCCCTTATTTCGATTCAGAGGAATGGGAGGCCCTGGGGGAACGGGAATTGTGTTTCTGGTCTGAGGTGAAGCCCTTTGCTTTTCAGTTGATCAAGGGACATAAGCTTCCGGTACGGTTTAAGCTTGTATTTCAGCTTTCAGTTGAAAATACCCGGTGGTTGTTGGAGAGACATAAGCTTCCGGTTCGGATAGAAGATATCGGCGGTTTGTTTATGAATATTACATATGACCATCAGAATCTTATATGTACCTCCGGTGTTTCCTACAAGACATTTATTATGGATAAAACATTGGAACAGTGTTGGGACGATACAGTCTGCCAGTATTTTAAACAGAATCATATCACAGTTGAAAGGATGTAGGCTGTTTTTTAAAATTAGCACTCACTTTTGGTGAGTGCTAATTTTTTGTTGACAATTGGGTGAACAGGTATTACAATATGTTTCAGATAAAAATTTATGTAATAATTTTTAAGGAGTGATTTTAATGGCAGAAACAATAAAGGAACAGGGAAGTTTATCCATTAATAGCGAAAACTTATTTCCAATCATAAAAAAATGGTTATATTCAGATCATGATATTTTTGTCCGGGAATTGGTATCCAACGGCTGTGATGCGATCACAAAGCTGAAAAAGCTGGAGATGATGGGCGAATGTGAGATTGGCGAGGATGAAAAGCTGAAAGTGGAAGTCATTGTCAATTCAGAGGATAAGACGATGATCGTCCGGGATAACGGTATCGGTATGACAGCCGATGAGGTGAAGGAATATATTACTCAGATTGCCTTCTCCGGAGCTACAGATTTTCTTGAAAAATATAAGGATAAAACGAATGAGGACCAGATTATTGGCCATTTTGGTCTGGGCTTTTATTCGGCTTTTATGGTGGCCGACCGCGTGACGATCCAGACACGTTCCTACAAGGCAGATGCAGAGCCGGTATACTGGGAATGTGATGGCGATTCGGAATATGCCATGACGAAGGGGGATAAGGAGACCCGCGGTACAGAGATTACTTTGTATCTGAATGAGGACAGCCTGGAGTTTGCCAATGAATACCGGGCCAGAGAGGTATTGGATAAATACTGTGCATTTATGCCGGTGGAGATTTTCATTTCCAAAGAGGGCGGTGAACCGGAAACTCAGAATGTCAAAGAGGAAGAGCTTAGGGATACGGATAAGGTGATCGAATATTATATCGAACCGGCCAAGACTGAGGAAAAGGAAAATGAGGACGGCACAAAAGAAACGATAGAGATTTCACCGGAACAGAAGATGGTTAAGATTCACCGCCGTCCGTTCCTGATCAATGATATTCATCCGCTTTGGGCGAAACATCCGAATGAATGTACCGATGAAGAATACAAGGCCTTTTACCGGAAGGTATTTAATGATTATAAGGAGCCACTGTTCTGGATTCATTTGAATATGGACTATCCGTTTAATTTGAAGGGTATTTTGTATTTCCCGAAACTGAATCTGGAATATGAGGCTGTGGAAGGAACCATCAAGTTATATAATAATCAGGTGTTTATCGCGGATAATATTAAAGAGGTCATTCCGGAATTTCTTATGCTTTTAAAGGGTGTGATTGATTGTCCGGATCTGCCGCTGAATGTTTCCCGTTCAGCTCTGCAAAATGACGGCTTTGTTCAGAAGATTTCCGATTATATTACAAAGAAGGTGGCGGACAAGCTTTCCGGCATGTGCAAGACGGATCGGGAGAATTATGAGAAATACTGGGATGATATCAGTCCTTTCATCAAATATGGTTACATTAAGGATGAAAAATTCAAAGGCAAGATGAAAGAATTTATTCTTTATAAGAACCTGGAGGGCAAATATGTGACCTTAAAGGATTATCTGGAAGCGGCCAAAGAAAAACATGAAAATCAGGTATTTTATGTGACCGACGAGGTACAGCAGGCCCAGTATATTAATATGTTCAAGGAACAGGAAATGGATGCCGTAATTTTGAAGCATGCCATTGACCAGCCGTTTATCAGCGTTGTGGAACAGGACGAGGAAAATGTGAAGTTCCATCGAATCGATACGGATCTGGCAGATATCTTCAAAGAAGAGATCAATGAAGAGGACAGCAAGGTTCTTGAGGAAAATACGAAAACATTGACGGATACCTTTAAGAAGGCCCTTGGACGGGACAATATTCAGGTAAAAGTGGAGAAGCTGAAAAATGCGGAAACCTCTTCAATGATCACATTAAATGAAGAGAGCCGCCGTATGCAGGATATGATGAAAATGTATGGTATGACAGATATGAGTATGTTTGGCAACGAGGGTGAAACACTTATCCTGAATGCAAATAATACGCTGGTACAGTATGTATTGGCGCATGGCGAAGGCGAGTATACAGACATGATCTGTCAGCAGTTGTATGACCTGGCTCTCCTCAGCCATAAGCCGTTGGAAGCTTCCGCCATGACCGCTTTCATTGAACGCAGCAACAAAATTTTACAGGCATTGACAAAGTAGAGTCTATTTATTTATAAAATTTTATTAAAACAAAGGTGGATACTTGACAAAGGTTATATCCATAGGATAATATAAGAAAGTTACTATCTACAGACTGGAAATGAGGTTTGGTATGTACGATATTATTCTGGATACGCTGATGGATGGTATCCGCCTTTTACCTTTTTTGTTTGTTACTTATTTAGTCATGGAATATATTGAGCATAAAATGAGTGCAGGCGCCCGTCGGGTCGTTCAGACCTCGGGAAAATTTGGGCCCCTCATCGGAAGTATTGCCGGTATATTCCCCCAGTGTGGATTTTCAGCCGCTGCCGCCAGCCTGTACGCAGGCCGCGTCATTACACGGGGAACTTTAATCGCTATTTTTCTTTCTACTTCGGATGAAATGCTGCCGGTATTTATTTCACGGCAGGTTCCGGTAAGGGTCATTTTATCTGTACTTGGAATGAAGGTTGTCATCGGCATGGCGGCCGGGTTTCTTGTGGATCTTTTGTTTTCCGTAGTGAAAAAACAGCCGGAGCAGGAGATGGATATTCACCATATGTGTGAACATGATCATTGCCATTGTGAGGATGGTATTTTAAAATCAGCCCTGGTACATACGGCTCAGATTTTTTTCTTTATCATTCTCGTATCCTTTATATTGAATTTGGTTATAGACGGTGTTGGTGAAGAAAGTCTGACAGAAATTATTTTAAATCAGCCGCTGATTGGTTCTTTATTATCGGGAGCTGTGGGGCTTATACCGAATTGTGCAGCGTCGGTAGTCATTACCCAGCTATACTTGGACGGCGCCATGAGTCTGGGCGCTATGATGTCCGGATTGCTTGTCGGCGCAGGCGTTGGCTTGATTGTTTTATTCCGGACGAATGATTCGCTGAAAGAAAACCTGACCATGACCGGCATTTTGTATGTGATTGGTGTTGTCGCTGGAATTGGGATTGATTTTCTCGGAATTACATTATAAAATTTGTTTATAATGTGCATGATAGGTATAAGGAGGCAAGATGGGTTATGGCTATAGGATACTTAGGCTTTGCCGCTGCAATATGTGGCGGAGATTTGCTGATTAAAGATTATGTCAGGGAGAATATTGCGGAACGCAGCCGAAAAAGTCTGGCCGGAAATCGGATAATTCTCACAAAATTTTTTAATAAGGGCGCCATGCTGGGCGCCATGTCGGATAATCCGGAGCTTTTAAAGGGAATGACCATTTTTGGCGTAGGAAGTCTGGCCGGCGCATGGATGTCATTGAGCGGAAAGCGCGGCCACAGACTTCAAAAACTCGGGCTTTCCATGATGCTCGGCGGCGCGGCCAGCAATGCCTATGAGCGTTTAAAATATGGTAAGGTGACTGATTATATTCGTTTTAATGTGGGAACGGAAAAGTTTCGGAATGTGGTCTATAATGCGGGGGATTTTGCGGTTTTTGCTGGAACCTTGCTGCTGATGCTGGGAGAAGGGCTGACGCCGGAACGATAGGGTTATGTTCGGACAGAAAATGATATTAAAAAAAGACCTGCGAGGAGGCAGGCCTTTTTTTATGTAGTATGAAAGGGATTAACGAGAATTATAATTTAATCTGGAAATCTGCGTAAGCGCTGCTTCCATGTTCATGTCCATCAAGACCATCCAGCTCTTCCTGTTCTGTAACGCGCAGGCCGATGGTTTTGTCAATAATCTTGAAGATGATAAAGGCCATAATGACTGTGAATACACCGACGGCAACGACGCCGAGGACTTCCACACCGATGAACTGGATACGGCTCATACCGTATTCGGCAAGTACAGAGGATTTTGCGAATACACCGGTCAGGATTGTACCGATCATACCGCAGCCCCAGTGAACGCCGGTAGCTCCGACAGGGTCGTCGATTTTAAGGACACGGTCAACAAATTCAACAACGAGAACAACTGCAAAGCCACAGATAACGCCGATGGCCAGAGCGCCATAGTTGGATACGATATCACAGCCGGCGGTGACACCGACAAGACCGGCCAGAGCGCCATTCATTGTCATGGAAATATCCGGTTTGCCGTAGCGTACCCATGTGAAGAAGAGGGCGACTAAGGTTGCTGCAGCTGCGGCCAGGTTGGTTGTCATGGCGATATTGCCAAGATCCAGCGTGGCGGCTGTTGTGGAACCACAGTTAAATCCGAACCAGCAGAACCAGAGGATAAAGGTTCCCAGGGCGCCCAACGGAAGGTTATGTCCAGGAATAGCATTTGGTTTGCCATCGGCGCGGTATTTTCCGATACGAGGTCCAAGAATGGCAGCACCGATTAATGCGCACCAGCCGCCGACGGAATGTACGGCTGTGGAACCGGCAAAGTCATGGAAACCGATAGATGACAGCCAGCCGCCGCCCCAAATCCAATGTCCGGTGATCGGATAAATAAAGATACTGATGCAGGCGCTGTAGGCCAGGTAAGCGGAAAATTTTGTACGCTCTGCCATGGCGCCGGATACGATTGTTGCCGATGTTGCACAGAATACAGTGTGGAAAATCATGAATACACCGATCGGAAGAGCCAGACCCAGTGAAGACTGAAGTGAGGACTCGAGGCTGTAAGGATCAAAGAAACCGGATAAACCGATGATACCGTTTCCCTGTCCAAACATTAATGCGAAACCGATGAGGTAAAAGGCGATGGAACCGATAACGAAATCCATCATGTTTTTCATAACAATATTTCCGGCATTTTTTGCCCGGGTAAAACCCGTTTCTACCATGGCAAATCCGGCCTGCATAAAATACACCAGAAAGGCTCCGACCATGGTCCATACGATATTGAGTAATACCTGTGTGTTTTCCATAATAAGTTCCTCCTCATTCCCATCTTACCTGTTCCCGTCTGCAGATCTTCTGAAACGGTGGCTTTCAGATTTTTTAAAGTGCCTGTTCGCCGTGCTCACCTGTCCGGATCCGCACTGCATCTTCGACATCGTAAACGAAAATTTTTCCATCGCCGTAGTTTCCGGTTGACAGGTTTTTCACAACAAAATCAACGATTTTCGGAACCTTGTCGTCCTCCACAACGGTCTCCACTTTAACCTTCGGAAGCATTTTGGCCACGATTTCCGCTCCACGGTACATCTGACGATATCCCTTCTGATTTCCATATCCAAGGATATTTGTGATCATCATACCGTTTGCCTTCTGCTCCTCGAGGAGTAGCTCCAGGTTTTCGAGGCTCTCCGGACGAATTACAATTTCCAGCTTTTTCATGATTTTCCCTCCCTTTCCGAACCGGCTCCTGTACAGCTTCTGATTTTTCCGGCTGCGGATTTCTTTTTTATCCGCCTTCCCGGTTTTCTCTTCCATTCATTTACCGGCTCTGCTGCTTCTATATAGAAATCTGTTTTCTGACAGATTTTCTAACCTCTTCTTTCATGCCTGGACTGTTCCGCAGCTCTGCTGTTTTTACAGTTGTTTTTACAGTCGTTTTTTTGCATCTGCTTTCACAATCCGCTGTTTTTAATTAATCACACTCGTCGGCATTCCCTCCAGGTACGACCGGAAGTTTTTCACCGCCAGATCTACTGCACGGAGTCTTGCTGCCTTCGGCTGCCAGGCGATATGGGAAGTAATAAAGGTGTACGGCGACTGCATCAGCGGAATCTGATACTGCGGCGGCTCATTTGCGACAACATCGAGTCCTGCCATATAAACCTTTCTCGATTCCAGCGCCTCAAGAAGCGCCTCCTCATCGATGATGATTCCCCGCGCGGTGTTGATAATGATGACACCGTCCTTCATTTTGGCAAATGCTTCACGGTTCAGCAGGTTTTCTGTTTCCTTCGTATGCGGACAGTGAATGGAGATCACATCCGACCGTTCGAAAATTTCTTCCATGCTGACCTGCTCGATGCCGTCATACTGCGGCCCCGTCTTTTTGTGACGGCTGTTTGCGATGACCTTCATGCCAAAGCCCTTTGCCATTCTTGCCGTCCAGAGGCCGATCGCGCCAAGTCCGATGATTCCCATCGTTTTCTGGTAGAGCTCAATCTGCGGCACGAACAGTTGATTGTAGCTTGCCTGCGGATTCGTTTCTTTTTCTTTCCAGTACCCTGTTTTGGTGTAATCGCTCTGTACCGTCACGTTATGACAGATGTTCATGAGCAGTGCCATCGCATACTGGGCAATGGTGACATCACCGTAAATCGTATTCGTTATGGTCACGCCCCGGCGTCTTGTCATTTCCACATCGAAGTCTTCAAATCCATGTCCCAGCGTTGCGATATATTTCAGATTCGGATGCGCTTCAAAAAGCTTTTCGTTGATCACTCCTTTGTGGACCCAGATACCAAGTGCTGCGTCGGCGTTCCC
>ENA-ORNG01002022-ORNG01002022.1-human-gut-metagenome-genome-assembly--contig:-NODE-2022-length-13085-cov-3.400921_pt1 | contig 13085 bp, 10 predicted proteins | sample MGYA00242113_ERZ509018 | MGnify/ENA primary metagenome ERZ509018 (study PRJEB26280, sample SAMEA2338711) | human gut metagenome | biome: human gut; feature: human-associated habitat; material: faeces... | reverse complement strand
GGGCGGCTGTTTCCACACAGCCGCCCGGCCTTCTCTCCCCTCCGCGGATCCAGGTTTTCCTGTCTGCGCCGGCAGGGGAGAGCGGTTCTCAGTTCATTGTCAGGGCATCGCCGCCAATAAAGGCGTATGTGCCGTTTTTCGTATCCTGTACGAGGGCCCATCCGTCCAGAAAATCCAGCACGTCAAAGCTCTCTCCTGCGCTAAGCGTGCGAATCTCGGCATATTCCTTGCCCGGGCCGGTGCGCAGCTCGGTGCTGCCATTTGTCGTGCCCTTTCCGATCCGGCTGCCCGAACGGTAGCGCGCGCTGAAGGCTGTGTCGTAATGCCGAACGCTCATGGGAATATAGGCCGCCGCCGCATCGCGCAGGTTGATAATATAGAAATCATCATAAAATCCAATGACGCGGTATGTCGTCTGTTTGCTCAGCGAGCCGACCTTCTTGGATTGGGGATCCGGCGCGATATAAGCCGGCACGTTGCTCTCCATCAGCGTGATTTCAAGCGTGTTGCGCACCACATAATCCTCATTAATCCAGCCGTTTTTCCCCTTATACTGCACGGCATAGAAACCGTTGTTCATCATCACAGTCTGTCCGCCGTCGCCGGAGCGGCAGCTCAGCGTTTCGCCGTGGCTCACAGAGCCGATCTTTCCCCCGTTTGTTTTGGGTTCGGACCACACGCTGGCATTCTTGCTGATCACCGTCACGCAAAAGGGATCCTCTGCCGTTTCACCGCCATAGCCATCCACCGAGAGATAGCCGTCAAAGCCGTCTGCATAACTGGCCAGGCGGATTTGCCCATACACCTGGCTGGTGAGCCAGTCCCGGCTATCCGCCAGAGCAGATCCTCCCACCAGCAGGGCGCAGGCCGTCATCAGGGCCGTCCACATTTTTCCTCTCATGTTCCTCACACATTCCCTTCTTAACCCGGTTTTCACCGGTAATCTATACCAAAAAAACGGATGAGGTGTATTCTTTCATCCCCATCCGCTGGAAAAATTTTCAATTTTCTGTCTGCGAATCCCCTTTTTCTTCCCGCTCGTCCATAAAGACGAGATTCGCCAGGATCGACTGCATCCGTTCATCGGGATAGTGTTCATCAAAATACACTTCCAGCGCATTCCGGGGCGGCACTCCCTGACGGCGGTTCATCCAGCGCCATGTCGTCAGTCCCGTCATCAGCGTATTAAAAAGCATGAACGCAGCCAGCATAAAGGTAAGCGGCTTGCCAATTTTGCCCGGGATCCGCAAAATCAGCTGGGCCAGACGGGGATAAATCTCCTTGATCCACAGCACGCCGAGCACGCCCCAGTAAAGCGAATAGAGCAGACAGATGCGCCCATTGAGGTTGAGCGGCGAATTTTCATAGCTCCAGGACACGGAGCCAAACACCGTTTCCTGAAACCAGGAACAGAAATATTCCACCGCACTGCCCACAATGGCGCCGCCCAGAAAGGAAAAGATTTTGCTTCTGTTCCGGAAAGGATAAAGCGCCAGGGTCAGCGCAAAGGCCCCCACCCCATAGACCAGATTAAACGGACCGTAAATCAGGCCCACGCGCGGCTCATACAGCCCGTAGCGCACAAAGCACCACGTGCGCTCCACCACCACCCCCAGAAAGCAGCCGATAAAAAACACCCAGAACAGCTTATAAGCCGACATGCCCTGCGCAAAATGGCGCGCGCGTTTTTCAGCATAATCAATCTGCCCATTTGTCGGGGCGGGCGGAAGCAGGTGGAAGCGGCGCTTGCTCACGCGCTCAATCTCCTTTAAGCGCGTTTCAATTTCGTCAATAAAATTTGCTTCATCGGCCAGATAACCGATCATCATGTCGCGCTCACGCTTGAGAGACCTGAGCGTGCTGCGAATTTCGTCGCGCACCTCGGCATGCACCTGGGGCTGAAGGTTTCCCTCTGTCAGGGCATCGAGCTGAGCAAGCAGGTTCGCCTTTGTGCTGGCCAGCCGGCTTTTCCATTCTTCCGGCGTCAACATCAGGTTATGTCCCGGCATGTGTTCCCCCTCCTGCGCGGCAGCGCCGCGCTCTTACGCTGTGATCTATCCAAGATTCGGTTCAGCCGCGTGTTTTCCCTTTTTTCGGCAACTGACCCATAGAGAAAGAAAAAGACCATGCTCCCACATGGCCTGATCTGGAGCGGTAGACGAGATTCGGACTCGCGACATCCACCTTGGCAAGGTGGCACTCTACCACTGAGCTACTACCGCATAAATTGGTGCGGGTGAAGAGACTCGAACTCATACGCCGTAAGACAACAGATCCTAAATCTGCCGCGTCTGCCATTCCGCCACAACTGCATTCGCTACAATATTTTGTTTGCGACTTTTTAATATTATCAAATAATCATGAAATAATCAAGTGTTTTTTATAAAAAAATTGATTATTTTTAGTACCTTATTTTTAGCACTTTTCCGGTTCCGGATAGGTTTCACCGAAAAGCTCTACAGTCATGGATTTGATTTTCTGAGGAATCTTCGGAGCATCCATGCGGTTCGTCGGTACGTTGGCGATTTTGTCAACGATGCCGAGGCCTTCGATCACCTTACCGAAAGCAGCATAAGCGCCGTCCAAATGGGGAGCCGGCTGGTGCATGATAAAGAACTGGGAACCTGCGGAGTTTGGCATCATCGTACGGGCCATAGACAATACGCCGGTATCGTGTTTCAGGTTATTGGCAAAGCCGTTCTGGCTAAATTCGCCGCGGATGGAATAACCCGGGCCACCCATACCTGTACCGTCCGGACAGCCGCCCTGAATCATAAAGCCTTTAATGACACGGTGAAAAATCAAACCGTCATAGTAGCCTTTCTGTACGAGGGAAATGAAGTTATTCACTGTATTCGGAGCGATTTCCGGATAAAGCTCCGCCTTCATCACATCGCCGTTTTCCATAGTAATTGTAACAATTGGATTTGCCATGATAGATCCACCTTTCTCTTATTTTTCCATTCAATATTGTAGCCGAAATTCCATAGGAAGTAAAGGCTTTTCATTGAATAAAGATATAAAATGTTCTATAATATTAACATATCAAAGGCTGGGAAGGAGACTTGAAAATGGCCATTCTTACGGTAAAAATCGACAATTTGGCAACACTGCGGATGAATGAGTTTTTTGACTATGCGGGGCGCTGCTGGGCTTTAAGCCGCAGCAGAGAAAAGGAGGATGCGGTAGGTGCCGAACTGGAAGATTTTTATGAGGGAACTGTGCGGAGCGGTCATATCGAGGATATTCCGGTGATATTTGTGTGTGAGAATCAAATTGTGGGATGGTACGAGACGGCCACAATTTATCGCTATATTCGTCATCCGTCTCTCTTTCTGGAAGGCAATATCTGCGCTTATACACGGAATGTGAGACTTTTAAAACAGTCGATACCGGTCGAAGGGGATGTTTTGGATTTTGGAGCAGATAGAAATTATCTGGTCATCGAAACTGGAGATATCCGTTATGTGTTTTTTAAGACGTTGATTCACGGCAACCCAGGACCGTTTGAAACGGTAGATTATGGGAGAGTGGCGGCGGACAGCCGGGTGAAGCTTTTTACCCGGGCGCGTCGGGGGGCAGTCCGGATCGAAGGGCTTTTAAAGGGCTGTGAAAGGTTGGCGTCGGAGATCATGGAGGATCGGTGTCAGGGGCTCGGTACGGTGAAGGCTTTGGAGGAGCTTGCCCTGGAGGCAACCCGGCTTTCGGCGGGAAATGTCAACGGATGGTATTATCTGGCGATGGCAAATTATCAGCTTGGGTTTGTGCGAAAGGGGTTAAAGGCTATTGACCGGGCAGTCCGTCTGGAGCCGGAGGCGGATGATCTTTTAGCGATGAAGGGAAATCTTCTTGTAAGCAATAGCTGCTTTGAGGAGGCGCTTCGTTGCTACGAAGACGCCTATGCGATAAATCCGGAGGATGGCTATTATGTTATGGCGGGTCGGGCTTGCGCCTGTATGGGAAATCCGGTAGCGGCGGAGAGCTATTACCGAAAGGTGAGAGACCCGGAAGTTTTAAAGGCATTTGAGATTAAGCTGAATAAGAAGAAGTTCATATAAATAACAGGGAGGCAGCGACATGGAGAAGTATATGATGGCATTGGATCAGGGGACGACAAGCTCCCGGTGTATATTATTTAATAAGGCTGGGGAGATTGTCAGCGTGGCCCAGCAGGAGTTTCCACAGATTTATCCAAAGGCGGGATGGGTCGAGCATGACGCTCTGGAAATCTGGACAACACAGATGAGTGTCGCCATTGCCGCCATGGGAAAGGCGGGGGTAACGGCAGAAAATATTTCGGGTATTGGCATTACCAATCAGCGAGAAACAACGGTGGTCTGGGATAAAAATACAGGGCTTCCGGTGTATAACGCCATTGTATGGCAGTGCCGGAGGACATCGGATTATATAGAATCCCTGAAAATAAAGGGCTATGACCAGGACATACTGGAAAAGACCGGTCTGATTGCCGATGCTTATTTCTCCGGAAGTAAGATTAAATGGATCTTGGAAAATGTGAAGGGAGCAAGAGAAGCGGCGGAAAAAGGAGATTTGCTTTTTGGAACGATCGATACCTGGCTAATCTGGAAGCTGACGGGTGGCGAGGTGTTTGTCACCGATTATACAAATGCTTCTCGGACGATGCTCTATAATATCCATGATTTATGCTGGGATGAGGATATTCTTGCAGTCATGAATATTCCAAAAAGTATGCTCCCGGAGGTAAAGCCTTCAAGCTGCATTTACGGATATACAAATGAAGGGATTCTTGGCGGGAGCATTCCGATCAGCGGTATCGCCGGTGACCAGCAGGCTGCTTTATTCGGACAATGTTGTTTTGAGCCGGGTGAGGCAAAGAATACATATGGTACCGGCTGCTTTTTATTGATGAATACGGGGAAAGAGGCGGTAGCATCCAGGAGAGGACTTCTCACAACCATTGCGGCCAGCGCCGACGGCAGTGTGAATTATGCGCTGGAGGGCAGTGTTTTTATGGCCGGAGCGGCAATTCAGTGGCTTCGGGATGAAATGCGGATGATTAAGTCGGCGGGAGATTCGGAGGAATATGCGCTGGCTGTGGAGAATTCCAACGGCGTCTATGTGGTTCCGGCCTTTACCGGTCTTGGAGCGCCTTACTGGGATCAGTATGCCAGAGGCACCGTGGTTGGATTGACCCGGGGAGTTAAAAAAGAACATTTTATACGGGCAACTTTGGAATCCCTGGCCTATCAGACCTATGACGTGTTGAAGGCCATGGAGGCGGATTCGGGCATTACCCTGTCGGCTTTAAAGGTGGACGGCGGCGCCTGTGCGAATAACTTTCTCATGCAGTTCCAGGCCGATATCCTGAATACGCCGGTACACCGGCCGGAATGTGTGGAGACGACGGCGCTGGGAGCAGCCTACTTGGCAGGAATTGCCGTAGGCTACTGGAAGGATACGGAGGATATCCGGCAAAACTGGAAGCTGGCCAGGACATTTACGCCGGATATGGAAGAAGGCCGGCGGCAGAATTATATTTCAGGCTGGCATGAGGCGGTAAAACGATCCTACGGATGGGCGAAGTAGAAGGGGGAGAAAAGATGACATTAAAAGAGCTGATTAAATCATCAGATAATATTGTATTTTTTGGCGGCGCCGGAGTGTCTACCGAGAGCGGTATTCCGGATTTTCGGAGTGAAACGGGAATTTATAATACTATAAAACGTTATAAACGGTCACCGGAGGAAATTTTATCCCACTCATTTTTCGTTGCGCACCCGGATATTTTTTATGATTTTTACAAAAGTACTATGCTTTATCTGGATGCAAAGCCAAATGCAGCCCATCTGGCCCTGGCAAAGCTGGAGGAAATGGGTAAATTAAAGGCCATTATTACCCAAAATATTGACGGCCTCCATCAATTGGCCGGAAGCAGACGGGTATATGAGGTTCATGGCACAGTACATCGGAATTACTGTATGCGGTGCCATGAATTTTACGGTACGGAATACATACTGAAGGCTGACGGGATTCCCCGGTGTGAAAAATGCGGCGGCATTGTGAAACCGGATGTGGTCCTGTATGAAGAGGGACTGGATGAGATGACAATTACGGCCAGCATCCATGCCATTTCCAAGGCAGATGTCCTTATTATCGGCGGGACGTCCCTGAATGTCTATCCGGCGGCAGGATTTATTCAGTATTATCACGGAAATAAACTGGTATTGATTAATAAGAGCGAGACGCCGTATGATAGGAAGGCAGATCTGCTTATTCATGATAGTATCGGAAAAGTGTTGGGAGAGGTGTTGGATGATTAAAAAACAAAATTTCTATTTTAAATCCTCCAATAAAGAAACAAGGGTTCACGGTATCTGCTGGATTCCGCAGGATGTGCCGGTGAGGGCGGTTCTCCAGATCGTTCACGGCATGGTAGAGTATGTGGACAGGTATGATGATTTTGCACGGTTCTTGTGTGAACAGGGAATTGCCGTTGTCGGTGACGATCATCTGGGGCACGGTGATTCGGTGGCAGCTCAGGAGGATTGGGGATATTTTGGCGATGACGGTTTTGAGAATATTGTTAATGATGTGCGTAAAATTGAAAAACAATTTAAGAAGCGTTTTCCGGGGGCGCCTTATTATATTCTTGGACACAGTATGGGATCTTTTTTGACCCGGTATTTTCTTATTAAATATGGCAAAGAGGTGGACGGCGCAATTATTATGGGTACGGGCTATCATCCGGTATCGGTGGCCGTATTTGGTCGGTGTCTGACCAAGGCCCTGGCGGCGGTAAAGGGCTGGAGATACCGAAGCGTTTTTGTCAATAAGATGGCCTTCGGCTCTTATAATAAAGGCTTCATACCGGCCCGGACAGATTTTGACTGGCTATCCCGGGACGAAGCGACGGTGGACGCCTATATTGCTGAACCGAGATGTCAGTTTGTTTTCACTTTGAACGGTTATCATGAAATGTTTAAAGGCCTGGCTTTTATTGCTAAAAAATCAAATCTCAGGAAAATGCCAAAGAAGCTACCGGTACTTTTCATTTCCGGGGGAGACGATCCAGTAGGCGGTAAAGGACAGGGAGTTCAGAAGGTGTACGATTTGTTTGTGCTGGCAGGTATGGAGACTTTGGATATTATCTTTTACGAAGGCGGACGGCATGAAATTTTGAATGAGACGAACCGTAAAGAGGTGTATAATGACTTGTATGACTGGCTGAATAAGGAAATTTTGTGAAAGCGTTGAAAATACCAGGGAATTAGTGTAAAATAAAGTGAATATGGTGTTAAAGACAAAAGACAGTTAGTATACAGGAGGATAGAAAATGGGCTTATTTGGTAAAAAGAAGGATTTTTGGGATGAAGTTGATGAAGCATCCATTGGTGAATCCGAACATCAGACCTTATCGGAAGAGGAAGAGGCAGATATTCAGAGAGAACTGGATGAAATGGAAGCGGACGGCTGGCATCCGACAAGGAGTACGCCGGTAAAGGCGGTTGTTCGTATTCTTTTATTTATATCGGCAATTGTCATGCTTGTCTCCGGATATACGATATATACATATTTCAGCAACGGCGGTACGATGTCGTCTGAGCCGGATTATTATCGCAGCAGCTTCTTTGGCGAAGAGTATCAAAAGAATGTGGTTCAACTGCTCCATTTGATTCAGGCTATTGAGACGCGGGGAGAGGTGCCCGAAAAGGAGCTGGAACAGGCAAATCAGGATCTAATTAAAAATTATATGAATGTGGATGGCAGCTTTTCATTTGCAGTTTATGATGCCGATGACAATGAGGTTATTGTCAGCAGTGAAGATGCGGTGGCGCGGATTGAAGCAAGTCATTATTTTGTAAAATTAGATACGACGGAAGGACAGTTTAACATAAGTTCAGGCGTAAAAAACGACGCGATTGATGAAGCTGTCTGGAAAGAGGAGTTAACCTCCTGCGCTGAAACCTATACGATTTATGTGGCGGTGGATAACGAGCTGACTTCGACCACCGATGGATTTTATACGAGCTATCAGAACTTTAAGGACTTGAATTCTGTCTTTGGAATTGCCAGGATTGTTGTTTTTGTGGCAGCGGCTCTTTTCCTGATTTTGTTGATATTCTCGATCATTGCCACAGGAAATGTCAGCGGCTATCCGGGAATCAAGCTGTCTCTGTTCGATAAAATATTTACAGAGATCGCTATTATTATTACAGTTGTTTTAGGCGGCGGCAGTATTTACGGCGCCTGGTATCTGCTGGGAAGTACATACAGCTTTCGGATGATCGCGGCGGCCGGAGCACTCGCTCTCGCATATATCTTTATTATTCGGGGATATTTCAGCTTTGTCCGCCGGATTAAAGCCGGAACATTTATCAGCAATATGCTGATTTATCGGATTTTTGAGACGATTGGCTGTCTTCCGACAGTGCCGAGAATTCTTTTGATTATCCTGGTGCTTGTGTTGCTCAACGGAGGCCTGGTTCTTGCCTTATTCAAGCTGGATGCCTATGAGTTATTTGGGATTCCGGTCGTTTATGTCTTTGTGCCGATCATCTTTGTATTGGAAAATATCTGCTTTATCAGTTGGGTAATCCGTAAAGGAAATGCGGAATATGAGGACGATGAAGAAGATGAAGACGACGGAGAAGAAAGCGAAGAATCGGATAAGGAGAGCGAAGTATTGGAAACGCCTTATTCAGCGGCGTCGGCAGTCGGCGGAGATACCCGGCCGGCGAAGGATTTGGGAGCGGATTTGGCAAAGGCAGCTGCAATAGCCAAGGAAAATCATGCGTCGGCAGTATCCGATGACTGGGAGCATATGGATCTTGGTGCTTCTGTGGATATGGCTATTAGTTCTGCCGGTGAGGCATCGGAGGCGAAGGAAGAGGAAAAGGATCAGACAGTAATGCTGCCGAAGGATGAAATAGAAAGTCTTCTTGGAGGAACTTCGGCGCTCAGAAATTCGGCGACGTCCTTTGATTTTATTCAGTTGAACAAGGATATCCGTAAACTTCATCGCGCTATTTTAAAAGAAAACGGCGTGGCGGTAACCCTTCGGGCGCCGGATAAACCGATTGTTCTTGAAATGAACAGAGGGGATATGTGGAAGGCCATTTCCATGATTTATGATAATCTGGAACAGTATGCCGAACCGGATTCCAGGGTTTATGCGGAGATGTATACTCAGGATGGTAAATTAATTTATATTGTTAAGAACGCGGTGAAGGCTGAGGCGGTCGATGCGGCGAAGGCGGTATCGGCGCCAGGGGCTGAATTGACCGGCGGATTAAAAACAGCAAAAGAAATTGTTGAAAAGAATCACGGAAAATTTGTCGTGGCAATGGACGGCAATATTTTCAAGACAGGTATCCTTCTCAACATGATACAGGAATAGTGCAAAAGCGCTGGTTCGGATTGTTTCATTGGAAGGATTCGGCCGGCGCTTTATTTGGGTTTTTGATACGGCGGGAAGCCGGGTATTGGAGTCTTTTTCCCAGGCAAATGTGGATAAAATGCTGAATCGTATTTATAATAAAGTAGCAGATGGCGATTATTATAAAAATCAATATAGTAATAGGAGGAAAATAGGATGAATATTACAAATGACATCAAATATGTAGGTGTCAACGATCATCAGGTTGATTTATTCGAGGGACAGTATGTTGTTGAAAACGGGATGGCATATAATTCATATGTTATCATGGATGAGAAAATAGCCGTGTTGGATTCTGTGGACGCCCGCTTCACCCATGAGTGGCTGGATAATATTCAAAATGCCACCGGCAGAAAAGCGCCGGATTATTTGATCGTACAGCATATGGAGCCGGACCATTCGGCCAATATCGTTAATTTTATGAAGCTCTATCCAAATGCAGTGATTATATCCAGCGCTAAAGCGTTCGCGATGATGAAACAGTTTTATGGAACAGATTTTGAAGACCGTCAGATTATTATTAAAGAAGGGGATACACTCTCCCTCGGTAAACATGAGCTTTCTTTTGTGGCAGCGCCGATGGTTCATTGGCCGGAGGTTATGATGACCTATGATGCCTGTGATAAGGTATTCTTTTCAGCAGATGCTTTTGGCAAATTCGGAGCGCTTGATGTGGAGGAAGATGATTGGGCCTGCGAAGCTCGCCGCTATTATATCGGTATCGTAGGAAAATATGGTACTCAAGTTCAAAATCTGTTGAAAAAAGCGGCAAGTCTGGATATTCAGACGATTTGTCCGCTTCACGGGCCGGTACTTAGCGAGAACCTGGGATATTATCTGAACCTTTATAATATCTGGTCATCCTATGGTATTGAGACAGAAGGTATTGTCATTGCCTATACTTCTGTTTACGGAAATACAAAAAAGGCTGTGGAGCTTCTGGCTGACAAGCTTCGCGCAAAGGGCTGCCCGAAGGTTGTTGTCAATGATTTGGCCCGCTGTGATATGGCGGAGGCTGTGGAGGATGCTTTCCGTTATGGCAAGCTTGTCCTCGCAACGACCACATACAATGCGGACATTTTCCCATTTATGCGGGAATTTATTGAACATTTAACAGAACGTAACTTCCAGAACCGGAAGATAGGCATCATCGAAAACGGTTCATGGGCGCCGATGGCTGCCAGGGTTATGAAGAAGATGCTGGAAGGCTGCAAGAACACCACTTTTACCAACACGACGGTTTCCATCAAGTCGGCATTGAATGATGACAGCAGCGCCCAGTTGGAGGCTATGGCCGAAGAGCTCTGCAAAGGCTATCTGGCTCAGCAGGATGAGACAGCAAACAAGAATGATATGACAGCTCTTTTCAAGATTGGTTATGGTCTTTATGTGGTTACATCCAATGACGGCACGAAGGATAACGGACTTATCGTAAATACGGTATCCCAGGTTACGGATAATCCGAATCGTATTGCGGTTTGTATTAATAAGGCGAATTATTCCCATCATGTTATTAAGCAGACCGGCATTATGAATGTCAACTGTCTGTCCACAGAAGCGCCGTTCAGTGTATTTAAGAACTTCGGTTTCCAGAGCGGGCGGACGGCGGATAAATTCGCGGATTTTGAGACACTGCGTTCAGATAACGGTCTCGTGTTCTTGCCGAGATATATTAATGCGTTTATGTCTTTAAAGGTTGAACAGTATGTAGATTTTGACACCCACGGAATGTTTATTTGTACTGTGACAGAGGCCCGGGTTATTTCGGATGTGGAGACGATGACGTATAACTACTATCAGAGCAATGTTAAGCCAAAACCGGAAACGGAAGGTAAAAAAGGCTTTGTCTGCAAGATATGCGGTTATATTTATGAAGGCGACGTGCTTCCGGATGATTTCATCTGCCCGTTGTGTAAACACGGAGCGGCGGATTTTGAGCCGATAGGCTAGGAAAAAACAGAAAGGCTGTGAAAAATCATTTTTGGTGGTTTTTCACAGCCTTATTTTTAATTATCTTTGAAATTATGAACGTGGTCAAGAAGTGCGTTTTTCAGTTTCCACAAAGGTTCGGACAGATCCACATAAACCTCCTGAGGGTTGACCAGACGACGGGATTCGTCCCACAGGGTGTTTAACTCGGAAGTACAGTAATCCCGAATATCCATCACGGCCGGCGACTGATAAACACATTTGCCGGATTTAAAAATCGGAACGAGTAATTCACGGATCGTGTAGGTGCCGCCCTGGAGCAATGTTTTCTTCCATGTGGAAATCGGGTCAAAAATCATCAGCGAATCGTCGTCGTTATAATGCTCGTCCGCCAGAGCGATTAAATCGGCGCGGATCTTTCCGGTTTCCTTATCATAGAGACGAAAGACCGTTTTGTCCCCCGGGTTTGTCACCTTTTCTATATTTTCAGAAATCTTAATTTTAGGGATGAAGTTTCCGTTTTCATCGGAAACCGCAGCCAGCTTATAAACACCGCCAAAGGCCGGACAATTTTTGGAGGTGATCAGGTTTGTTCCCACACCCCATGAAGTGATTTTGGCGCCCTGGGTGTGAAGGCTGTCAATTAAATGTTCATCCAGGTCACTGGAGGCGGAAATGATGGCGTCTGTGTGACCGGCCCTATCGAGCATCTTCCGGGCCTGTTTGGATAAGTAAGCCAGATCGCCGCTGTCAAGACGGATACCGTAGGTTTTCATCCGGATCCCCTTAGCTTTCATTTCATTAAAGACCTGAATGGCATGAGGAACGCCGGATTTTAAAGTGTCGTAGGTATCTACAAGAAGGAGACAGTTGTCCGGATACAGGCTGGCATAATTTCGAAAAGCTTCCAGTTCTGTTTTGAAGCTCATGATCCAGCTGTGGGCGTGGGTGCCTTTGACAGGAATATCGAACATCTGGCCCGCCAAAACGTTGGAGGTTCCGACACAGCCGCCGATGACGGCCGCACGGGCACCGTAGGTTCCCGCATCCGGGCCCTGAGCCCGGCGAAGTCCGAATTCCATGACACCGCCGCCGGCGGCATAGACAACCCGGGCGGCCTTGGTGCATATGAGACTCTGATGGTTAATAATATTTAAAATAGCAGTTTCTACAATCTGCGCCTCCATGATCGGCGCAATGACTTTCAAGAGCGGTTCTTTAGGAAATACGACAGTTCCTTCCGGGATAGCGTATATATCGCCGGTAAAACGGAAATCTTTCAAATATTCAAGAAAGTCTTCATGAAAAAATCCGGTGGACCGCAGATAATCGATGTCAGCATCATCAAAATGAAGTCCTTCAATATATTCAATGACCTGGGCCAGTCCCGCTGTGATGGAGTAGGCTGCATCCTCCGGGTTGGAACGATAAAAGACATCAAAGATGACTTTTTCATTCGTATTGTTTTTAAAATAACCCTGCATCATCGTTAATTCATATAAATCTGTTAAAAGTGTTAAATGTGATGTACCCATATTTTATAATACCTTTCCGATATATAGTATTTACAAATTATACCGCGCTATAAGAAAAAATGCAAATTTTTTGGAAACCTGTTGACAAACACAAAGATGGCTGTTATATTACAAGTATAACAAACATAACAATGGTGATTAAACTGGAGGTAGTGTCAAGTAATCTATGAAAAACTGAGTCGAAAAAATAGGCTCAAAAGAAC
>ENA-ORNG01002018-ORNG01002018.1-human-gut-metagenome-genome-assembly--contig:-NODE-2018-length-13115-cov-14.483002_pt1 | contig 13115 bp, 12 predicted proteins | sample MGYA00242113_ERZ509018 | MGnify/ENA primary metagenome ERZ509018 (study PRJEB26280, sample SAMEA2338711) | human gut metagenome | biome: human gut; feature: human-associated habitat; material: faeces... | reverse complement strand
GAAGGTATCCTCACCAAGCGTCAGAATACGGTGGTCTCCATCGCTCTGCCGGACATGGAACCGGCCCTCGTCATCAATGTGCTCCAGCGTCCCGGCCTCCTCCAACGTGTTTTTGGGATCATCCAACTCCCATGTTTGGATCCGGCTGCCTGCAGGGAATTGGCCCCGAAGGAACTCCAGCCACTCCTTTGGTAGATCCTGCATAATGGTCTGCCTCCCTTCGTTATACCGAAAGCATCATCCGAATAGAAAAGGCTGGTCTCCAAAACGGAAGCCAGCCCCCAGTAGTATATTTGCTCATGTTCTGCTTTTTTGAATGCTTCATCATCATTTTCCTCCCGATTCCTTGGTAAACACACAACATACCACCATGTGTCCGGATGATCCAGCAGTTTTTTCACATCTGCTGGATGGCCGCCTGACTCTGGCTTCGCTCCAGCCACAGGGGATGATAAGCTATCTCTGTGATACCCAGGTCTGCATTGCAGGTGATATGGGCAGCCACGGTAGGGCAGGCCGGCGAGAGCTGGAACAACGCCTCGGTGAGCTCTGAGCCCAGGCCGTTCAGGATACAACGGGGCCCGCCGGGTTCTGCAGCAAACTCCGGTTGATCCATAGTGAAGCAGGCCATGGCCTGAGAGGTTGAAATTTCCCGTTCCTGGCCATATTTTTGAGCTTGCTTCAAAGCGTGCTGAGGATTGAACCGCCCGAAGTCCATAGTATAAAACCGCTGCTTCTGCCCGGACTCCACAATGGTGCAGGTCGCAATCCGGCTGGGCTCCTCCGGCCGCTCCGGGCCAAAGAAGCCCATAAGCCGGCCCTCCCTGGCCAGGCCGGACACCTCCGCCGGTGTGCGCCCGGCCTGGAGGTAGACGGCGGCGGCAAAGCCCGCCATGTCCCCCACCACGCCGCCCCCCAGGGCGGCCACGCAGTCGGTGCGGGTCAGGTGCTCCGACGCCAGAAATTCCAGCAGCTCTGCCAGGGTGGAGAGGTCCTTGCGCCCCTCCCCCGCCGGGAACACGTGGGAGCAGACCGTAAAACCGGCGCCCTCCAGGGCGGCGGTGACGGTATCCAGGTACAGGGGGGCCACGGTGTCGTCCGTCAGGACAGCGATCTTCCGCTGCCCAAGCAGGGCGGCCAGGTAGTCTCCGCACCGGCCCAGCAGGCCGCTGCCGATGGAGACATCGTAGGGCGGCTGGACCCGGACGGGAATGGTTCGGATGGAGTCAGTCATGGAAAAACTCCTTTATAGAATAGTCTGCGCAGCGGCGGCCGAAAATGGATCAGTTGCCGCCGGCGGTGGCCTTCAGCTCCCGGCCCTCCTTCAGCAGGTCGTGGAGCCGCTGGGCGTCCCTGTCCTGCAGGGCGTTGCGGTAGTCCGTCAGGTGGCCGATCAGCTCGTCCAGCTCCTTTGTCAGGTAGTCCTCGTCGTCCAGGAACAGCTCCGTCCACATGTCCTCGTCCAGCCGGGCCACACGGGTCATGTCCTGGAAGCTGCCGGCGGAAAAGCCGCGGCGGCGCTGGGCCTCCGGCGACTTCACGTAGGCGCTGGACACGATGTGGGCCAGCTGGGAGGTGAAGGCGATGATGCGGTCGTGCTCCTCCGGGGTGGAGAAGGTGAGGCCGGCGAAGCCCAGGTCCAGGAAGAAGGCCTTCAGGGTCTCCAGCAGCCGCATGTCCGTCCGCTTGTCCGGCGTCAGGATCATGGAGGCGCCCACATACAGGTCCTCGGTGGAGGCGGTGAAGCCGCCTCGCTCCCGTCCCGCCATGGGGTGGCCGCCGATGTAGGCAAAGCCGTACTGTTCCGCGACGGGGGCGATGGAAGCCACCACGGTCCGCTTCACGCCGCACAGATCCACCAGAATGGCGGACTTGGAGATCAGCGGCGCATGCTGCCGGACCCACTCGATGGCGGCGCCGGGCCGGATGGCCACCAGGATCAGCTCCGCCTGGGGCAGGTTCTCCTCCGTCAGAGGGGCGTCGATGGCGCCGCACATCCGGGCCATGGTCATGGTCTCACTGTTCAGGTCCGCGCCCCAGACCGTGTGGGCGGTGCGGTTTTTGATGCTCTTGGCCATGGACCCGCCGATGAGGCCCAGGCCGACGATGGCGACATTCATGGCTCATTCCTCCACGGTCTGCATGAAGCCGTGGAGCTTCAGCAGCTTGCGGGCCAGCTTGTCGAAGGCCTCCGGCTTCAGGGACTGGGGCCCGTCGCACAGGGCGTGGGCCGGATCGTTGTGGACCTCGATCAGCAGGCCGTCCGCGCCGGTGGCCACGGCGCCCATGGCCAGGGGGTCCACCAGCCAGCTCTTGCCGGTGGCGTGGCTGGGGTCGATGATGATGGGCAGATGGGTCAGCTTCCGCAGCACGGGGATGCAGGCCAGGTCCAGGGTGTTGCGGGTGTAGCTCTCAAAGGTGCGGATGCCCCGCTCGCAGAGGATCACATTCTCGTTGCCGCCGGCCATGACGTACTCGGCGCTCATCAGCCACTCCTCATAGGTGGCGGACATGCCCCGCTTGATCATGACGGGCTTGTCCTGATGGCCCACGGCCTTGAGCAGGTCGAAGTTCTGCATGTTCCGGGCGCCGATCTGGATCACGTCCACGTCCTTGAAGAGGGGCAGCTGGCTCAGGTCCATCAGCTCGGAGACGATGGGCAGGCCCGTCTCCTGCCGGGCCACCTTCAGGTACTCCAGGCCCGTGGCGCCCAGGCCCTGGAAGGAGTAGGGGGAGGTCCGGGGCTTGAAGGCGCCGCCCCGCAGCATGGTGGCGCCGCTGGCCTTTACCGCCTTGGCGATGGCCACCACCTGCTCCTCGCTCTCCACAGAGCAGGGACCTGCCATCAGGGTCAGGCTGCCGCCGCCGATCTGGGTATCGCCCACCTTCACCACCGTGTCCGCCGGGTGGAACTTCCGGTTGGCGTTCTTGTAGGGCTCCTGGACCCGCTTCACGTCCTCCACAATGTCCAGGGCGGCGATCAGGTCGATGTCCAGCTGGCTGGTGTCGCCCACCAGGCCCAGGATGGTGTGGGCCTCGCCGATGCTGGTGTGGATGATGATGCCCTTTTCCTGGAGCCAGGCGATGAGGCTCTCCAGCTGGTCCCGGTTGGGATTGGGTTTCAGAACGACGATCATATGGGATTCCTCCTACGAAATAAGTTGGCCGGTACAAAAAAGACCCGCAGCCGGTTCGGCTGCGGGTCGTCATGCACTGATAGCCTTTTACAAAGCGTCAGACACGATCACGCACGTTTTCAGCCAAACCCGAATAAGCCTTACCCATAAAGTAGGTAAAGCTAAAGTAGCGGTATTCGGCGGAACGGGTGATGTTGGTCATGACAGGGATTCCTTTCTGCTGCTCTTTCTGGTTTCAGAATAACACCAGAAAAAGCAAATGAAAATTGACAATGCTTCCAAAGAATGAAAATGGATGGCTCCGGGCTATGTGCGGTTTCCCCAAAGCGGGGGGATCAGGCTGCTGCGGCGGCGGGCACCGGCATGCAGCCGGCCATCAGCATGGAGGTGGCCTTCAGGATAAACTGCACATCCTTGCGCATATCCGCCACACCGGCCATGTACTGGCGGTGCAGCTCCTGCAGGGCGCTCACCACGTCCTGGCGGAACTTCTCCTGCCGGATGGCGCGCTTGGCCAGGTACTCCTCCAGATAGGACCGGAGGTCGGTCTCATACTGGTGGTGGCAGAGCATGCTGTCGGGATAGTTTTCGTTGTGGGGATAGGTGAAAGCGTCCGCCAGATAGTGGGTCAGCTTGCCAAGGGTGTAATACTGCCACATGGTCCAGCGCTCACGGCGCTGGAGGCGGGAGATGCGGGAGTAGATGTAGCGCTGGGAATTGGAGTAGTTATGCCCCCGGAACTTATAGGCCCGCAGGGAGCCCTTGAGATAGGTCAGGGGGTTGCAGTCCGGCTGAAAGGAGCCGAACAGGAAAGCAAGCTCGAATCGTCTGGCCTGGAATCCCTGGACATTTTCCAGAAGAGTGGCGGCCAGCAGTTTGTGACTGCGCTTCTGCAAGATGCACCTCCATGAAAAAAATCAAGAACAACGCAAGTATAGCATGCCGGTCCGCCGGGCGCAAGCAAAAAAACATAAAATTTGTGTGAACTAACCTGATAAAAAGAGGATTGTGCCGGGACGGAATGTGCGGTACAATGAAAAACAGCGCCGAACCGGATGACCCTCCGGAAATGCGCGGCAAAGGAGAATGATGATGACGACACTGACCACCACCCGACGGGGACGCTGCGCGGGGATCAAAGACTGGCAGGCTCAGTACCAGGCGCTGCAGATGACTGCCCGGGAGGCGGCGGAGCTGATCCGGGACGGGGATGTCCTGGCGTTTGCGGCCATGGCCAACTGGCCGTGGGAGCTGGACAGCGCCCTGGCGGAACGCCTGCTGAAAACAGGCGGCCATGTGGCCATCCACGGCCACTTCATCCCGGCGGGGACCCGGCTGCTGACGCCGGAGCTGGCAGGCCAGGTGACCTATGATTCCAACTTCTACGGCGTAGAGCGGAGCCTGTCGCCCATGGGGAACGTCCGCTTCGTCCCCACCAACCTGAGCCAGACCGTGGACTGGCTCAGGTCCCGAAAGCCCCGGGTGGCGGCCCTGACCTGTTCGTCCCCGGACGCAGACGGGTGGATGAGCCGCTCCCTGTGGGCGGCGTCACTGCACCGGAATGTCCTGGAGCAGTGCGAGCTGGTGCTGGTGGAGGTGAATCCCAGGCTGCCTGACATCGCCAGCGACGGAGCGTGCCACACCCGCCTCCATGTCTCGGAGGTGGACGGGATCATATCCTCAGACCGGCCTCTGGTGGAGACGCCCGTCGCGGCCGGGAACGAGGCGGACCGCCGCATCGCCGGCTACATTGCGGAGCTGGTGCCGGACGGCGCCTGCCTCCAGCTGGGCCTGGGGGGTCTTGCCAACATCGTGGGAGAGTGTTTGGTCCACGCGGGGAAGCGGGACCTGGGCATCCAGACGGAGGTGCTGAGCACCGGCGTCATGGAGCTGATGCGCAGCGGTGTGGTGAACAACAGCCGCAAGCAGACCTGCCCCGGCCGGACGGTATGCGGCCATCTGGTGGGCGGGCAGGAGCTGTGGGACTTTGCCGGCGGCAATCCGGTCTTCTGCCAGCGGGAGCTCAGCTGGGTGAACGACGCCCGGAACATCGCCCGGAACGACCGGGTGATCTCCGTGAACAACGCCCTGGAGGTCGACCTCACCGGCCAGGTGAACGCCGAGTCCATCGGCTCCCGGCAGTACTCCGGCACCGGCGGCCAGCTGGAGTGGATCCTGGGCGCCCAGTGGTCTGAGGGGGGCAAGAGCATCCTGGCCCTCCGGTCCAGCTACCGGGACAAGGCAGGGGTGCTCCGCTCCAAGATCGTGCCCCAGCTGACTCCCGGCAGCGTGGTGACCACGCCCCGCACCTGCGTGCAGTACGTGGTGACGGAGTACGGCGTGGCGGACCTGAAGTACAAGAGCACACTGGAGCGGGCCCGGGCGCTGATCGCCATCGCCCATCCGGACTTCCGCCGGGAGCTGGAGCGGCAGATGCCTCTCTGAGTGCCACGGCCCGCCGCTGTCCGCAGGAGATCTTTTGGACGACCTGGACAAGGCCCCGCCTCTGCAAGGCGGGGCCTTGTGCGGTTTTGCTGAAATTTGCCCCGGCGGCTCAAAAAGAGAGCGGATGGATTTGACATTCTCCTGCCGCCTCCGTAGAATAAAAAAGTTAAAAAATCCGCGTCTGCTGAAAAGACGGCGCAAAGAAACGCGGCGGGGGACCGCCGGGAGAGGCGGCTGTTTTGAAACTTCTGACCCAAATCGGCATCATCTTCGGCATCTGCTGGATCAGCGCCTGCATCGAACAGGTGCTGCCCTTCACCCTGCCGGCCAGCATCATCGGCATGCTGCTGCTCCTGCTTCTGCTGCTTGCGGGCGTGGTGCGGACAGAACACATCCGGGAGAAATCGGACTATCTGCTGGGAAATCTCCCCTTCTTCTTCATCCCCGCCGGCGTCAGCATCCTGAACTATGTGGACGTGCTGCGGGAGAATCTGGCGGCGCTGATCGTCATCTGCACCGTGTCTCTGGCGGCCACCTTTGCCGTCACGGTGTGGACCGTGCGGCTCACCAGCCGCCTGCTGGAGAGGGGGAAGCGGAGATGAGCGCCCTGTGGGAGTCCCCCTTCTTCGGGGTGACGCTGACCATCCTGGCCTACTGGGCGGGATGCAGGATCCAGAAAAGGACCGGCCTTGTGATCTGCAACGGCTTGGTGCTGGCGGTGGGGATGATCGTCGCCGTGCTGGTGATCCTCGACATCCCGTATGAGGCCTACAATGCCGGCGGCAGCCTCATCAACCTCTTTCTGGGGCCGGCCACGGTCTGTCTGGCGGTGACCATCTACGCCCAGATCGACCAGCTGAAGAAGAACCTGCTGCCCATCCTGGCGGGCTGCACGGCGGGGGCGCTGACCTCCGTGCTCAGCATCTGGGGGCTGTGCCGCCTCTTCGGCCTGGACCGGGAGCTGACGGTCTCCCTCCTGCCCAAGTCCGTCACCACCCCCATTGCCACGGCGCTGGCAGAGGGCCAGGACGGCATCGTGTCCATCACCGTGGCGGCGGTGATCTACACCGGTATTCTGGGCAATCTGTGTGCCCCGTTCCTGATCCGCCTGTTCCGGGTGAAGGACCCGGTGGCGGCGGGACTGGGCATCGGCGCCTGCAGCCACGCCATGGGCACCGCCCGGGCCCTGGAGCTGGGGGAGACGGAGGGCGCCATGAGCGGCCTTGCCATCGGCCTGTGCGGCATTGTCACCACGCTGGTCGTGCTGTGTCTCGGCGGGCTGCTGTGAAAGCGCAGGGCAGAAGAGAAGGTCCCGGCCTTTGGCCGGGACCTTCTTGCGGATTTTACACGTAGAACAGCAGATCGCTGTACACCGGGAAGGGCCAGTAATCGGAGGCGGTCAGCGTCTCCAGCTGGTCGGCGGCCTCCCGGGCTTTCGCCATATCCGGGATCAGCACATCGTGGCAGTAGTTCATGGCCGCAGTGGCGTCGGCGGGGATGGCGTCCAGGTCGGCCTCCATTTTGGCGCAGATCTCCTGCAGGGCGTCCGTCAGGGCGGCGATCTCCTTGGCGGTGGAGGTCTCATACTGGCGCGAAACGCCCATGGCGTCCTTGTGATAGGCCCGCTGGCACAGATCGTCGGCGTACTTGGAGACGGCAGGCAGGATCTGGTGGCGGATCATGTCCGCCATGGTCTTGGCCTCAATGGTCAGGACGGTGGAGTAGTTCTCGATGTGGATCTCGGCCCGGGCCTCGATCTCCCCCTTGGTGTAGATGCCGTGGTTGATGAACAGATCCATGTTCTTCTGGGCGGTGTACACGGGCAGGGCATCGGCGGTGGAGGTCAGGTTGTACAGACCCCGCTTCTTGGCCTCCTCCAGCCAGGCGTCGTCATACCCGTTGCCGTTGAAGATGATCCGCTGATGCTCGGTGAAGACCCGGCGGATCAGCTTCTGCAGGTCCGCCTGGAAGTCCCGGGAGGGCTCCAGCTCGTCGGCGAACTGCTTCAGCTCCTCGGCCATGATGGTGTTCAGGGCGATGTTGGGACCGGAGATGGACTGGGAGGCGCCCAGCATCCGGAACTCGAACTTGTTGCCGGTGAAGGCCATGGGAGAGGTGCGGTTGCGGTCCGTGTTGTCCTGCCGGATGGCAGGCAGGGCATCCACGCCGATCTCCAGGGTCCGCTTGCCGGCGCTCTGGAAGTCCGTGTCGTGGATGATGGACTCCACCACAGCGGACAGCTCATCGCCCAGGAAGATGGACAGCACGGCGGGCGGCGCCTCCTGGGCGCCCAGCCGGTGGTCATTGCCGGGGAAGGCCACTGTGGCCCGCAGGAAGTCCTGATAGTCGTCCACGCCCTTGACGAAGGCCGCCAGGAACAGCAGAAACCGGGCGTTCTGCCGGGGCGTGGAGCCGGGCTTGAACAGGTTCTTGCCGGTGTCGGTGGACAGGGACCAGTTGTCGTGCTTGCCGGAGCCATTGACGCCGGCAAAGGGCTTTTCGTGCAGCAGGCACACCAGGCCGTGGCGGTCTGCCACCTTCTTCATCATCTCCATCACCAGCTGGTTCTGGTCGCAGGCGGAGTTGGCGTCGGTGTAGATGGGGGCCATCTCGTGCTGGGAGGGGGCCACCTCATTGTGCTTGGTCTTGCTGAGCACGCCCAGCTTCCACAGCTCCTCGTCCAGATCCTTCATATAGGCGGCCACCCGGGGACGGATGGCGCCGAAGTAGTGGTCCTCCAGCTCCTGGCCCTTGGGGGGCTTGGCGCCGAACAGGGTCCGGCCGCACATCCGCAGATCCTCCCGCTTGGCGTACTGGGCCTTGTCGATCAGGAAGTACTCCTGCTCCGGGCCCACCTGAGCCACCACCCGCTTGGTCTCCGTGTCGCCGAACAGCCGCAGGATGCGGACCGCCTGGCGGCTGACCTCCTCCATGGACCGCAGCAGCGGGGTCTTTTTGTCCAGAGCCTCGCCGGAGTAGGAGCAGAAGATGGTGGGGATGCACAGGGAGCCCTCCTTGATGAAGGCGAAGGAGGTGGGGTCCCAGGCGGTGTAGCCCCGGGCCTCGAAGGTGGCCCGCAGACCGCCGGAGGGGAAGGAGGAGGCGTCGGGCTCGCCCCGGACCAGCTCCTTGCCGGAGAACTCCATCATGATCTTGCCGCCGCCGGCGGGGGCGATGAAGCTGTCGTGCTTCTCGGCGGTGACGCCGGTCATGGGCTGGAACCAGTGGGTGTAGTGGGTGGCGCCCTTCTCCACGGCCCACTGCTTCATGGCCTCGGCGATCTCATTGGCGGTGGAGATGTCCAGCGGGGTCCCATCCGTGACACAGGTCTTCCAGGCACCGTAGGATGCGGACGAGAGGCGCTCTTTCATGGTCTCCTCGTTGAAGACCATGCTGCCGAACAGTTCGGGGAGCTTCATAGTGGTACTCATGCGTTTCATCCTCCTGTATTGATCAAATGGTATCGTATCATATCCGATATGGGAAACTCAATAGGCTCCCGGCGTTTTGCGGTTTATTTGCCGCTGTCGCCGTAGTTGGACAGGACCCGGGCGGAGGGATCGTCCACATCGCAGCCCTCCCAGGACTTGTTGGGCATCCAGAAGTCCCGGATCATCCGGGCCTGGCCGGGGTAATACTGCTCGAAGATCTCCCGGTACAGCAGGCTCTCCTTGGTGAAGGGCGGGCAGTAGTCGTACTTGCGCCGCAGCGTCTCGAATTCGAGGTCCGTGTATTTCTCCTCGGCGTAGGCCTTCAGATCGTCCACCATGGAGTGGCCCACGGCGTCGGAGAAGGCGGCCTTCTGCCGCCAGAGGATGCTGTCCGGCAGCAGGTGGTCTTTTTCAAAGGCGTGGCGCAGCAGATACTTGCCCATGTGATAGGTGTTCTGCTTCAGCTTGGGATCCACGCGCATGACGTATTTCACGAAGTCCAGGTCGCCGAAGGGCACCCGGGCTTCCAGGGAGTTGACGGAGATGCACCGGTCCGCCCGCAGCACGTCGTACATGTGCAGCTCATCCACACGCTTCTTGGACTCGGCCTGGAAGGCCTCGGCGCTGGGGGCGAAGTCCGTGTACTTGTAGCCGAAGAGTTCGTCGGAAATCTCGCCGGTCAGCAGCACCCGCACGTCTGTCCGCTCGTGGATGGCCTTGCAGCAGAGGTACATCCCCATGCTGGCCCGGATGGTGGTGATGTCCCAGGTGCCCAGGGCGGCGATGACGATGGGCAGGGCCGCCAGGACCTCCTCCCGGGTCATGTAGACCTCCGTGTGGTCGGCACCCATGAACTCCGCCGCCTCCCGGGCGTATTTCAGGTCGATGGCGTCCGTGTCCATGCCGATGGCGAAGGTGCGGATCTTCTTCCCCAGCACCACCGAGGAGATGGCACACACCAGGGAGGAGTCCAGCCCGCCGGAGAGCAGGAAGCCCAGGGGGGCGTCCGCGTCCAGCCGTTTGTCCACGGCGGCGATCAGCTTGTTGCGGATGTTGCGGCAGACGGTCTCCAGATCGTCGGCGGAATACTGGGTGACAGTGGTGAGATCCGCGTACCGGACGAATCTCCCGTCCGCGTAGTAGTGTCCCGGCGGGAAGGGGCAGATCTCCCTGCACAGCCCCACCAGGTTCTTCGGCTCGCTGGCAAAGACGATGGCGCCGGCGCGATCATAGCCGTAGTACAGGGGCCGGATGCCGATGGGGTCCCGGGCGGCGATGAGATCGCCCTTTTTGGCGTCGTAGATAATCAGGGCGAACTCTGCGTCCAGCTTGGCGAACATGTCCAGGCCGTACTCTTTGTACAGGGGCAGCAGGATCTCGCAGTCGCTGCCGCTTTGGAACTGGTAGCCTTTTTCCGCCAGCTGCCGCTTCAGGGGACGGAAGCCGTAGATCTCGCCGTTGCAGACCACGTAGCTGCCGTCCAGCTCAAAGGGCTGCATGCCCGCCTCTGTCAGACCCATGATGGCCAGCCGGTGGAAGCACAGCCAGCCGGACGGGGTCTCGATGATCCGGGACATGTCCGGCCCCCGGGAGCGGGTCCGGTCAAAGAAGGGCAGCAGCTCTTCTTTCGTGTGGGTCTTTCTGGAAAAGCCCATGATCGCGCACATAAATAAAAGCACCTCCGGATATTGAAAAACGCAGCTTCCTCCTAAAATTTTAGGACGAATAGCTGCGATCCGCGGTGCCACCTAATTTGCCCCCGTATGGGGACCCCTTTCAAAGCTCCAACAAGCCCGTGTGAGATAACGATCACAACTCGTCGCACTTACTGACGGAGACCCGCGTTCAGATTGCAGCTACGGAGTGTTCTTCCCGTGGACTCTTTGTGCGGGGTTCCCACTGTCTCCCGCTCACTGAACCGGAACTTCCACGGTACTTTTCTCCATCAACGCCTTTGCTGATGTCTGATTGTCCTCGATTTGGAATCGATGGTAGCAGTGTATCACCGCAGTTGCGGAGATGTCAACGTCGAAATAGACAAAATCAGCCTGCTTTTTTCGGCAACCTTTTTCCGGAAAGTCCAGCGGCAGCCTCCTCCCGGTAAACGGCACCGGCGCCCTGACCGCCGGGAAGGCGGCGGTCAGGGCGCCGGGATGGGCTGATCGATCAGAGGCTGATCTCCGGGATCTCCCGGCTGGCGCCGGAGAGCAGGGGCCGCACCTGGGAGAGGAAGGCGTCCACCTGCTCCGGGCATCGGCCGATGTACAGCTTGGGGTCCAGCACCGCCTCCATCTCCGCCTCGGTCATGCCGAAGGCGGGCTCCGCCGCGAGACGCGCGAGCAGGTCGCAGGGCTCTCCCTCCTTCATTTTGGCGGTGGCGGCCATGGAGCAGGTGCGGATGATCTCGTGGAGCTGCTGCCGGTCCCCGCCCCGCTTGACGCCCTCCATCATCAGGTTCTCCGTGGCGATGAAGGGCAGGTACTCCCGGCAGGTCCGGTCCACGATCTTCTCGTTGACATGGAGCCCGTCGGTGACGTTTTGGGCCAGGCGCAGGATGGCATCGGCGCACAGGAAGCCCTCCGGCATGGAGATGCGGCGGTTGGCGGAGTCGTCCAGGGTCCGCTCCAACCACTGGACGGAGGCGGTCATGGGGGCGTTCATGGCGTCCGCCATCAGGTAGCGGCTGAGAGAGCAGATCCGCTCGGACCGCATGGGATTGCGCTTGTAGGCCATGGCAGAGGAGCCGATCTGGTTCTTCTCAAAGGGCTCCTCCACCTGCCGGTCGTGCTGGAGAAGGCGGATGTCGTTGGCCATGCGGTAGCAGCTCTGGGCAATGGCGGAGAGGCAGTTCAGGATGCGGCTGTCCGCCTTTCTGGGATAGGTCTGGCCACAGACGGCATAACACTGCTCAAAACCGAATTCTGCGGCGATCTGCCGGTTCATCTCGTCAATCTTGGCGCCGTCTCCATCGAACAGGTCCATAAAGCTGGCCTCTGTGCCGGTGGTGCCCCGGCAGCCCAGGAACTTCATGTGGTCCAGGACGAAGTCCAGCTCCTCCAGGTCGGAGAGCAGGTCCTGCATCCAGAGGGTGGCCCGCTTGCCCACCGTCACCAGCTGGGCGGGCTGATAGTGGGTATAGCCCAGGGTGGGGGTGGCCTTGTATTGCTCTGCAAATTTACTGAGGTTCGCCACCACAGCCAGCAGCTCTCCCCGGAGATACCGCAGGCCCTCCCGGTAGATGATGAGATCCGCGTTGTCGGTGACATAGCAGCTGGTGGCCCCCAGGTGGATGATCCCCGCGGCGGAGGGGGCCGCCTTGCCGTAGGTGTAGACGTGGGCCATCACGTCGTGGCGGACCTCCTTCTCCCGCGCCGAAGCCGTCTCATAGTCGATGTCGGTGATGTGGGCCTCCAGCTCCGCCACCTGCTCCGCGGTGACGGGCAGGCCCAGATTGCGCTCGGCCCGGGCCAGGGCCACCCACAGCCGCCTCCAGGTCTCAAAGCGCATGTCGGGGGAGAACAGGTGCAGCATGAACGCCGAGGCGTACCGGGACGCCAGGGGGGATTCGTAACGTTCTTTGGACATAAGAGGTCCACCTTTCTTTCGCTCAAAAGTTTAGGAGGCACCGGCATGGGTGCCTCCAGAGGGTACGATCTGTTTCGCCGGAGGCGAAGCATTTATGAAGCAGGGAGTGCGGTAAAAACTGTAAACAGCCAGAGACAAAAATCCAGGCTGAGCAGTGCCAACAGGAAACACTCGACACCCGCGGAACGATCCTTCGATGCTTTTGAAATGATCCGGTAAAGGAGAAACGGCCAGCAGAGGGCACCTGCCAACGCGATCCACCCGAATACGGCAAACAGCATCGGATTTCCTCCTCACCGAATGATGATGGAATCTCTTTCCGGTCCCACAGACACATAGGTGATATGGCAGCCGATCTCCCGCTCCACGTATTCCACATAGTTCCGGGCCGCCTCCGGCAGGTTCTCCCACTTCCGGACGCCGGAGATGTCGCACTTCCAGCCGGGCATGGCAGTCATGACGGGCTTGGCGTCCGGCAGCACGGCGGGGAAGGGGAAGTCGTCGGTCTCCTGGCCGT